>Ga0185299_10001434_pt1 | contig 46152 bp, 49 predicted proteins | sample PaiPotPPA55metaG_FD_128002 | JGI IMG/M metagenome (GOLD analysis project Ga0185299, IMG submission 128002) | Iron sulfur acid spring bacterial and archeal communities from Banff, Canada, to study Microbial Dark Matter (Phase II) - Paint Pots PPA... ... | reverse complement strand
TTCGACGTTGATCTTGTCCCCGCCGACCTCCTGCGCTAAAGATGCCAGGTCGGTCGTCGCCGTTATGACGTTCAGCTTCTTGGCCGCCGCCATCGAAGGGAAAAACAGGCTGGCTGTCACAATTGCTGCGACCGCCAGCAAACATTCTGCTCTTGATAAAACAAGATTCATTCCAATCTCCTAGAAGGGATGCGCGCCATGCGCTCCCAATGAAAACAGCACCTGCATCAACAGCTCGTTGGTCTTATGATTTCCGGCGTAATCCGTAAAACGATATTGTCCTCGAATTTGGCTGAACTCGCTCGGCCAGTATGTCAGGATCGCCGAGCCACCTTTATCTGTAAGGTTGGCCTCGCGCGGGCGATCCGACCAATCATAGCGTCCGCCTAGGAACCACCGGCGGTGAAACTGGTACTCTCCCGACGCATACATACCGAAGGCGCGCTGCTCAAACGGAGCCTGTTGGCGCTGGCTCCAGATGAATTCACTGCGTCCGACGAAAGAGTGGTAGATAGCGCGCCGCAGCGGCTTCCACCGCACCGTGGCATCCACACCGTACAGGCTCGTGATGAAGTTTGTCCCCAGTTCGTTGTGGCCCCGCGCATAGGAGAACCCGAGGTCGAGGTTGGTGGATTCGTTGAGGTCCCTGTAGCCGCGTAGATGTGCCACCATGCTGACATCGCTTTTCTGATGCGATTGGAACACCAACTCATCCCCTGACCCCGAATTGCCACGAAACACCTGCCCGGTCGCGGAAAGGAAAATGCCTTTCGGAAACGGGATGATACGCTCCACCGAAACACCCGCATCGTCGATTCCATCTTCACCGCTTACCAGATTCTGCGAGACCAGCGGCCGGTCCACCCACGGGAGAACGTGGTTGTGCATGGTGTTCACTTTGCCGAACGCCGAACGCATCTTGCCGACTCGTGCCACGAAACTCCCCGGCAACGCGGTAAACGTGATGTAGCCTTCCTCAACGGCGACTCCGGTTTCCCCAAAAGTCAGGAAGAAATCCCCGCGGGCGTAAGGATCAATGATCGCCTGCACTCCCAATTCAGACTCGTGCATTTCGAGCGCCGGCGAGGGCCGGATCGAATTGCCGCCCGCGAACGCCACAAAGTCGCCGATCATGCTGATATCCGGATTCAACGCCTTGGCCGCCGAGCCACCGGCGCCACCCAGGGTCACCGGCGTGGAGGCAGCGGCAACGCTCTCCGCGCGTGCGGGCGCCTCGCTTGCCGCCTCAGTGGGAGTGGCTATGGGGGCAGCCGGCGTTTGGCCAGCCTGTGCCTTCAGCACTCGCATCTGCCCTTCGAGAGCGACCAGGCGATCTTCCAGATCACGGACCTTCTGTTCGAGCACGGCTGTATCTTGACCGCCAGGGACACTGGTTCCTTGCTGTGCGCATGCAAGTCCCGCGGTGAATAAAGTGACTATACAAACCAAAGTGAACGGCTTCATTCCAAGCTCCTGAGCGGCGAAAATTTGGACAGGAAAGCATAGACCGACCCGCGACCTGCAATCGGCAGGTCTTTAGCTAAGATGCTAGATCCTGGCGGCAGGCCTGTTGCACTGACCGGTAGCTGTGCTCGGCATCCAGATAACCCCAAAGACAAAGACTGGCGGCGTCGCGCTTGAAGCATACTTACTTCTAGCCCCTGAGTGCCAGACGTCATGCACTCAGAAACGCTCGGCCCATCACGACCCCGAGTAGAGTTGAAACGGCGCCCAGTAAAACGGATTGTGGAATCCGCCGCCTCGAAGCAATGACAACTTGGCGGCGCGAAGAGCGGCATCCGGGCCCGCTCCCTTGTCTAACTCGTCGTAGAATTTATCCATGAGTTGCTCGGTGGAAGCATCCGTCGCTTCCCACAAGGCGGCGACCACGTTGTGGGCGCCGGCTCTGAGGAAAGCCCAGGAGAGCCCGACCAGTCCCTCGCCCGAGTACGCGCGTTCGCCTGCGCTATAACACGCCGAGATCGTGACCAGATCAGCCCGCAGCGGATGGCGAATGATGTCGCGGGCGTAGAGCTTGAAGGAGTCGTTTTCGGCATTGCCATCCGACGGCACAGTCTTTAACGGGACAGTTTCCGAGGGCACAATCTTCGACAGGACAATCGCGGAGTCGAGCGGACTCAGTCGGCTGGCCGTTCCATGCGCCACAAAATGAATATAGGAGAACTGCTCTGGACTGCTGGCCAGATATGCAGCCGGAGTCGCCTGCTCGCGCGCAAATATTCGCTGCTCGGCCGCCGGAAAATGTCGGGCAACGCTCTCCATCTGGGCCGCGCCTTTCGGGAGGTCGGGATATCGGAGAAACGCGACCGCGGCCTGCTTCTGGTTGGCAACAGCATCGCGCCGAACGATCGTTGGATTGAAGACGTGACGGTTGCGAATGCGAGCTCGTTACGGGTGCTCGGCGCGTCGCGCGCAAGCAAAGGCAAGAGTAAGGATGACAAAGCGCCGGAGCCGCTTCCCCTTCGGCTCCGGCACTCTACTGGATCACAGCCGGGGGTTTCCAGGTTGGGGTCCTAAACCGTGGCTCATCGCCGCACAGCGCTATGTCTTCCACTTATTGAGATAGTGCGGAAAGGGCGCGAATCGTTTCACACAATTTTTGGTACCCGGTATAACGGCGATATTGCCGATGGCCCCGATCACGGCGAACGCCGGGCCTTTCCGACAAGAATTGTGCAAACTGGTGACATCGTAATGACAACCTCCTGAAGCCGCAGAACTAGCATTCGATTGCTGGTGGGACTGAGAAATTGTCGTTCGAGCGCGTGTCGCTCCGCGACTCGCTCGCTTCCCGCTCAGGTTCGCACATCCAAGCTCGCATCATCCAAGGAGGATTCTCTATGCAGCGTCACAAGATCGCTTTCACACTTTGCCTCGGGCTCGCAGTCATGTTGTTTTCGAGCGCAGCCCTGGCGCAATATCAACTCAAGAATCTGGTTTCGAATCAGGTAGGAGCGGCAGGGCACACGGATCCGCTAATAGTCAACGCCTGGGGACTCGTGCGCACGCCGGGCTCACCATTCTGGATCAGCGATAACGGATCCGGCTGGTCGACCCTCTACGACGGCGCGGGAGTGGCGAGGAGCTTGCGGGTCGAAATCCCAACGGCAAGCGGCGCAGGCCCGGGTTCTGCAACTGGAATTGTCTTCAACGGGTCGAAAGAATTCCAGGTGCAAGGATGGACAGCTTTCTTCCTGTTCGCGACTTTGGACGGTACCATCAGCGGATGGGCTCCGCAGTCCAATCCCAACGATGCCCTCATCGCGGTGAATAACTCGGCGTCCGGCGCGGTCTACACCGGCCTGGCCATCACCAGCAAGCCTTCGGGAAATTTTCTGTATGCTGCCGACTCTGCCAATAATAAAGTCGACGTGTACGACGGAACTTTCACTCTCGTCAAGTCGTTCACCGACAGCACCCTGCCGGCGGGCTTCACGCCATTCGGCATTAGAGACATCAGCGGTTTGGTCTACGTGTCGTTTGCCAGCGTCACCGGTGCCAAAGGCGGGTTCATCGATATCTTCCGGGAAGATGGGACATTCGTGCGGCAACTCGCTGCGGGCCAGCCTCTGAACCAGCCCTGGGGCTTTGCCGTCGCGCCCCCGAATTTTGGAAAGCTGAGCAACACACTGCTCGTCTCAAACAACACGAACAACGGCACCATTAATGCCTTTAACCTCGTCACCGGCCAGTATGTCGGCACGGTCAGGGACGCGAACGGCCAGAATATCGTCATCGACCAGCTTTGGGGAATTGAGTTCGGCGGAGGAACGGCAAACAACGGCCGGACGAATCAACTCTTCTTTACCGCCGGTCCGCACAGTAATCTGGCTGGGACGTTCGGTGTGATTGGGGTGAAGTAGTCACAAGCGCTCGAAAACGCAAGTCAGAAGACAGAGGAACGCAAGAGGAAATACCGCGAGGGCCGCCTGCACGGGCGGCCTTTCTTTTTCAGAAACCAATCCCTCGACTAGGGCGCGATACGAAGAACGGAGTTGGGATCATTATCTTGTTCTACCATTGGGATCATTTCTTGTCCTACTAGGTGAAAGTCGTTAAGAATAAGTCGCCCCAGATATATTGCCATTCCCGGCCCTCAAGTTCAGAATGTTTGGATTGGGGGACGCGATCCCCTACCCATCGAGTTGACGGAAACTCACCCTTTGCCGAGGAGGATCCGATGAAAAAGGCGCCGATGTTTTCCACATCTCTTTTAGTTCTGGGCTTCGTATTGCTCGGCTGGGCCACGTCTTCGAACACAGCGCCCGAGGCTCCGAGCGGTTCGACAACCAGACCATCGACCCCAATTTTGTGGCGCAGTCTGTGCACGACGCCGATCAGACGCACTTCGACACGGTGGAGCAAGTTGAGAAAGACGGCCTGGGCCCGATCTACAATGCCCAATCGTGTCGCGAATGCCATCAAAATCCAACTTCGGGCGCCGTAAGTCAAGTCACGGAGCTCCGAGTTGGGCATTTAGGTCCCGGCGGCCTTTTCGAGAATCCGAGCATTCCGATCAACCACGGCCAGGAAGTGATCACTGGACGCACCCTGATCAACGATCGCGCAATTTGTCCCGAAGTTCAGGAACACGTTCCCGCGACGGAGACCATTCGAACCCGGCGGCTAGCAGTCAACACGCTGGGCGACGGTTTCATTGAAGCCGTCTCGGACGACACGCTCCTAAGCATCAGCAAGGACCAGTGCCGCTCCACCCACGGCAAGATTTGCGGACAGGCGCTGCGAGTGCCAGTCGTCGTGGCGATAGGCCAAACCGCGGTCGGACGATTTGGATGGAAAGATCAGCACGCCAGCCTGCTCTCTTTCTCCGGGGATGCGTACCTCAACGAAATGGGGATCACCAATCGCCTTTTCCCAACTGAGGTGACTTCGATCTGCAATCCCAAGTCAGTCACTGAGCCGAACGATCGGCCGGACCCCACCGACCGCCTGGAAGATATCGATCATTTCGCCCGTTTCATGCGTGCTTCGAAAGTGCCTCCGCGGGACGAGATTCTCGCGGCAACCGAAGCGGCGAAGCGCGGATCGAAGCTCTTTGCTCGCATCGGATGCGCCACCTGCCATCTGACCACGCTCACGACCGCCAAAGCTGGGACCAAAGTAAATGGAGGCCAATTCACGATTCCCGATGCCTTGGGAGAGAAGACTTTCCATCCGTATAGCGATTTCCTCCTCCACGATGTTGGCAGCGGGGATGGCATTGCCATTGCCGTCGTCGAGCACTATGCGGTGCCGGCAGAGTCGATCCGGGCGTTATACAAGCCAAAACAATCTGCCCAGGTTTCCTTTGATGAGGTGGACAAGGTCATGAATCGCGCCGGCTTTTCCTACAAGGCTATCCATGATGGAAGAAACAAGATCAGAACTGCTCCACTCTGGGGACTTAGAACCCACTCCCGTTTCATGCATGACGGCGATTCAGTCCGCTTGGGGGACGCGATCGCTCGCCACAAAGGTGAAGCCAGTGAAGTGACGAGAAAATTCCTTCAACTTACTCCAGGGGCGAAGAAAGACGTGCTCAGCTTCTTGAACTCTCTGTGAGCGCTAGCCAGAAAAGGACGCGGTTGCAAAGGCTCAGACCGTCAATTAAGCTGTTCTTTCTTGCCGTTTTGTGCACTCGGCCGGGATGGCGGAACTGGCAGACGCAGCGGACTCAAAATCCGCCGGGCTTCGGCCCTTGGGGGTTCGACTCCCCCTCCCGGCACCAGCATATTGAAAACACATTACTTAAGTCCCTGAACAGGGGCGTCCTACCACCTTCCTACCATTTGTCCCATGCTTGCAGTGATCCCCCACGGAGATCGCATGGCAAACCGCAAAGGAAGCATCTGGACGTATAAGAAGGTGGACGGGCGATGGCGCTACTGCAAGCCCCTCGTCGGTCGCAACAACAAGATCAAGCCGGAGCCGGGTGTGACCTACTACGTCCGCTGGCGTGATGGCGCGAAGACCATCTGGCGCAAGTGTTCGTCAGCAGCAGACGCAGAGAACGCGTGCAAGCGTCAGGAAGCGTATCTCAACGCAGCGGCGCACGGTCTGACTCTCAGCCAGACTGAGCGCAGAGACCAGCCTGTGCTGATGAGCGAGGCATTACCGCTGTACCTCGAAGAGTATCGGCTCTCGCACAGACCGGAGTCGTTCACTTTGATGTCGCAAACCCTGCACGAGTTCAACAACTGGTGCAGGAAGAACATCGTGAGCAAGATCACACGGGTCGATCTGTTGCGCTACCGGGCATGGCTCATCGACAAGAAACGCAAGGCGAGGACGGCGGCGAACAAGATGCTGCGCGTGAACCAGTTCATTCGCACTGTGCTCAAGCTCGATCCGGGGAAGGGTCCGGTCACGGTTAAGGACGCGAAGTTCACGGAGCTTGAACCGACCGTGTACGGCGACGATGATCTTGCCGCGTTCTTCAAGGAATGCAATCCGTTCCAGTTCGCCGTGTTCAAGACGTACCTGATGGCGGGGCTGAGGAAAGGCGAACTTGAGAACCTGACTTGGGGTGACGTGGACTTCAAGGCTGGCTTAATTCGCGTGACCGCGAAACCCGACTGGCAGCCGAAGACGTGGGAAGAACGCACCATCGAGATTCCCGACGAGCTTGTAGCCATCCTGAAAGACATGCCGCGTCGTGGCAAGCTGGTGTTCGCCAATTCAGCCGGAGGCAAGTACACACATTCGTGGGACGACTGCAAGAAAATAGGAAAAAAGGCAAAGGTTGAGGACTGCCATCCTCACAGATTTCGCGCCACGTTCGCCACGCGGACGTTGCAGCATGCCGACTTAAAAACGGTGCAGGCATTGCTTGGTCATCGCGACATGCAGAGCACGATGCGCTACCTCGCGAAGGCTGAGAGTAAGAAGGTGCGCGAGAAGGTAAACGCAGTCTGGGCTGGTCAGTGAAGATGTTGGGGTTGCGCCGCGACATGCGCACCCAGTGCTCCGACTCTAGCTCCGGGTGCGCAATGCGGAATGCGTCGCAGGTCGCAAGGACAACCTTCAAGCGCATCTTCTTGTACATGCTCCCTAAGCTGGACAAGATTCTCGTGTAGTTCTTTCACTTCTTCGCCGGGATGCGGCGGATGAGGTCGTCGCCGATCATTGCTTGCGTCCGTCCACAAACTTGCGTCCGCCTACGTGCCACGTCTGCGGCTCACCAGTTTCCTGCTGATAAGCCAACTTGTCGTCCGCGATGTTGGCGCGATCCGCAAACGGAATCGGATTTTCGCCCGACGCCGCGACGATGTCGCAGTTCTCGAACAGGACGCCCTCGATGGTGACGTTCTCCAGCAGCATGCTGCCGTCTGTGTTGATGGTTACGCGCCCCCAGTTGCCGTCGCCCTTGCCTTTGATGACTGCCTTTACCGCTACTGCATTGCTCATAAGTGTTTCCTCTTTTACTTAATACGGCTTAATTACCGCAGCCGGGTGATTCACAGAAGGGACGTGCCCAGCATTGGCTGCATTCTCTCGTCGCAGGATTCGCCTGCGCACCACAGCCCGACTGCAATCTTGATGCTCTGGTCGAGCCGCAATCCACCAGAGCAGGGCACTGAAACTGACGAGGTAACCAGCCCCGTGCGGCGCACCCATCCGCTGAGCCTAGTCAGCGGAATCTGATTGGTGCATTATTGAAAGTTCCAACTCAACGTCGGTCTCTTCCATCTGGATTTCGTTAGAGAACATCGGGCAGCCGCACGCATGACCCTTGACGTCGCCGAATGCTACGCCCCGTTGCCGTGGACCGGGCTATAGCCGCCCATCTCGCCGACTAACATAAAGGTCTCGCTCGTGCGTTTCTTGACACTCATGCTATTATTTCTTTCTATAGAGTGGTTGTGGGCTGGTAGGTTTCTCGCGGCATAAGCCGATTCGCTTTTCCAGCCCGGTTAGGTTTACGCTTTAGCAGCCTGAGCAGCTTCCGACTGTTCGGGCTTTTTTGCGTCCGCCGCGTCCTCAGCCTCTTTGAGAGACTTGCAGATCGCCAGCGTATTGTTCCCGGCTTTGGTCGGGTCGATTACCACATAACCCTTTTTGCGTTTCAGGATTCTCCATCCGTTGCGCATCTGGGATTCCACGGCAGTCGTGTCGGCGTCGGCGATGGCGTCTTCCATTTGTTCGGCGACGCTTTTCGCCTTGCCCTGAATCTCCTCGCGGAATTTCTTCGCGAGTTGCGTCAGGTACACCGGAACCTTTTCGCCTACCTTCTCGATCTCATCCAACAGCCGGACGAGACGCGATTGGTAATCGACCGAGTTGCCCTTCAGCTTCTTCTCAAGCTCAACCATCTGCACTTCATACTTCCGGTTGATGCCATCCTTGATAGCCTTTTGAACTTCCTCGGTGTTCGAAACCGACTCGCGACCTACGGAGTAGCCTTTCTGATAGAGAGGCTTCTCCTCGTCGCGCTTCTTTGTCGAACCTGTAGGTTCCCGCTTGACTCCGAGGAGTTCGTTCATCCACCGCGTGGTGATCCCGAAGTACTCTTGGACAAATGTTTCCCAGTAAATCAGGTTCCCCTCGATGTTCAGCTTCTTCCCGGCTTGACCCTTGGAGACGCCGAACATCTCGCGCAGCTTCAGAATTTGCTGCTTGTTGTCCTCGACTAATTTCTTAGCCGTGCGGAACTTTGCCGCGATGACTAAGATTTGCTTGATTAAAACTTCGGAAGTCACTTCCGAAGTTTTTGGTTTGGCTGGCGTCTTGAACTTCGTGCCACGTGGCACGAGGTTGAGTTTCTTGTCTAGGGACGGCGCGTCCATCCCTGCCTCCAACTGCTCCTTTACATCTTTTGAACTCATACAACCTCCATGCCACTTTGATGAAAAGGATTCAGCAGTTGGCGTCACGCTTTTTGGTAACCATGCTCAAACCCGCATGGTTACAGCGCCCAAGAGCGCTAGTAACCAAAAGAAAGAGCACTCAGATTTAGGTGTCTAATCCAAGTTTCAGAGTATTAAGAAGGAGAGCACCTAGTCAGTGCTCAAAGAGTTCCACGACTACGGGGCTTTTTAATGGGAGAGTGTCGCCAGACATTCAGGGGTGGTGAATAAGCCCACCACCCCACGCAGTTCCCAAGGGCTTGTCGGTTTTTCCACCGTGACAGTGAATGCGTTACCACGAGGCTTATGATCAACGAAATTTACAATTCGGAATTTTCATGCGCCCTCAAAGTTGAGGGACAGCATGTCGCGTAAACTCGCCACCACGATCAAAGACTCGCGGGTACCGGGCAAGTACAAGCGCATCTTGGAAGCCTACGCCGCGTTCGCCAACAACGACGGAACCAACATCTATCCGTCCAAGGAAAAGCTGGGCAAGAAGGCTGGATCAAGCCCGGACACCGTTTACCGCAACACGCCCGACCTGATCGCATCAGGCATCATGAGAGTCGCGGAATCGCACACCTGCCGAATCGACAATTGCAACAAGGGCGGAACCCACTTCACAGGGCGCTGGGGACACTACACAACAGCCTATGAGATTCAGATAGATAACCTGCAAAATGCAGAAATGTACCTTACCGCAAAACAACAAAAGGTCAATGCCGCAAAATGCCGAAAGGTAGGTACGGCAAATTGCGGCACTACTCAGGCATTAAAAGAGACTCAGGGCACTGTCGATGAAAACCCATCGACTGACTCTTCCGCTCTGACGAGCGGTAAATCTTTAGTTAGTAAGTTAGTGAGTGAGACTTCGCTCGTTTCACTCGCTACACATTTCAAGCCAGCAAAACAAACCCCTGATGATGGTCTTTGGGATCGTCAGCAAGAACAAGAGCAACTGCAAAAGCAACCCCACCCCTACTGGAGCGAAGCCCTTGGGCGTGGTCTGGACATCACCGAGGTGGACGTGGCGGCCGATCTATACCTCGACCTGCTTCCCAACGGCAACATGAACCGCGAAGACTTGGTGCTCTTGGCTGAGCTTGCCATCAGCTACGGCAAGCAATACCTCCGGTCGATCTGGGCGTGGAACCATCGGCACAAGGACAAGGGTCTGCGCTTCCGCAGCATCCCGCACTTCGCCGAGGCTCTGGCGTCCGGCTCCGATGGCAGCGTATGCACCCAGTACGCCGACCACGACTTCCCCACCTGCCCCAAATGCAAGAAGCTTGAGCGTTGCGCCCAATGCGGAGAGGTGGAGGACATGACCACCGAGTACACCTCGGACGATCACGTGACCCGCGCTTACCTGCACAAGGGCTGCTTGTGGGACTGGGGCTGGGAGCCGACGTACTTGGAGAAGGCGCAAGCGCCAAACGAGAACATGATCTGCTGCCAGATCGGATACGACTCCGAGGGCGCGGAACACTCCCCCAAGTGCTACAAGTACGTCACGCCCAAAGCTGCGGCGGCGGGTGCAGGCTTTGAGGAAGAGAGCGCATGATCGCAAGTGAATCTGAGTTTTCTTGATAGCCATTCAGCCGGTGACTAGGGGGTACGGCTACGAAGCTGAATACCCCTCGACCGCCGAGCCGCGACCCTCGCTCAGCGACACGGCTGCGGGGGACCGATCTGTTTGAGTGTGAACCAGAAGAACCGGAGATCAAATGAATGTAATAGATGATGCAGTCAGCATGCTGGAAGGACCCAACATTTCCGAACACAGGCGCAAAGAGCTTGCCCTTGTGCGGCTATTGGGGGTGGCTATAGACGTCATAATGAATACGAGCGAGAGCGCCTTGGACATCCGAGTCGCAACGGCGAAAGACATGATTCGCGAGTTCAAACACGTGTACCCGGAGGCGAAGGAGATTTAAAGTCATAGGTGTGTCGAATTGAAACGGGATAAAAATGCAGGCTCGACGACTACCGTTCCTATTCAGTGGGGGCTTGGTAACAATCCCAAGGAAAACTGAATGAGCGATGACCGGGTCTATTTGCGATACGAACAAAGAATCATACTCGCCGCGATACTCGACGCACTTGTCTACGCCCTGATGGAAGACTGGGAACTTCGGACGGGCGATTTCGACGACATCATCGAGGAGATCCGACACTACCGAGGAAGCCCGTGCATCTGCGGCAAACCGAGCGGCGTCGTTGCTGGCGGGAAGGCATTCTGCCCTGATCACGCGCCGGAGTTTGGGGACTAGCTGAACTGAAGGGTGTCCTGAGTAGCAAGCCAAGGGAATTACTACATTGCCCCAAGTACGCGCAGGCATTCCCGTTTTACGTGAGCCAATTTCTTAACATCGGGATAGCTGGAGACGAGGTTGTTTGACGGATGCGCCGCACCATCACGGACATCCTTCATCGCTGTTAGGACACTCTCCTCGACGTCAATCGTGCCCGCCTTGGCTGCCAGTCGCAGCAAGTCAGAGATGTTCAAGTAGCTGGCGAGACCACGGGCAGCATCCCCGGTACGCTTGTACGCACCCTCAATCTGCTCGAACCGCTTCGGATCAAGGTCCCTTTTCAGCGATTCCCGGTCGTCCCTTTTTTGGATTGAATCCAGCGCCACTCTCTCAAGAGCCTCCAATATCACGTAGAACGCCAGCTTCACCAAGTGATGGTTCAAATCCGAATAGTGGACGTAGCCTTCGATGTGTCGGTGACTCAAAACAAAGGAAAACTGGCGATCCTCAAGAATCTCGACAAGGTCAAGGAGACTAGTTCCGTCACTGATGAGATCGTTCAGTTCGATCTTCTTCGTGTTCCGAAAGTCGCGTTCGAAGTACCCCGTGAGTTTTCCGTTCTGTCGAATGGGAATCACATTGAAGTCAGGATTGTCGTGCGAGACGCCAATTGCCTCCACTTCGTCAGCCGCGACTTTCAACTCTGCGCCCGGAACCATTATGTCTTTCACCGTGAACGTCGTTGCGAGGCGCTTGAGAGTTTCTTTTAACGTCGGCATCTGCACACTCTCCTCGGCATCCACCCATGTCTAGCGGCTCACTGGGGAGCCCGCCAAGTGCCAAATGGTGTTCTCGAAGCTGATTCCTGCCAGCCCCTGAACTAGGAGGTCCGGAGTGCGTTGAGAGCTTGACTCGAAGCCCGAGGCGAGTAGGCTGGTAGCGCAGACGAGTCAGGGAAACTATTGTGTGAGTTGCATCCGACGCCATGCAACGTGAGTCCCGAAGCATTTTCAGCCAGATTAAGTCGGGTGAGGTCGGAGGTCGGGATGAAGGGCAGTAGGTTTTACATGTGGGGAGAGCGAGGCATTATCGCTACGTTCTTCGCGGACATGCACCTTTGGGCCAGTGCGGAAGATTGGACGAATTTCCTCGCTAGCATATCGATTTCCGCTAAGAAGTTCCCGAGTACCTTGGATGAGGTGCTAATCATTGTTGAGCCTGACTTTGGAAACAGAGGATTCGGCCATCCTGACCTCGTATTGGCGCTACGACATGGCGACCACCGAAGTGTGATTCTGTTCGAGGCAAAGCGAGTTCCCTATCTGCAAGCATGTCGCAAACAGCGCGGAGATCAATACTACAACAGCACGTTAAAAGGGCAGTTAGAGTTGAATTACATCCTTTCAACCGCGCTGAGCTTGTATTCCGAGCACGATGGGCTTCTGAAACAACCAGAATGGGTCAAACGCACGCCATACGCAATTGGTGGTCGTCCGGGACATGAGGCGGCATTGAAGAGTAGCGTTGTACTCGCAAACGTGGTCAGCAAGCTCGCCGGGCTTCCGTTCGAAAGCTACTTCCATGTGGCAATCAGTACGGATGCGTCCAATCCCTTTGAAAACATATCGAACGAGTCGGTGTTCCCCGAGATTTATGATGGGGACTCTCTGGACAAGAATAAGTGGGCCACAATCAAAGACCGTTTCGGGTGGCTAAACTACGGCACGCTTTGCAAAGTTGCGGATAAAATTGATCGCAGGAATCAATCCAGCCACTCAAGTTTGTTTTTCGAGAGCTTTGGCCTTAACGAGTCAAATCTCGCAAAGCCTCGGTGCGATACTGGAATTGGGCATAGCTCGAAAGATCGCATTCTGGTGTATCTTCCTGACGTGAACACTCACACACTCCTTCACTGTTCGTTCCAAGAAGAAAAATGCAAGCTGCGCGATTACTCAATCCACCCCAACGGCGCACCTGTTATTGATGAACGGTTTCACACATCCGACATACTGAGCCGTGCGGTTTACAAGTTGGAAGCGCCACGAGTGCCGATTGGCAACAACGGGTTCTGGCACAAGGAGATCAAGAGGCTCAATGCCATCCACCTCAGTTCTGCCGTAGCGGAATGAGCACTGCCCACATGCAAAATGTGACCCCGTAATTCAATCATGGGCAACATACGCTACCTCGGGGCACATACTCTCTGGCATAATCTTTCGATGTGCGGCCGCTATCGACTGTCCCGGCGAAAGCAGCTTGTCGAGGAACACTTCGACAGCGTGTCCGGTGAAGAGGATTGGATTCCTAGATACAACGTCGCGCCAACACAACCCGTCCCGGTGATCCGTCAGAATCCGAAGGAACCTGTCCGCGAACTGTCGTCGATGCGATGGGGGCTCATTCCATCTTGGTCGAAAGACCCATCTGCCACCGCGAAGATGATTAACGCAAGGTCGGAAACGGCAGCCACTAAGCCCGCGTTCCGTGAGGCGTTGAAATCTCGCAGGTGTCTGATTCCCGCAGACGGATTTTATGAGTGGTCGCGGACGGCGAGGGGCAAGCAGCCGTACTGCTTCGAAGTGAATGAGGGAAAACTGTTCGTGTTCGCCGGGATATGGGATCGGTGGAAAGACCCCAGCGGCAACTGGATCAAGACTTGCTCGATCCTCACCACGACTCCTAATGCAGTGACCTCAGCTATCCACGACCGCATGCCTGTGATCCTCGATGCAGGCAGCTACGACGTTTGGCTCGATCCGGGGATGACCGACGCGGAAGCTGCGTCCGAGTTGTTGAAGCCCTACGATGCTCGACAGATGCGGTGCTACCCGGTGAGCGCGCGAATCAATCATGTGGTTAACGACGACGAGGAATGCTCCGCGCCCACGGAACTCGCCCAGTTTCAGAATCGTCTCTTCTTGTAGTGGGGGCCGCGAGGCTGGGAAGGCGAACCTAGAAAATGGCGGGGCAGCATCAAAAGACGAAGCTCGGAACTTGGTTTCCGAGAGAGAATCTTCGACTCGATTGATCAGAACCTAAATACCTCGCACGTCACACCCCCTCACTTTCCTGCATAATGGCTGTTCAGCCGTGCTTCTAACAATCACCAACACGAAGAGTCCCGCGACAGACTTAGGTTACCTGCTGCACAAGAACCCGAGCCGCATGCAGTCGTTCGAACTTTCCTTCGGTAAAGCCCATGTGTTCTACCCCGAGGCGTCAGCCGACCGCTGCACCGCCGCGCTCCTACTGGATGTTGATCCCGTGGGACTCGTCCGCAATCGTCGTGGGCCGTCCGGCGAGGGTGGGATGCTCGATCAATACGTGAACGACCGTCCCTACGTGGCTTCGTCCTTCATGAGTGTCGCCATCGCTCGGGTATTCAATTCCGCTCTAGCGGGGAACAGTAAAGATCGTCCGGAACTCGTAACCGTTCCGCTGCCTCTTGCTGCACGAATCGCGGTTCTGCCTTGTCGCGGCGGTGAAGAATTCTTACGTCGGTTGTTCGAACCATTGGGGTATAAGGTCGTCGCTGAACACCACCCTCTTGATGAGAAGTTCCCCGAGTGGGGCGAGGGTCCGTACTACACCGTGGAGATCAGCAAGAACAGCACCTTGCAAGACTTGCTCACCCATCTCTACGTTTTGATTCCAGTGCTCGATGCAGACAAACACTACTGGGTGGGAAAAGACGAAATCGATAAGCTGCTTCGTCACGGTGAAGGGTGGCTCCAAGCGCACCCTGAGCGCGAGGCAATCGTGAGTCGTTATCTTCGTGGATTCCGACAGTTGACACGAGAGGCGCTGGCTCGGCTGACTGAGGATGAATCCCTTGACCCCGACGCGGAGCAAGAAACGAAGGAAGATCAGGAACAGGCGATTGAAGCCCCCATTCGTCTCCATGATGCCCGGCTCCAGCAGGTGGCGTCGGAATTAAAGGCAAACGGTGCCAAGCGCGTTCTCGATCTCGGATGTGGAGAGGGGAAGCTTGTCCGCGAACTGCTGAAGGACAAACAGTTCGAAGAGATTGTCGGGATGGACGTGTCGTACCGGAGCCTCGAAGTAGCCGCCGAGCGGCTCCATTTAGACACCTTGCCTCCGAAACAGAAGGAGCGGATAAAACTGATGCAGGGCTCGCTCATGTATCGAGACAAACGGCTAGCGGGATTCGATGGTGCTGCCGTTGTCGAAGTCATCGAGCATCTTGATGAACCACGCCTAGCGGCGTTCGAACGAGTGCTCTTTGAATTCGCTCGTCCGCAAACGGTCGTAATGACAACCCCGAATGCCGAGTACAACGTGAAGTTCGAGACGCTGCCTGCTGGTCAGTTCCGCCACCGTGACCACCGTTTTGAGTGGACTCGCGGGCAATTTCACAAGTGGGCGAATGGAATCGGCGAACGGTTCGGATACACCGTGGAGTTCAAGCCTGTGGGCGAAGAGGATCAGCAAGTCGGGGCACCGACTCAGATGGGGGTGTTCCGGCGATGAAGATCACGATGCCCGAACTGTCCCTCGTACTGCTCGTCGGGCCTTCAGGCTGCGGCAAATCTACGTTTGCTAGCCAGCACTTCAAACCGACAGAAGTGCTCTCGTCCGACTACTGTCGCGGTCTGGTATCGGATGACGAAAACGACCAGACCTCAACGAAGGAGGCGTTCGAGGTCCTGCACTTCATAGCTCGCAAGCGGTTGGCTGCCGGACGCCTGACTGTTGTTGACGCGACTAACGTGCAGCCGGACTCGCGGAAACCGCTCGTTGCTCTGGCACGCGAATTTCATGTACTTCCCGTTGCCATTGTCTTCGGCTTCTCGGAGAAGGTCTGCCAAGAGCGCAATCGAACCCGCCCGAATCGCGACTTCGGCCCGCATGTTGTCCGCAATCAGGCACAACAGCTACGACGTTCGATCCGAGGACTCGAACGAGAGGGCTTCCGTGGGGTTCATGTCTTCAAGTCTCCTGAGGAATTGGAAGGACTGGAAATCGTGCGGCAGCCGATGTGGACGAATCGCCGCGATCAGCATGGGCCGTTCGACATCATCGGTGATGTCCATGGGTGTTTCGATGAGCTACAGGAATTAATGACCACCCTTGGTTATTCGGTCGAGAAGAATGGTGACGGGTACAGAGTCGGAACGCCTGAGGGCCGGAAGGCGATCTTCCTCGGCGATCTGGTAGATCGGGGGCCGAAGATTCCCGAGGTACTGCGGCTCGTAATGGGGATGGTGGAAGCGGGAGCGGCATTGTGCGTTCCCGGCAACCATGACATGAAGCTGCTTCAGAAGTTGCGTGGCAAGGATGTCAAGATGGCGCACGGCCTCGCCGATTCCGTCGCGCAACTTGAAACAGAGCCCCCGGAATTCAAAAGCAAAGTCGTTGAGTTCCTCGACGGTCTCATTAGCCACTATGTCCTTGACGACGGGAAGTTGGTCGTAGCGCACGCAGGCATGAAGGAGGAGATGCAGGGGCGCGGCTCTGGAGCGATCCGGTCGTTCGCGCTCTTTGGGGAGACCACCGGAGAAACAGACGAGTTCGGGCTCCCGGTTCGGTACAACTGGGCAGCCGACTATCGTGGCAAAGCCATGGTGGTGTATGGGCACACTCCAATAGCCGAGCCGCAGTGGTTGAATCGCACCGTCAATATCGACACCGGATGTGTGTTCGGCGGCAAGCTGACGGCGCTCCGTTATCCCGAAAAAGAGTTCCTGTCCGTACCATCCCACCGGACTTATTACGAGCCCGTGAAGCCCTTGGTGATCGCGAAGGCACCGACCACTTTGTCCCAACAGCACGAGCAGGACGATGTACTCGACATTGATGATGTCATCGGGAAACGGATCGTTGAAACCCGCCTCCACGGGAATCTCACTGTCCGAGAAGAAAATGCCATCGCTGCGCTTGAGGTGATGAGTCGCTTCGCCAGCAATCCCAAGTGGCTGATCTACCTGCCTCCGACGATGTCTCCCAGCGAGACCACCAAGCAACCGGGTCTCTTGGAACATCCGGCTGAGGCATTTGCTTATTATCGCAAAGAGCACGTGGAGAAAGTGATCTGCGAGCAGAAACACATGGGGTCGAGGGCGGTCCTGATCGTCTGCCGTGACCGCGATGCTGCCCAGCGTCGGTTTGGAGTTGTACAAGATGAGATCGGCGTTTGCTACACAAGGACTGGCAGGCGGTTCTTCAACGACAGTGCATTGGAGAAGGAATTCCTCGGTCGAGTGCAGGCAGCGGTAACGAAGTCAGGTCTATGGGACGAGCTTGCTAGCGATTGGCTGTGCCTCGATTGCGAACTGATGCCATGGTCGTCGAAGGCACAGGACTTGCTCCGTCAGCAGTACGCTCCGACCGGGGCGGCTGCTCGGGCAGGACTTGCACCGTCCATAGCTGCCTTGAAGATGACCAGCAAGCATGTGCCAGAAGCCTCCGAACTCGCTGGACGCTACGAGGAGCGCCGGGTGATGGCAGAACTGTACGTCGAGGCGTACCGCCGCTACTGCTGGACTGTTCATTCTTTGGCAGATTTGAAGCTTGCGCCTTTTCATCTGCTGGCAAGCGAAGGCGCGGTGCACGCAGATAAAGACCACGTGTGGCACATGACGACTATGGCTCGCCTTTGCGCTGCCGATCCCGATCTTCTGCTGGCCACTCCATACAGAGCAGTCGATCTCAGCGATGAGGCAAGCCAGCAAGAAGGGATCGGGTGGTGGGAAGAACTCACCGCCTCAGGAGGCGAGGGCATGGTCGTGAAGCCTCTTCAATTTGTTACGAAGAGCCGACGCGGTCTAGTGCAGCCTGCGGTGAAGTGCAGGGGTCGGGAGTACCTTCGTATCATCTACGGGCCGGAGTACACCGCACCGGAGCATCTAGAGCGACTTCGTGCCAGAGGTCTCGGCACCAAGCGATCATTAGCTCTGCGGGAATTCGCCTTAGGCATGGAAGCCCTCCAGCGGTTCGTGGAGAAGGAACCGCTTCGACGTGTGCATGAATGCGTCTTCGGCGTTTTGGCGTTGGAAAGCGAGCCCGTTGATCCGAGGCTTTGAACACGGAGTTGTCGAGCGATGATCTCAAATAGCCCCATTCGATGGACGGACCCGGTGACAGACGGGATTCCGATCTTCGAACGACCAGCAAATTCGTTGAAGATTTGCTACTGTCTGCTACACTTGCCCACGGAAAGGAAAACCCTCCCCAAAAAATCCTGTGACCATCGCAATTTCGATAAAGATTAACGACGGGCTTGTCCTTGCGTCTGACAGCGCATCGACTGTTTTGGGACAGGTTCCAAGCGGAGAATTGCAGGTCATCAATGTCTACAACAACGCCATCAAGGTTTTCAACTTACGGAAGGGACTGCCCATCGGGGCGATTACTTGGGGTGCTGGGAGCATCGGACAAGCGTCCCTATCAACGATACTTAAAGACCTGAGGGAACGTTTTACTGGGGATGATAGAGACCGCGCGGATTGGGAGCTAGATGAGGACAATTACACGGTGGAAGACGTTGCGAAGCGTTTGAAGCAATTCATCTTCGATGAGTTGTATGTGGACGCATTCAAGAACTTCCCGCAGAAGCCGGGTCTGGGGTTCATTGTCGCAGGATATTCGGCGCACGCGCCAATGGCTGATGAGTTTCAAATTGACGTTGAGAATGGTGTATGCAACGGCCCACGGTCGCTGCGCAAACGGGAAGAGTCCGGTGTCACGTGGGCAGGTGAACCGGAGGCGTTGAACCGACTCGTTATGGGTACCAGTTCCGGCATGGCCGGGATACTAGTAAACTATTTTAAGGTTGCACAAGCGCAACTAGGTCAGGTGATGAGTGTCATTCAGCAAAATCTCCAAGTTCCGTTAGTGCTCCCGGCCATGCCTCTTCAGGATGCAATTGATTTGGCTGAGTTCATGGTTGATGTGACTATCAAGTTTTCCCGTTTCACTCCGGGTGCTCCAACGGTTGGCCCACCCATCGAGATTGCGGCCATCAGCAAGCATGAGGGGTTTAGGTGGGTCAAACGCAAATATTATTTTGGACGGGAGTTGAACCCGGAAGAGAAGTTCAGCAGGGTGTACGAGCCAGAGGACAAAGACGAAGGACGTAAAAGGGCTAAGAAAGCCAAGAAAGATGCCGACGAAGGTCAGAATGATGGAGGGCACCATGTCTGAGTTCAACAAAGCACAACCGCAAATTAAGAGCGAGAGCACCACGATTGTTGGCGTTGTGCATCACGCGCCCCCGGACCCGTACAAGGTCGCGCCTTGCTACGGTTCGATGTCATACACAGTGAGCGATAAGCAAGCAGACGCCACGCCATCGCAGCCTTTGAGCGCGGGCGCAGTAAGAGTTGTTAACTCCGTGCTGAGTGCGAAGGTCAGTGAGTCCGCAATCAGGCGTGATGGAAGTGAGGACTTCTAGCGTTGTATCTGCTTCGTGGCACTGAAGGCTTTGAAATCGCCAGCCTCAGGCAAGGGGATATCCTAACGGGTATCCCTTTTCCTTTAGTGGCCCAATCGAAAATGCATGTCCTTGGTGCTGTAGCAGAAGAGTACGACTATTCGGCGCTTCCAGTCCTTGTTCCTAAAACGCATGAACACAGGACTGATATGGAATGGGTAACGCTTCAAGTTCCTGCGCGGTTTTGCTTATGTTCAGTGCTTTCAAATTGCTGCGACCTTGAACTCAGAAACGGAAGAATCTCAGCACAGATGGTCACATTGGCACGACTCAGGCCCATCAGTCGCGACATTAGAAACGACCCAGAACGCCTCGGGAGTCTGCAAGCAAACAAAGACCCGCGTGACCAACAAGATGCTGGGTACATAGGTTATTTCTACTTAGAAGCGCATGAACTGCTGCAAAATCAAGACTGGGTTGTACAGTTCGACCAAGTAGTTGCCATTCCTGCAACCGACATCGGATTGTTGCTGCGAAAGAAAGTCATTCAGCTTGATGACCGCACACGGGTGAAGTTCAAAATCAAGTTGGGGGTTACGTTCCTGCGGATCAACAACGAAGAGATTGCTGCGGGGCTGGAAAACCCGTGGCAAGACCATCCACAACCAGCAGCCCCACCTGCCGAACAGCCCTGATGCCGTCTCACAACGTATACCGGGCGGACTAGCGAGTTCGAAAATTTTGCATCAATAGAATCGCTCGCTTGCGGCTGCTGCGGGAGACCCCTTTTGAACCACCGAGTCGGGTGGGCTTCTGGAAAGACGCCGCCCCCGACATCCCCATCCTGAAGCAAGCCAAGGCGGAGTACGCCAAGCTGCAATAGCTGCCAGTTGCAGGAAGAGTCGTTCCACGTTGCTCACTCTTCATCTACTGCTCGCGTGATCCATGTGGGAGCATGTAACCTGCCAGAAATCTTTGGTAACCCACCCCGATTTTCTAGACGATTTTGAAGTCTCGCCTGTATACGAGTAGTGGGGAAAGCGGTGACCATCAGAGAACTCATGCAAGAGCAGCGAGAGCGGGTTCGTTCCAGCAATCCAGCCGAGCGGCTCGCGGCTGCGCTGCTGATCCCCGCCGAGCTATCCAGACGCCTCCGGCTGCTCAGCGATTTCCAAATCGGGCGATTGCTGCAGCATGAGGTCTGCTCGAACTTGAGCGTGCTCGCTCCTGAGTTGACGGTCTGCATGGAAGCTGCTGAGCGCCTTTGCCGACGCCGAGCAGGCAAGTTCATCGCAGTCGGGCGCTCGCGGGCATCACTGTATACCGAAGGCGAACATCTCCTCCACGCCGAGTCGGCGTTGTACCACGCAGGCATACCGCACCTACTGCTTCCATTCCAGAGGAACAAGTTTGCCAGCAACACTTTCATCGTGCCCTCCGTGCGCGAAGCGAAGGACTGCTTATGCCGAGCGGGATTTCGAGAGACTCCCCGTTCTCCCGTACTGCTCATCGACGGTCAAACAAGCCGTCCGATCCGACTCTACGAAGACAAACACAGTTCGGCACAAGCCAAGAGCTAACGACCAAGGGAGGACTCCGCACAATGAAGACAGCCGCCATCTATGTGAGAGTGAGTACCGCTGACCAGCATGTCGAGTCACAGCTTTACGATCTCCGCGAACTTGCGGCGAAGCGTGGCTTGGAGGTCGTGCAAGAGTACCGAGACAGCGGAGTCTCAGGGAAGAGAGCGAGACGCCCCGGTCTCGACGCGCTCATCGCGGATGCACGACGGAAGAGATTCTCCGTCGTGCTCGTCGCCGCGTTCGACCGAGTCGCGAGGAGTGTCAAACATTTCCTGCAAGTCATGGACGAGTTCGACAGCTTGGGCGTCGTCTTCATCTCCCGGCGAGAGAACGTCGATACTAGCGGACCGATTGGGAGACTGTTCTTGACGCTCATCGGCTCGATTGCCGAACTCGAATCGGACTTGATACGCGAGCGGGTTTTGGCAGGCATGCGGAGGGCAAAGCTGGACGGTGTGCGGATCGGACGCGCCCCGATGAACATAGATCGTGCAGCCATCGTCTGCGACCGACTGAGCGGCATGACTCTGACTGCCGTTTCAAAGAAGTGGGGTATTTCCCGCAGTCTAGTTTGCAAATTGGTTAACCGGGCGAGTGCTGGTGACAGAGGCTCCATACTGCCGCCACCTCGCCCTGTTGATGCTGTTGGGGTTGCGCAGTCGAGTTCAGCCGAGGCGCGATGGTGACGAACTTATACCTTCGTGACACGAGGCAAGACATGCACTTGAGGAACGACATCAAGACCAAGCCTGAGTCAACCACCGAGGGACACGATGCCAAACGGACGATCCGGTAGTTTCAATATCAGCCGACATGACTTCGAGCAACTCCTGAACACGATCCCGACTGGCACTCTCGTCGGGCATCTGCTCCTCTGCGGTTCACAAGGAGATCGCTCTTTTCGCGCACTAGACGCCTTGGAAGCACGTCAACTGTTCGCCGAGCATCTGCAAGACCGTATCTTCGTGGAAGAACAGTACCAGAGTTACTACATCATCCACCTTACGAAACGTGAAGAGCCTGCGACGTGGATCGTCGTCCGTGACGCTTCGCCTCTCTTCGCCGAGGTACGTCGGCATCATTCCATGTGGGCGGCACGCCATCAAGAACAGTAAGAATTGACAGACGATGACAAATGACGACGGAGGTAGTCAAGAATCAGTGGGCACTCGTGACGAGCAGATCGGCAAGGTATTCCTCGTCCGTCGTCACGGCTTGCTCGAATGTCTCGTCTGCGGAGAGGTATTTACCCGAAGCACCGCCCCGGAGCACTCCGAGGTGAACTGCTATCCGTCTTTGGAGTTTTGTTTGCTTGATCCAGCACAGGGAGGAAACGATGTCACTTAGCAAGAAATACGTTCGCGACGGAAAGAACCGCATCATCGGCTCAATCACCAGCGGCTACGACGACACATCATCGGTCGTCCGGGATGAGAATAACCAAATCGCCGGGCGCACCAGCGAGCGGTTCCGCACGACCCGCGACGGGCGCGGGAACTTGGTGTCCATCAACTCCCCTGACCCCGGTCTCCTGATCGGCAAGCGCAAGTAATCTGGCATCAGTCTTACCCCTTCCCCCAGCTTCATTCTCGCTTCCACAATTCTCTTGGAGGGTACGTGAGCGGATCACCAGTGCCGAACGAAACAATCGAATGCCCCTTGTGTCGGGGCGAGGGCAAGCTGAAGCGCACCGAGATTCTGGATAGGCTTGGAGTCCGTGATTTCGCTCGTGTCGCCCAACTGTCCGCAGAGGAAGCATTCAGACTGCTCCAGCAGAAAAACACACGCGATCACCAGACTGCATGGTCTCGTTTTGAAAGTGAACTAGCCAAGCGCACCGCCGAGATCGAACAGTGTCACCGGAACGAACTTCAAACGCTCGGCGGGAGGATCAGGGAACTGGAATCCGCCGCCCGAGTCGCCGAGGAACTCCATGCGCTCGATGTTCAGCTAGGGCATGCGGACGCGGAAGCTAGGCTCCTCACAGCGCAGTCCCAGAAGGAAGACCTCAGTCGGCGAGTTGAAGACTGCCTGCGAGAAGTAGCCGAACTTCGGAAGCGAAATCAGGAGTTGGAAGCCGAGATGTCGAAGGTCGCGAGAGTAGGCAGGAAAGAGGAACTCGATTTCGCTGAAGAGGCGCAGACTTGGGCTGGAGTCTGCATTGAAAGGGTCACCAGAAACGGCGACTTCATTCTTTCGTACCGTGATCCCAGCGGCGTTCCGCTTGAACCGCGCATCATCGTGGACAACAAGGACAAGGCGACCGTCAGCGAAGGCGACATCAAGAAGCTGATCCGCGACGCGAAAGAACGTCGCAGCCCAGTCGGGATCATTGTCGCGAGGGAAGAAAGCCAGCTTCGGCAGCATGACCGCGAACGGCGTTGGGGACAGGAGGATGGCATTTGGATATTGCGAACCACCCGGCATTGGCTCCCCCGCGATCTCGAAGTTCTCAAGCCTCTCTTCGAGCGGATGAGAACCGAGGGCGCGAACTTTCTTCAGAAGAACTCCGCGCTGGCAGAGGAAGTCCGGCGCACGTTCGTCGATTTGGACGAGGTCGATAAGCACCTAAAGAAAGCTGCACAAGCTATCGACTCCGCTGCCGGGCTGACTGCGAAGTATCGAGGTCGGTTGCAGGTGCTCTGCGACACCGTTACCAGCGCGAAGGTCGCCCCGAAGTCGGAACGAAAAGGCGGTACTCAGCAAACGCTCACCGCGTAAATTCAACCAGCACTTAGGAGGGAACTCGTGGATGCAATCTTGCGTTTCATCTGGCGCTCGATTCTGACGTTTCTGTTTCTGTTCTTCGCCCCAGCGATCCTTCTTATCGTTCCACTTCTGGTCGTCCACTATTTTCCGGGGGACGACACCATCGGGCTCCTGAAAGTGCTGCTCGGCGTGTTCGGTCCCTTCGCCGCCAGCTTTTGGTTCCTGATCTGCTGCGAGTTTCCGAAATTCTACGCGGCTGCGCGTGACGGTGGACATGTAGACGGGGGCATTGGGTTCCACCTTAAAGCCATCGGCAAGATGGTATTTGCGTTCCTGATGTCGGGCGCGTTGGCATTCTACGTGGGAGCGCCGAGATTCAATATCGCCTCGACCGAATCCGACTCGCTGTGGTTCGTGGAGATGTACTTTGGCGTGTTCAGCCCGATCTTCCTGCTGCTGGCGTGGCGGCTCCTCAAGAGAGCGTGCGCAGGTCGTCAGACATGCAAGTGCTGCCGCGAAAGCGTGGGCGGAGCCAACCTCGACGAACTGGGGCTGTGCGCGTACTGCCGGGCAGACGCCCTGAACGAACAGGAAAACGACGAGGAGCAGGAAGCGTGGATACGCAAGGTGAAAGAGGAATTCGGAGACAAGCAGTGGGCGGCAGAGCTTCGAAACGGGCGGCGGACTGCACTCCGTTGGAAGCGGCGAATTCTGAGTTCGCGCTGACGGAAAGCAGACGAGTTTGAACAGGAGGAATAATGGAATTTGTCCATGTTTTTGTGCTCACGTCGCTCGCTCTCGACAGAAGCGGCGATGTCAAAAGCAAGAATGTCGCTGTTACGTTCGATCTCTTCGAAGCCGAAGATCACCGAAACAAGGGAGTAGAGAACGGCTACGAAGCGTTTGTTGTTCCGTGCGACTGGCGCGAAAACGCAGCGCAGTCCGAGTTGATTTCCGCGATGCGGGAATTCCGCGAAGTCGTGAAGCGAATGCAGGATGAGGCGCTGCGGTAAGGGGAGAATCATCCGCGAGCAAGGGAGAACGATGAGAATATCAAAAAGCAAATTCGTGGCTGGTGTGCAGTGCCTCAAACGTCTCTACTGGCAGGTACATGAGCCGGAACTCGCGGTTCAGCCGGATGCTGCCGATCAAGCGCTCATGGAGCAAGGGCATGAGGTAGGGCTGCTCGCCCGCCAGCTTTTTCCGGGCGGCGTTGAGGTCGGCAGTGAAGGTGGGCTCGATCAGGCGATCCGCGCAACGCGAGAGTTAATCGCAAACCCTGAAATGTCCGCGCTCTTCGAGGGAGTGTTCGAGCATGACGGCGTGCTGGTGCGCGTCGATGTCCTTCATCGCCGTAGGGACGGGCGCTGGCGTCTCGTTGAGGTCAAGTCCAGCACTTCCGTAAAGGAAGAACACCTCGACGATGTCGGCATCCAAAGCCGCGTAGTCTCCCGTTGCGGGGTGGATTTGGCGTCAGTCTGTCTCGCACACATCAACAGGAATTACGTTTTCGATGGCGGCTCTATTGACGTCCGACGACTTTTCAAGATCAGAAATCTGACGCGGCGAGTACAACGATTGCAACCGAAACTGACATTCCAGCTACGAGCCCAGTTCACCGTCCTCAACATGCCGAACGCCCCTGAGATCGCTCCGGGCAAACACTGCACGACTCCCGTCACGTGCGAGTTCTTCAACCGCTGCAATCCTCCGCTTCCTGATGACCACATTGGGTATCTGCCAAGACTCCACGCGAGCGCGGAAGAGGAACTGGAGGAAATGGGCGTCGAGTCCATCCATGACGTACCCGATGACTTCGAATTGACCGAGATTCAGCGGCGTGCAGCTACATGCGTGCAAACCGGAGAGCCTTGGTATAGCGCGGAACTGGCAGCGGAGTTGAACGGGCTGAAGTACCCGCTCTATTTTATGGACTTCGAAACAGTGAATCCTGCGCTTCCAAGATTTTCGGGGATGAGTGCCTATGACCAACTGTGTTTTCAATGGAGCGTGCATGTCCTGAGAGAGTCCGGCGCGGAACCCGAACACCACGAATTCTTAGCCACGGATGCGAGCGATCCGCGCCGCGAGTTCATCGAGTCGTTGTGCAACGCGCTCGGCGAGAGCGGGAACATCATTGTGTACTCGGCGTTTGAATCGCAAAGGCTCTCAGAACTTGGGGCATACCTCCCAGAGTTTGCAGACCGCATCAAGCAAATACAAGCCCGGCTTTGGGATTTGCTCCCAGTGGTTCGGAACAACGTCTACCATCCCGCGTTCGCCGGGTCGTACTCGCTGAAGTACGTGCTGCCTGCGCTGGTGCCCGAGATGACCTACGAAGGCATGGAAGTCGCAAACGGGCAGGACGCGGGGCTGGCTTGGGAGTCGCTCGTCGGAGGAAACTTGGGTCAACCTCAGGGTGACAAGATCAGAAAGGCGCTGCTGGATTATTGCGGGCAAGACACGCTGGCGCTGGTGATGCTGGTGGAAAAGCTTCGATTGACCGATTGACTTCTCAACGATGAGTCGGTTTCTCGTTTACGAGTTCGATGACCTCTGGATGCTCTTCGAGATACCGTAAAGCCACGTAGTATGGCTCGTCGTCTTTTGTCACTCCGATTCGTCGCTCAAGAACCTCGCAGGGGATATTGTTGTGTTCCAGCAATCGCCTGAAGCTCGGGTTTTCTATGTGAAGATCGCCGCAAACGAAAATCCCATCAAGATCAAGATGGGCATCTAATCGCTCTAGCCAAAACTGCTCACGAATTCCAAAGTAGCGGCCTATTTCAATCGCACGAGCTTTATTCCGAATCTCTTCGCTCCACAGACCCCGTTTATCGCGCATAACGAGTTCCATTTCGATTGACTGCAAGTTTCTGTAGCCGATGGCCTGCCTCTTTTCCCGACTCGGATCACAGAACATGTGCCTGATAACATGCTTGTCCGCAACTTCCTTCACGATGGAAATTTCTTGACGGCACTCAAGCGTTTCCTCGCAGGCTTCTTCTCCGATGAAAGCTGGCCGAACCAGATCAATGGCTCGCTCTAAAGATTGGGTGAGTGCTGTCTGTGCCTCGGTGCTGTCGGCACCTTGCTTTCGTGCCTGTGCACGGTGAGCTACACCGATTATGTACAGCATTGGCAGAACCTCAGAGTAGCGTACCTTCCGGCCGTGTTCGCTGGCGCGTAGCCTTAGGCGGAGTTGCTGAGTTCCGCTCTTTCTTGATCCGCTCCAGCAGCGCCAATGCGGGTTCATACTCCCGGCCTTCACGTCGAGCAAGTTCGGCTTCGGTGGGGACCAGTTCGCCTCGGAAAGCCTTGGAGAGGACGGATTGAGTGAGTTTGTCGGTGAGAGTCTGGGTTCTGGCTACTCGGTGCTCGATTGTGTCGGCTAATCTGAACAAGGCTTTTACCCGGCAGACAATCTCTTCTTGCTCTTCAAGATGAGGAAGTGGTATCGGCAGGGCCGCGATCCTGTGTAGTGCCAATTTGCCCTGAGATGCCGAGTGAATGCGGTCTAGGATTCGATCCTGCAAGAATGGTGAACGCAGAACGATTGCAAGGTACGAACTGCGAACGCTTGTTAACTCCGTTATCTTGGCGGCATTCTCAGTCAGGTTCGCACCATCGAACTCATCTGGAATTGTCCCCGCGTCGCCAATGCAAGCTCCCACGATTGTTACGTAGACATCACCAGACTTCACTGTATAACGTGCGATCTTCTTTTGGATTGCCGGAGTCAGGAACAGGATTTCACCTCTGACAGTCCCATCCTTCAGATTGCCAGCCCGAATATAGGGGTATCCAGTGTCGTCTGCGACGAGGGTCTGGCCTTTTGGCAGCCGCTTGCCACCCTTCACCTTGCCAACATCGCCAACCCGAACCCATCTCCAAGAGTCCGCAATGCGCGGCAGTTCTTCATCCGGGAAGCCGGGCTTCGAGTCCATATCCTGCATGTCCAAACGTCTTGGAAAGTCTTCGGTCAGCCTCCCCGAACTCGCCGCTGTTAATACAGCTTGGCGAAAGCGTTTGAGGATCGCCGGGACTCGGGAAAGGCGGTCGCGTGCGGAGTTGACGTGGGCGAGGCACTTCTCAATCTTATCTACTATCCTGTGGTGCTCGGACAATGGTGGTAGCGGGATCGAAGCCGCCATAACAACGCGGTCGCTAGTTGCTGGATATTGCGACCCTGTCTGCTGCGGGGTTACGAGGTCAATAAAGCGATCCGTGAGCACTTGATGAAACAACAGTCGGGGATCAATCGCTCCATTTGACCTGAGCACGGTAAAACCAGTCGAGCATAGTTGAGCGTCAAGATTTTCCGGCACTAACGCGATGTTTCGCAGGTACGTCCGAACATTGGAAAAGAGCACGTCGTTCGCTTGAATCGGGCGCTGCGCTCTTGAGGGGGCATCTTGGCCCCTAAAGCGTTTGAGGTCGATGACGCGGTATCTTCGGTTACAAATAGACGAAATATCAACGTATCCGAACTCTCGTTCGGGTTCGGATTCAGGCTTAACATTTGGAACATTCTCAGTCACTTCTCGAACAGTTGCCCGCGTCCATCCTTCGGGGAGACTGTCTTGGCCCAACTCGGAAAACACTTTCTCGGTGCTATCGCTCGAAACGGTCATGCTTCGGTCTTGGCCTTTGACAAAGGCTCTGTGTCCGCGTTCGCTTCAAGGAGGTTCAAGATTGCTGTCAACTCTTCGGTCGCAGACTGCAACTCCGCGATGGCGTCCGTTGCTAACTCGTCAGGTTCGGCTGCCGCACCGTCGTCTAGAGAATCGTCCTTCAACCATTTGAGGCTGTCGATCTTGTAGTCCCGATTCCTGACTTCATCAATGTTGAAGCTATGCCAGCGGTCGTCCTTCGAGTCACTCGACTTGCGCTTTGCCGTACCGTTTGGGTCGCTTCCGTAGCACGTTTCAAATTCGGCGAAATGCTGCGATGTCAGCGGACGATCCTTCTTCGTGATGTGGGGCACACTGCTGCGCGCGTCGTAAAGCCACATCGTTTCCGTCTTGTAGCCCTTGGTGAGGAAGATCACATTTGTTTTCGTGCCGGGGCTGTATGGTGTAAAGGTGCCATTTGGAAGCCGAAGCACGGTGTGCAGATTGCAGTCTTCCGTCAGAATCTTGAAAACCTCGCCAGCCTGATCCGCAAATAAGCAGTTGTCCGGCACAACAACAGCAGCGCGACCTCCGGGCTTCAGGATTGTCATCACGTGCTGGATGAAATTCAGTTGTTTGTTGCTCGTGGAGATCGTGAAGTCGTCTCTGGCGGGTGCCTGATTCGCGCCCTTGGTGCCAAAGGGTGGGTTCGTCATCACCACATCGAAGCGTTGACTGCTCGGTATCTCGTAGATTGAGTCTCCCAAGGCAATGTGCGGCTCCAGACCGTGCAAGTAAAGATTCATTAGAGTCAGCCGACGTGGACGTTGAACAAGCTCCTGCCCAAAATACGTATCGGACCTCAATCGCTTAGCCAAATCGCGAGGCAGTGCTCCACCCTTGGTTTCCTCAATCAGCCACTCGTAGGACGAGACAAGGAATCCGCCCGTACCGCACGCGGGATCACACATCGTGAACTCTTTATGAGAACGCGGATCGGGTTTCATGCAGCGAACGAGAGCTTTGATTAGGATGCGCGGCGTGAAGTATTGCCCAGCCCCTTTCTTGCCCTCGCTTGCCGCTTTTTCAAGCAGCCCCTCGAATGCGGCAGCCTTGATGTCTGTGTCCAGCGCCGTCCACTCGATGTCGTCAATCAGGCCGAGTAGTTTCTTCAGATTGACCGGATTGTTGAACCTCGATTGAGCGCCCGCGAAGATGTCACCGAGCAAGCCCCTTTGCTGACCAAGTTTTCGCAGAAGATCGACGTAGTGATCCTGCAACGCAGTGCCAGACTTGCTGACGAGGCTCGTCCAATCACAGCCCTTCGGCAATTCGATGCCGCGCTCATCCGCCATCTTCAGAAACAGCAGATACGTTAGCCGCTCGATATAATCGCCGTAGTCGATCCCATCGTGACGAAGTGTGTGACAGAAACCCCAGAGTTGCTGGACTACATCGGTCATAAAGCTACGGCCTCATTGAATTGGCTGACCATTTGCGGAAGCTGCCCTGCGAAGACCTTGTTGGCGCGGCCCCAGCCGCCCACCCGATTGAACACTGGCAAAGCGTCGAAGTCGCTGGAGTCAATGGTCAGGTTTTCAGACAAGTGTCCCTCGATCCGCTCAAGCCACTGCACCTGCTCAGGCGTGAAGTTCTTGCCTGACGTAATCTTCGCCATCGCGAGCCTGACTCGTTCTTCAGCAGTGTACAAGGGCTGTTGCTCGTTGGCAGCGTGCTTGACCATCGAAATGATGTCCACGAGCGCCTTTTGGTAATGGAGTTCGTGCGCCCTTTGAAGGTTCTCTTTATTGAACCGCTGGGGTGTTGCCGCTAGCTTTAGCTGCAAGTCGCTCAGTGCCTTCGTGCTCCAGTCCTTGGGGCGCTGCAACAGAATTCGGATCGCCTCAATCTGCTGAGGGTTCTCACGGACGAACTGAGCGAACGCAGTGAGGTAGTCGTCGGGTTTGTATTCCTTGCCGTCTATACCGCGCACGAGCCACGAGGAAGTGACCGTATCCTGAGTCTCGTAGGCGACGATGAACGTGCGTTCCTTGCGGGGATAGTTCATCAGCAAGTCTTGGAAGACCTTGTTCCGCAGCAGGCTCATCGTATCTACGAAGTCGCGGCTCAACTTCTGGGGAAGATCGCTGGCGTATTTTCCAACATCGCCAGCCGGAATGTGCGCCGCGAACATCTCCCGCGCCTCGCCGGACATCTCTTTCTCGATGCGCTGGAGACGTTTGACCAGCCTGCGGATGTTGTAATCCCGGTCCCGATTCGCCCAAATGTCTTCGATGATCTCGACAATCGTGCATGGCTTGCGCTCTGGCGGCTCGGCGGTGATCGCGGTTGCGCTCTTGAAGTACTCCAGTAGCGTTCCGTCGAAGCAGTCGAACACCACGAAGTGAGACTTGTCTGGGAAGTGTTCGCCTTTGCGAGTGCCGCGACCAAGCATTTGCTCGAACAGGATGCGGGACTTCACCGGGCGCAGGAAGATGATGCCTTCAAGATCAGGAATATCCACACCAGTGGTCAGCAGATCAACCGTCACGACGATAGTTGGCGCTGGGCGATTGCGGAACTCACGGATGTGCTGAAGCGGACGATCCACCCTGCCCGTGATTTTCTGAGCGAACGAATCACCTCGACCGAAGATGTCACGAGCAATGTCTACAAGCTGGTCCGCGTGCGACGTATGCGGAAGGTCGTTGCTGGCAAAAACGAGCGTTTTCGGCAAGCGACCATACCGCTGCTCGTGCTCTAGCATCCACTTCTTGATCTCTTCGAGAATTTTCCGATTTGAGTCGGGCGACGTAATATCGTGCTCGATCTTTGCGCTGTCGAACTGGCGCTCGTCTTCCAGCAAGTCGAGTTGCTTCGCCCCGGAGATAGGATTGACGACCTCGACCTGTTCTCCCTCGTTCAGGAAGATGCCGTTCATGCGAACGTTGGAATTGACCGCAACCACGTCGTAGTCAACGAGGAATCCCTCCCGCACCGCACGCTCGTACTCGTACCGATATACGATGTCTTTGAAGTACGCCATCGTGTGTGCGGCGGGTGTCGCGGTCAGACCGACTTTGACACAGTCAAAATGATCTAGCGTCTTCCTCCAAATTGCACTCTCTTGAGTTGAATAGCCCCTGTGGCATTCATCGGCGATGATGAGATCGAACGCGTGGACTGGGATGTCTAGCTTGCTCGCATCTTCATCAACTTCTTCGTCGCCGGAGGCCATGATCGCTTCCCGACCGAAAAGGTTAATCGTCATCCGCTGGATCGTGCTCACGTAAACAAAGGCGTGTCCCGGTTGAGGGTCGGTTAGATAGGCGCTTGGCAGGACTCTCGGATCGAACTTCTCGTCCTCGTCGAAATCTCCTCGTTGGAAACGCTGGCTATAGACTTCGTAGATTCTGTCGAACTTTAGTCCCGGCTCAGGCTCGTGCGATGCAAATGCAAGCACCGCCTGTGCCGCTAGTGCGCGACGATCAACCAAGAAGAGAATCCGCAGGGCGACTCCGGCCTTCATCAGGCGGTAGACCTGATTGACCATCGTGAACGTCTTGCCTGTCCCAGTTGCCATCGCCACAAGCATCTGATGCTTGCGATCAGCGATTGCCCTCTCAACGGCTACGTTTGCCTCACGCTGATATTCGCGGAGTCGGGGATGATCGTTAGGTGTTTGGAGAAGCGCCTGACAAGATAGGTCGAAGTCCTTGGCAAGCAGTTCCGCTAGGGCGTCTGGAGTGTGAAACTGCGCAATTGTGTGCGAGCGACTGAGAGCATTTCGGATGTCGTGATGCCAAATGACCTCGCCATTCGTCGAATACAGAAACGGAACTCGATACCCCCGAAAGTTGAGTGAAGTATTTGGAGCACCTTTGGAATACCTTTCAGCCTGCGTCAGGACGCTCTGCGGCCCAAGACTCAGTTTCTTGGCTTCGACGATTCCTAAAATCTGACCTCCGATGCAGAGAGCGTAGTCGGCTGGGCCGTGCTCGGTTTCGAATTCTTCAACAGCACAACGGTCGTAGGACGTGAGCGGAGTGTCGGGTCTGAACGGAACAATCCGCCATCCCGCCGCTTTCAGCTTTGGGTCGATCAGCCGCTTGCGTGTAAGCCATTCGGAATTATTTTCAGATGCTTTCACAGGCGCGAATAGCGAGAAACTGCATTATACCCAGTGCATTCGCGGGGCCCCACAATATGGCACCACTCGCTCAGGAAACGGAGCCGATCAATTCCAATCCCATGCCGAGGGAAAAGGGACTGGCTTCCTTTGTGGCGGAGTTGAGGTCTGGGAGAGCGAATCTACTGAATGGCCTTTTAGAAACTCTGCACTTTGAAGCACTTGATGCCGACGTATGAATCGCCTTCTGCCCTTATGTGACCCAATTTCAGATGGAGGCTCAACGCCTTCTCGTTCGGAGCTTCTATCCCGAACCTCTCGTTTAGGGTGTCTGCGTGGTTCTCAACCCAGAACATCACCATTTGCTGGGCGAGTCCCTTCCTTCGTTCATCCTCGACGATGAACATCTGACGAAGTACTGCGCAGTCGGCCTCCGTCCAAACCAGAAAACCCAAGTATTTCCTCCTCTCGGAATCCAGTAAGAGGCCAGCTTGCTGTTCGTTCGGGAGGCCCAAAGAGAAAACGGCTGTCTTCTTCTTTGACGATGGCCTGCAAGACTTTCAGCGCCAAGAAATCCTTCATGGTCTTGCAGACTATAAACGATAACCCCGAGGGTATTGGTTCACCACGACGACAGACGGTCGGATTCCAATCCACCGTCAACACCGTGCTCGGATTGACGAAGTGCGTACCATAAAGAACCGCGACGTAGTTGGAGCAGTCGGAACAAATAAAGCCGAGGCCAGCAACACCGAACGTCGAAGGCAGTAGGGTTACCTCACGACCGCAATTGGCACAGACGACAACTGTTCGTTTTCGTTTAGCCTCTCCGAATTTTTGCTCCGCGAATTTCTTGTCGCAATGAAAGCATCGGTACTTGCCGTCTCCTCCTCCGCAAATCATCTCTTGACAGTGCCCACAGGCGCGATACCGATACATCGAAACCGTCGTCAGCTTGCGCGACTTCCATCCGCTCACCGTAATGACCTGATGTGTCATGTTCTCATCCAGCGTGTTACGTCGCGTCATTCTCCAGAGGTATCCAGACTGGCGTGTCTGTTGCTTTATCGACCGCGAACACCCACTTCTTCCCGTCCCTCCCAGCCCAGATCGTACCGGGGTCTTGCACAGTCCAGCCTTTCTTCTTGGCAATCACATCAGCGCGTTTCTTTACATCTTCAGGCAGCGGATTAGGGGCCATGTCGTTTCTCCTTATTGAGCAGGTTTCTTGCGACGGACGACGGACAATTGAACGCCGCCACTCCCGCAGCTTGTGTATCCCCTATCGCTGTCTCTTACTTTTGTGCCCACTGGGTGCTCGACACGGGAAACGGGATTGTGACTTCGACTGCTGGGACTTCTCGTTCACCATGCATGTCACGGACAGGGTAGCAGACCGGATTATCTCGGAGGAGCGTCTCCCCCCCGATGACGGTTGACGGGATGATGCAGAGGATGTCTCCCTCAGGCACGATGAATTTCTTCTTCGTCCATTGGGCTTCGAGGTCAGGCGTCGGGTTGTCCATGTCGAGAATCCAGACTTGCCTAGCCCCCTTCCCCATGAGCACCGCAGTGTTGAGAACCAGTCCGCGACATGTCTTCGTCCCGCCGCCCAGATGCAGCCTGAACTCGACGAGCGTGCCGCGTGGAAAAGCGAGTTGCGTCTCGTCAATCATCACGCCTCCTCGAAACCGTATTCGACTCCGTCTAGCAGATTGAGTCCCATCTCGCTGACGACCTCGACGAAGTGTCGTGCCTCTCTGCTCGATACTCTGATTCGTTCGTCGAGTCGAACCTGACCGTCGCCACTCAACTTGAGATAGTCTTCGTCTACGACGCCGCCGTTGTGAATCAAGATGTGCCGACGCTGAATCATTTTCGTAATGAACGCAAGCTCCTGTTGTTTCACCGCTCTCGGCGGAACCTTCGCGTTGCCGTTCCACGCGACGACTCCGATATCGAACCACTGCCGCAGAGCTTCGTCCGCTTGCAACGGACTCTGTAAGTTCAACTCATCGACTGCCTGTCTACGACTGCGAGTCATCGGGAAGGTGAGGAGTCTTCGACGAAGGTGTTTCGCCAGCGTTTCAAACTCCGTCACAGACTTGACGGTCAGGTCGTCCCAGACTTCACCTCGTGCATTTTTGTCGCTGATATTCTTGTCGGTCTCGTCCCAGCGCGTCAGCATCCGAGTCATCGAGTCGTTGAACGCAGGCCGTGCGTTTGTTTGACCACAACGTGGGCAGTATCCATATCTCCCGAGGATGTCCGTCTCAATTTCGCAGCCGACTGTCTGGCACTTGAAATGAACCTGTTGTTTCTCTTCCGCGTAGTGCCACGCGGGAGTCGCGTCGGTGACATCAGCGAAGTCTAATGTCGAGTTTTGACCTGTCAGAATTGCTCGTGCGTATGCGTCGTAACTCGCGGCAATGTATCGGCGCTGGGCCTTGGAAATGAAGGTCAGACTAGGCGCTGGCTCTGCACAGTACGGACAAACACTCGTGTGAAAGATGTGAGTCGTCCTGAAGTACCGTTCGCACGCGGGGCAATTCCTTCCCCACATTCCTTGCTCGTCGGATTGGATGTACGCGACGACTGAAGGCTGCGGGTAGACCGCCGTTTGTCCGAGGCCGACCGCAGGAACGGTATCGAGAAGGTGCGTGCCGTCCATGCTGACGGCGACCATGTAGAGCGCACGCATCCCGGTGCCGGAAATCTGGAAGGCGAGTCGTCCGTCAGGCTGATGGAGATATTCGACCTTGCCGCCTGCCGCGCGGATTGCGTCTTTGTACTCTGCCATCGCGGTCTGTGATTGATTTTACGCGGTCGTCCAGAGGAAGTCCTTGCACTGCCCTCCACAGATTTCCTCTACAGTCCACAGGCAATGCACAACTCTTGTGGCAATTTCGCCTTTTCTTCACGCTGGGTACATGATAAGAACTAGTTAGGAAGGAAGCATGAGCAAGCAACTCGGAACTGTCTGGGACTTAGAGCCGCACACAGCGAAGAAGCATGCGATTCTGCGACGGTACTTTGAAGCATGGTTGCCTATCTTGGCGAACTCCAACGGACAGGTGAACTACATCGACGGCTTCGCAGGTCCGGGGGAATATAGTCATGGGGAAGACGGCTCACCCGTCATCGTATTGAAGGCCGCTCGTGACCACAAGTACAAGACGGCATCCGAACTCTGCTGCTTGTTCGTCGAGGCTAAGAAGGACAGGTACGACCATCTGAAGGCAGTCTTGTCTGGGCTCACGCCTTCGCTTCCGAGCAACATCAAGTTCAAGGCGGTTAACAAGACGTTCAGCGACCAGATGTCGCAGATGCTTGGCGACATCACCCGCGAGAAAAAGGTACTAGCACCGACGCTGGCCTTCATTGACCCCTTCGGGTTCTCACACACTCCGTTCAAAACGATTTCCCGTCTGATGCAGCAACCGAAGTGTGAGGTCTTGATTAACTTCATGTACGAGGAAATCAATCGGTTCCTCTCGCTGCCAGACCACGCGCCGACGTTCGATGAGTTGTTCGGCACTCCCGAATGGCGCGGCGCACTCAGCCTTGCGACACCTGACGAACGCGAAAGAGCCATCCACAATTTGTACCTGAAGCAACTGAAGACGGTCGGAGAGTATGCGCGGTCGTTCCAGATGATAGACATGGGCAACCGCGTCGATTACTTTCTCTTCTTCGTGACCAACAATCCACTCGGGTTGCAGAGGATGAAGGAGTCGATGTGGAAGGTTGACCCGACGGGAGAGTTTCAGTTTTCCGACCTCACCGATGCGTCCACCCAACTCGTCCTGTCATTCGCAGCGACGCCCAATCTCGACGCACTCAGAAAGCTGATTGTTGAGAGGTACGACGGCGCGGAGGTTGAAATCACGGACCTCGAACGCTGGGTCGTCACGGACACTCCATATCTACCGAAACATATCAGGACGCCAGTGCTCAAACCGATGGAGGATGATGGCGCAGTCAGCGTTGTGAGGGCGAAGCCCGGACGGAAACGACACACCTTTCCCGAAGGAACGGTTCTGAGGTTTCGCTAAGCGTAGCGTTGGACGAGCGTGAACGCAGCGGGCATCTGGTCGTAGGTCCGCCCGTCTAACTCGCGGCCATATTTCGACTTCTGCACGCCGCCCCACTGCTTGAAGAAGAACGGCACCCTCGCCTCGCGGCATTGTCTCCTCACTGAGACGACCCACTCTTTCTGCATCGGTCGCGCACCGTGCCCGCTCTCACCGCCGACGATGACCCAGTGGATACCCGACAGATTCACGCGGCCCAGTTCTTCTAGCAACGGCTCAATCGACAGAAAACGCATCGCAACGTTCGCAGCACGAAGGTGTTCGATCCGTGGCAGGCCGTGTTTCTGATTTTCGACGCTGACGCCCCACCAGATATGTCCACAGTGTGCGGCGAACCGCAGCTTCGAGTTCAACAACGTCGTCATACGTTCCGAACGTTTGGTGAGAACCTGAAACGTATGCCAGTCAGCCTCTTGCATGACTTCTGCGACTTTGACGATGTAGTCATCTGGCACACCCGGATGGAAGAGGTCGCTCATTGAATTGACGAAGATGAAACGCGGTGATTTCCACTTCAGCGGTTCTTCGAGCTTCTCCGGCACGAGCCGCAGGTCAAAACCGTGTTCGTATGGATGACCGGGAACGCCTCGGAACCTCTCCGCAAAGACCTCCGCATAGCAGTGCTTGCACCCCGGACTGATTTTGGTACAGCCGCGAACCGGGTTCCAAGTCGCATCTGTCCATTCGATTTTTGACTTGTCAGACATTTATCTCTGCTTCGATTCGTCTTTGAAGCGGCGTTCCATATTAGGATTGCACATAAATTCGGGCACTGGCGTTGCCTAGTTCGATGCCCGTTCATTCTTCGTTGGCCACCGCTCATCAATCGCCTGCATGATTTGTTCTGCCCAGCGCACAGTGTCCCCAATTGCCGTTATCGTTGCAGGAACCCTCGTCCCGCCGTCGTACTGTGCCAACTTCCTCGCCGCAAGAATGGCTGCCATGATTCCGAGCACGCGCTTGCGACCTTCGTCCACCGAAAGAGCCTAGCATGTTCGCCTTGTGTTCGCCACAATTTCGCGGTACACTGAGCCTTCGCATCCCAGCCGTGCGATGCGTAGTCGAAAGGAGAAGTGCGCCTTGGCAGCCGACTGGGAACAAACATTTCGTAATTGGAGTAAGCCTTCAGGCGACAACGAGTGCGACAAGCAGGAAAGCGCGGAACGCATGATCGGTGATGCCATCCGTGCCTATGATCCGTTGAAGCAGCGAGACATTAAAATCATTCCTCAGGGCTCCTACCGAAACAACACCAACGTTCGTCAGGAAAGCGACTTAGACATCTGCGTCTGCTGCATGGAGCCGTTTTTTGACGACTATACCGTTGCCGATTACGGTCGGCTCGATGCTGGCAACTACGCGCATCCATACACATATGCTGAGTTCAAGAACGAAGTGCAGGCGGCGCTGGAAGAAAAGTTCGGACAAATAGGAGTCACACGGGGAGACAAGGCGTTCGATGTTCACGCAAACAGCTACCGAGTGGATGCAGACGTGGTTCCTGCATTCGCGTATCGACTTTATGAGAAGAAGGAATACAACCTCCTCCTTGGTGTCCCAGTGCCCTCCTACGTGGAGCCACCGGGGACTCGGTTCATTTGCGACAGCGGCAAAGTAATTACTAATTGGCCAGAGCAACACTACTCAAGCGGAGTTCAGAAGAATAAGGACACTGGGGGCAGATTCAAGCTCATAGTGCGTGCGGTGAAGAGATTAAAGTTCTACCTGATTGCCAAGAAAGTCGGAGTTGCCGAACCAGTTGCTTCATACCTTATAGAATGCTTGATGTACAACGTGCCGAATCCTGTCTTCTCTGGTGATTCATACAAGGAAAATGTTCAGAATGCATTGCTGACGTGCTTCAGTGCGACCCAGACTGATGATGGATGCAAGAACTGGGATGAGGTCAGTCAAAAGAAGTTTCTGTTTCGCAGTACCCAGCCGTGGACGAGACAGCAGGCATACAACTTTGTTCTAGCCGCGTGGAGCTATGTGGAGAACAACTAGATGACGAGCACGCAAATCAAGGTGCTCATCGGGCTAATCGTGGTTATCTGGGCCGTCGTGCTGCTCGCACAGGGCCATCCTGTGCCAATTGACTATCTGAAGGCATTCTCCTACTCGGTAACTGGTGTTTCCTTCTCGTTAGTGTTGTGGGAACGCTGGCTATGGTCTTGGCGCGTCTTTCGACCGTGGCTCACGAATCGACCCGATCTGCGCGGGACATGGAAAGGGCATCTCGCAAGCAACTGGGTTGACCCAACGACAAAACTGAGTCGCGGAGAGATTGAAGCCTACCTCGTGGTTCGGCAGACGTACTCGAAAATAGATGTGCGGCTGCTTACCGCAGAATCGGGTTCCGTCAGCTTGTCAGCGAACATCGTCGCGGATGGTGAAGGAATTCACACTGTCGCTGTCGTATATCGAAACACTGCAAGGGTGCTCCTCCGGGATCGTAGCCCAATGGGGCATGGCGGGATGCTCTTATATGTCAGGGGGACTCCCATTCATCAGTTGGACGGTGAATACTGCAGATCGCGAGACCAAGGGAGAACTCAATCTTAGATTGCGATCCGGCGAACTGTGTCACGATTTTGCGCACGCTCGGAAAGCAAACTACGAAAATGTGTAGCACACGCCGAGCATCCAGTCCCCATCACTCGGCGAGCTAATAGTGTTCCGGGAGTCCAGCGCAGGTACGATGACGTTTTTTGCCCGGTCATCATGGTTCCCCCCGCATGGTCGCCAGACTGGCCACAAAGCCTGCCATGACCCCTGATACGCCCCCAGCCGACCTGAGCCCCTCCGCTTGCACGACTGCCGACCGAGTGGCAGAATTCACAGCCATGCGAATTGTGAGCATCTTGAGCGGACTGGCTGTGCTATTCACGACGCTTGCCTTCGGACATCTGTTGCACCACTACTTTGTGAACGCGGGCGAAGCTGCTCACTCCCCGCCGTTCTTGGCGGGTATGGTCATCGGCGTTGTAGTGGGCATGTTTTCCTTCGTTGGAGGATGTTTGCTGCTAAGGCGCGGGCGGTGATTTCCCGCTAAAGGCAACTCCACCGTCATCACTTCGTCCCGATCAGCACAGCAGCACCACAGTCTTGAGTCTCATTGTCGGAGTATGAACGCTACTTGTGTCTGGAGCAACCGGAACGCCTTTCCACAACAAGGAGGCTTCTGCTTCCTTCGCGTTAACGCTTCTGGGACTCGGGATGAGACAACAATCATCGGATCGCGGCCCTCAGTGAACGAGAGCATAGCGCATGCGTCGCAGTAGAATGCTGCCAGAGCTTTATGAATTGGGATTTAGTCTTCAAAATCATCGCTGCCGTCGGCGCTGTTCTCGGCGCATGGGCGCTGCTGCGCTCTTATTGGCTGACACGTTCCAAACTTCGGTTGGCGCACAAATCCAGCAGGGGGCACACCAAGTTTCATGACCGAGGTCCGGAGGGGTTGTTGACCCTGACAGTGCTGGTGTCCAACCTTAGTAGTCGGGGCAACACTGTTACGCAGTGGAAGGCTTGGCTCAAGACGAAGGATGGACAGATGAAAGAGCTAGAAATCATGCAAGGTCATTCGCAAGATGCTGAGACCAAGGTCATAGACTATGAGTTCAACGTCACACCGTTGAACGTCATGCCCCATGGCACCATCTCTTCACAAATGCATTTTTTCCACATTAGAAGAGAAGATTTTGCGAACCCATTTGAATTAAAAGTTGAAGCGACAGATATGTACGGCAAGAAATACTCCTGCATCTGCCACTATGCTCATATTGTATAAGTCTTATCCCTGTCCCTGCGGCTCCGACAAGAAGTACAAGAAATGCTGCGGCAGGGCGACGGTGAACTGAGAGTCGCAGCCCCACGCCTTCGGAGCGGCTCGCGAGCCTCGGCGGGTTGGACCTGATCATCCTTGGGGCTCCCTTTGGCGAAGCGCCCCCAAGCTAACGAACCTAACTTTCCGTTTCGCTTTCGTCAGTACCGTCTCGCCCGTGAACGGAATTTTCCTCAGCGTGCCCGGCTTGTGGCGGACTGAGAACTTGCCGAAGCCGTTCAGCTTTATTGTGAACCCGTCCGTAGCGAGGTGGCTGAGCAACGTGCATTCAAGGCACGAGACCACCGCATTGACGACATGCTCTGCCTCTTTCTTTGTGGGCAAGTTCAGGACAGCCTGAACCCTCACCACCAACTCGTCTCGCCCTCTTAGGCTTGCTCGCATGCAGTTCAAATCCTTTCGAAAGGAAGTGTCTCCATGCAACGCAATACCGCCGCAGTTGAAGTTCAACCTGCTAATTCTGCCAATCTTTCTGTTGAAAACCGCAAAGCCGACCCGTTCACCATAGCTGACGGGAGATACGTCGGGCACGACGGATTCATTGTCCCGAAAGACTTCGACGAGTTCCATGAGCGGTTTCCCCAGTACGTCCGCAACTGGGTCAACAGGCACGTGGACAGGTCTGCACCGAAAGAAGATGTGGAGGACTGGACGCAAGACCTGCTGATCCACCTGCGGTACCTGCCCGCAATCTCCAAGCACCGGGAGGCTGGCAAGGAGGACATCGTGCAAACGTTTGATCCGCACAAGCACCACGGGGCGAACCAAGCCCGGTTCTTTAACTACATCAACCTTTGTCTCGGAAACAAGTTCAGAACGATCCATTCGAAGCGGATGAAGAACCCATTGTGTCGCTCCGGAAACTTGTCCTTGACCACGCATTTCGAGGAAACGGATCGCGATCAGGTCGGAGACGAGTTCTGCCATTCGCATTCGGAATATCTCAGGAAACGCTGCGAGCGGCACGAGAAACAGCGCGAGGACAGGCAACTGATTGGCGAGTTTGTGGAGTTTGTGCAGCGCGAGGATTCGGACATGCTCCCAGCAGTGGGGGCGATTCTCGCAACGGGGAAACCCAGCGCTGCCGCTGATTTCCTCGGTGTAACAGAACAGCATTTCTGCCGGATGCGTACACGTCTGCGCCAGTTGGGCATGTGCTTCCTAATCGGTGAGCCAGTGCCGACGCGGCGAAGACCGTACAAGCGGCGCGTGAAGCGGGCTGCCACGTCAACTCCGGTGAGGTTCACGGCGAGTTAGACCAGCGCCAAGAACGTGCGAAGCCCCAGCGTAGGTGTCGCTGGGGTTTTTCCTTGCGGATTTCCCTACCGTTTCCTACCAGAATTGTTGGCTGGAGAGTGTCAGATGGGACTTAACGGAGGCTCGAAAAGGCTCAAGTTACGCAAAACACTGCATCTTGCTGATAGCATTCGCTGTGGAAATCGGTTCCGAGAAAATCCCCCTCCCGGCACCACGACTGCTCTCGCTGGATCCAAAGAGTAGCTCGCGCGCAATTTGGCACGCACACGCATAAACAAAAAAGGGACACCGCCCACGCGATGTCCCACCTACCAGCAACTTGATTTACTTATTCTCGTTGAGCGATCCGGCGCCAAACTCCTTGCGCTGTGCCACCGGACGCGCCGCTCGTGCTGCCGCTACCGCCGGCATTGCCGCCGCCGCTCCGTAACGCTCGAGCAGCACGGGAACCATCGCGCCTTCCGCTTCCTTGACGAACGTGAGCTTGCTCTCGCCCAGCAGATCGACGCGGACGAAATCTCCCAGTTTCACCTGTCCAGTCGCCACCAGGTTCGCCAGCGGAAACACCAGGTGCCGTTCAATCGCCCGCTTCAGGTGCCGCGCCCCATATTTCGGATCGGTGCCCTCCGCCAGTAGAAAGGCCTTCACCGGCGGCGTGCAGTTGAACACGAACTGGTGGGCGCCCGCGGCCATCAGCACTCGTTGCTGCACCATCCCCAGTTCGATTTCCAGGATCTGTTGCAGGTGCTCGGAACGCAGCGTCTTGAACACGACAACCTTGTCGATGCGGTTCATGAACTCCGGTGCAAACTTGCGCCGCGCCGCATCCACTGCCGAGCGGTTAATTTTGTCGTCGAGCGCGTTATCAACCTGCACTGCTTTCGGCGCGAAGCCCAGGCCACCATCGACCAATCCATTCATTTCCGCGGCGCCCAGGTTCGAGGTCATGATGATGATGCAGTTCGAAAGATCAACGCGCCGGTTGTCGCCCAGCGTCAGCGTCGCTTTGTCCAGAATTCCGAGCAGCAGTTGCCACAGGGAGTCGGATGCCTTCTCGATTTCGTCGAACAGCAGGATCGACAGTTTCAGCTTCTCCGTGTGCCACTGGTTCAGCGCTTCCTGCGTCAGCAGCGGATGCGTCTCCCGGTGTCCCAGGTATCCCGGAGGCGAGCCGATCAACTTCGCAATCTCGTGTGAGTGTTGAAACTCCGCGCAATCGATCTTGATGCAGGCCCGCGCGTCACCGAACAGAGACTCCGCCACCGCTTCCACCACCCGCGTCTTGCCGGAACCGGTCGGCCCCAGAAACAGCAGATTGCCCACGGGACGGCCCGGCGCATTCAGCCCGGCCAGAAACATCTGATAGATTTCCGCGACCTTCTCGATCGCCTGATCCTGCCCTACAATTTTCCGGCGCAGGGCGGTTTCAAACTCACGGGCGTCGTTGCTGCGGCGGCTCGGGTCCAGCACGGTTGCAAGGTTCGTTCTCATCGCCTCGGGTCCTTGTTTCCTTTCCGGGAACTGCTTGTTTTCTGGGAAACTATTTGCTGCCAAACTGCTCATTTTTATCACTTTTTTGTCGGTCGCCTGCCACTCCGGATGAAGGTTGCATTCCTCAACCTTCCCTCCTTGTGCAAGCCGCTAGCCATCCTCTGGAAGCGCCGTATTTTCCCACTTCCCATCGTTTTAGATGCGGCTAGTCCACCTAATGTCGGAAGGTCACGTTGCCCACAGCTTCCTAAGGAGCAATTGTTTGCAGACTGCGGGAACTTCCCCAGCGCTCAGCCCTCCTGCGCCCATGTCCGGTAAGCCTTAGCCAACTTGGCCCGACGTAACTGGCAGCCCAGGTTACTTCCGGTGCACAATAGAAGCAGATTTCCTCTCTGGAGAATACACTTGTCCCAATTCAGACTCTCGAAGTCCAGACTCTCGATCGCGAGCATTACTGTCTTCGTGTTCCGACTGGCCATTATGGGCTTCGGCCTCTTTTCTCCGCCGGCGGCCGCCGTACAGAACCCGCATGGCGTGCAGTTCGTGCCAGTGAAAGCCGATGCCACCAAAAAGCCCGAGCCCCCGGCGCCCGTTATCGCGCCCCCAGGCTCCGATCTATACCTCGCCCAGCGCGGAGACAGCATCCCGTCGGTCGCCCGCAAGTATCTGAAACGGACCAAGTACCTGACCTCAACGGAACTAGCCGGAGCCATCCGGGAAGCGAATCACGACCGCCAGGGCGTCTTCCTCAAATCCGGAGAGCAGATCATTATCCCCGGAATTCTCGAAGGGCCTATTGTAGAGAAGTCGGTCCCAGTTGCAAGGGATTTCGAAGTCCGCGCGATTTATCTGACAGGGGTGATGGCGGGCAGCGATCATGGAATGCGCATTATCCGCCATTGGCGCGAAGTCGGCGGCAACGCTGTCGTCTTTGACATAAAAGATAGCGACGGCATCGTCAACATCGCCTTTGACCACCCGCTGGCCACCGGACAGCGCCACTATATTTCCGACCTGCCCAAGCTCATTCGCTTCCTGCATTCCGAAAACATGCATGCCATCGCTCGCATCGCCATCTTCCGCGACGAGCATCTGGTCATCAGCCATCCCGAACTGGCCGTAAAATCGCGTCGCACCGGCGAGAGCTGGCGCGAAAACGGCAAGCTCGTCTGGACCGATCCCTCGAATCCCAAAGTCCAGGACTATGACATCGCCCTCGCCAAGTTTGTAGCCCAGGCCGGAGTCGATGAAGTGCAGTTCGATTACGTCCGCTTTCCCGCCGAAGGCGACCAGAAAGATGCCGCGTTCAACTACCAGACCGAGCATCCCGATCATCCAACGAAGATGCAGCGCTCGGAAGTGATCGCGAATTTCCTAGATCGCGCCTATGCCCAGATACACCCGACCGGCGCGCTGTTCTCGCTCGACGTCTTCGGAGTCATGGCGTGGCAGCGTCCCGTCGATCTTTTGCACACCGGGCAGGACATTGTAGCCATGGCCAAGCACTGTGATGTGATCTCGCCCATGATCTATCCTTCGCACTTCTTTGGCATGGATGGCATCGCGCACCCCGGCGACGCGCCCGAGCATTTCATCGGTGAGTCCATGGACCGCTTCATGCTCATCACCAAGGACAGCGGCGTGGTGATCCGCCCCTGGCTGCAAGCCTTTGCCTGGCGCACCAAAACTTACTCGCCCAAGTATGTTGAAGTTCAGATTGAGGTAGCGAAACAAAAAGGCGGGATCGGCTTTCTTTTCTGGAACGCCAATAACGACTACTCGAAGCCTTACACCGCCATGCCTGAGATGCGCGCCGCCAAAGGCCGCTACTTCCGGGGCGACGAAGTAGGCGCCAAGCCCGAACCCCCCGCCGCCACGCCGATCGGCTCCGCGGTAGCTCCCAACGCCACTGTAGAGACGGGGCTTGCCCCGTCTGGGAGCGACAGCGCCCACCGCGCTCAGAAAATCTGGCGGCACTAGGACGCCACGGTTGTAACCTCAATCTCCCGCAGCCTCGACCGCGGGAAGTTCCTCCGCCGCAATCCGAGTCGAGATCTTGGCGCTTGTCACCAGCACCACCGAAGCCACGATGATCGCGCTTCCCATGAGGATGTAGCGGTCGATGCGCTCGTGCAGAACCAGCCATCCCAAAAACACCGCGACCACGGGATTGACGTAGGCGTAGGTGGAAACCTTCGAGGTCGGAACATGCTGCAGCAACCAGATGTAGGCTGTGTAGCCGATCCAGGAACCACAAACGACCAGGTACAGAATCGCGGCCACGCCGCGGAAGGTCCACGTCAAGCTGGAATGCCTCTCAACCAGCAGTGCGAAAATCAGATTCGCGATCCCCGCGAAAATTACCTGCCACGCCGTGCCGCTGAACGGATCAACCGCCCCAGTCTGCCACTTTTTAGAGAGCACCGAACCGAGCGCCCAACTGAACGATCCGAGTTGCAACGCGAGCGACCACCACAGTTCGCGGTGGCCGAGGGCATCGGAATGCCGAAGATCAGGCCAGATGAGTACGACCACTCCGGCGATCCCGATTGCCAGCCCGATCTTGCCGCGCCGCGAGATGTGATGGTCGCCCAGCAACAGGCTATCGAGCACCAGAAACCAGAGCGGCGTAACCGCAATCAGCAGCGCCGCCAGGCCGGTGGGGACGATCTGCTCCGCGTAAGAAAGCGTGAGGTTGCCGCCCATCAGAAGCAGAATGCCGACAGCCGCAAGATGTCCAAGCTGGCGGGCCGAAAAACGAATGCGGCGTCCAGTCAGCGCACAGTAAGCGAGCATCACAGTGCCCGCGATCAGGAAGCGCGAGGCACACATGACGCCCGGAGGAATCTGCTCAACCGCGATGCCAATGCCTAGATATGTCGAACCCCAGAAAACATAGACCAGCCCGAAGGCAA
>Ga0185299_10001433_pt1 | contig 46194 bp, 39 predicted proteins | sample PaiPotPPA55metaG_FD_128002 | JGI IMG/M metagenome (GOLD analysis project Ga0185299, IMG submission 128002) | Iron sulfur acid spring bacterial and archeal communities from Banff, Canada, to study Microbial Dark Matter (Phase II) - Paint Pots PPA... ... | reverse complement strand
AAGGGACCGCCGCCATGATGGTGCCGGTAGCTTCGCTGTTGTCCGCGCACGGCGGATGGAACACGGTCTTCGTGTTCGTCGCGTGCACTTCGATGATGGCCGGTGTAGCGGCGAAATTCATCCTGGCTCCGATGCGACGCCGCTGGATTCTCAACTCCGCTGCGCCGAGCAAGGTGCTGGATACAAGCTTTCATCAGTCGCCTCTTGGCTCGCATGAGTGAGCCGCTGAAGAGGTGGCGTTTCGAAATGCCATGCCGGATGAAAAGTGAAGACATCGCAAAGCCGGTCCGCGGGTGACACCGTGCAGCTTGATCTGCTAAACGAGCGCGAGCTAGCCAGCGCGACGTCACGCAAGCAAGGCGGAAGCCGGATGAGCGGAATTTAGTCGACATGGGGAAGCGGACCGGAGAATTCCTCGATGCCGGACCGCGACGGGTTTTGTCGCAGTAAGGATCGCGGAGCGAACGAGATCGATTTGTAAAGTACTGCTTATGTTGCCAATGAGTAGAACTGGTCAGCGGTTGATTGATGGGTTCCGGGAGCGCACTTCATCTGCCCAACAGATCGGCGGTGCAGGGCGTGAACATGCCATAGCATACCGGCTAGAACCTGTTCATACGTCTATTCTCACTTAATAAGTAATTCAATTTTTAATATGTAATCCTTAGCATATCGATAGTGCTTGACCGACCTTTAAAGCGTTTCCCAAGTTTTATCGGGATTTGACTTGGAGCCACTACATCGATGTATTAGACCCGGCGTCCTTACAAATGCACTTCGGTGCGATTAATGCGCGGGCCGTGCATAAGCATTTCCTAAGGTAAGTTCGCGCATCGTTCGCTCGGCGGGAGTGTTCGTTAGCGGTGAGAAGACACATCGGCTAAACCCGCTCCGGCTTGGCAATCAACCGAAAGCAGTCACGTAGCTGGGAATGAACTTCGTCGGCATAACCCGAAGATGGTTTTTTTGCGCTCGCGTTGATCCCGGCGTCGACCTAGCAAGCCCGATTCAACACATCAATTCATTAATTGATCAATTTTTTTAGGATTACTTATGAGTAAAGATGATGAATAGAATTTCATGTTTGCCATTGTAGCGATATAGCAATGGGCCGCGCAGACGTATATCGTGCGCAAGTTAGTTAAATCAAAACCTCCCGACCGTGTCGGCGGTCGGCGTAGTTCCAGGAGACAGTTATGAAAAGACAGAACGTGCACCGCGGTGCGCTGGCCGCCGTATGCTCAATTGTCGTGTGTTTGGTTGCCGCATGCGGAGGGTCAAACGACAACTCCACTCAGCCTCATCTTGTGACAAATATTGCGGTGCCAAATGCGACAAACCCGCCGTTCACCTTCGATGTCAGCTATGCCGATCATGGTAGATACTTTTTGGCAGACCGCAACAACAAGGCGATCGACGTGGTCGACACCAGCACGAATAAACTGATCGAGCAAATCCCGGGTGGCTTTTTCGGCATCGGGGCGAGCCTGGACACCTCGGGACCGAACGGACTGGTAGGCTTGCCTGGCACAACCACGCTGTACGTAGGAGACGTCAATTCAGTTAAGATCATCGACACCTCTTCCCAAGTACTCGTCAAGACGATCCCCCTCAATACCGCAGGTACGCGGGTTGACGGAGGCTGTTTCGACTCCGACGATCATCTGGTCGCCATTACAAGTCCGGCCGAGACCCCGCCGTACACGACGTTCATCAATACGGATTCGCAGGCCATCGTTGGACGCTTGACGTTCACCGGTTCGTCGGGCCTCGAGTCATGCGCGTACGACGCGGGCACAAAAAGCATTCTCATCAACAATGACGGAACTGCGGCAAATCCTGACGGCGAACTTGACGTGATCCCGACGAGTTCGATCGCCGCCGGTCAACCGGTCGTGGCGAAAGCGTTTCCGCTGGGCTCGTGTGCGCCCAGCGGTCTCGCGCTCGGACCGAACCAGGATGTGATGGTCGGCTGCGACCCGGGCGCGGGCAATCCACTTATCACACTGATTCTCGACCGCACCAACGGCAACGTGCTCGCGAAACTTCCGTTTGGCGGCGTCGATCAGATTGCCTACGACAACGTGTCGAACCGTTATTTCCTGCCCGCACGGCACTGGACGGCCAATGGCACGGCGGCGGCTTCGGGCTTCACTCCGGAAATGGCCATTGTGGACGGGTCCAGCCGAACGATCATCACTGAACTGCCGGTGGGAGCAGGCGCACATTCGGTTGCGGTCGACGGGCCGTCGGGTCAGGTTTATGTGCCATACCTGCCGGGAAAAGACGCGGCGTTTCCTAACGCCGGTATCTCGGTGTTCACCGTACGCTGAGAGAATGGGAGACGGTGCTTGCGTAGTCGCCCGGCTCGCGCCCGACTCGATCTGCCGGCCTTAGGGTAGGACGAGTCGTCCTCCATCATTGACTAACCTGCTGACGCGGGGAGGGATGGGGAAGAGCCGGGAGGTGGCTGCGTGCAAGGAGAGGGGCTTTTCAGTTTTGTCGCGATAAGGGTGCGGGGGTAAAATCCCGGCTGACATCAAAAAAGTGCTCCATTCGACTCATCGTCCCGACGAGCGTCTGTTCAGCCGAACGATCGGACGGACTTCATGGCGCACCGAGGGAGGCCGAAATGTGGACCTGCAGAAACTGCAATGCGGGGTTCGACTTTGCTCAGGTCGAGCCGGAAGTCGATGAACGAGGATTCTTTTTCCTCTGTTCAGCATGTGACTACAGAAACAAGCTCGTGGACGTCGGCCGAGATGCGAACGGGAACCTCCAGCTTGTCCAAGTCGACAGCGAATAGACCAACGTCGGGGAGACAGCCATGCAGTTCGACTACAAGGAATTTCTCATCGATGCGTCGCCGCTTGATGAAGGCGGTCGTTACTACGGTCGCGCAAAGATCTACCGGCGGGCGTCGGCGGGCGTCGAAGCCGTTGAGGTGAAGTATTCGGGCGACCTCGGCGACTATCCGTCCCACGCAGCCGCTTTCGAGGCGGCGCAGCGCTGGGCGATCCAGTGGTGCGACGAGCATGGCGCTTAGGCACGATGCCTTGCAAATCACGACGGAGACCGCGATGGACAATGAATTGGAGAAGGTTGAAGTAATCGCCCGAGTTACTTGGCGTCGGCGGCTGGCGTTTTTTGCGGGATTGCACGGCACGATGGGCGCGTCGACGATTTTGGGGCGCGCGCCCGAATGGAAGCAGCGATAATCGCGATTTTATAAGGCGATACCATTCTTGGTAGTGGCGATCGGCGATACACAAAAATGACTGAGCGCGTTCCTGTAGGATGCGGTTTAGATTGACTGACGAGTGCGACAGCTTGTAACTGCGCAGTTAGCAAAACGCTCGACCTGCAAAGAAAAAATGATGACGAATTCTGTTATTCCGTTGGACCGGTACGCTGGGTTGCACGACCAAATCACCAGCGTTGTAAAGTCGACTCGACTGGCTGCTGCCCGCAGCGTGAACGTGTTGATGACCGCCACTTATTGAGACATTGGCAAGCGCATTGTCAACTTCGAGCAGGGCGGTGACGAACGAGCCGCATACGGCGACGCATTGATTAAACGCCTCGGTGACGATCTTTCGCGGCAGTTTGGCCGCGGCTTCGGATGGCGCAACCTAACGCAGATGCGAGCCTTCTACCTTAGTCGCCCGGCCGAGACGATTTTGCAGACGGCGTCTGCAAAATCCGAACCCCCCCGATGTTCCAAAAAGCCGAGCAATCTGTTGGCGGTACTCGACAAACACACCAAATGCCGATCTGATAACGGTTATCGGACCTGGGCGGGCTCGGAGCAGGGCGCTAGCGGGTTCGCAAGGCTGTGCAGGAAGCTGGAAACCTACAAGGCGATGCTGAACGGATTGGCTTTTCGGGGAATCACCGGCGCGCTTGCAGTGGCCAAGACGTTCGTGCAACATCCGGTTCCTGAACGGTCGGCCGTATCGAGAGCGGAATTCGAACGCAGGTTTGACGGGAAGCGTGACGTTCGAGAGTCAGTAGACCGTCACGTTCAACGTCATCGGCTGACGCGCTGGGTGACCCCAAGGTCGCGCACAATGGCGTACTTCCGGAGCTTCTGATACAGGGTACTTTTTGCTATGCCGAGTTGCGCGGCCGCCTGGGTCAGGTTGCCCTGACTTTGCTGGATCGCGAAGCGAATCGACTCTGCTTCCGCCATTTCCAGCGAGCGGACCTTTTGGCGCGCGAGCGCAGACAACACAGAGGACGCCGTCTCTCGCACGCCTCCAGCAGAAACGGCCAAAGCGCCGATTTCGGGTGGCAGCTCGGCGACGGTCATCATTCCATCGTGGGCCATGAGTATCGCGCCCTCGATCGCATTTCGCATCTCGCGGACGTTACCGGGCCAGGCGTAGTTCAGAAGGCATTCATACGCTACGTCGTCGAAGACGGCATTGGTTACGCCGTACCGTTCGCGCGAGACACTCAACCAGTGCTCGATTATCTCGGGCAAATCCGTCTTGCGTTCGCGCAACGGCGGTATCGAGATGTTCGTGACCGCCAGCCGGTAATACAGATCCATGCGGAATTTCCCGTCAGCGACGTCTGCGCGCAGGTCGCGATGCGTTGCGGCGATCAGACGGAAGCTGACCTTGCGAGCCGTGTTTTCGCCCAACCGGCATATCTCCCCTTCTTCCAGCACACGCAGCAAATGCGGCTGGATGTCGAGTGGCATTTCGCCGATTTCGTCGAGGAACAGCGTGCCGTGATTCGCCGCTTCGATTTTCCCTGTCATGCCTGACCTGCGTGCGCCGGTGAATGCGCCTTCTGCATAACCAAACAGCTCACTGCTCAACAAATCGCGGGACAGGCCACCGCAGTTTAGCGCGACGAAGGGGCCTTCTGCCCTCGAGCTGGCTTGATGAATGCCTTGTGCGAACAACTCCTTGCCGACGCCGGTTTCGCCCAGCAGCAGTACCGGGACCGAGGCTTTGGCCAGCTGCTGCGCCTTCTGGATAGCCGTCTGCAGTGCAGGGCTCGTGCCGACAATGCGAGAGAACGCCGCGCGAGGCGTTGAGTCAGCGGCCGGCATCGCGTCAGACAACGAAGCGGCGCGCCGACTGGCAGCCGGCGCAATCAACATGAAGCCGAGCGTATCGGCGCCTTCAGTGACTCGTTCAATTCGTGTGAGGCGCAGCCACCCCGGTGATTGCGGCGACATGGAGCCACCGGCAATCCTGGGGATGTCCGGGATCGGAAAAGCGTTGTCCAGTGCGCCTGATACGCCAAGCCGCGCAAAGGCGGCTGACGCCTGCGGGTTGGCTCTGACGAGACGTCCGCACTCGTCCACCACGACGACGCCGTCCGTACGACCTGAGCAGTACGCCATGCAACGCTCCATCAGGCGCAGGCGGCGCTCCATTGCGAACTTGCCGAGCCGGCTCTCGATACGCCCGGCCATCGAGACGATGAACGCCAGGCTATGCTGGCTGTAGGCTTGCGCAAGCCCCGAGACATCGAGTATGCCGAGTACGGTGCCATCGAGCGGATCGCGGATCACCGTAGCAGAGCACGTCCACTGCTTGATACCCGCGCAGAAATGCTCCGAACCATGGATCTGCACCGGCTGCTGCAAAGCGAGGGCGGTACCGATCGCGTTGGTGCCACAACTGAGCTCGGTCCAGTTACAACCAGGTATCAACCGGATCTCGCCTGCGGGTTCAACGATGCGCGTGTCGCCGGCCAGTTCGAGGATCATGCCGTCCGGATCCGCGAGCAGCAGAATGGTCCCCGTCTGCGAAAGGAACTCGCGTGTCTGTTGGATAAGCGGCACGCTGGCATGCATCAGGCGGTCGTTCCTCACGCGCAAGTCGAACAGAGCCCCTTCCTCCAGCGGCGCTGGGGCACATGCCGTATCGGGAGCCACCCGGCCATCAAGGCATCGAAGCCAGGAATCGTCAACGACCCCACGCAGGGCACCAGAGGGCGGCTTGTCACCTTGAATCAAACGCTCCCACGCCTCCATGACGTTGGCGTCCCGATCCGGACTGGAAAACCAGTCCATTGGCGTGCCTGTCTCTTTCATGCTGTCTCCGTGCGAGCACGAGTACCTCACCCGATCAGAGGGTTCGCGTTGGTTTTTGGCGGTTTCTTTTTTTGCCCTTGGTGCGCGATTGCCCCAGTCGAAAGCCCGCCACCCCCAACGCGCGTCGCGAGCGCCGGGGCGCGTTCGGCGGTTCGAACGAAGCGGTTTCGAACGCCTCACTTCTAGCGCAGGCCGGGGCGCGATCGGATCCCGGCCGTCGGGCCACGCCTTGACGCGGCGGCTATGTCCATCAGCGATCGATCACGACGCAGTCGCCATGCAGGCGCGGACCTGTGTCTAAATTCTATGCTCGAAATACGGTACCGTCCGGAAATCGAACGCTTTGCGCAACTGGCACCCGTTGAAGCGACAGCCAGCCGACAAAAATATCCATAAAATCAATGCCTTGATATCACGGCGGCGATACTGGCATGGCCCGTGCGCTTAGCTGGGCGAAGGCGAGCCGCGAGCTTGTTTATGCGCTCAGTTTCGTAGCAGAAATGCGCTCGCCATTGCGCGATGGGAAAGAGGTCGAAGGAGAAGACGATGAACCCCGGTCAGAGGTCTCTGCGTTTGCTGGTCGAAAAGTGGCTGGCGCCCACTCCGGCGATCCCGGCCCACGTCACGCGGTTGAGCCGCATGGGTACAAATCAGAGGCGCTATGTGCGCGTCGAAGCGTTACATCCGACCGGCTTGCTTGCGTTTTTTTTCTTCAGACACGATGACGGATCGTGGTGTGTATTCCCACCCGGCACTGAAAGGCCGACCATGAGAGTGTGATCTGCTTTAGGAGATCATGACTGAAATTGAAGTGAGTGTTTTGACGGATGTCTCAGACGGGGACCGAGCTTTGGAAGCAGACGATTTACCGCGGGAAGGCGCTGCACGCGGACCTACTGTCGGATTAAATGCGAAACCTCAGTGCCTGGCGAAGGACGGCGAGCGTGCCATCTGTAGGACGTGGCGTGTAAATGCCGACGGCACACAAACTTCCGTGCTGACCGTGCGGCCCCTCGGCGAGCCCCCGACGGCGGCCAGCCTGGATCGTCTGTCCCACGAATATGGTCTGAAGGATCAACTGGACAGTGCATGGGCGGTGCGCCCGTTGGCGCTTCTGCGTCAAGGCGATCGGCCCGTGCTGGAATTCCAGGACCCCGGCGGCGAGCCACTTGAACGGCTGCTGGGCGCGCCGTTTGAATCCGAGCGCTTCCTGCGGCTAGCGGTCGGCATTGCAGCGGCTCTTGGGAAGGCCCATCAGCGCGGCCTTGTCCATAAGGATCTCAAGCCGGCCCACATCTTCGTCGACGAGTCAACCGGATCGGTGCGGCTCACGGGGTTTGGCCTCGCCACATTACTGCCGCGTGAGCGCCAATCGCCCGCTCCGCCCGAGACCATTGCGGGAACGCTCGCCTACATGGCGCCGGAGCAGACCGGCCGAATGAATCGATCGATCGATGCGCGCAGCGACCTTTACTCGCTCGGCGTCACCTTGTACCAGATGCTGACGGGTTCGCTGCCGTTTGCGGCGTCCGAGCCAATGGAGTGGGTCCATTGCCATATTGCGCGTAAGCCAGTTCCGCCGAGCGAGCGGACTGAGCGCGTTGCGGCCCAAGTTTCGCATATCGTGATGAAGCTACTAGCCAAGACAGCTGAGGAGCGCTATCAAACGGCGGTTGGCCTCGAGCATGATCTTCACCGTTGCCTGATTGAATGGAACGCGGTTAGCAGAATTGATCCGTTTCCGCTCGGCGAACGCGACATTCCGGATCGACTGCTGATCCCTGAAAAACTGTACGGAAGAGAGCGGGAAATCTCGGCTTTACTCACCGCCTTTGATCGTGTTGTCACCGAAGGCACTCCGGGTTTGGTGCTAGTTTCTGGCTATTCGGGGATCGGCAAGTCCTCCGTTGTCAATGAGTTGCATAAGGTGCTCGCGCCGCCACGCGGGTTATTCGCATCAGGCAAATTCGACCAATACAAACGAAATATTCCTTATGCAACGGTCGCTCAGGCTTTCCAGAGTCTCATTACCCAGATTCTCGGAAAGAGCGACAGGGAGATGGGCGCATGGCGCGCCGCGTTACAGGAGGCGTTGGGTCCGAATGGCCAGCTCATCGTCAACCTCCTCCCGGAGCTCGCTCTCATCATCGGTGAGCCGCCGCCACCACCTGACGTTCCACTACAGGACCAGCAGGCCAGGTTCCAGACGGTATTCCGGCGTTTCCTCAGCGTCTTTGCCCGTGCGGAGCACCCTCTAACGCTGTTCCTCGATGACCTTCAGTGGCTGGACTCGGCAACCCTCGATTTGATCGAGCATCTGATTGCGCATCCAGACGTGCGCCACTTGCTGCTGGTCGGGGCTTACCGTGACAACGAGGTCGGTCCCGCGCACCCGCTGGCGCGGACCCTGGCGAGACTCAACGGCGCCGGCGGGCGCGTGCAAGAGATCGTGCTCGCGCCCCTGCGCCCGGTGGATGTGGCGCGGCTGCTGGCGGATGCCCTGCACACGGACCAAGGGCGCGTGCGGCCATTGGCTGAACTAGTGTTCGAGAAGACGGCTGGCAATCCGTTCTTCACGATCCAGTTCCTGCTCGCCTTGGCCGAGCAGGAACTACTGGCATTCGATCCGGGCATGGCGGCCTGGACGTGGGACCTGCCCCGCATCCGCGTCAAGGGATTCACCGACAACGTCGCGGATCTCATGGCGGCGAAGCTGAGCGGCCTGCCTCGCGCGACCCAGGAGGCTTTGGGACAGCTGGCATGCCTCGGGAACCTCGCGACGTCGGGTACGCTTGCTGCAGTGCATGGAGGGGCCGAGGAGGCGGTGCACGGGGCGCTCTGGGACGCCGTGCGGTCCGGCGTCGTCCTGCGCTCAGATAGCACCTACACCTTCCTTCACGACCGTATCCGGGAGGCGGCGTATGCGCTCATTCCTGAAGGGGCGCGGACGATGGCGCATCTTCGGATCGGCCGCGCTCTCGCGGTCGGGACGCCCGCGCAGGACCTCGAGGAGAACATCTTCGATATCGTCAACCAGTTCGGTCGTGGCGCGGCGCTGATCAGCACGGCGGAGGAATGCGAACATGTCGCTCAGCTGAACCTCATTGCGGGCAAACGTTCGAAGGCGGCAACCGCTTATGATTCGGCGCTGCGGTACTTCATCGCCGGCCGCACATTGCTGGGGGACAACGGATGGGAACGATGCTACCGGCTCACCTTCGACCTTGAGCTTCATCGCGCCGAGTGTGAATACCTGATGGGGGAGCTGGATTCAGCGGAAGAAGGGCTCACCATGCTGTCGACCCGGGCAAAGACCACGATTGACGCTGCAGCCGTTACCTGCGTGCGCCTCAATCTCTACACGACCTTGGACCGGAGCGACAGCGCTGTCCGGGTCGGCCTGGAATATCTCCGCCGTGTTGACGGCCCATGGTCGCCGCACGCAACGGAGGAAGACGTGCATCGGGCCTATGATCGATTGCGGCAACAGCAGGGTGCGAGCTCCATCGATGCACTGCTTGATCTGCCGTCGATGCAAGACCCGGATCGGTGCGCAACCATGGACGTGCTGACGGTGCTCACGTCACCGGCCTTTTTCACCGACATGAACCTGTTCCGCCTCGTCGTGAGTCGGATGGCATCCCTTAGTCTGGAGTACGGCAACACCGACGGATCATGCCTTGCCTATGAATGGCTGGGCGGAGTCCTGGGGACGTATTTCGGCGAATACGAGGCGGGGCTACGCTTTGGCAGGCTTGGCCTGGATCTGGTAGAGAAGCGTGGGTTCGACCGCTTCAGCGCTCGCGCTTATCTGGTGTTCGCCGTCCACGTCGCCCACTGGACGCAGCCCCTGCAAACGTCTCGCGCCTTCCTGAGGCGCGCCTACGAGGCGGCGCTGAACGCTGGCGACCTGTCTTACGCGGCCTACAGCTGCATCGATGTGATCACAAACCGTATCGCCAGCGGAGACCCGCTCAGTGACATCGAACGAGAGGCCGAGCATGGGCTTGAATTCGCGCGGAAGCTAAAATTCGGTCTCGCCAGCGACTGCATCATCGGGCAGCTCAGGCTTATTCGAATGCTGCGTGGGCTGACACCGGACTTCACCTCTGTCAATGACGTGGCGTTTGACGAGGCCCGCTTTGAGCGACGTCTGGAGGACCCGCAACTGGCCAATCCCGCGTCCTATTACTGGATTCGCCGGCTGCAAGCGAGCGTCTACGCCGGCGACGACGCGTCTGCCATCGCGGCGCTATCGAAAGCTGCGAGGCTTCTTTGGGCGACTCCGACCCAATGTGAGTTGGCCGAATACCACTTCTATGGGGCCCTGGCTCGGGCAGCACGCTGCGATGGCAGTTCAGTTGAAGAGCGGCCCGAGCATCTGCAAGCGCTGACGGCCCATCACGAGCAGCTCGCGATCTGGGCAGAAAGCTGCCCAGCAACTTTCCCGAACCGCGTGGCATTGGTAGGTGCCGAGATTGCACGCCTCGAAGGCCGGGACCTCGACGCCATACGCCTTTACGAAGACGCCATCAGGCTGGCGCGTGAGGGTGAATTTATCCAGAACGAGGCCTTGGCCCACGAACGCGCCGCAAAATTTTGTGCGACGCGCGGTTTTCCGACAATGGCTGACGCGTATCTGCGAAATGCGCGGCATTGCTACCAGAGTTGGGGCGCCGATGGGAAGGTGGGGCAACTTGATCAGCGCTATCCCCAACTGAGCGGGATGGAGCCTGCACCGGGACCAACGAGCACGATCCGGGCGCCGGTCGAACATCTGGATCTCGCGACCGTTCTCAAGGTGTCGCAAGCCGTTTCGGGCGAGATCATGCTGGACAAGCTGCTCAACACGCTCATGCGCACAGCGATCGAGAATGCGGGGGCCGAGCGAGGCCTGCTGATTTTCTCCTGCGGCAGTGAACAGCGGATCGAGGCGGAGGCCATAACGTGCGGCGATACGATTGACGTGCGGCTGTGCGACGAGCCCTTAACCGCACAGGCGCTATCCGAGGCGATTGTCCAGACGGTCGTTCGCACGCAGGAGGCCACGATCTTCGACGACGCCGCAGCCGAACCCGCACTTGCCACGGACCCATACATTCGGCAACGCCAGGCCCGGTCCATTCTTTGCCTGCCCCTTATCAACCAGAACAAGCTCATCGGCGTGCTCTATCTCGAGAACAACCTGGCTCCACGCGTCTTTACGCCGCTCCGCATTTCGGTGCTGCGGCTTATTGCCTCTCAGGCGGCGATCGCGTTGGAGAACACGCGTTTGTATCACGACCTCGCTGAGCGCGAAGCGAAATTTCGCCGACTGGTCGATGCAAATATCATCGGGATTTCCTTCTGGGACCTTGAAGGTCCCATTCTTGAGGCCAATGATGCGTTTCTCCGGATCGTGGGATACGATCGCGAGGATCTCGTCGCGGGGCGACTGCGCTGGACTGAGCTGACTCCCCCGGAGTGGCGCAATAGCCACGAACGCTGGTGGACTCCGGAACTCAAGAAGACCGGGAGCGTGCAACCCTACGAGAAAGAGTACTTCCGGAAAGATGGCAGTCGTGCGCCCGTGCTTGTCGGCTCGACGAGCTTTGATGACGCCCGGAACCACGGTGTCTCCTTCGTCCTCGATCTGAGCGAACGTAAGCGTGCGGAAGAGGATTTGCGGTGCAGCCGCGAGCAGCTTGCGCAGGCGTCGAGGATTGCGACGGTGGCCGAACTGTCCGCTTCCATCGCCCACGAGCTCAATCAGCCGCTGCAGGCAGTTGTGGCCAACGGGCACGCGTGCATGCGATGGCTTGCTGCAGCGCCGCCCAACGTCGACGAAGCCAGACGCATTGCCGAACGGATCGTCAGCGACGCACATGCCGCGTCGGACGTGATAAGGCGCATTCGAGCGTTGTTTAAACAAGCAGCTCCTGCAAAGACCAATCTCGACGTTAACAGATTAATACTGCGAATCTGCGCTCTGATGTCTGACGAAATCCACGTGGATGGGAACTCGCTCAAGGCAGAGCTGGCCGAGGACGTCCCGATGATCAATGCCGACGCGGTGCAAATTCAGCAGGTAATCGTCAACCTTTTGCGCAACGCCATCGAGGCGTCGGCGGTGACGGCAGAGCGATCGAAGCCGCTATTGATCCGCTCCCGGCGTGACGGGGACGAAGTAGTGGTTGACGTTCAGGATCACGGCATCGGGCTGGCGGACTGCAAGACCATATTCGAGCCGTTTGTCACCACAAAGGAAACGGGCATGGGCATGGGACTGGCGATCTGTCAGTCGATCATCGAAGCACATGGCGGCCGCATTTGGGTCGTGCGCAATGAGGCACAGGGCGTGACCTTCAGCTTCAGCCTTCTGATTGATATGTCGGATGTGGCGTAAATCCAGCGGTGTCTCCCGCGGGTATTGTCAACCTGTTCGCTTTTGCCTTGCGTCGGTGTGGTACCGGCAATGCATGAAGAGATTGGCCATCTGACCGTGGACCGACTGTGCCGACGTTACGAAGGGCTTTCACCTAACAATAGGGGGGTTCCATGGAATCCGCGAGCGAACTGGTCTATGTGGTCGACGACGACAGACGCGTGCGAGAAGCACTCGCCGCGCTATTGCGCGCAAACGGAAGAGACGTCCACGCATTCAACTCCGGCAGAGAGTTTCTGGACACACCGCGTCAACATGTCGTTGCATGTCTGATCCTGGATTTGAGAATGCCAGGCATGAATGGGCTGGAAGTCCAGAAGCTTGTCAGCAGGGACTCACAGATTCCCGTCATTTTCATTACCGGAAGGGGAGATGTGCCGTCCACGGTCCTGGCCATGAAGGGCGGAGCTGTTGACTTCCTCACAAAGCCTCTCGATGAAGATGCGTTGATACGCGCGGTTGACGCGGCACTCGCCAGGGCGCACGTTCTTCGCGAGGAGGCGGAAGCTGCAGCGGCGCTCCAGGCTCTCTACCAATCGCTGACGCCTCGTGAGCAGGAGCTTTTGCCGTTACTCGCAAGCGGCTTGCTCAACAAGCAGGCGGCGGCAGTACTTGGTATCACCGAATACACCGTGCAGGTACATCGCGGCCACATCATGAGAAAAATGCAAGCGGATTCATTTGCCACGCTGGTCAGGCAGGCAAGCAAACTGCCGCTCGAAACATCGTCGACGACCACGTTCGATGCTTAACGCTAACGCCAATTCTTTGTTGGACTCGATGACCCGGAGAAAAAATGCCCACACCTCGGGTTCGAACCGTTGCCGTGATTGATGATGATCGACGGGTTCTGAAATCTCTTGCGAACCTGCTGGCCTCGAGTGGGTATGGAACACGGGCCTGCGAATCTCCATTGGATTTTTCTTCGGACGGCCACTCGGGTCTGGTATGCGTTATTACCGACTTGGGAATGCGGCCCATTGACGGCATTCAAGTGCTCGATAGAACGGTTCATTCGTGGCGAGGCGCGACCTTACCGTCGATCGTTGGTGACTCTGAAATCCTAAAGTTGGCGTGGGGCGGGCAAGCGATTCTGTGCACCTGTAGTGACGGGTCTGCCTGGCCACTTGAGGCTGTCCCGGAATCAGAGCCGTTCTGGAGTCGATATTTCCGGCTCCATGGTTCGAGCTCGGTTTAGTCTGCACTGGTAGTACTGGTCCTATGGGCTTAGTAATATGCCGCATCGCCGTGATGTGAAGTCAGAGCTCACCCATTTGCAAACTTCGCGAGCGGCAACGCAATCGTTCCGGGGCGCGCTCGCGGGTGAGCAGAAAGGTCTTGACTACAATTCAGGCACATTCCGCAGGATCCGGCATCGATTTCATGAACCGACCATTGAACCTGGATCTGAGACCGCGCGCGGAACTGCTCACGTATTTCGGACAGGAGAGTGCTGTCTTTTTGCGGCTCTCTCAAAGTGAGCCCAAATTAACCTGCGAGGCTTAAGACATGGACAATGGCATCGAGGACGACCTTCGCACCCGGATCTCGCCGCGCAATGCGGCTGCTGAGGTTGCCAAGGTCCTCTGGCACCTGCGCGGCATTTTGGCCGTTCTGTTCGTGCTTTTCTTCTTTTTATCGATCGTGATGTATTACGGTGGAGGGGCCGTCAATACGGCCACGCGAACGCATTCATCTCTGGGTGAGACCTTCTATTTTTGCGCGGTCACTGCGCTGACCATCGGCTACGGCGACGTAGTGCCGACCACTATACTTGGTCGGATCATCGCGGTTTTGCTTGGTTTGCTCGGCGTGTTGATGACGGGGGTAACAACTGGCTCAACTGTTTACGGCATTCAGGTGGCTGCCCAACGAGCTGGCCTACGGCCACGCTAGATACGAGGACGGCGTTGGGCTTCACCTAAGCGTTGACCAAGACTTGCAATTACCTACTTCTTTTCAACTAGACGCAGCTTTATACGGTTTGTAAGAAATGAATGAGCGAACCGGAATGATAGATGCCCAACTGCAAATTTGGAGCGAAATCTACTAATCTGAACTACCGTGTGCGTCGGGATTCCAGCAGACCTGCAAGCGAAGCAGGGTAATCGGCTACAACAAATATGTCATACCAGGTGGCCGCTGCGCCTCCTAATATGCGTAGTCAGGATGCATTCCCATGTTCCGGAACGTCATGGTAGTGCTCAACGATCTGTGCGAATCACAACGAGCGTTAGAGCTAGCAATTGAGTTGGTGGTCCAAGTTTGCCTCGTCCCTGACGACGCTATCCATCAACGCAGCGGTGGCGCGGACGGCAAGGACAACGAAAGGAGAATCAAACCGGAGCCTGACGTGAAATATCAACTGTGCGGTATCGTCCTGCTCGCAGCTTGCACGGCTGCTTCTGCACAATCGAGCGTGACGCTGTATGGCCGTGTCGACGGCGGTGTCGAGTACCTGAATCACATCGCCAACGGCAAGGGCGGCAGCTCGGGCCGCTGGAGCGCGGAAGGGGGCGACTGGGGCACGAGCATGCTCGGCTTCAAGGGGACCGAGGACCTGGGCGGCGGCACCAGCGCGCTGTTCGACCTCGAAACCGCGCTGCAGATCATGAACGGCACCACGGGTGGCGGCAAGATGTTCTCGCGCCGCGCGTACGTCGGCTTGAAGAATGAAACGTGGGGCCAGCTGCAGGCGGGCCGCAATCTCTTCATCGACAGCGACGGCGTGTGGGAATTCGATCCGTTCGTGCAGCAGGCGGTCTCGTCGGCCTCGCTCGTGCGCGGGCGCAACTGGCAGCAGACGAGCAACAACGTCGAATATCACAGCCCCGTCTGGCACGGCCTCGACGTGCAGGGGCAGTACGCGTTCGGCAACCAGGCGAGCGGCTTCAACAACGGCGCCGAAGGCGATTTCGGCCGCTCGGACGGCATCATGCTCAGCTATCACTCGCCGCTCTTCGACCTGCGCGGCATCTATGACGAGCTGCGCGATTCGAACGGTCGCTTCTCCAACATCTTCACGGCCTCGCGCGAGTACTTCGTGGGCGCCAACGTGCGCGTGCAGAAGTTCAAGATCCAGGCCGCGTACACGCACTACGCGGCGCCCGATTCGCCCGCGGGCGTGGCCGACAGCGCCGACCACTACTGGCTCGGCGCCACGTATCAGGCCACGCCGCGCTGGGCCGTGACGGCGGCGGGCTTCTACATCCGCGTGGGCGACGGCGGCGGCGACGTCTCGCACGATCCGGGCAGCCACGCGATGCTCTATGCGCTCGGGACCACCTACAACCTGAGCGCGCGCACATTCCTGTACGGCACCGTCGCGTACGCGAACAACAGCAGGAACGGCACCTTCTCGGTGTTCGCGACGCCGCGCGATTCGAGCTCGCCGACGAGCCCGATGGCCGGCGAATCGCAAACCGGCGCGTACATAGGGATGATGCACGTGTTCTGACGTGACTGTTTTTCCCGCATTTCAGGCGTGCCTGCGCTGCGGGCATCGCGTGACAGGCGGTGCGAGCGGCGTCCTCAAAGAAGGTTGAGATCATCATGTCCAGACAATCGACATCGCCGGGTTTCATCAGCGTCATCACACTACTGTTCACCGCGCTAACCGCGCTCTATCTTCTGATAGGCGGCGCATGGCTGCTCTCGCTCGGCGGATCGGCGTATTACGTCGTGACCGGCGTCGTGCTGCTCGGTGTGTCCTGGCTGCTGTACCGCCGCAACCAGGCGGCGCTCGTGCTCTATGCGCTCGTGCTCGTCGGCACGGCGATCTGGGCGCTGTGGGAGTCGGGTACCGACTTCTGGGCGCTCGCGCCGCGCTCCGGCGTGCTTGTCGTGTTCGGCGTGTGGCTGCTGCTGCTCGTGAGCTGGCGCCTCGACGCGCCGCGCAAGCTCGGAGTGACGTCGCTTGTCGGCGCGCTCGTGATCTGGGCGGGTGTGCTGGTGTACGCGGGCTTCAACGATCCGCAGACGATCAACGGCACGCTGAGCGCCGCGGTCGGAACGCCCGCCGCGAACCCCAACGGCATCGATCCTGCCGACTGGCCTGTTTATGGCCGCACCCAGGAAGGCACGCGTTATTCGCCGCTGCAGCAGATTACGCCGGAAAACGTGAAGAACCTGCAGGTGGCCTGGACCTTCCGCACGGGCGACATGAAAGGCCCGAACGATCCGGTCGAGATCACCAATGAAGTCACGCCGATCAAGATCGGCGATCTGCTCTATCTGTGCTCGCCGCACCAGATCCTGTTCGCGCTCGATGCAAAGACGGGCGAGCAGAAGTGGAAGTTCGACCCGAAGCTGCAGCCCGATCCGTCGTTCCAGCACGTGACCTGCCGCGGCGAGTCGTATGTCGATCTCTCGGCGAGCGCCGCGACGGCAGAGTCAGTCGCGCCCGCGAGCGACGCCGCCTCGGCAGCAACCGTGGCATCGTCGGCCAACGGCGCCTGTACGCGCCGCATCTATCTGCCCGTCAACGACGGCCACCTCTACGCGCTTGACGCGCAGACGGGCGAGCGCTGCGCGGGCTTCGGCAACAACGGCGACCTCGACCTGCAGCACGCACAGCCGGTCACGACGCCGGGCATGTACGAGCCGACCTCGCCGCCAATCGTCACGAACAAGGTGATCATCGTGGCGGGCGCGGTCGAGGACAACTTCTCGACGCGCGAGCCCTCGGGCGTGATCCGCGGCTTCGACGTGCGCACCGGCGAGCTGCTGTGGGTGTTCGATTCGGGCGCGCAGGACCCGAACAAGATTCCGGGCGTGGGCGAGCATTACACGCTCAACTCGCCGAACTCGTGGGCGCCCGCCGCCTACGACGCGAAACTCGACATCGTCTATCTGCCGATGGGCGTGACGACGCCGGACATCTGGGGCGGCAACCGCACACCCCTGCAGGAGCGCTATGCGAGCGGCCTGCTGGCGCTGCATGCGTCGACGGGCAAGCTGGCCTGGTTCTACCAGACCGCGCACCACGACCTGTGGGATATGGACCAGCCGTCGCAGCCCACGCTCGCCGACATCACCGACAAGGACGGCAAGACCGTGCCTGTCGTGTATGCGCCCGCCAAGACCGGCAACCTGTTCGTGCTGGACCGCCGCACCGGCACGCTGGTCGTGCCCGCGCCCGAAATGCCGGTGCCGCAGGGCGCCGCGCCCGGCGACCACGTCTCGCCCACGCAGCCGTTCTCCGATCTCACGTTCCGCCCGAAGAAGTTGCTCACCGACGCCGACATGTGGGGCGCGACGATGTATGACCAGCTTGTGTGCCGTGTGATGTTCCACAAGCTGCGGTACGAAGGCACGTTCACGCCGCCTTCGCTGCAGGGCACGCTGGTGTTCCCGGGCAATCTCGGCATGTTCGAATGGGGCGGCATTGCCGTCGACACCGACCGCCAGGTCGCCGTCGCGAACCCGATCGCGCTGCCGTTCGTCTCGCGTCTGATTCCGCGCGGCCCGGCAACCCGATGGAGCCGCAGCCGGGCGCGAAGGGGAGCGGCACGGAAGCTGGCATCCAGCCGCAATACGGCGTGCCGTACGGCGTGACGCTGAACCCGTTCCTCTCGCCGTTCGGCCTGCCGTGCAAGCAACCGGCATGGGGTTACATCTCTGCGATTGATCTCAAGACAAATGAGGTTGTGTGGAAGAAGCGCATCGGCACCGTGCGCGACAGTTCGCCGATTCCGCTGCCGTTCAAGATGGGCATGCCGATGCTGGGCGGTCCGATCGTCACTGCGGGCGGTGTCGTGTTCATTGGCGCGACGGCGGACAACTACATCCGCGCGTTCGACGTGAACAACGGCAAGGAACTCTGGCGCGCGCGTCTGCCCGCGGGCGGCCAGGCCACGCCGATGAGCTATTCCGTCGACGGCCGTCAGTACATCGTGATCGCCGCGGGCGGCCACGGTTCGTTCGGCACGAAGCTCGGCGATTACGTGATCGCGTACGCGCTGCCGCAGTAACGGGTCGATCGAGCGCGGCGGCACGCGTGCCGCTTCTCCTGCAGTCCTCGCGGCGCGCCTCGCGCGCCGCTTTCCCGTTCTTCCCTCATGAGCCATTCATTACACGCGCCGTCCGCCGGGCGCCGCAACGCTCTACGCGGCCGCCGCGCGCGCGACGCTTCGCGCAGGACGCCGCGCTTCGGCGTGCGGGCATAGGCCCGCATGCGACCAACTGGGGACTAGACGACATCCTCTTTGATGAAATTGATGTTCCAATGCCGTATTCAATAATTCACACTTCGCTGCGAGAACAGGTGTCGTCGGAGTCTGCGCCGTTACGCGTTTTGACACGCTCTGGGCCATAAACAGTCCTTCGAATTACGCTCACGAACGTCCGGATGTGAGGGGCAGAGCTGCCGTTGGACCCCGGTATGGCCACCGCTACACATCTGCCAGAGCGGCGATCTGTTCAGCGGGGCGGTGGAATGCGAATGCCTGGAGTGATGGGAGTCGATAGGCCGCAGTCATCGCGAGGGCGGATACCACAGGCACTGATGTGTTTTGACGGCGGACGGAGCAATGTCTGTGCCGCACTCTGGGCAAATCGAACGGGGAGTCGGGACGCTTCCGGGCGACATTCAGGACGCTGCAAGCAGGTTGCGCGCAGTTGATTCATCGGTACCGCACGCAGTCACGATACCTCCAGCGAAGGCTGCCCGAAGAGCGGCGACCTTGCTTTGACCGATGCCGATTACCCACCGGTTCGGAAGCGCGCAGAAATCCGCAAACGAAATCGCCAGGATGCGTGTGTCCAGATCCGACTCGATGCGCACTCCGTGATCGTCATAGGCGCGGCCGCAGATCATCCCTACCGCCCCTTGGGCCGCTACCGTATCCAGTTCAGCCAAAGTCAGCGCTCCATGACTGATCATGGAAGTCGCCGCGTCGATCTGTCCAATGCCGACGAAGGCGATTTTGCAGCGCTTCATCGCCGCAAACGCATCGGCTACCGCAGGCGCCTGTCTCAACTGTGCTGCCGTCGCAGCGTCGGGCAAAACGGACGGTGCCGGCAACTGCCAGCAGCGTCCGTTCAGGCGGTTCGCCAATTCGCGTGCGATCTCGATCGGGTGGGACGCCATGTGCAACTGTCCAACGCCTCCGATTAGTGGAACGACTTCAACGTCGCGCAGCCAGAGTTTCGGAAACCCGGCGGCGACGGCTGCAGCGCTTTCGCCGTCGCCGACCCCTACCGTCATGCCGTCCGCGAGATCCAGGGCAAGCGCCTCACCCACCGCGCGACCGAGGATGGGGAGCGTGGACGATGTTTGGCCAGCAGACTCCACCACGACGGTTTGCTGGAGACCGAAACGGGCAGCCAGCTCCCGTTCGAGTTCAGCGCTCCGGTCTGTCGGCGGGCGAACCCTGATCTCTACCAGGTCCAGTTCGAATGCGTCCTTCAGCGCCCGGCTGATGGTGGCTTCCGAGAGTGCGAGGCGTTGCGCAATGTCACGCTGCGGCAGCCTCTCTTCAAATCGCATGCGCGCGATCCGGAGGATAAGGTCGCGATCTCTCTTCGATGTCATACGTGTTTCCTTGCGGCAGGACGCCTTGACGCTCATTGTAGGTGGTGCTAGTTTACATGTAATAAATTTCTACAATGAAATAACTTTCATGTCAGGCAGGAAAGGACAAGTCATTTCACAGCGGCATCCGTTCAATGGATGCCATCCATGCGCAGAGGAGACGAAGATGAGTAACAGAGGAGAAGAGGTGAAGACGGGCATGAGCCGGCGCAGCGCGCTCAAGACATTAGCGGTCGCGTCCGTCGCCGGCGTTCTGGGTGTTCCTGCCATTGCACAGGCAAACACACCCCGGATGGTGACCGTCGCGAAGATTATCGGCGTTCCGTGGTTCAACCTGCTCAGTGCCGGTATTACGGCAGGTGGCAATAAATTTCATATCGACACTTCGATGATCGGCCCTGCCCATCCGGATCCGGCGGTCCAGGTTGGGTTGGTGCAGGATCTCATCGCCCGCAAGGTCAGTGTCATCGGGCTGGTGCCGCTGGACGTCAAGGTGCTGGGGCCGGTGCTCAAGCAGGCGCAGGATGCGGGCATCATTGTCATTACCCAGGAAGGGCCGGACCAGGAGAACCGGAGCTGGGATGTCGAGATGGTAAGCAGCAAAGCGTACGGGGAGGCGCAGATGAAGGCGCTTGCTGCGGAAATGGGCGGCGAGGGGCAGTACATCATCCTCGTCGGGACGCTCACGACGCCGCTCCACAACGCGTGGGCAGATGCCGCCATCGCCTACCAGAAAGCCAGCTATCCGAAGATGCAACTGGCGACGTCGCGGTTTCCGGGTTCGGACGAGGTAGACGCGTCAGAACAGGTAATGCGCGGGGCGATTCAGGCGTATCCCGACCTTCGTGGAGTCATTGGCTTCGGCTCCAGCGGGCCGATCGGCGCCGGCAACGTGGTGCGTCAGCGGCACCTGCAGAAAAAGGTGGCCGTGGTCGGTACTGCCATTCCATCCCAGGTACAGCCGTTGATCATGGATGGTGCGGTCAGGAAGGCGTTCCTCTGGAGTCCGAAGGAGGCAGGTTATGCCATGGTCGCGGTTGCGGATCTCGCACTGCGCAAGCAGCCGATCAAGACCGGCATCGAGATTGCCGGTCTTGGCAAGGCAACGGTCGACGAGGTCGACCGGACCGTCAGCCTCGACCGGCTTGTGGTCGTGGACCGGGCGAGCGTCGCAGGTCTTGCCACACAGGGTCTCTAGATGACAACGGCCGCCAACGTTCTCGAACTGAGTGGCATTTCCAGGCGCTTTGGCGGTGTCCGGGCATTGTCGGACATCGATCTGGAGGTCCGTGCCGGTGAGGTGCACTGCCTTGCCGGCGAAAATGGCTCGGGAAAATCGACCCTGATCAAGATCATCTCCGGTGTGCAGCCCCCCGAGCCCGGCGGGCGGATTGTGATCGGCGGGGAACCCTGTGCGCATCTCTCGGCGGCGGAGAGCATCCAGCGAGGAATCCAGGTGATCTATCAGGACCTCTCCCTGTTCCCGAACCTGACTGTCGCTGAGAATATCGCAATCGCGCAGCACCACCGGCCGGGTCTCGTGAAATGGAGCGTGATCCGCCGCAAGGCGGACGAGGCTATGCGTCAACTCGGCATCCAGCTCGACCTTGACGCGTATGTGGCCGACCTGCCGATCGCGCAGCGCCAGCTGGTGGCGATTTGCAGGGCAATGGCTGCTGACGCGAGGCTGGTCATCATGGACGAACCGACCGCCTCGTTGACGCGTCACGAGGTCGACGCGTTGCTTTCCTTGACACGGCAGATGAAGAGCCGAGGCATTGCTGTAATGTTCGTCAGCCACAGGCTCGACGAAGTGCTCGAAGTTTCAGACCGCGTGACGGTGCTGCGCAATGGCGAGAAGCTTGGCACCTTCGATGCAGCAGGCATGACGGACCGCGCGCTCGGCGAGCTGATGATAGGGCGCAGCTTTTCCTATGAAACCCAGTCTTTCCCGCATCCAGAGGCACCTGTGGTGCTTGCGGTGGACGGTCTGTCGCGAGAGGGCGACTTTCAGGACATCAGTCTGTGTGTCCGGCGCGGCGAAATACTCGGGATTACCGGGAGGCTCGGCTCTGGACGGACGGAGTTCGCGCTGTCGCTGTTCGGCATGAATCCGGCGGACGATGGCCGGATCACCGTCGACGGCCACGAGCTTGCGCTACGCCACACGACGCGCGAGGCGATTGCGGCGGGCATTGCCTATGTTCCGGAGGACCGTCTGACGCTGGGTCTTGCGATGCGCCATTCGATTGCCGACAACCTGCTGCTTACAACGCTCAAGAATCTTGCGGGGCCAGTGGGTCTGGTTCCGGATGGCCGACGCATCGAGCGCCCGCGCTTCTGGATCGAAGCGCTCGGAATCAAGGCGCCGCAGTCCGAAAATCCGGTTGGTACGTTGTCCGGCGGCAATCAGCAGCGCGTGGTGCTGGCCAAATGGCTCGCCACGAAACCGCGGCTGCTGATCCTCGACAGCCCGACGGTCGGTGTCGATATTGGTGCGAAGGACGGCATCTACGCCGCCATCCGCGAACTCGCAGCCGAGGGCATTGCCGTCATTGTCATTTCCGACGAGATACCGGAAGTGTTCTACCACACCCACCGGGTCGTGGTGATGCAACACGGACGGATGACCGGGGAACTCACTCCTGCGGGGTGCAGTGAAGTCGAACTTAGGAGAACGGTCGATGCTTAAGCGCTTCCTTGCCACGCACGAGTTCCGGCTGTTGATCGCTGCGATTGCGCTGACGGTCTGTCTGGCACTCGGGTCGCCACGCTTTCTGGCCCCGCAGAACCTGCTCGACCTGCTGGCGAACACTGCCTTTGTCGGGATGCTGGCCTCTGGCTTGCTGGTCGTTCTCGTTGCCGGCAGTATCGATATCTCATTCACAGCGACCGCGTCGATCGCGCAGTATGTGGCGATCCTGGCTGCCGGGCACGCGGGCGTCGGGCTGGTGGGTACAGTGTTGATCGCTTGCGTCATCGGCACGCTGCTCGGCATGTTGAATGCGTGGCTCGTTTCGGTGCTGCGGATGTCGAGCATCATCGTGTCGATTGCGATGCTGAACATTTATTTCGGATTGCTTATGTTATTTTCTAACGGGCAACAGATATTCTCGATGCCGGACTGGTTCCCGGACGCTTTGTCATGGGTCGTGGGTACGGCGCCGAACGGTGATCCGTATGTTCTGAACGCTCAGATCATAGGCTTAATCCTGTCCTTCGCCGTGACGTGGTTTTTGCTGAACCGAACCGGAATCGGACGTCAGGTGAGAGCGCTGGGCGGCAATCAGGAGGCGGCAAGGCGTGTGGGTTTTCGGCCCCTTCGTCTGAGCCTGATCGCGTTCGGATATCTCGGCTTCACCGCCGGCCTCGCGTCGCTGGTGCAGGCGCAACTCGCTCAGTCCGTGACGCCCAATGTGCTGGTCGGCCGCGAGCTGAATGTCCTCGCCGCTGTCGTTCTCGGCGGCGCGAGTCTCGCCGGCGGCCAAGGCACGGTGCTCGGGACGATCCTGGGCGTCGCTGTGCTGGCGATCATGGAGAACGGTTTCATTCTGATCGGCGTTTCGTCTTATTGGTCCCAATGTTTCATTGGACTCGTCATCATTGGCGGCGTTGCGGTCATTGGCCTCGAGCGCAAGCGCCAGCGTAACCACGCCAGCCGCGTGATCGCCGGGCCTGCGATGACAGCTCGCACCATCACTGGGGGAACGGAATGAGTCTCATGATGAGTGATGCGTTGAAACAAAGCGTCCGTTTCAAACTGGATCCGACTCAGCGCCGGTTGCTGCTTTTGCTGGCGGCTCTGGTCGTGGTATTTACGTTGATTCTCGGCGGGGGGCTTTTCTCGCAGGCAGCCTTGTTCTCAATGGGAATCCAGCTTCCCGAGTTCGCGATCCTCTCGCTTGCGATGATGCTCACATTACTGTCCGGCGGCCTCGACCTGTCGATCATCGCGACCGCCGATCTGGCGGCGGTGACCGCCGCTTATGCGCTGCACGCACTGATTCCGCACATGGGTCTCGCGGGGGTGCCCATCGCGCTTGCTGCGGGGCTGGGCATTGCGGTTTTGATCGGACTGGTCAACGGAATACTCATCGCGGTACTGGGTGTATCGCCTATCCTTGCAACCTTGGGAACGATGACGGCGGTCAAGGGAGTCGGCCTCGGCGTCACGCATGGCGGCGTCGTTTCCGGTTTTCCCGCCGCCGTGACGTTTCTTGGCAACGGCACGGTGTACGGCGTACCGTTCTCGCTCCTGATTCTGGCGGCGATCGCTGTGCCCCTCGGGCTGATGCTGGCGAAGTCACCTCTGGGCACATTCATCGCGCTCACGGGCACTGACGAGAAGGTGATCCGATACTCAGGCGTTTCCACGCGCAGCGTTATCCTGAAAGTGTATGTGCTGTCGGCCGTGCTATCGGCGATTGCTGGCTTCATCATGATGGGCCGCTTCAACTCGGCTAACCCGTCCTACGGTGAGAGCTACCTGCTTGTAACCATCCTCGCCGCCGTATTGGGCGGAGTAGATCCCAACGGTGGTTTTGGCAATATCGGCGGCGTGCTGATTGCCCTTATTGTCCTTCAACTTATCTCCACCGCGTTCAACCTGCTCGGGCTGAACCCGTTTCTGACGCTGGCGATCTGGGGCGGCACCTTGATCGTCACGGCCGGTCTGGGCATCGCGCGCGGTCGCCTTGGTTCAATCCCTAGCCTCTGGAGGCGGACACAATGAAGAGCAATACTGCCGGGGCTGTTCCCCTCGTTGATTTACCAAGCTGGGCTGCGGACGCGTGCCATGAATTGCGGGCCATCCTCGGAGCAATCGCGGTAGAGGACATCAATGCCTTGTGTGGCCTGCTCGCGCAGGCGGGCGTTATTGCAGTGCATGGGCTCGGCAGAGAGGGTCTCATGATGCGGGCATTCAGCATGCGGCTTTTCCATCTGGGGCTGCAGGCGACCCCCGTTGGCGATATGGCGTTGCCCGCCGTTGGAGAGGGGGGCCTCTTAGTGGCGAGCGCGGGCCCCGGGCACTTCGATACCGTCGCTGCCCTGATGCGGATCGCCCGCGCGGCGGGGGCGCAGACGGTGCTTTTCACGGCAGAGCCTGACGCCCCATTGCGAAGCTACGCGGATCTAACGATTCTTCTGCCTGCCCGGACGATGGCTCGTCCGGCGGAGCACTCGTCCGGACCGCTGGCGCTTCCGATGGGCAGCGCCTACGAAGGCGCCCTGTTCCTGCTTTGCGAGCATATCGTTGCGCAGCTTGCGAGTTGTCTCGAGATCGATGAGGTGTCCATGCGTGCTCGGCATACGAACCTGGAGTGAACCACCGCGTTGCCGCACATTCCCAGCGACGGCGAAGGGGACGCGATAACGTCAGATTTCGTCCCGCCGAAGGGACAGGAGGCCGAGCAGGATTTCATCGCGATGTGCGGCAAGCTCCTGCCCGGATCGGGACTTTATCTGTTCGTGGACACCCTGGATGATGGTCGCGCGAACTTCGTGGGTCAGCTCCGGCGTTCCGAGCACGTGCCACCACGCGGTCAGCGGTCCAGTGAACTGTTCGAAGAAATGTTCGATGCCACCTTCGCCTCCGCCCAGATGAAACAGCAGATTGGGTCCCATGCCCCCCCAGCGCAGACCCGGCCCCCAGCAAACCGCCGTATCCGCGTCAGCCACGCTGACGACCCCTTCCGAAATCAGATACACGACTTCCCGGTAGAGCGCCGCTTGCAGGCGATTGGCCACATGTCCTGGTACCTCCTTGTGCAGGCGAACAGTACGTTTTCCCAGACCGCGATAGAAGGCCGTGGCGCGTTCGATCGTCTCTTCAGAGGTCTTCGCGCCACCGACTATTTCCACGAGCGGTATCAGGTGGGGCGGATTGAACGGATGCCCGATCACACAGCGCTCGGGATGGCGCTCGCAAGCCGACTGGATCTCGCTCATGGTTAGACCTGAAGAACTCGAAGCGATGATTGTGCCGGGCGCCAGAATGTCGTCGAGATGCTTGTAGAGGTCCTTTTTGAAGTCGAGCCGTTCGGGGCCATTCTCTTGTACAAAATCGCTGCCGGCCACCGCTTCGTCGAGATTGGCATTGAACTGCAGTCTCGAGCGCGAGGCGCCCGGCGCGAGTCCCAACCGTTCCAGAGCGGGCCATGCCGCGTCGATGAATGCTTCAAGCTTCGGCCCGGCACCTGGCGCAATGTCCGTAGCGACGACGTCCAGGCCTCTGGCCAGAAACAGGGCGGCCCAACTTGCGCCAATGACGCCGGTGCCGACAATGGCAATGCGGTTGATATCTTTGCTCATGGCTAACAATCCTTCGAGTGGAGTGGGGTCAGACGAACGCGCTAAAGCCGCTCACCGCCTTGCCGACGATCAGGGAGTTCATTTCGCGCGTGCCTTCGTAGGAATAGAGAGCTTCCGCGTCGGCAAAGAAGCGCGCGACGTTGTAGTCGAGCACGATCCCGTTACCGCCGACTATTTCCCGTGCCCAGGCAACGGTCTCGCGCATACGGGTCGTGCAGAATGCCTTCGCAAGGGAAGCATGTTGGTCCAGCAGCTTGCGCTGGTCCTGCAATTCGGCAAGCCGTACGACCATGCATTGCGATGCAGTGATATTGCCGAGCATCTTGGCGAGGAGGTCCTGTACCAATTGGAACGATGCGATCGGCTTGCCGAACTGCTCGCGGGTCTGGGCATAGACCAGCGCATGTTCGTAAGCGCCCATGCTGCAGCCGACGGCTTCCCATGCGACGTATTGACGGGTAAGCCGAAGGACCCGCGCCGTATCGCGAAAGGACAGGTCGCCCTGGAGGCGATTCTCTTCAGGCACCCGGCAATTGTCGAGCGTGATGACGCCGTTCTGCACGACTCGCAGCGCGATCTTGTTCTCGATTTTTTCGACGGAAAAGCCCGGGGTGGTTTTGTTCTCGACGATGAAACCCTTGACCTGGTCGTCTCCTACATCGCGCGCCCAGATAATCGACAGGTCGCACCAGGGCGAATTGCCTATCCATCGCTTCTGACCATTTAGGATCCACGTATTGCCTTCCCGCTTCGCGGTTGTCAGCAGGCCTCCGCCAGCGCCCGATCCCACCAGCGGCTCGGTCAATCCGAAGCAGCCGACTTTTTCCAGCCGCGCCATGGGCGGCAGCCATTTCTGCTTCTGCTCTTCGGATCCGCCGAGATAGATCGATCCCATCGCCAGTCCGCTATGGACTCCGTAGAAGGTGGCGATCGACGAGTCGACGCGTGCCAGTTCCATGGCGATGAATCCGTCGAGGAGCGTGCTGCCGCCGGGGCAACCATAGCCGTCAAACCCGACCCCGACGATATTGAGATCCCTGATCTCGGGGATCAGCTCGAACGGGAACGCGTCCTCAGCCCAAAACTTGTTGATCACGGGAGCAACCCGGCTCTCCATGAAGGCACGCACCCGCTTTAGCAGGGCTTGTTCGGTATCACTTAGGAGCTCGTGAATCAGATAGAAGTCGCTGTCGGGGGCCGGAAGCGAGTGGTTTGGCTTCGCGCTGGCAGTCGTGATGATTTCCTCAAGGGCGTTGATCAGGATGCGTTCGAGGGGGCGCGCAGATAGTCGTGAACGACTTCTGCGCCAGCGATCGTCAGATCGGTCAGGATATGGATTGCGGATAGAACCTCGAGCACAGGCAGCTTTGCGACGGGCGCTAAACAATGAGGATGCAGTTCCAGAGAGGCAGGCCCGGTCCAGGCTCCTTTCACCGTGATGTCGGTCACGTAATACTTGACCAGTTCGCAGACCCGGGCCGACCCGTCGACGTGAGGCAGGATTTTCAGCAGGAAGCCGGGTGCCGCGAGCGTCTTCTTGACGGCGGCGAGATCGAGCGGCTCGTACTTGTACGCCATGGTTGCGGTCGCAACGCGCACGCCGTTGTAGTCGAGGGTTCCCACCAGCGCGTCGTTGCGGATTTCAAGCTTCGGTTGCGCGAGCACTTTCGGAAAGCCGAGCAGCTCACGGCCGGAAGCAATGCCGGCTTCATTGTCGAGGTACATGGCGTGGGTGAAGCCGCCGGACTCGCCGTTGAACGTCACCGGAATGACTTGACCGGTCTCGGTATAGGAACCTAGCCCACTAGAATCGGGCATGCTGATGAACTCGTATTTGACAATAGGCTCGGCCGGAAGCAGCGGCGCGGGCACGAAGCTGGCAAGCGCTTTTGGATCGGTGCGATAGGTAATGGTGATCGTTTCGCGATTGACGAACCGGAAAGGAAACTTGGGATAGGCGGGGCTGCTGATCGGCATCGCGAAAGCGCGAGCGCGGATTTCGTCTTCAGTCATGGAAAACTCCGAGTATGTGGCGGGGCAGTAGCTCGCCAGTGGCTTGCCGCCAGAGGCGTTCGTTCAAATCGTTTAACGCAATCAGATTCAGGCCGAGCCTTCGAAGCGCGCGACCACGCCCGCGTCGTGAAGGCGTGCGATTTCGCTCTCGTTGAAGCTCATCTCTTTCAGGATCTCGGCGCCGTGTTCGCCAAGTTGCGGCGCGGCGCACGGCTTGACCTTCTGCTCTCCCATGATCTGGATCGGATTGCTGATCGTTCGCATGGCGGGCTTGCCCGGCATGTCGAGCGGAACGACGATCCCATTGGCCGCCAACTGGGGGTCGTGAATGATCTCTTCGGCAATTTGCACGACGCCGAAAATCACGCGTGCGGCGGTGAGCGCCTGCTTCCAATATGCAAGCGGCTGACTGGCGAACAATGGGTCGAGAATCTCGACCAGTGCGGCTGCGTTGTCGGTGCGCCGGTCGTCGGCAAAGCGCGGGTCGTCCAGAAGCTCGGGCATACCCACGGCGCGAGCGAAGGCTGGCCAGTCCTTGCGTTGGGCCGCGACCAGCAGGATCCAGCGCCCGTCGGCTGTCTGGTAAGGGTTGAGCAGCGCGTTGGGTGGATTTTTCCGATCGTGCTGGGCGAAGAACTGACCGCCATTGAGACCGCCCTCGACCCACGCAGCTGCTGCCCAGATACCATTGGCGATCAGCGAAGTCGACACATGGCTGCCTTTGCCGGTCGTGGTGCGCACATAGAGCGCCGTGACGATCGCGGCATAGAGTGTCGTTGCCGTGGCGTGGTCGCCAATCCCGGGAATGGGAAGCGTCGGCGGGCTGCCGGCATCGTGGGTGACCTCCATGAGGCCGGAGCGTGCCCAATAGGCCGTGACATCGAAACCCGGGGTGTCGGCCTCGGGCCCCTCGGAACCATAGCCGGTAATGTCTGCGTAGATCAGCTTTGGATTGAGCGGCGAGAGGGCCTCGTAGGTCACGCCCAAAGACGCCTTCACGCGTGGCGGGAAGTTGACGACCACGACATCTGCCCATTGAACAAGGCGCACCAGTACTTCTCTGGCTCCACTGGACTTGAGATCGATGGCGATGCTGCGTTTGTTGCGGTTCGTCAACTGCCAGGCGTAGTTTGTGTTGGCCACCGGGTTCGGCGGCATAGTCGAGAAGAAGCGATAGACATCGCCCGTACCCGGCGGCTCGATCTTGATGACGTCTGCGCCGAAGTCGGCCAGAATCGTCGTGGCTGCGGGACCCGCAATGTAGCTCGCGAGATCGAGCACCTTGAGACCTGAAAAAACGTGTTGTCCGTCAATCATGAAAGTGTTCTCGATTCGGGTTCAGGCATTGACTCTATGCAAGTGGAAGCTCGTCTGGATCGTGAGCTGGAACAGCGAAGAGCCGTCACGTCTCAACGACCCTGGAACTTCGGCGGGCGCTTCTCGAGAAAGGCGGTGGTGCCTTCTTTCATGTCCTCGGTCGCGGCGCATAGCGCGAAAAGTTTCCCTTCCAGGGCGAGTCCTTCTGGCAAAGCCGCATTGAGTCCAAGGTTGACGGCATTCATCGCATAAGCGACGGCCAGCGGCGCGTTAGCGGCAATCTGCGCCAGAATCGCTTCGGCGCGAGCGATCAGACTGCCGGCCTCCACGACTTCGTTCACGAGGCCGATCCGATAGGCCTCCTCTGCTGACACCATCTCGCCGGTGAGGATGAGTTGCAGCGCAACACCTTTGCCGACGAGGCGAGGGAGTCGTTGCGTTCCGCCAAAGCCAGGGATGAGTCCCAGCCTGATTTCAGGCTGCCCGAACTTCGCGCCCGGACTGGCTAGCCGGATCGTGCAGGCGAGTGCAGTTTCACATCCGCCGCCAAGAGCCAGGCCGTTCACTGCAGCAATGACTGGCTTGCCGAGATGTTCGACGAGATCGAGAAGTGCTTGACCCGCACGTGTCTGGCGTTCGGCCTCAATTGGCGTTGCCTTGGCCAACTCGCTGATATCGGCACCGGCGATGAATGCCCGATTGCCTGCGCCGGTTATGATGACGCCGCGAATCTGTGGGTCGTCTTGCGCATCTTCGAACGCTGCGCGTAGTTCTGCGATCGCCTTCTGGTTCAGCGCATTCATCACCTCGGGACGGTTCAGCGTCACATAGGCAATCGAATTTCTCTTTTCATAGAGAAGGGCGTCGAAGGAGGGAACAGATAAATTGTGTGACATCAGATTGATCCTTCCGCGTTCATGGACGTCCGGCGCCTTACCGGTCGGGTGTTGCGTGTTTATGATGTCCTTGACACAGGTACAGGGCAGCATATTCAACATCGCTCGCATTCCTAGTTGAAAACTTTTTCTTAGTCACACCAACAGCACATGCTCATCTGCCAATTCAATGGCTATGTGTACGTCGACCCGAGTCGTTCGCCATCGCAGCAAGCGGTCGCATCGCTCCATGCAATGTTCGCGGAAGCGCGACCGTGTCGCTCCAATACCTTGGTTGCACATGCGTGGGAGAAATCGTTGCGATACTCTACGTGAGCGACTCCGTGACGTGAGATCTGGCTTGACGCATCGGCGCTGAGCAGCACCATAGTGTGAAACCGTGTGCGGTCCGATTCGACGACTTCCTGCGTGGCAGTGTGGTCCCTTCGCACAATCGAGAAATCCGTTACCGGCATGAGCATTGAACGCTCATCGATACAGCATGTTGATTGGGATCACTAACGTATACATTTATGATAGTCAGCGTTAAAGCGAAAATCCATTACATGAATCTGTGATCCTGTCCAGCGCACCAGTCCTGGTTACGCGAATCAACGTTGAAATATCGCCGTTGCGGTGTTCATGTCGAGTCCGAAATCTCAGTCGGAAGGCTGAAGCTGAAGGTTGCGCCGCCGACCTCATTGCGCGCGACCCAAATGCGGCCACCATGTGATTCCACGATCGACCGGCAGATCGCCAGCCCCATGGCCATGCCCGTTTCCTTTGTGGTGGTAAATGGCTCGAATATCTTTTCGAGATCTGCCGGCCCCGGACCGTGATCCTGAACGTCAACCACGACGTTGTCCCCATCGCGCCGGGAGCGGATCAATAGCGACTTCTTACGCTCCATCGTCGCCGACAACGCCTCGATGGCGTTACGCACAAGGTTGACGATCACCTGCTGAATCTGCACTGCGTCAGCTCTGATCATCGGCGCGTCTTGGGCTAGCTGAGTCTCGAGCAAAATCACGTTCCCGTCGGTTTCGTTAGCCATCAGCGTGCAGACCTGAAGTATCAGCTTATTGATGTCAAGATCGACCTGTGTAGGAGCCGTGCGCTTGAACAGCGCGCGAATACGGCTTATCACGTCCGCCGTGGCATATCCGTCACGGACGATGGCTTCGGCGCTGAGCCGGGCTTTGTCGATGTCGGGCGGTGTTGCAGCGAGCCAGCGCCGGCACGCCTGCCCATTGGCCACAACGGCCTGCAGCGGTTGGTTAATTTCATGGGCGATGGACGCGGACAGCTCGGCTACGGTCGCCATCCGTGACGCCTGGGCAAGCTTTTCCCGCGCATGTCGCAGCGCGTCTTCCGCTCGCGTGCGCTCGATGAATTGCCCGACCTGGCTGCCGACGGAGTTCATCATCTGCAAAACCTCGGGATCGGCATCGCGGACGTCGCGGCTGAAGAATTCAATCACGCCCAGTACGCCGCTCTTGAGCGTGATCGGGAAGGCGAAGGCCGCGCGGAGGCCCTCCTTCGCGGCCGATTCTGCCCGCCGGAACTCCGGATCGAGCGCCATGTCGGGAATCCATGCAGGTGCGCCGCTCGACCATACTCGCTCGGGGAGCCCCATGCCGAAGCCGCCCGTCCCGGACACCAACCCGGAGCCGGCCCGCGCGAAGGTGGCCGACGGCCATGTTTGCACGCGCACCAGCACGCCCGTTTCCGGATCGACGCGCCAGAATGCACCACGATCCCACTCGAGTGCCTCACACATTTCGCGCAGAATGCGCGGTGCCGCCTCTTCGAGCGAGCCCGCTTCCGACAGCGTCCGCGTGACGCTGAATTGCGCGAGCAGCCGCTGCTCGCGGCGCCTGCGATCGGTGATGTCGGTGGCGAGTGCAATGGCGAAAAGGCGTCCGCCGCGGTTGAACGCCCGTGCACGCACCTCGACGGGAAAGAGACTTCCGTCCTTTCGCTGGCGGCGGCCGTTGAACGTCACACTTCCGACCTCCTGCATCCGCTGCTTGATCCACTGGGTCTTTTCCGGCGTGATGTCGTGGTTGAACTGACAGGGGCGCATGCCGATGAATTCTTCGCGCGTATAACTCAGCGCCTCCCACGCCTGACGGTTCACGTCGAGCACGATACCTTCCTCGTCGTACAGGAAAATGGCATCCGTCGCGTGGTCTACCAGGGTTCGGAAGCGTTCCTCACTCGTGCGCAGCGCGTCCTCGCTCGCGAGCAGATTGCGGCGCGTGAGCGCGCTCGTGAACGCATCTTCCAGGCGCCGGGCAAACTCCTCGAATAGACGCCGCTCCGTAGGAGTGGTCCAAACTTGCTCCACGACAGCGGCGAGAATCATGAAATTCGAATTGACTGGGGGTGGCCGGATGCGAGTCGGGCGATAGATGTGGTCGCCCGCGCAGATTGCTACGCGCGTCAACGCGCAGATGCCCGAATGTCGCGCTACGCCGATCCTCCAGATCTGATCGTCATATTGACACGCGGTGGCGTCCAGCCATGACGCACTGATGGTCGAGTCGCTTGCACGCGCCAGTATCTTTACCGTGGCGGCGGCCAGACGCTGAACCTGTTTTTTTCTTCGCCGCGCAAAAGTCGGGCCTGGAGGGCAGGCATCGTCCGCGCGCCGGCCGCCGTCTGCGAGCGAGCCCACCATATGTGTCCATATAGGACAATCCGACCCAGCAGTCCCCATTAAGACTCCTCCTTACCTTGTGCGTAAGTTCAAATCAACGGCAGCGAGCACAACTGATCTTAAGGGTATCTTGACCTGTCGCATATGTGAGAACTCACAATGCAGTTAGCTCTTTTCCCAATGCCGATACGCGGGGGCTACAAATGGTTGTCGCTGAACAGGATGTTGTGCATGCAGGTGGCAAGTCAGGCCAAGCGGTGAACACGTTTGCGCCATTTTTTCCCGGTGGGCCTCCCGGAATAATCGTTGCCAGGCGTGAATAGCCGGACTAGGTCTACTTGGTTGAACCGCGAAGCTTGATCGCAATATCGAGCTTGGATACCCAGCCCGCGTCGTCCAGGCGTGCTCCGAGGATATTCTCGATTCGTTCCAGCCGGTAATTCAGCGTATTCGGATGAATGCCAAGAACGCTTGCGGTTACTTTTCTTCGCTGCATATGATGGAAGTAGGTCTCGAGTGTTTCGAGTAAGTCCGGTTCGCTCCCGAGTTGTTCGACCAGAGAGACAAGGTAGCGCAGCGCGTTTTTCGTACCGCGCACGCTTTCTTCGACGACGATTTCCGAGTACAAACGCACGCGCTCTTCGCCGCCGCGGCTGCGGCCGAAACTGAGCGCGCGGTTCGCTTCCTCCGCAGACATCGCCCAGCCTGCCGCGCCTTCTCCCACGAGGCCGATACCGATCGCCTTGATTTCGGACACTGTTTCTGCGATCGACCTGATCTGCTTGCCCATTTGGCGATCACTCAAACGGTCTACGCTCCGTTAGCTATCCGAAAGGATGGCTTACTCCTGGAGAATGTCGATGGAAGATCAGACGGATAGCGGCACGCCTGCGAAGTCGCGTTTTATGCCGTTCACGCTTCCCGGCATATCGCGATCTCGGCGGCTTCGACTTCAGTTGCAGCGATGCCAATGAAGCACTTGTGCGGCAGTTGCATCGACGTGAGTTCGTCGACTCGGCGCACAACGTCGTTCTGGTGGGTGGCCCTGGCACCGGGAAGACCCAGGTATCTATAGCGGTGTGGAGTTGACGCCGAGGGGCAAGTCAAAGAGGACGCAGGATGATGCCTCGACGAAGTGATCGCGGGTCAGCTCCGCACGGGCCATGTGTCGCTCGGCTTCGCCGGTTCCACGGTGTTCCACCCGATGGTGGCCACGGTCATGCAGCGATACCGCAACACCTATCCGCGGGTCGTGATCAGCTGCGAAGAGAGCAACAGCTCCGTATTGCTCGAGAGGGTGGCCGAACGCCGGGTCGACGCTGCGCTGGTGCGCTTGCCGCTGCATTGCGGGGACCTGGTCGTCGAACCGCTGGTCGAGGAGGACATGCTCGCGGTGCTGCCGACGAATCATCGTCTCACCCGGCGCCGGCGCATCGACCTCGCCGATCTCTGGCGGACGACTCGTTCATTTTTTTCCCTCGGCAGATTGGCCCCGATCTGCATGACTCCATGGTCGGCGCGTGCCGTTCCGCCGGGTTCACGCCCTCGATCGGCATGAGCTCGCCGCAGATCTCGTCCACGGTGAACCTGGTGGCGGGCGGCTTCGGGGTCACGCTGATTCCCGCTTCCATCGGGCAGATCCATGCCGAAGGCGTGTCCTTTCACGAACTGCAGGGCAAGCCGCCGCGCACGAGCATCGCACTGGTCCACCGGCAACGGGAGCGGGCGCCGGCGCTGCTGAATCTCGTCAAGGCCATGCGAGCGGCAACACGCTAGCGCCCGCGGGCCGCTCTCGGCCCATCGGCGGTCAGGTTCGCGGGGCGCGGCCGTTGCCGCCCGCACGATGTGCATCGTTTGCGCGTGCGGGCGCATCCATGCGCCCGGAGCGGCGTGCTGTATCCGACTCGCACGCACTGGGCCGGGCGGCACGCGCAACCGGGAGGTAATCGGTCCACGGTCCCGTTGTGGTGTTTCCAAGATTGAATTCTTCTTCAAGACAGGCGATGGACTGCGCTACCCGGTATCACAAATGCCCTGCCGTCATGGTCGGATTCGGGTCATGGAATTCCAACCAGCGACAGAGCGGGACTCGGTATGACGGCACGAGCGTTGCCGCGGCCCTGCCGTGAACCTGCGAGGCAACGCTTCAAGACATTGGTATATCACCACGTATCGGCGCATGTGAGAACTGGCAAAAAGAACAAGCTGATTGTGGATAGTCACAAGCATGTGCCGGCGACCGAATTGATATTCTCTCGCTTGAAAAACGGATGCCGAATTCCCCTCCGCCCTTGAAATAACGACTTTAGATCAGCCACGGTGAAAGCGAGTCCATGAAAAGACCCGGCGTGTCGTTCATCGCCAGCCTGCCGCTTGGGGGCTGCAGCGGTACCCCTTCCACCGGGGTATTCGGAGTCCCCCATGTCCGCGTTTCGTTCTGCTCGACCGGGCAGGCTCTACGGCGTTCATGGGACACCCTAGCGGCCAATGCGTCGATCGGTTCGATGGGCGTGCGGCACGCAATGCGCCTCGGCGTGGCGACCATGGCCGCCTTCCTGGTCGTCCGGATGCTGCACCTCCCGTTCGGCTACTGGGCAACCATGGCCACTCTGCTGATTCTCCGGCCGTCAATCGCGACGACCTGGCCGCGCGGTGTCGAACGGGCAGCGGGCAGTACCGCCGGCGCGGCATTGGCCGTTGTCATCGGCTTCCTGGTCCATACGCCGTTGGCGATCTCGCTGGTCGTGTTTCCGCTGGTGTGCGTCACGATGGCACTGCGGCGGGTCAGCTATAGCCTCTACGTGATTTTCCTGACCCCGACCTTCGTGCTGGTCGCCGACTTGGCGACACCCGCCGACGAGTTCGCCTACGCCATGGCACGCCTTGGCAACAATGTCCTCGGCTGCGTAATCGCATTGCTTGCTGCGTACCTTCTCTGGCCCACCCGCAGAGCCGGCAATTCTGCCGGCGCGGACGCGGGCGCGGAGCCGGCGGAAACGAACGAGCCGGCGCGGGGCAAGATTCGCGGTGATGCGCCAACTCCCTACGGCAGCGCCCCCGGGGCGGACGCGCGAGATGGCATGCAGAAACGTCTGCGCGTGCTGGAGCGACTCGGGGCAGAGCAGGATGATGCAGGGACAGGCGCGAACGTCTCGCCGCGTTCTTGCACGCAACCCCGGCTGCGGATCGTAACTGGCGGCGCGGCGAGAGGGACGGCCGAAGCCCGCCGCGGCCACCCCGAGACACGCTTTCGCCTGAAGGCCGCCGGGCGCGTCCGGTCGTTGCCAGCATCCCCGCGGAGAACTGATGCGGCCGCACAGACCCTATGCGGCCCATGCGGATGTGCCGCAGGACCCTGATATCGAAACCCTGATCGGAGACTCGATACACCCCTACATTCCTAATCCCCCAAGACAGCGAAAATGGATTGCTCTGCGTCAATCATTAAGACTCCCGAAATCAGCGATCGACTGCGAGAAAATATCGCGGTGCTCGCCGACGAGCCTTCATGCCTCATTGACCACTGCTATGCGGCGGTCATGCAGGTAGACGGATACGCGAGCCTTGGACTATCCGAGAAAAGGGATATTCGGAACTCGATCGGCCTGTTCGTGAAGCGCTGGTGGAGTTCGATTCTCGAACAGGCGTGGTTCACGCCCGCGGAGATGGAGAAATTCGAAGCGTCGGTCAGGCGGCGTGTCCACCAGGGCATTTCCCTCGTAGCCATACTGTGTGCCTTTCGGCTGGGCACCAAGGAGCTTTGGCTAGCTCACCTCGACCTGGCGGAGCACGATAACGCGTTGCGCGACGAGCTGCTCTTCGTGATATCGCCGTACCTGCTCGAATATTCCGACTTCATGGCCCAGTTCATCGGGCGGGTATTTCTCGACGAACAATTCCAGCAGACGAGCTGGCGGGCCGAAGTGCGGCGCCAGCTGTGCGATCTGGTATTCAACGGCACGAGCGACGATCAGGACTTCTCCCGGATCGGACGCAGCCTCGGGTTCGATTCGACCGTGCCGCGCACCGCATTGACCATCGATTACGAACTGAGCGACGTGTCCAGGATGAATCCCGAGGGCGCCCTCGAAAACCTTGTCCACGACATTGCGCGTCATATCAAGATCCCCGCCGATCACGTCGTTTATGTCACACGACGCGGCTGGCTCGTCCTATGGGTTCCCTGCGCCTGTGGAAGCTCGTGGATTTTCAGTCAGCGTCTGCTGTTGGAGGCGATCATCGCCTTTGCGAAAAAGTCGGGCGAGGTCCGGGCCGTTGGAGTCGGATTCGTGAATCAGGGGGCGAAGGGGTGGGCGACATCGGCGGAGGAAGCGATGACAGCGCTCAACTTTGGGTTGCACGGCGATGGAGCAAGGAAGGTGTACCTGTATTCGGATATCGCCATTGACGAAAGCATTCGTTCCAACGGAAGCGCTCTGCGCTACTTCGAATCCATGCTTTCGGAAATCCTGCATGAGAGGGACTTGATGACGACCCTGGAGTGCTACTTCGACAACAGCCAGCACCGTAAGGCGACCGCCGCTTCACTTGGCATACATCCCAATACGCTGAACTACAGGATCGCCCGCATCGAGACGTTGCTCGGCGCCGAACTCGATGCTCCAAGCTGGATAGCCCGGCTCTTTATCGCCCTGAATCTGCGCAATGCAATCAGTGTCTATCCAGGAGGCGACGCCGAAAACTTCGCCGCCGGGACGGAGGATTGACCTTGGTACCCAGTTCCAGTCAGCTGTGCGAGCGGTTCGCCGCGCTGCAGGTGAGCGTCACGCAACGCTGCGAGCAACTGGCCAGACGGCTCGCGAGCGGCGAAGCGATCACCATGATCGTCGACAGAACGGGGCTGAGCTTTGGGCGCGCCAGTGAGTGGTACGAACAGAAGTACGGCAGGAAGGCATCGCAAACGCCGTGGCGCAAGATGCATCTGTCGATCGATGCGGACATGAACGTTCACGCGATCCGCATCACGACGACGGACGTGTCGGACAGCGAAGGGATGGGCGCCGTGCTGTCCGCTGATCTGCCGGTGGACCGTGTAATGGCGGACGGTGCGTACTACGCCCGAAGGAAGTCCCTGTGGGACAGCATCGAGCGCACCGAAGCGCTCTCACGTGCGGGCGTGACGCCGGTCATCCCACCGCCGGCTCATGCCGTCGTGCATGGTGGAGAAGATACCCGCTGGCATGACGAGATCGTTAAATACATCCAGGACAAAGGCATTTATGCGTTCCACAAGAAATACGGCTATGGCCTGCGCGCGCGGGTCGAAGCGCAGATCTCGCGCATCAAGCGATGCATTGGCGCAACCCTGCTGACGCAGAAGATCGCCTCGCAGGAGTGCGAAGGCGTGATCATCGCCAACCTCATTAACCTGTGGAACGCCTTCGGCAAACCGGTTTGCGTCAAAAATGCATAGTTGCGTCCGCGGCACGGGAACTCATACCCATCCGAACAAAGCCATGACAAGCCAGGTCGGACCGGGGTGTGTCACGAACACGAGCGAGAGCTCGGGATGCTGTACCGGAGATCGGAGTTGGCCTCCCGAAGTCGGCCTGAACGGGCAGGCTTCAAACCGCCCGGTGCTGCTGCGTTCAAAAGGCGTCGTGGTGAGCGACCGTGCAAAAGTCATCCTTCAAGGATGGCAGGTATGTATTGAGAAGACGAGCGAAAGCGAACCGTCCGATGACGCATCGTTAGACCTCTAAAGCGCTGTCAAAACTGGAGCCACCTGGTCGCTCCAGGATCAGTCGGGACGAAACCTGATTACGGACCCAATGGCAGCCGGTGTTTTCCATGGTGTCAGATCGAATTGCGCAGACCGTGGTCAAGCTAATGATCGAACCGATCCTCGATTCGGGGTTTCATCCAGATTCGTATGGATATGCCGTGAAACTCCCAGCTCAAGCATGGTTCCTCGAGCTGTTCGCTCAGTTCGGCCCGCACATCTGGCGGCGGCTCAGAAGATTTAAAGAGGCTCGGGGTTGGACGAAGCCCTGGGCCTTCGAATCAAATATCGAGCTATCTTGTTAGCTAGCCTGCGCCACGTACAGCCCAAGCTTCTTCAGCACCGCGTCGATGGCAGCGCGGTCACCGGCGCTCGGGGCCTGCTTGAGCGCAAGCTTGAGCACGTAGCCGCCAATCGGCGCATCCTCGGTCTTCTCTTCGATGTCCGAGGGATGTATGCGCAGCGCCTCAATAGTCACCGCGCCGTCCGGAGCCTCAAAGCATTTCTTAAGAAGCTCATTGGTGCGTTCGTTCCCGAGGTATCCCGCGTAATCCAGCATGGCATCGACGAAGCGCGGTCGCATCTCACGCGAGTACGCAAAATGGTCCGGGTCCTGGAGCGCTTCAAGATAAATCCCGAAGTTCCGTGCGATGAGGGCATCGCCATCTTCGCGGTTAGCCAGCACGAAGCTGATTTGTTCGGTTACGACCGACATTAGCCCTCCAGTATCAATAGCGTCCTGTCCGCGTACAGTCTAGCTTGGGAACGACGCGGACGCCTCGCGGAAGAAAAAAGCTCATCGAGCAAGATGAGCCCCGGTCAATCAGTCTTCGTAAGCGGGGGCGATGACTTCGCCGAAAGGCGACCAAGCGCAGTCACTCGAACCTCACGTTGGGCGGGAAGGGGTGTGGCCGACCTATGCGATCCCTAGATGGCGACGGGCAAAAAAAATGCAAGAGGGCGGATTGTTGACCGCGCTCGCCCCGTTGCCGAGTACGCTTCCCACAGGCAGGGCGGCGCCCATTCCATCTCGACCGAACCCGCCCCTTCGTCGCTGCGTCGAGATCGGGCAAGCGATCGCTTTGGAAGCTCTAGCGCGCAATCGATCCGGAATTTCTGGTTGCCCATTTCGACGCTTTTGAGTGTTCAGCGGTGTATCGCGCCCACTGTCACCGGCGTTTGCAATGCGGTCGTCGCGAGGCCACTGTCTACACCATTGATGAGCTCCTCGACGGAAGAGTCGAGAGCGTATGGCGCAAGAGCAAGCATGTTCCTCTGGGAGATATTTCGCCCCCACTCAGGCGGGCTCTTGATTCAACGGCCGGTGCCTTCACCGGTAAGGAAGTGGCGCAAAACCATCCTGGTGCAGTGGCGTACCGACGAGCGGTTCAAACGCGAGCACATTATGCGCACAGCGCCAGAACTCCCAACCACGCATTGGCGTCGCGCACGGATGTTACACAGCGCCTCCATAGACAAAGTGAATTCGATCCTGATCGGCGAATGGGGTCAGGCAGTGCGGCAGGGGGCCGGATCTGTGGTCCGGACCGTCCGGTACTACTTTGGTGAATGCTTAGCAGAAGTGTTGGCTAGCCCTTCGAGAGCGCTGAGCCGGACGTTCATGACTTCCGCATGCAGCTTCATGGCTCTGATGAGAAATTGGACGTCCTCGTTCTGGCTTTTCGAGGCAAGGTCATCGAACTCTGCCCACAGTTTCTTCACAGCTTCGGCACTCATGGCGACTCCTTACGGGGTTTATGGAAGATGTAACAATCTGATTGTGCACCTTTGCGGAGTGGCCAGGTCACGGAGCGTGCAACGCAGGCAATCCTGACGGGCTGCGCTGCGGTCCAGGTTATTAACAATAGCCGACATTCCCATCCAGGGGCTCACTCTGAATATTTGCGATTGCTGCGAGCTTCTACGCGCTTGCGCTTCATATGATTAAGGTCGCGATCTCCGATGCGCACGCTGTGACGCGCGCTGGCGTGCGAAGCGAACTCGAGTCTGACAGCGAGTTCGAGGTCGTAGGGGAAGGTGTAGACGGCGACAGCACGATCGCGCTTGTTCGCACCACTGGGGCGCACGTACTTACCCTTGATGTGTCAATGCCAGGCGTCCACGGCATCGAGCTTATAACGCAACTCAGGAACGAAAAATCTTCATTACGTATCCTTGTCCTGACGATGCATTCGGAGGCGATTTACGCCGTGCGACCTTTCAAAGCTGGTGCACCGGGTTTCCTCACAAAACCCCGCTTGCGCTCGGATCTGACGAACGCAATCAGAAAGGTCGCGTCGGGGAGATTTACGTGAGCCTCGCGGCGCCGGATCAGCTTGCGCAACGCCTTGGTGAGCCAACCGGGGGATTGCCGTATCGCGCGCTGTCCGTCCGCGAACTCGACGTATTTACCGCGATTGCGAAAGCGGTCGGCGTGAGCGCATAAAACTGTTAGCACGCGCCGGACAAGAATTCTCGGCAAGATGCAAATGCACCACGACGTGGCGCTCGTCCGATACGCGCTGTTGCATCAGCTTGTCAAAGACGACGACGCCTGATCACATGGCGATCGCTGCCATTTGAGGCCGCTCGCCGCCGAAGAATGTCGGCTCCGATTACATCGTCCGCTTTTGAGCGAGCCTCCGACGGTCCGGAGCTGGCCGGTTTCCCCTCGTTCGGTAGTAGCTGTCGCGGATGTGCCCCAAACTGCCGCGGCCGCGCCGCACTACTGCGCACGCCAGGATTTTTCGCCATTTCTGATGGCGAGTTCTGCGCACCCCTTCAATCCTGCTCGATGCCGACGGGCTCACTCAGGAGCGCCGTTTATGAGCAGGAAATCCTCGTAATCTAAGCCGATATCGGCGACTCGGATGAAACGCCAAAAGCGTCGCTGGCGGGAGTCACGATGCAGATCAACGCGTTCGTCCGCGAAGGGACGCCCGACAGTCGATGCGCCGCGAAGCTCGTCAAGCAAAAGTCATTTCGGAAAGCGGCGAGGCGACGCAGCTGGGTCAGAAGCAGCTGAAGAAAACTTCCATGCAGTCGATTTAGCATTATGCGACCAAGATGCGGGGCTGCTGGTTTCGGCCAACCCCGCGTTGCGCGACAGGCGACGCGGCCAGTGCCAGGATTCGCGGTAACGGCCAACGGTGGGGAAAGAGAACATCAGCCCATGGCACAGCCGACCTTCACGTTCCGGCGAGTTTCAGCAAAGGGGTATGTCGGCTAAGCCGAAGCAGGTTGCAGCGAGAAGTTGCCCTAATAGCGATGCCAGCCAACCCGGACCCTGCAGGCAGTTGAGCTCCGTTCTCGAACGGCCGAAGGTGGCCGTTCAATATTGAGGGCCTGTTTCCTGCCCCGAGGCCGTGCGCAAAACGCACGACTCCCAGGGGCAAAGCTCAAGCGACGATCAACGGTTGGCTCAACGAACGCTTCGCGTCGGCATCCGACCCGATCGCTTGCACCTTCTGCCGGACGACGAGCACCGGAATCTGGCTATGCACCAGCACCTTCTGGGTTTCACTGCCGAGTAGCAGCGCGCCCATCCCGCCGCGACCGTGCGACGCCATCACGATGAGATCGCAGTTTCGCTTCGTAGCGGCGCCGATGATCGCTTCATACGGACGTGTGTCGGTCACGACGACGGTGTCGAACTCGACGTCGGCTTCCGTCGCCGCCTGACCAAGCACCGCGAGGTAGGCGTCCGCGTGCTGGCGCGCATGGCGGGTGAACTGCTCCTCAGTGTCGATGAGCGTTTCGACGCCGTACGCCAGGATATGGAATTCGGGCATGACATGAAAACCCGTGACTTTGGCCTCGTGCACGGCGGCAAGGGCCACTGCCATCTGAATCGCGGCTTCGGAGAGTACCGATCCATCGGTCGGCACCAATATATGCTTGAACATATGTCCTCCTATTTGCGATCATGCGGCATTTTCCTACAACAGATTTACATTATAGTCGCCAGCAACCATAGGGAATGAAGGTATTGTGCGGGTCCAGTCCGATTCCCGTCGTCTGCTTCAGTTCGAACAACTGCGCCGAGAGCTGGTCGTCGGTAAAGAAAGGGCGTGAACGGGCGCCGAGTCATCGTTCCCGATTGTCCAGCCGACGTTCCTAACGGGACATAAGGACAGGGGCCGTCGTCGGTTCGAGCATCGTACGTGTGACGCCGCCAAGCACGCGTTCCAGCGCACGCGTATGGCCGTAGGCACCGAGTACGAGCAGATCGGCGTGGAGATCGCTTGCCTTGTTCAGGAGCGTCGCACCGGTGTTCACGCCCGCGACGCGCGGCACCGACGAGAAACTCGCACGCACTCCATGGCGCTCGAGATACGCGCCTGCTGACGTGACAGCTCCTCACGCCACATGTGAGTGAGAACTGACATTTTGTACCGCACGTCGTAGCGACTGAATTTCTTGCGCAATCCGTCGCGACCATGCTGTTCATAGGCCGCTATCCAGCGACGCAACACCGAGCAACCCACTCCGTGCCGCTCGGCAAGTACCCGCATCCCGCCACCGCCGCCCAGATATTGCTTCACCACTTTCAGCTTTAACTGCTCACTGTGCTCGCCATGAAAAACACCCCAAAGGTTGGATCGATGTCCAACTTTTGGGGTGCAGTTCAGTGCGGTGGGCCCTTCGATCCGAAACCACACGTTGAACATGTCCTTCGACGTGGACATCAAGTCAACGTGAATTTCGAAGCCACGATATTCGACCGTTCGTTGCATGACGATCTCAGGTTCCGGCTTACCCGCAAAAAAACTAGTGCTTATTTCTTATCGGGCCAATCGGGCGGCTCTTTCCCCATTGCCCACTCGCTTGGAGGATCGCCATCAGCGGTGTTTTGGTACAACCAGTTGCCGCAGACCGTGCAGTTCCAGTTACTACTAATCTTCGTCATTTTGCCATGCGAACCAAATGTACTGACGCCCGTCGCCGCGAGGTCGCCGTGCGGCGGCACGCTGGATGGCTTTCCGACCAGTGCGCGGCAGGCATCGCAAGGCTGCATGTTCGTCTCCAAGGAGCTGTATCGAGGAATCGTAGCATTACCCTAGACCTCGAGGTCTCTGCGTGGCCGCGCGCCCGGTTGCACCGTCGGGGTCCACCAGACAGATTGATGGGTAACCAGTGGACGTACGGTTTTTCATCCCCAGCCCGCGCTGCCCGCGACGACAACATCGCTGGATCGTCATTGCGTAGGCAACGGCCGCAGCGCGGGTCGGAGCGACTTCAGCAATGTGCGGACAACGCTCGTGCATTCGTAGCGCGCCGCATACGGCTCGTGCATGTACGCGGCCGGTGTGCCAAAGAAGCGATCGACGATCAAGAAGACGAACGTCGCGAGCCGATCGACCTTGCGCGATTCGATCAGACGCGCGACCCGCGCGAACACATTGAAACGTTGATCGCCGGTTTCCCCTCTCCCGGTATACATCCGCGCGGCCTTCGCATCAGTCGGAGAGTCGGCGCAGCAGCGCCGGCTCAACTGCGGCGGCCGCCATCAACCCTCCCATCACCGCACCCGCAATTCCGGGGCTGGTGACGTCCTGCCCTGCCAGCAATAGACCATGAATGGGCGTGCGCACCTCCAGCGCCGGTGTGGTCAACCGACTGGCGCTCATCTCGATGCCGTACATCGCTCCATCCGGTGAGCGCACATAGTGCCGCTGCGTTAAGGGTGTCGACAATTCGTGAAACCGGACCATCGGCGCTAGCGCCGGAAAGTGACGGAGAAACTGCGCCAGCAGCCGTTTTTCGATCCGAGCCTTGAGTTCAAGGTACTCCGGGGGGCGCTGCTTCTGAGATACATCCAACCAGCGGGCAAAGACCTGCGGATCACAAATTGCAATCACCTCGGCGGTCGGCTTGCCGGCTGCCGTCGGGTCCTTCAATGAAGCGAACGAGACGAACAATCCGGGTGCGTCATCATCGGCGGGGCTGCGCCATACGCGACCGATGTCCTCGCTCTCATAGATCCACACATTCGCGCTCGACGCGCCAGCCGTAGCGATATCCCCGTCCAGTCCGACATACAGCGACACATAGGACAAACCTGGGTGCAAGTCGCGCACGGTGTCCTGCCAGCGCGGCGCATCACGCGCGTCGAGGCATGCGACGGTGTTGCTCACTCCCATGGCTGAGATCACGGAGCCCGCGTCTTCGGTAATGCGCACGCCATCTCGCTCGAACACCACCCCCGTGGCGCGCCCATTAGTCACTACGATGCGCTCCACCGAGGCGCCGGTCCGCAGTTCGCCGCCAGCCGCTTCAATCACCGGAACCAGAGTTTGGCGGAAACGTGTCGGGCCACCCACCGGGTAAAAAGCGCCGGCGTTGTAAGAGCCGGTAACCAGCGCGTGCTCGAGCATCGGTGCGGTGTCGGGTGGGGCGCCGTAGTCGCCCCAGCGGGCCCCCAGCACCGCACGCAATCGCGCATCGGGCACATCTGCCAATGCGCTGGCAAGTGACCGGTGAGCCCAGCGGCCGACTTCACCTCCGCTCATCAACCGCATTCCCCAAGCCAACCACGGTGGCATGCCTCGCAGGGTGAACAGCGCGAACGCCGAATGTCGCGCTGCTTCGCAGGAGGCAAACCAGCGGTCAATTGCGTCATGCTGCCCCGGAAAACGAGCGTGCAGCGCGTTGCAGTAACTGGCTTCGGGCCACGTGATGCCAAATTCGAAGCCCGGCAACCGAATGATGTCATATGGGTTTCCACAAGAGGTGAACCGCAGTGCATCACCGGTCAGCCAGTTGAGCAGCCGACCGAGCTGCCCGCCGTGGTCAGCATCGGGCCCAACGCCACCGATATAGTGCACCCCGGTTGCAAATGTCCAGTCCCCGCGCGTGAAGATTTGCGTAAGCCCGCCAGCCACTGCGTGCTGCTCGAGCACCAGCACCCGCCGGCCGTGGCGCGCAAGGGCTGCGGCGGCGCCCAGGCCCCCCATACCCGAACCGATAACAATGACATCCCACATAGCTATGCCCCCGTCTGCAACAAAGATTGCCGCTTCGGCGGCGGTCCAGACTTGCGCCAGATCAAACTTGTTACTGAGCGCGGGCCGTGAGCGGGTCACGACCGGAGCCAGATCGTCTGGGGATTTGGTTCAAGACGCCGAGTTCCGTGGAGTTTCAGATGCCAGCCCGCGAAGCAAGATTCACCAGTCTTTTACGCGCAAGCCACTTGCGTAGCTCCTCCAAAACGAACATACCCATCGCGAACGGGACGACGTAGCCCATACCTTTGC
>Ga0185299_10001432_pt1 | contig 46274 bp, 41 predicted proteins | sample PaiPotPPA55metaG_FD_128002 | JGI IMG/M metagenome (GOLD analysis project Ga0185299, IMG submission 128002) | Iron sulfur acid spring bacterial and archeal communities from Banff, Canada, to study Microbial Dark Matter (Phase II) - Paint Pots PPA... ... | reverse complement strand
TGAGGAAACCATGGGGAAGAATACCACTCATCGCTTCTGTTGTCAATATAAATATATAATTTATATATATCATTGGAAAGATTGGGGTTAACAGATTAGCGATGGATACAAAAATCGAGAACGTCCAGATTCAAGGAGAGCGAAGTGCATTACACGTTGGAAAGGATTGTGCTTAAATAAAAGGTAAGAACCTCACACGTAAACCCGACGTGTTGGGCACCCAAGTTCATCTCCACACTTTACGTCCTGGCCACCCCGTTGACAATACTTCCCCAAGAGCACCGACCTGTCCGGCTATGCGCAGTCCGACCTGGACAAGTCCGATCCCCGTTCCACATGTCCGGGAGGAATAGCGTGTAGTCGTTGAGAACCCAATGTGTGGACAAAGAAATGGCCGCCAACAAGAGGCGGCCACTTCGACCAGCGTGGGTGGTGACTTATATCTTTATTGACGACCCGTGACTCGCGACACATTGCCACTTTCCGTTAGGCATCTTTACCCATGTATCAGTAAAGCGCTCATGGGTGTCGAGAGGCTTTCCGGACGGGTCGGTACCCTTAGCTGCGAAGCCGCCTGTCGCGATGGCCGTATCGCCAAATACCGTTACCTTCAGGTCGTCGTATTCGACGCTGTCGTACTTGGTGGCTTTCGCTGTTGCCAGCGTCTCGGCTTTATCGGTGACTTTCCCGTCGATCGTCGTATCCACGAATTTGTCGGCCAATAATGGGGCGACTAGGTCAGGATTATTTGTCTTTTGTGACTGAAGCCACTGTTGTTCGAGTGCAGCTACGGCTTTCTCAGTCCCGCCGGTAGTCTGGGCTTGCGACCACGCGGCACTTCCCAGCAAAGCAAGCCGATTAGACACGATATCCACGTTCTCTTCATTGACCTCTCCTTGTTTGTTGCGATTTGTAAAATTCGGTTCGGGGGCCTGTGGGCTGTGTGTGAGAGATTGTACCCATTGCATTTCGCCCGGCGTGTTCCAAACTGGACAGTTCAGCGAAATGCTTCGCCACTCAACTCGCCTGGGTCATGTGGTGCGATGGTAGGCAAACTAGGTGCTTGATTAACGCCGTTACCGGACAACTGAAAACGATCCGCGACTTACGACGATTCGGGATTAATCGGATTTTCAGTTTAACAGTTTAACGAGCGAAATTAGCGGGCAACGAACCGCGCCTGAAAGTCCGGGCGGTCTCTTAGTGAGGGGAAGTCGGGATCCCTAGTCACCCGCCGAAATATGCAAACCCACCGATTTGCCGCTCAGGTACAGCCCGACAGCGGCCCTATTCTTGGAATCCCGAGCGGACCAGACCGTCCTCTGCGCGCCTGAAAGCTCGTCCGCCTCGATGCTCTGTTGCGCTGACCAACTCGAAGGCATCAGCACCCGCAGCAGCGCTACCAGATCAAGAAACTCGCTCTCCGCAGCCGGCTCCGAATTTTGCGGCCAGTAGCAAACATACTGCGTTGCTGGCCTCCCAGGTGTCCGCGACGAAGTCCCTTTAGTACCCTTTGTGGATACGGGAGCGAAATGGGCGCCCGAGTCAGGTTCATTCCTTGCGGAAGATCGCGCCCCCGCAGAAGGCTCCGCATTGATCACGCAGCTTCCCGCACCGGAAAGTTTGACTGTATCCCCGAGTAAGGTCGTTTTGGAAGCCACCGAACTCCCGCTCCTAACCCCTAGTTGCCGGAACGAACTCGCGCGGTTTTCCAATACTCTCTTGAGTCCCTGGCACAAATCGTCGCAGTCGCCGTACCTCTTCGATGAGCGCTCTCCGGAGTTCTCCACCGCAGGCTCAGCGCGCAAGTTATCTGTAGTTGTCAACGCGGGAGTTGCCGCCGCAGGAGTTGCCGCCGCGGGCTGCGGTGTCGCTGCCGGAGCCGAAGCTGAGCGCGGTTGCGGTGATTCAGACTTCGCCGATGCGGACAGCTCCAAAGCTTTCGACGGCGGCCCCGGATTCCGTGCCAGATTCACCGACGAGTTTAACCAAAAAGAAATCCTCGCCGTGCCGTCAGCCTGTCGAACAGTTTGCAGATGCAATGGACACTGCCCGAGGTAAGGCCCATCTGCGATGTAAGGTCCTTCCAAGTGATACCCGCCGTAGTTGGTTGTTTCCAAACGAGCTATCTCACAACCCTGCGGCCCCGCGTCAACATAATGATCCGCGCCACCAGACTCGCTCTTGAATTGCCACAAATACTGGAGCTCATGAAGATCGGCCATTGTCTTGGCGTACCACTCTTCCGCTTCCTGGGCTGGAACCTCCGCGGAGCACGTGTATACGGCCACCTCACTGCTCAACCAGAAATCTGTGTGGCAGGGCACATGGATTGCGCCTACCGAAAGGTCCGGGTTCGGCGGTGTGAGCTTGGGGTCTCTAAGTTTGAGCGGTGTGCTGCCGCGAAACTCGCGAAAATCGGTTTCCGCCCCATAAAGAATATATTGGAGACTCCAGCAGGCCCGGTCCTGCTGGTTCTTACACTGCGCGAAGGTCGGAACAGCGAAAAAACTCGCGCAAAAAAGAGAAAGAAGCCAAGAAATTTTTCCGTTCATGACGTGCCTGCCCTTCGATCGAGATCAGATACACTTGTGCTGTAAGCAAGGACAGAGCAGGGAGTGCCCCAGCGGCAGCAAGCGCGTACTTCACCGACTCCAGCTACGTACGAACAATCCTGCAGTTGGTAAACAAACAGATGGGATTGACGCCCCGAGGGTTGCCCATCCCTTACAATAGGAATCGGACTCCCGCGCGCCCGCGTTCCCCATCCTCGTTCGACTTATCCAACGCACTCTGCAACAACCCAGCGTGGCGAGAATTGTTGCGCGGGTCTCCTTGCCTGCTCTCGACTGCAAACTCTCAAGAGTCTGTTGCCTCTCAAGGAATCGATTCGCGCAATCTTACGAAATGCTCTACATAGCACCCGGAATGCCGGAAGTTCGAGGCAATAAGTCTTGCATTTTGTAAGTATCGGGCGGGAGGTGGGTTTGTAGAGTGCAAGGAATGGGCGACACCTCAAGTCCTACCATGTCACATGGGGATGGAGTTCCTCCAAATATCTAGTTGTCTCGAGGAAAGTAGCCGCTCAGTTCGCGGCACCAAACCGGCATAACGTAACGCTTGGTAAACGCGGTTGCCGGAGAAGTGGCCTCGTTTAAAAGGAAGCCCGTATGAGCGGAGCGTTCGCTTCGCCACGATCTAGACCGACATTCCACTTGACGGATTTCTGATTTATAATCCGTTCCATGCCGAATGACAATCCACTGGCAGGCATTCGTTCCGCTGGTCGTCCCTCCCGTAAACGACGGCGAAACGACCATCACCGAATACATTGAGAAGATCGAGGGCGAAGTCGCACTCGACACGTACGTCACGGTGCAGGCGTCCGCGCCCGAGGTTGTGAAGCGGATCACCGAATTGGAGAACTGCGTATGGTGCCTGGCCAATGCCATCATGACTTCAAGGCATCCGGAATTGTGGGCTGCAAAATAGGCCTCCTCGTCGGTTAAGCTCCACGGGCCGACGGCGCCCGCTGGCAAGGCCGATTACGGATCATAAGGCGATTTGTCAAAGGAAGCCTACGGGGAGAGGCCGATGCGGCGCAGGAGGTCCGCGAAACGCGGGTCGCCTCGCAGCCGGTCGAGTCGGGGATCCACCCCGACGAGGGGCATTCAATCCGAACGGGCGAGATAAGCTTGCTCGAGCCAGGCGAAGGCGCTCTCCTTGTCGCCCAAGGGGGCATACACGCATGCGACGTTGAACCCGCAAATATAGCGCTGCCGCGCCTGTGCCTCGATCCCGCCTAGCATCGCCCGAGCCTTCTGCTGCTCGCCGGCTATGGCATACGCAGACGCGATCTGCGCCAAGATGATGGGATTCGGTGTGGATCTCACTGCGCGGTCCGCAGCGGCGATGGCTTCCCGGGGCCGGCCCAATTCCGCAAAGGAAAGCGCAAGGACGCGATCGTCGCCGTTTGTTTGTGCCGCTTCAATGGCTGCCTGGTAGCGCCGAGCAGTGAAGAGCAACCACGGCAACGGCATGTGCGACTGCGGGAAGAACGGATCGATCTTCTGGACGCGGTCTAATTCCTGAATTGCTTCATCGGTGCGCCCGAGCACCAACAAATAGTGCGCGTAGCCAGCATGCGCGCGCGGCAAGTTGGGGTTGAGCTCCAGGGAGCGGCGGAACTCCCGCTCGGCGGCGGGCCAGTCCCAATCAAACGTGAGTTTGACGTAACCGAGCGAGGCGTGGGCTTCCGCGAGGGTATCGTCGAGTTCAATAGCTCTGGCGGCTGCGGCCTTGGCCTTGGGCATAACTTCGAGCGGAGCTCGAAAATACGTGCTCTCGTCGTAGTAGGCATCCGCCAGGCCGGCATAGGCTAATGCATCATTAGAATCAAGCGCCAGAGCTTGCTGGAAATACTGGATGGCCTTTTCCGTGCTTTCACGTTGCCCCGCGACAATGGGGCCGGTCGGCGCATTCTTGCGTAGTTCGTAAAAGCCGCGCAGATCGGCCTCGTGAGCTTCCGGATTTACCGGGCGCGCATTCGAGAGCTGAACTTGCTCCTGTGGAGTCAATTTGATTCTGACTTCCGTGGCTATCGCGACGGCCACTTCGTCTTGCAAACTGAGGACGTTTCGCAGGTCGCGCTCGTAGCTCCTGGCCCAGAGGTGGCGGTCGGTGGGCGCTTCGATCAACTGCGCGGTGATTCGCACGCGATCGCCGGAGCGCTCCACAGAGCCCTCGACGACCGCGTCCACGTGGAGCTCGCGCGCGATTTCCGGCAGCGTTTTGCTCGTACCTTTGTAGTGCATTGCAGATGTCCGCGAAATCACCCGCAAGGCGCCGATTTGGCCGAGATCCGTGGTGAGCTGCTCGGTCATGCCGTCTGCGAAATATTCTTGCTCGGGATCGTGAGAGAGGTTTACAAGAGGCAGCACCGCGAGTGAAGCGATACGAGGCAGCCTATTTCCGGCGAACAGGCGATCTCGCAGCCCGCCGACATTCGTTAGAATGAGAACCCCGGCCAGCAGTGCCAGGGCGAGGGCTGCGACCAATAAGGCAACTGGTCCGGGGCGCTTTCGCGGGCGGGAGGTAACTGCCGCCACTAATCCCGACTCGGTATCCCGCTTGAGCCTTTGCAAATCTGTGCGAATGTCGGAGGCATTCTGGAAGCGGTGTTTGCGGTCTTTTTCGAGCGCCTTGTTGATGATTTCTTCGAGCTTCGGAGGCACATCTGGATTCAGCCGCGCCGGTGCGACTGGCACGCGATTCAGAATCGCTTCGGTAAGCAAGCCCGAGGTGTCGCCTCGGAAGGGCAGAACACCTGTAACCATTTCGTACAGTACGACGCCAAACGAAAACAGGTCGGTGCGCGCGTCTAGCTCTTCGCCTCGCACCTGCTCCGGCGACATATACGCCACCGTGCCAATCGTCGACCCGGGGCGAGTGAGCATGTCTCTATCGTTAGCGGTGGACATCACCGAAGGGTTTACAGATCCCTTGGAACCGCGGGCGGGCATGAGCTTGGCGAGACCGAAATCAAGAATCTTGGCCTGCGCGCGCGACGTGATGAAAATGTTGGCGGGTTTGATATCGCGATGCACGATGCCTTTTTCGTGCGCGGCATGGAGTGCATCCGCAATCTGGATTGCGAGGTCAATCGTCTCTTCCATGGACAGAGGCTTGCCGGTGATGCGGTATTTGAGTGCCTGCCCGTCGATGAGCTCCATGGCGATGAACAGGGCACCACCCTCTTCGGCAATTTCGTAAATCGTGCAGATGTTCGGGTGATTCAGCGCGGAAGCAGCACGCGCCTCACGCCGGAAGCGTTCGAGTGCTAGTGGGTCTTTCGCCAGGTCTTCAGGCAGAAATTTGAGTGCAACATGACGCCCAAGGCTGAGATCTTCAGCTTCATAGACAACACCCATTCCGCCGGCGCCGAGCTTCCGGAGGATGCGGTAGTGGGAGATGGTCTGCCCGATCAAAGATGGAGAATCTGCCATTAGGCGCTCATCTTAGGTGGCGACAGGAGGCAAGTCAACGAAGACAGACTGCTTGTGAGCTGGCGCAGGCGTAGCATTTGATTAGAAAATCGCGCAGCATCCCTGCAACGCCAAGCAAAACAGCCTGGTCCGATCAAGGGTGTGTATTGCCAGCTCTCTTACCCGAGGCCTATAATCGTCTGCGACTCTCGATAGAGGATGGCGAGGCGTACCACATGGCTCACTTGAATAAACTATTGTTGATGGCTGCGACTTTCGTCGTAACCACCTGCGTCCTACCCTCGGCGAGGGCAACCGAACCACCCGCTGATCTCTGCTCGCTGCTGCCGGCCGCTGAACTGAGCAAGACTTTAGGACTAGCCTACGATTCCCCAGAAAAGAGCGTCGCTCCCGTCCTTTCCCAAACACCGCTGAGGGAACGGATTGCAGGTATAAAAGATCCAAGGACGCCCGGGAGAGGAAACTCGTGTTTAGAGTATACGTTGATCCCTCGCCGTCCGCCGCGGCGGATCTGTTCGCCAGATTGGGCAAGTTCTTTGGCCCGCCGACGGCGGTAAGCGGTGTCGGAGACCAAGCTTACTTCGACAAAAACCACGGGCTTCATGTCCTTAAGGGCAAAGTTCGTTTCTATATCGCGATGGACGATTTCACTTCGGCAATTGAGAAGCAGCTGGAGACCGTTGCCAGCCAGGTTGCCGGACGACTCTAAGCGAGTGTCGACGCCTTTTGTATCGATGGGGCGTTCGCAGCGATTTCACGAAATTCCCGGTTAGCTGTTCCGATCCCAAGATCAAATACGGAGGTATCGGCCGGCAGCAATCCAGAAACTACGTCTAACAGCACATCCAAGTGAAAGCGTCACGCTTCCACGTTGAGTTGCCACCACTTCGGGTCTGCCAGGACTACGGAGGTGTCCATCTGGCGTTCGGGAATAGTCCAATACCGTTTGAGGAGCCGGTCTTTCTCGTGGTGACTGACCATTTGAAAGCCGTATCTTTCATAGAAGCGGATCGCCCAAACCGCAGCCGCCCACGTGCCGATCAAGATCGGCCCGCTTGCCAGCTCCCGCAAATGAGATAACAAGTGACCCCCAATTCCTCGTTTTTGGCTGCCGGTGCGAACATAGGCATGTCGAACGAGAGTTACGTCCTGGACCTTCTGGATGCCCATGACGCCTGCCAATGTCCCCGTCTCCTGGTAGCCCCAGAACACAACACCTTCGTCCATTTCGTGCTGCAGCTTTTCCTTGGACATGTAGGGTTCTGTCCAGCGGTCTTCGGGAATTGCCCCTTTGTAGGCTTGCGCGCCATCGTTGATGATGGTCCAAATCAGCTCAAAATCGCGGTCATCACAGCGGCGAATCATGGGTAGCTAGCCTCCCGGCTCGGCATGCCGATCCATGCAGGGACGTTTGTTCCGGGTTCTGGACGGCACCAGCATTCTGAATTAGGACAGCGCCGGAACAGTCGTCTCTAGTGACCGGCGGGTTTCTGGTCGGGCGGCGGAGGCATTGGAGGAGGGGTGAACTTGGCGTCCTCGAGGGGGACGTTCCGCTGCACTTGGTCAATTTGAATGGTGAAGCGGCTGCCCGGACGAGCGAGCGTCCAGCGATATGGAATTTTTACGCCGTCGGCGTCGCGGTAATCGGCGTAATCGACTTGCGTAGGATTGCGGCCGAGGGCGGTTTCTGCGTAGCGCACGAGGCGAAGCAACAAGCCGGACTGCTGATCAAAATATAGCCTCAAGGGGGGCTGGCCTTCGTTGCGGCCGATTACGAGATAGGTGTCGTGGCCGTCGATTTTTTCGCCGGGGACGACCGTAAATTTTTTGTACAGAGTTTTGACATGCGCGGCGAAATACAGGTCGGCGTCGATGCGCACGGCGTCGTTCTCCGCGGCCGACATCATGTGGGGATGTCCAGCATTGCTCAGCCAGCCTTGCTTTCCGTCAAAGGCGGTGATGCTCTCGCCGTTGGGCATGTGCATGATGGAAATGCGCTTATCGGGGGCTTTTGCGTAGACTTCGATAGGAAGCTGCTGGCCGTTGGCGCTTATTTTCCCTTTTTCCACGCGGCTGGTGACTTTTTGCAAAGCGGCTTCGCCGCCGATGGCAGCGAGATATTTATCGAGCAGCTGGTCGGCGGGAGGCAAAACCGGCTTCGTGTCGCCGGGCGCTTTCGCGCGTTCCGTTTCGGTCTTGGGCTCTTCGTCGGTGATGATGGGAGTGGCGACGGGATTAGCGGCGCCGCGATGGCACGAATAGCAGGTTACGTCGCGATGCCCTTCGAAATTGTCTTTGTTGATGGCGAACATCATCGTCATCATTTTGCGGGCGGTGACTTTTGTCTTTTTGTCGTCTTTATCGAATTCCAGACCTTTATCGCCGCGCACATGGCAGTACTCGCACTCGACACCGAGCGAAGCGGTGATGAATTGCATGGAGGGAAACACCAGGTCCGCCGGGATCCCCTTTAGCACTTTGATGTTCTTGAATTGCTCTTCGGCGAGTTTGGGGGCCGCGGGCGATTGCGGCGGCTTGGATTGAGCCCTCGCTCCAGCGATCGTCAAGCCCGTGCTTAGCGCAAATCCGCACAAGACAAATGTTGTGTTGCGACGGTTCAAACTCATTCCCAGCTCCCGAAGCCTTAATTTTTCGAGAAAAGTGTATCAGAAAGCGGACATGGACTGTGCGAACAGAGTTGGGTTGTGCCGGGCAAGCTCACGAAGGAAGTTCGCCGCGCTTGGCTAGAGCCGTGATGCGGTCGGCTGCGCGGAAGGCGAGCGCTTCGATGGTCATGGTGGGCTGTCCGCGGCCGGAAGTGACGAGGCTGCTGCCGTCACAAAGAAAAAGATTTTTCACGTCGTGTGCGCGGTGGTCGGAGTTGATGACGGAAGTTTTCGGATCGTTTCCCATGCGGCAGGTGCCAAGCAAATGGACGGCAAATTGTTGCTCCTGGACGGGAGGGGCCCACATCTTCTTCGCGCCCGCAACATCGAGGAGTTCTACCGAGCGCGCATTCAGCCATGCCGACAGCTTGAGATCGTCGGGGTGATCTTTGTACGTCATGCGAAGCGCGGGAAGGCCCCAGGCGTCCTTCAGGTCCGGATCGAGCGAAAAGCTGTTGTTCTCGACAGGCAGCGATGTACCGTGGCCAAAGATCTCGCAGGTGCGTGTGAAGTTGTGGCTCAAGACTTCCTTGAATGCCTTGCCCCAGCGGGGAGAACCAGGAGGGAGATTGCCGAGAGCGAAACCGATTGGCGTCATGTCGAAACGCGCGTCGAGCCCGCCGCCACCGTGAAAACCGACTTTATCGGGATCGAGTTCGTAAAAATCGTGGAGGATGCGGCTGACGGCGAAGCCCTTGTAATCGTTGAGCGGCTCTTCGAATACGGCAGTCGTAACGCCTCCGCTGTTGAGCATCAAATTTTTGCCGACATAGCCGCTGCTGTTGGCGAGGCCGTCGGGAAACTGTTTGTTGGCGGAGAGCAGGAGCAGGCGCGGCGTTTCAGCGCCATTCGCGCAAACGACGACGGCTTTGGCTTTCTGGCGCTGCACGTTACGTTGCGCGTCGAAATAAACGGCTCCGGTGGCGCGGCCGTTGGCGTCCAACTCGATGCGATGCACGTAAGAATTCGGGCGGATTTCGCAGCGGCCCGTTTTTTCCGCTATGCGAATGGCGGTGGCGAGGGAGCTGGATTTCGCTCCCACCTCGCAACCAAATGAGAGGCAGAACCCGCAATTGATGCAGGCGCTGCGACCTGGACGCGGCTGCGAAAGAATGGCCATGGGCGCGGGGAACGGATGCCATCCGAGCTTGCGGGCGGCGCGTTCGAAAATTACGCCGCTCGATTTCACGGGGAGCGGAGGCATTGGATAGGGCTTGGAACGCGGCGGATCGAACGGGCTTGCACCAGCTTGGCCGGAGACGCCGATTTCCCATTCAACTTTTGTGTAGTAGGGCTCGAGGTCAGCGTAGGTGATTGGCCAATCGGATAAAGTGGCGCCGGGGACGGAACCGACTTTGCTGCGCTCGATAAAATCAATTTCATGGAAGCGCCAGAAATTTGCAGTGAAATGCACGCTCGTACCGCCGACAATCCGACCGTAAACAAGAGCACGTTGGGGTTTGGCTTTGTCCTGAGGCGTCTTGCGAAAAGTCGTGGGCTGAAACTCCGGATGATTGGTCAGGAGATCCTGACTCAGCACCTTGATTTCGTCGTGAACAAAATCTTTTTCAGTGAGGTAGGGGCCCTGCTCGAGCACGACGACGCGGAAGCCATTGCCGGACAGTTCTTTGGCGAGAATGCCGCCGGCTGCACCGGAGCCGATAATGACGAAGTCGACTTCATCCGTTGTTTTGTATTTTGGTTGAGCGATCGTCATGACTTGCTTTTGTCAACATCGGTAGGATTCGGCTGCCAGCCGGGATAGTCCTTGTCGTAATACCCAAACGGCGGCTGGAACATGTGTTCGTTATCGCGGCCGATCACTTTCCAGCCGACGCCGTCGCGGTTGCCGCGTTTATCGGAATCGGGATCGATCAGAAATCCCATGACGGTGTGCACGCGAATCGTTTCGAAGAAGGATTGAGCTGCAGCACGGCGTCGGGACGACCTGCCGCCCGCAGCGGAAGACTCATCAAAGGACCGCAAGATATGGTCTTGCTGTTCGAGCGTGGCGGCGGAAAATTTTGTAAGGGCTGGGGATAGTTCGCTCACCTTGGCCTGCAACTCCGGCAAGCCTTCCGTGTATATTTTTTGATTGTCTTTTGCAAACGTGACGAGGGCGCGGTCGATAAAAAATACGACGCCGGCTTCGCGGGCACCCGGCGTATCGGTCGTAGGAATGATGCGGGCCGAGATGGCATCGACTTCCGCGGCCTGCTCAGCAGAAAAGAATTCGAACTTGGCGGGCGTTGCGGATTGGGCGGCTTCGCGTGCGTAACTGGCTGCAGAGAGCATGGCGGGCCAGTGCGCCGAAATCCAAGCAGCTGAAATCCCGGTTAGACTCTGAGACAAAAACCCGCGCCGTGAAAGATTGCTATCCATAAGGTCGCACATCGCGAAAGAATGAAAGTGAATGTATGCTGTCAGCCGGGCAGGGTCAAGAAGAAAGCGGCTCAGCACGCAGACAATTTGGTCCGATTTGGCACACTCGTTTGCGGCGTGCTGCGGGCCTGGTGTACGATTTCGCTGGCATGCGGGAAAAATCAATTTCTCGATTGGTCGTAGCAAAAAAATGGCTACCTTTACTGGCGCGATAGGAACCGGAAGCAAGTGGCTGCTCGACAAGATCGTCGGGGTTTTGGCCGCCACTGGCGTCAATCCTAATTTTCTGACGTTTCTCGGCCTGGTGGTGAATTTCGTGGCCGCGGCAAATTTCGCTCTTGGAAATTTCCGAATCGCCGCGCTGATTATTTTCTGCGCGGGCTTCCTCGACATACTCGACGGGCAGGTGGCGCGGCGGCAAAACCGGGTGACCGCATTTGGCGCTTTCTACGATTCTACTCTTGACCGCTACGCGGACATGGCACTGTACATGGGCCTGCTCGTGTATTACTCGGTGAGCGGGCGCACTCCTTACGTGGTGCTCGCCGCGGTAGCTACTGCGGGCTCCGTGATGGTCAGCTACGCCCGAGCGCGCGCGGAATCGCTCATTCCTCTATGCAAAGTCGGCTTCATGGAGCGGCCTGAGCGGCTCGTTTTGTTGATCATTGGCGGCCTTACAACCCGGATGGGCGCCGTGCTCTGGGTGATTGCGGTGGTCTCCACGATCACTGTGATTGACCGCATCGTGTTCACATGGCAGGAAACGAAAGCGGGGCGCACTATTCCAGGCATCAAGCTTCCCTCGTGACATTCTACGATGCGTTTGCTGTTCTATGTTTCGGTAAGAACGAACGCAGGCAATCTAAATTCTACTCAGGCGACTTTCCTAAAGACGCTTCGACAGGCGCAGAGATAATTTCGTGCACGCGTTCGCGCAGCGCGGGCACATCTTTCTTGGTCATTCCCTTTGTCTCGATGACGTCATGAAGATGGACGGTGATGGTCGCAGGCCAAAGCATCCAGTGGCCGGTGCGATGGTGCTTGATGGAACCGACCAAGCTGACCGGCACTATCGGGATGCCGAGCTGTTGCGCAACCCGGAAACCGCCCTCTTCAAATTCATCGACGTGGCCATCGCGCGTGCGCTTGGCTTCCGGAAAAATGATCAGGCTCGTACCGCCGTCGATGGCGTCTTGTGTGAGGCGCCACATGCGCTTGAGATCGGAAGGACGGCGCACGTCGGGGACGGGGACGTTGCCAAAGCGCTTCATGAGCCAACCGTACGCCGGAATTTTGAAGTGCGACTCCAGTTCCCAGCCGCGAACGTATTGAGGAATGGCGCAATACAGGATGAAAGGATCAAAAAGATTGACGTGGTTCACCATGAAGAAGCAGGTCCGGCGGGGATCGAAACCCGGCGACCGAACTGCTTTCATCCGCGCGCCAGCGAGATAGACGATCCGGCGGCAGAAACTGCGTTGAAGCCAGTCGTGCTTGTGCGGGTCCAGGAAGATGCCCAGGAAAACGAGCAGCGGCGCAGACACAAAAAAATGCACACCACTTAGAATCCATAGCACCGCGCTGCGTACGGCGAGCAGTCCGCGCTTCATATATAGATGTCCACGGCGGCAGGAATAATATCGAGGCACAAACACTCGAGGGAGGCGATTTCGCCGTCAATCAGCACATCCACGGGACCTTGGGCGCCAAATTCGATGCGGCGAACAGCGCGGCGAGAAGCCAGGGGATGTTCGATGTGCGTGCCGTTATAAAGCTTCGGAAGCATACGCAGCAATCCGATGCGCCCGATCGGCCCCCAACGGACAAACTCGATCAAACCGTCCGCAGGGTCAGCCTGCGGCGCGATGAGCATCGTACCGCCGGTGAATTTGCTGTTGTTGAACGAGAGAAAAAGGCAGCGGCTACCGTCCCAATCTTTGTCTTCGTCGCAACGCAAACGAAAGACTCGACGGCGCAACTGAACGACGCGCACAAAAACCCCTAGCAGATACCCTAGATAACCGAAGGGCTTGAAATAACGATTGGTCAAGGCGCCGACGTCAGCCGTGAAACCCAGGCTGAGAAGATTAAATGAATAAATTTGTCCTTTGGTGTGCGTCAGACGAATCAGATCGACGGCGCGCTTTCGCCCTTCGATCAGGGCTTCGAGAGAAGCACCCGCGCCGTCCTTTGCAAAATCTCTGAGAAACGAATTGCCTGTTCCGAGCGGCAAAAAGCCGAGAGAGATGCGTCCCTTGCCGCTCGCGCGCTCATAGACTCCGTTTAGAATTTCATGCGCGGTGCCGTCGCCGCCGACGGCGACGAAGCGGCGATATCCCTGCTCGTAGGCTTCGCGGGCTAGCTCGACAGCGTGGCCGGGGCCTGTCGAAGCGACGACGTCGATTTTCAGGCCCTTCTCGCGCAGGCCAGCGAGGGCCGGCCCAGCCAGCTTGGCCGAGCGGCCACCACCGGCGGCGGGATTGACGATGGCAAAGAATTTGTGCCTCAAAGACGTTTCATTCCCTCGAAGGAAGTGTTCGTTCCTCATCGCGCCTGATCCGCATTACAACGGCAGAAAAGCAGTGGCGCGGTCCAACTTCGCAAGCTGCTCAGCTAGCGCGTTCCTCTTTATTTTCATTGAAGCGGTGCGCGGAAAATCTTCATCGAAGAGAACCACGCCATGAATGCGCTTGTAATTTAGCAGTCCGTTGTTTCGCGCGGAAATGTCGCGGTGAAGCTCTTCCGTGTAAGTCTGGCCAGGCTCGAGATGCAGCGCAAGCAACAGTTGCTCGCCGACCATCGAGCGTTGTGGCCAGATGTAGTTGGCGGCGAAGACGCAAAATTCCTTGACGGGAAGACTCTCGAAAACCGATTCAATGTCTTCCGGATAAATGTTTTTGCCTTCCTCGGTAACAATCATATTTTTCTTACGGCCAAAAAGTTGCAAGTGGCCTGCGGCATCAAAACGGCCAAGATCACCAGTCATCAGCCATCCGTCCACTATGGTTTCGGCGGTGAGTTCCGGTTCGTTGAGGTAGCCGCACATGATGGTTTTGCTGCGCACAGAAACCTCGCCGATGCCGTCGGCGCTCGGATCGACGATGCGAACCTCCACCCCGGGCAGCGGCTTGCCGACAGTGTCGGCGCGAAACGGCTTGAGGTCGTTGACAGTAATTGCGGTGCCAGCTTCTGTCAGGCCGTAGCCATTGGCAACCGGGATGCCGAGATCGTAGAAAAATTGCAGAGTCTGCGGCTCGGTGAACGCCCCGCCGACGATAATCGTACGAAGTTCGCCACCGAATGGCTCGTGGACTTGTTTCAACAGCCGGCGGCTAAGGCCAAGCCGCGGGTGGCTCTTCGTCAGCGCTTTGTTGACGGCAACAATCGCGTTAAACACTTTGCGCTTGCCGGGAGAAAGCGCGTCGAAACGCGCCTGCAAACCCTTCTGCAGATTTTTTAGCACGAGCGGAACGAGGCTGACATAAGTGATCTTGTATTTTGAAAATGCCTCGCGGACATATTCCGGCCGCAGCGTGCGCAGATGCACCACGGCCGCCCCGCAAATGAATGGACCGAAGAAACCAACCATGAAGTCGATGGCGTGGTTCGTCGGCAGAATACTGAGATAACGCACGCCCGGCGCAAACGGATAAATCGAGGTGAGTGCAACGCATTGTTCGAGGTAATTCTCGTGCGTCATCATGCAGCCTTTGGGGCGTCCGCCGGTGCCGGAAGAATAGACGATGCAGGCCACGTCCTTGCGTGTGCGCGGAACGAAGGCTGGTTCTCCGCTCCCCTGAAACTCTTCCCATCGCTGAGCGCCTGCGAGATCGGCGCTCTTGGGCGCCTCGGTCACCAAAACAGTATTCACGTTCGTTGTTGTGGAACGACCCTCTGCTACGCTCAGTTGACGCCAGATTGGATATTCCGTGATGAGAGCATTTGCGCCAGAGTGCTTGAGCAATTGCCATTGCTCGTCCGGTGTGAGTTTGTAGTCCAGCGGAACCAGCACGCCACCCGCATAAAAAACTGCATAAGCGGAAATCAGCCACTTGGACTGATTTGCCATGATGATGCTGGCTCGATCGCCCGAGGCGAAGCCCGCGTCTAGAAGCGCCTTCGCGAGCGGGTGCGCGCGCTCCTTGAAGTCCCGGTAGGTGAGCCGCTCTTTTTCCCGCTCGCGGTCGGCCTCTATCAGGCACGCTTCGTTTGAAAATTGGTCGAGCGAATCCTTCAGCGCCGCGCCGAGGGATGAATATTTGGAGAGATCGAGCATTACAGGCGGGACTGAATCCGCGATGCAAGCGTGCGAAAGTCGCTGACGCCTTGCACTTCATAGTCGGGCAATTCAATGCCGAAATGGTTTTCGAGACGGCTCAGCATCTCGAGCGTCTGCAGACTATCAATGCCAAGCTTCTTGAAAAAATCGTCTTCCGGGGCGAGCGAACCCGCCGGCACGTGGAAGTGCTTCGAGGCCAGATCGAGGACTTCCTGGGTGGTTTGCTCAAGCGTGCGCATGGAACACCAAATTTACCATTTTCTTGACGAAGAATGAAAATGCCGTGCCCACGAACGAAGGCGATCGTTTCCAGAGAGCGCTCTAAGGCAAATAGGGCATGGCGTCGCTGGATTCGACGAATTTCTTGAGTGCCGCCATGACCGTGGGACGCGCAAAGAGTTCGCAGAAGAGATCGATTTCGCGGCGAAACTCCTCATGAGGGATGGGCTTGATGAACTTTTTCGCAGCCGCGCGGGTGACGCCGTCAAACTTGATGATCTGAGCAGCCGTTGCGCGTGCAATGTGAAGTGCCTCTCCTTCAGCGGCGAGCTGCGCGACGAGCCCCACCGATTGCGCGCGCGCGGCATTGACACTGCGGCCAGTCAAGAGCAGATCGCGGATGAATGCGTTGCCCAGGTCGCGCTTCAGGCGCGGAATGCCGCCGAAGCCGGGGATCAAGCCGAGGCGCAGCTCGGGAAAAGCGAAGCGCGCCAACTTATCGGCCACGATGATGTCACAGGTAAGAGCGAGCTCGAAGCCGCCGCCAAAGCACACTCCGTGAACGGCCGCGATGGTCGTGAACGGTACGGCATCGATGGCGTTAAAAACCGCGTGAATCCTCTCAAGAAATGCGCGCACGCCGCAGAGTCGCTCTTTTTCGGCGAGTTGTGCGGCGCCATGATAGAGCTCGCGGAGGTCGGCCCCTGCGGAAAAACCGAGCCTGCGTTCGCTGTAAATGATGCACGCCGACGTCTCTGGTGCAAACGTTTCCACTGCGGCAACAAACTTTTCCAGTTCTTCCAGCATCGCAAGCCCGATTTCGTTGGCGGGTTCGCGATCGAGCATCAACTCAACCACACTATCCCGCCATTCCCAGCGAAGTGCTTTGCCGGTGAACAACTTCACGTTTTGCTCCCTGCGGCGGCTTTGCTTTCCAAAGCCTCGGCGTACATCGCACTGATTTCCGCCGCGAATCGAGAGTTAATGGCTTCGCGGCGCAACTTGCCCATCACGGTCAAAAGTCCGTTTTCTGGCGTAAGGTTTTCGGCGAGCACAGTGAAATTGCGAATTTGACGATAATGCGGAAGCTCCACGTTCACAGTATCCAACGCCGACTGCACGGTGGCAGGCTCAACAGCACCCGTCAGCAGCGCGCACAAAAAACCGCGGCCATTGCCGACCACAACGATCTGCTGCGCACCGGGAAGCAATCGGGCCAGCTTCTCCTCGATAGGCTCGGGAGTAATCTTGTGGCCCGAATTCAGCACAATCAGATTCTTGATCCGGCCAATGATGCGCCAATTGCCGCGCACATTCACTTCGCCCTGATCCCCGGAGTGGAACCACCCGTCCTGCAGAACGCGGGCCGTTTCTTCCGGACGGTTCCAGTAGCCAGGAAAAATATTGGGGCCGCGGACCACGATCTCCTCGTTTTCGCCAACTTTCATCTCGATGCCATTAACAGCCGTTCCCACGAAGCCCGGTTCTACCGGAACGCGAGGATCATCGAGCGTGCAGATCGCGGTGGTTTCGGTGAGGCCGTAGGCTTGCAAGACTGGAATGCCGATCATAAGAAAAAATTGTTGCGTCTCCGGCGCGAGCGGCGCCGATCCGCAAATCAGCGCGCGAATATTCGGTCCGAATCGCTCCTTGATCTTGCTGAAAATAAACCTGCGGCCAAGACCCAGCCAGAACGCATCGGCGGCTCGGCCTCGGCCTACGTGTTTCCGCAGCCACGCCTCGCGCGCCTTTGCATAAAGCGACCGGATGGGCGCGGCCCGCTTCGACATTGCTTCTTCGACGCCGCGGCGCACCCGTTCGAGCAGCGTTGGCACGTTCAGGAAATAGTGCGGCGAAGCGATCCGAATTTCGTCCGCCAACTTGGTCAGATCCGTCGACAGCGTCAGCACACATTCACGCGAAAGACACGTGAGCAAAGTAATCCACGAAGCCGCGAAACTGAACGGCCCATAGTGAAAGACGCGGTCGGGTTCGTGCGTCGCCCCCATCAGAAGATCGAGGCGCTCGCGCGTGCAGGCAAGCATGTGCGTCACGTTGCCGACGTTCAAACAAACGCCCTTGGGTTCTCCCGAGGTGCCGGACGTATAGATGATGGTCACGAGATCCGCGTCTTGGCGTGGATTTGGCCCTTCAGGCGGCGCCTCATCCGATGCGGCTTCTTGCAGAACTTCATCAAAGAGCACCAATCTTCGCGCACTCGACCATTGCGGCGGCAGCGCCTTCGCTACCGCTTCGCCAAGCGCCGCAATGCTGGTGAACAAAAATCGCGGCACACAATCCTTCATCATCGCAGCCAGTTCGGCCGGCGCCTGCCGCGCGTAAAGCGGCACAACGATAATCCCTTCAGCCAGCAAAGCGAGGTTCAAGGACACCCATCGCGCGGAGTTCGGCGCGAGGAGCGCGCAACGCTCCCCAGGCCGAAGTCCCCTGCGCCGCAAATGCGCTCGCACACGCTCCACCTGCTCGAGCAATTCCCTTCCGGAAACACTGACGAACTGCTCGCCATGAATTTCGCGCAGCACGACCCGGCTATCGGCCCGCTTCAGTTGCGCGAAAATGTCCTCGAGAAAATTCGGCATGGCAGATGAGTCTGACATCAACGGGATGCAGTTCCAGCAACAGAATGTTGCGGGGCAGTGGCGGAGCCGTCGTAGCGTTCCACAAGTTGCAGCAATGTGTCATTCAACGGCGGGAGATAGTCCTGCCAAGAAAGAATTCCGGAGCGCACCGGGAATTCCGGATACGTCCGGCGCACGGCGTCTTCCAGAAAAGTGCCCATCCGCGCCATGACTTTGAGATTACGCACAGCGGTCCTGGCGACACCGTCACGGACGGAATCCGCTTCAGCTACAAGCTTCTCCATCATGTCCAAGAGCTTGGGCTCAAGGCCGGGATCATCGACGGTCAAAAAGAGATGCTGGTGGCCACGCTCGTTCATGAGGTTGCGGATGCGCTCGTCCATGGTCACGCCCGCCGAAGCAACCTTGGCGGGCATGGTGCTTACAATTCCGTGGTAACGCGATGAAACCATCAAAGAACTTTGACGCAGGATGCTTACCATCTGAAAAATGTCGTACTCGTCCGAAGTGAACACAGGCACCGCGGCTCCGCCAAGCTGTGCGGCAAATTCGCTGCACGCGCGTGCGTCCAGCCTTTCCATGGCTACAAGAACCGGGAACACTTTGTGGCGCTGGAGGAATGCAGCCGTGGCCTGGGCAAATGCGGAAAGGTAGCGCGAGTTTTCCGCATCGACAGACGGGCCAGATTTATGAAAATAAACGGTCCGATATTGGCTCTCCTTGTAAGCACCAGTTGTTGCGAGCGCGAGATATTTCGCGAGAGAGGCCTTGACCGGCCAGACGTAAGGAAGTATCGGACAAAGCGCAAGAATAGGCGTCTTCTCGTCCCAGCCGGCGTTGCGAAGCACTCGCCTGCCATATTCGGCCGGATGCGGCTCGAAAGTCCAGGCGGTGTCGGTGCCGAGTTCGGTGGGAATACCCAGCTTATTCAGCAATGCCTGGGACTCCGCGCTGCGAGGAATGATGAGCGAATCCTTCACGTAGCGCGCGCACATGCGCTCGATCAGCCCGTCCATGTGCCCGGCTTCGCCTCCATATCCAACGGAGAGCTTGTTCTCCGCCGAGGCGATTCCCAGCGAGCCAATCATCATCGTCGTCAGGGCGTTGGCGAATTTGCTCTTGAACATCGACCCTTCGCACGCAATCACACCGTGATTGGCACGGACTTCGCGGAAGAGGAAAGGCGGAAATACGTCGGGGAGATGGACTTGGCGCGTGCCCTCAAAATAACCGCGTGTGAGATCGAAATTCTGTGTCATGACGCTGAAATCCACGTTATCCGGGCCAAGAACATGCCGAATCTGGCGGAGCGTTTCTTGCACACGAAGGTCAGACCCGGTATTGCGGTTACCGTTGTAGCCGGCAAACAGCAGCCGCAGTTTTTCGCCCGGAGTCCAGCGCTGGCCCAACCCAAACATCCAGCCAAACCGCGTGACCTCGATCAGCGCGCTTACCCAGGCTACGAGAAGAAAGTCCGTCATGCGCGAACGCCCCCCGCCGCTGCGGATTTTTCCGGCGTGGCAACGTCAATCGCCGGCCACGGTTTTGCCGGATAGCGAAACTTGTTTTCACGGCTGAATTTCAATAGGGGAAACGCATACGTCGAAAATTTTGCCGGCGCTTCCCTTAACTCAGCCACCACCCGCGAATTGTCGAACACCGTGTTCCAATCCAGATAAGGCCAGAAAACTTTCAAAAGCGATGCTCCGTGCGCCACAGCGCCTTTCCCATTTGAAAGCCGATTCACGGTACCGGAAAACGTGCCGCCCATCCACGGCCAATACGCGGGACGCCGCCACCCGCCCGCTTCCGCAAGCGCATCGGTCAATTCCCTGTACGTCTGCGACCCCGTGCCCGACGACAAATGATAAATGCCGTGCACCGGTTCGGCCTTCTGATGAATCGCGACGATAGCTTTGCTGACGTAGTTCGCGGGCACGATGTCGATTTTATCCCGGGGACGCAGCGGAAGAACAGGCATACGCACGAGAGCATCAAACGCCTGAACCATGTCGAACTGCGAAGTCTCGGGTCGGCGGCTATCCCCTAAAACAATCGCGGGCCGGAAAACCGTGTGCGGCACATCGGCCAGAAGCTGGTGAAGCATGTGCTCGCCGAATTTCTTGGTGCGCGCGTAAGGATCGTAATCGGAGCGCGCCCAATCAATCGCCGCGTCTTCCGTGACGACTTCATTCCGGCGCTTTCCCGCAACCGCCACGGTCGACACATGCGAATACCGCCGCAAACCATTGCGATTCTGCGCCCGCCGAGCAAGCTGAATCACCTCAAGTCCACCGCGAAGATTGACGTTGAGGCATTGTCTCTCCGATTTGCGATTCAACGAGGCCGCACAATGAATGATCGAATCGGTGGTGTCAACGAGCGCATGGTATTCGTCGTCGGAAAGCCCGAATCGCTCGCTCGTCAAGTCTCCACGAAAAATCCGCACACGCGACTGCAGGTACTCGTAAAACCCCGCAAACCCGAAATGGAGCTGCAGCGAAGTCCACAAACGCTCTCGCGCTTCTTCTTCGCTCTTCGCGCGAACCAGCAGATTCAACTTGTCGCGGTGTTCGGTGAACAATCCCGCGGCGACGTAGCTTCCCAGGTAGCCAGTCGTGCCGGTTACGAAGATCGCCATAGTGGGTCCGACGGCGTCGCGGAATTGGAGACCACAGCGGCCCGGGCATGTTCAGGAGACCAATCCAGCTCGCGCGGAGCGCGCGCTTCGAGCGGGCGGCCCTCCATCAAGGGGTAGCACCACCGGCGCAGCGCCGGAATGTGCACGTTGATCCAGTAATCCCACCAGTCAATCGATTCAGGAGCAAAATCAAAGATCGTTTTTTCTTCAGCCGAAAGCGACGCGGACAAAAGCCTCGCGTTTTCGCATTCGAATACGTGCTCATTGTGCAGAATAAATGGCTCATACAACTCGATCAGCTTTTCCGCGCGGATCAATTCGCGCTCCTGTTTTGCCAGCGGAGCTTTCTTCATATGCATAGAAACCGCTGCACGATTAATCCTGGAAATAACCGCCTTCTGCATCGGAATCGACAGCCGCTCGTACCGCTGCTTCGAAACGGGTATCGTTTCGAATTTCACTTTCAGCCAATGCTCAATCCCCTGCTGCGTCCGGTAATGCTTGCGGTGCGCCAAGCCCGTAAGCTCGATGCTGCGCCCCATGTTCACTGGATTGATCGCCGACGTCGCCAGCTGATACATCCGCGCATTCCGCCGCGAAATCACCGCCGCCGCAATCAGCGTCATCCCACGGCAAACCATGTCCACGGGAATCACGTCGAGGCACTTCCGCTCGTTCGAAGGCAGTTGCCGGAAATTCGTCCCCAGCAAATACGAAAGCGGCCCCGAAGTGTTGATCCCCTCATTCCATCCGGCGAATGGCGAGCGCTCCGAGCTTTCCACAATCGATGGCCGCACAATCGCGATGGGCAACTCCCCGCTGCTGCGCGCGAGCATCGACTCGCCCAGGCTCTTCGTAAACGTATAAGTATTTGGCCAGCCCAGATGTTGCGCGCGGCGTAGCCCGATGCGCGCCAACCGGTTGCGCGACCAGCGCAGGCGGTTCCGTTTCAATACGCCGTCCAGCTCTGTCGCGGGCACAACCGATGGATCGCCTCCCCGCCCAAGCGCCTGCCGCCGGAGCGCTTTCGTCAACTCCGGGCTTTCCGCTCGCTCTTCCACGTGACGGACCGTTTCGCGCAACGAAGCGATCTCTTTCTCCGCGTCGAATTCCGGGTCGCGCGAAGGATTGTAGTTATCCTGCAATTCTTCCGTCACTCGCCCATCACGCATGCCCACCACATAGCACGTCGACAGGTGCATCAGTCCGGCATGGTCGCACTTCCGCAAAAAATCCAGCAAATGAAGTGTCGAATCCACGTTGGAAGAAAGCGCATCGCGCAAATCCGGATTAAAATCCGTCAGTCCTGCGCTGTTCACCACCAAATCGAGCGATTTTGCCAATCGCGTCTGCGTCGCCGCATCCAAACCAAGTCCCGGCAACCCCACATCACCTTCGACAACTTCCACTTTTTCCTCGAGCAACACGCCCAATTTCCGCCCGTATTTCTCTTGCAGCGTATCAAACGCCGGCGATTCCTCGATAATTTTTTGAAAGCGCTTCTGCGCCGAAGTCGTCCTGTTTCTGCGAATCAGCAGCGTGATCTTCCCAATGTTCGGCACGTTTTCCAGCAGGTCCACCAGCCAGACTTTGCCGATAAATCCAGTCACGCCGATCAACAGAATGTGCCGGTTCGCCAGCGTTTCGCGAACCGAGAACGGCCCAGTGCGCGGTGCCCCGTCAAAGAGCGTAACGGAAGCGCTCGCAGGAGGCGCGGGCCGCACCGCTGTTTGCACCGCCGTTTGTAATTGTCCCGGCTCTTCCACCCAACCAAGCTGCCGCAGCAATTTTTCGCGACCAATGCGGCCATCTATCGCCCCGCTGGTCAGCCACGCAAAGGGCCCGCGCGGCCGCACGACGGGATCGAGCAGCCGCCCGGTAGCGTGGGCATTGCGAAACTCCATCCGGTTGGACAGGAACGATTCGACGCCGAGATGCTGCGCGAGCGGCCGCAGAATATGGTCGAGCAATTGGCCGACCAGCACAATCCGCTCGCCACTCTGCACCGCATCCAGCAGTTTCTCAACGGCTTCGCGCCGAAGCTGCGGCTTCAGGACATAGTGGAAATACTCTTCGCCGAGAAGATCGAGCCGGTCGCGGCTAACGCCTCGCAGCAGCGTGTGCAGCAGCCTCGTGGCAAACTTGCGGTTTACCGCATAATCGATGGGCCGGGTCACCGTCATCCACGCAAATCCCGCCCGCCGCGCCCACCGCTCGGCAAAACTCTGCGCGTTCCACGTAAAAAATCCCACCGGCCGCAAAGCCCCCAGCTCCAGCAAAGAGCCTTCGACGCGCCAGTAAGTCACCGAGCGCACCACCGTGTCGCCGGTAGAGCGTTTCGAGTTGGAAGCTGGGTCAACCATTGCTATTGGAAACCGCCCGCCAGTGCCAGGCCGCTCTTGCAAGGTCAGTCAAATCTTCGCTGAAAGCTTGAATAATGATTCGCACCCTAAATCATTTCATTCAGGATCGAATGACAAACCACCGTCCGCCTCCACACCCACGTGTGTGCCCCGACCTGAGCAGGCGTCGGCTGCCTAAGAAAGTGTAAAAGTAGCATCCTCAGCAGGTTATCGCAAGGAGACCGTCCTTCACGGCCGCGCGGGCTTCGATTCATTCACAGGTCATCGATGCGGTAAATTATGGTAGGAATCGAACCAGGCTCTGTACCCCAAAACTGCTCATCCAGATGATAGTGGTCGTCTTTTTCAGACTCGCTGAGACCTGAACAGACGGCAGCTAGGGCGCTGAGACCCTTGCGATTGCCGTGAATTTCCACCTCACCTCTGGAATTCAAGACGAACTTTAATTTTGCTCCTTCGACAAGAATTTCAGACTTCCGATCGGGCAACCGTTTCATGGGTCCTGGCATTCTTTCACCTCCTCGCCCTTTTTCTGCCAAACAATTCTACAGGAAAAACGAGAATGACCGGGCTCGCCACTTGCGGAAGCTAATGAGATGGAAAAATCAGGAAGAAATCTGGCAGCGGCCCCGAGTCAGACGCCCCAGCCATACCGCTCAGCGTGCTCCAACGTCCGCTGCATCTCCTCGCGCAGCATCTCCGTAAACACCGACCCGCCAATCGTGCTAGCCCCCGGCTGCGCAATATCCGGCGTCCGATACCCGCCCGCCAGCACCCGATGCAACGACTGCTCGACCCAATCCGCTTCGAGCGAAAGCCCAAACGCATCGCGCAACATCAACGTCACGCTGAGGACCGACCCAACCGGGTTGGCCGAATCCGTGCCCACCAGCGACGGCGCGGAGCCGTGAATCGGCTCGAAGAGCGGCGCGCCAGTCCCAAAGCTCGCCGAAGGTATCAACCCGATGGAACTGACCAGCGCCGCAGCCGCATCGCTCAAAATATCGCCGAACATGTTGCTGGTCAGCATCACGTCAAACTGCGAAGGCTTCAGCGTAAGCTGCATCGCGGCGTTATCCACGTACATATGCTCGAGCTTCACCGACGAATACACGCCGCTCATCGCCACCACGGTCCGCCGCCAAAGTTGCGAACTCATCAAAACATTAGCCTTGTCCACCGAACACAGCCGCCGCGACCGATTCTCCGCCCGCGCAAAGGCAAACGTCGCAATCCGCTCAATCTCCGGCGTCGAATACGATTCCGTATCCCAAGCCCGCTCGACCCCATTTTCCGTCGTGTTGCCCCGCTCTCCGAAGTACATCCCTCCCGCAAGCTCGCGCACGATCTCAATATCCAAATCGCCCAAACGCTCCGGCTTCAGTGGAGAAATGCCGCGCAAAGGCTCCAGCACCTTCACGGGACGCACATTCACATAAAGTCCAAGACCCTTGCGCAAACCGAGCAAGCCGCTCTCAGGCCGCTTCCCCACCGGTAGCGAATCCCACTTCGCGCCTCCAACCGCCCCAAGAAAAACCGCGTCCGCCTTGCGGCAAGCATCCAAAGTTTCGTTGGGCAACGGCGTCCCCGCAGCATCAATCGCCGCTCCGCCAATCGGAAACTCATGCAACTCAAACTCGTGATGGAATTCTTGCGCGCACTCGCGCAGCACAGTGGCCGCAGCCCGCGTAACTTCCGGCCCGATGCCATCCCCCGGCAAAAGCACTACAGTCTTTTTCACTTTCATCGAAATCCCCAATTAACCCGAAATCATCCAAGCGCAGCTTGGCCGCCGCGCAACTACGCCGCCGAAGTCGCTTCCGCCGCAACCGCCGCAGGACGCCGCCGCATCACTTCATGCGCAATCGCAACCAAATCCCGGGGCCGCACCTGCTTCGCCTCATCCGCAAGCGTGGTCACGCGCTTGTAGCATTCCGCCAATTCCGCATCGCTAGGCTCATAGCCCAGGGTCCGCAAACTCACCTTCAAAGCATTCCGTCCCGAATGCTTCCCCAGCACAAACGACCGCGAAGGCACTCCCACCGACTCCGGCGACATAATTTCGTAGGTCAGCGGATTCTTGATAATCCCATCCTGGTGAATCCCCGCCTCATGCGCAAACGCGTTCGCCCCCACCACGGCCTTGTTCGGCGCCACCACCGCTCCGGTAATCTCCGTCAGCATCCGGCTGGAGCGAAACAACTCGTCCAGCTTGATGTTCGTCGTCACTCCAAAACTTTCCTTGCGCACGGCCAGCGCCACCGCAATCTCTTCTAGCGCCGCATTTCCCGCCCTCTCACCAATCCCATTGATCGTGCACTCTATCTGCCGCACGCCTGCGCGAACCGCCGCCAGCGAATTCGCCACCGCCAAACCCAAATCATCGTGGCAATGCGCGCTCAAGGTTATCCCCTGCGGATCATCAAGGTGTGCGCGCACCTGCTCAAACATCGCGCCATATTCATCAGGCACTGCATAACCCACCGTATCCGGCAAATTCAAAACCGTCGCGCCCGCATCCACCGCAACCCGGCAAACCTGGCACAGAAATCCAATATCGGTGCGTCCCGCGTCTTCCGCCGAGAACTCCACTTCTCCCACGCTGTTCCGTCCCAGCCGGATCATCGACCCAATCGCTTCGAGCGCCTGCTCGCGGGTCATATGCAGCTTCACGCGAAGATGCAGATCAGACGTCGCCAGAAAAATGTGCAACCGCGGCGCAGCCGCTGGTTCCAGCGCTTCAATCGCCGCGTTTACATCGTCCTTCTTGGCGCGTGCCAAAGCCGCAATGGGCACGCTTCGCACTTCCCGCGCCACCCGCTGCACAGCTTCCAGATCGCCCCGCGAAGAAATCGGAAATCCAGCCTCAATCACATCCACTCCGAGCGCCGCAAGCTGCCGCGCCATGCGGATCTTCTCCTCGGTATTCATCGAGAAGCCCGGCGATTGCTCGCCGTCGCGCAAGGTCGTGTCAAAGATGCGTACGGAGTCCATGAAGTCCCCCTAAGCTAGTAGTAGGACAGATGGAGCGCCCCCGGTCAAATTTATCTTTGTTCTACTTTTGATAATCCAGGCTTATACTGCCCCGGAGGCAAAAGACATGGATCTCGGCGAACTCCAGGTATTTCTGATGGTTGCCAAAGAAGGCAGCTTTTCCCGCGCCGCCGAGCGCCTCTACCGCACTCAACCTGCCGTCAGCCTGACGATTCGCAAACTGGAAGACGGCCTCGGCCAGCCTCTCTTCGTCCGCGGCGCACGTCCAGTCCGTCTAACCGACGCCGGAACGCTGTTGCAAGACTACGCCGAGCGCCTCATCAACCTCCGCGATGAAGTAAAAAAAGGACTCAGCGAACTCGAAGGCCTGACCCGCGGCGAACTCTCCCTCGGCGTAAACGAAAGCTCCATCCACGCCCTCCTGCCCGCCCTCGCCACATTCCGCCAGCTTCATCCCGGTGTCCAAGTCCGAGTCCACCGCATGTTTTCCCGCGACATCCCTCACGAAGTCCTCAATTACCGCCTCGACGTCGGCGCGGTCTCCTACGTCCCCCAAGAGCCGCAGCTCCAAGCCACCGAAATCCTGAAAGACGAACTCACCCTGGTCGTTCCGCCCAAACACGTCCTCGCAAAGAAGCGCGAAGTCGACGTCGCCGACCTCGGCAACGAAGATTTCATCGCCCACAGCGTCGAATCCCCTTATCGCCGCCGCGTCATCGAACTCTTTGCCCGCAACCGCACCGAACTAAAAATGCCCATCGAAATGCCCACCATAGAAAGCATCAAGCGCTTCGTGCAAATGGGCATGGGCGTAGCCATCGTCCCGCGCATGTGCGTCCAATGGGAAATCGAGCACGGCTGGATGAAAGAAGTAAAAGTGCGGCAGCTGAACATGCCGCGCCACGTCTACCTCGTCTCGCGCCGCGGTGCCCGTCTGCCCCATGCCGCTGCCGAACTCATGCGCATCCTGCGAGAACCTTGAAAATTTGTAGTGGCGCAGCATGCTGCGCTCCGGCTTGCCCAACCGTACTGTTCAAGATGCCTTTTCTCAGCGCCCGTCTTTCCCTTCGCCTTCTCACTCCCAATTTTCCGATCCTTGCCAGCGCCCCGATTGAAGTTCAGCCTACCGCGCGCGATCCGGCTTCCCCGCCATGCACATGATCGTGGAAAGCATCGTAGCGCAATGGTTCTCCGCTCCGCTCTTGCGTACGAAAACGTCCGCCATGCAAATCTTCAAAGTCTTTCCCGACCGCACGACGCGGGCCCGAGCGACCAATTCGTCACCATCCGCGGGAGCGAGCAAGTTCATCTTGTACTCCACGGTTAGCACGGAAGAATCCGCCGGCTGCAGCGTATAGGCAGCATAACCACAAGCGCTGTCCGCGATGGCCCCAGTAACCCCCGCATGAAAATAATCATGCTGCTGCGTCAGCTCAGAACGAAAAGGAACACGAATCTCCACCCCACCCGGCTGCAGCGAAACCAATTCCGCGCCAGATGCTTCATTAACCCCTGCCGCCCAAAACTGTCCCGCACTCGCCGCTCATATTGAGCATTCTGGGTTTCAAATTTTGGTTTTTCTTCCATGCGCGTGAGTATAACAGCGCATCAAGCCCCGCGCAGACAAGGGAGCTATTCCAATTTGAATTGCTTGGAGCGCCAGAAACCCCAAGTTGGTCTCGGTACCTCATTAATCCCGTTTTTTCCCCGTTTTTCCCCGTTTTTCCTTGACAAAAAATAGCTCCCATCGTATCGTATCTCTTGGGTAATAGTTCGCTTCGTACCCGGGAACGCCAATCTCCTGATTGGCGTTTTCTGCTTTCTGAAGCCAGTAATTGCCCTAAACCCTTTGTATGCAACACTTGCAAAGCAAGCCTCGCTTTGCACAATTCTGCTGCAAATAAGTTCCCTAGAATCAACACTTGCAAAAGTGCAGCAAAACAAATGACTTTAAGTATCTTTAGAATGAACACTTATGCAAAACAGGGGAGGGGCACCCTGGGATCCGCAAAGGACTCGCTTAATTCTTTGATTCGAGCGCCGCTTCGACGGTTGGAAAATTCGGAAGCAATTTGACCAGCCCAGCGACCTGCAGCACTGCCGTCCCCTGTAGCGTCAGCGCCGCGAGGGCAAAAGACTTCCCCAGATTGCGCCTGTGCACGAACAGCGACACCAACGCCCCAACTCCCGCGGAATCCAGAAACGAAACCCCGCTCATATCCAGCACCAAATGCGCCGCAGGCTCCGGCCGCAAGGTCTGAATGAAGTTATGAACTGTCTCAAGACTCAGTTTTCCATTAAGCCGGGTCACGAGTTTGCTGTCGTTCGGCGCCGAAATTTTCTCCAAATCAAGATGTGCTGGCTGGATAAGCTCTGCACGGTAACGCAGGAGCTGCCCTTCAAACATTAACATTCGTTAACAATCCACGCGCTCCCTGAGATTGCCAAGCCTCATCGTAGATAAACCCTTCAGTTCAGTAGATACTTAGATATATTTTGTTGACGCCGCATCTTTTCCGTCATACCTTGGTTTTGCAAAACGTTTCCCTCTCGGATGCAACGAGCTGCCGCTACTTTCGACGGCCAAGGACGACACATGGCCCAGACACGCGAATTCCTTCTTCCTTCGCACAAGTTTCTCCACTCGTGCGCAACCAAATATTTAAAAATTCTAATAATTCTGGCGGTTCTCGCTTCGGCAGCCACGAGCGTCCCCTCCGCCCGCGCGCAGCTCCAGCAACCGCTGGTCTTCTCGTCCGCGGGCGCCGTCGCCTCGCGCAACGACCAAACGGGTGCACTCACTCCGGTTGTCGGTTCCCCATTTGCTCCCGCCAATCAATCTTTGGTGATCGACGTCCAAGGCCGCTTTCTTTTCGCCATTGGCACCAGCAGCATTCACATGTTTCAGATCACGAATTCCACCACCGGAGCCTATCAAGAAGTTCCCTGCTCGCCTTTCGCCTCGTCCACCACGGATCAGCCCGCCTTCATCGCTGTCGAGCCTTCGGGCAAATACCTTGCCGTCGTCAACCGCGTCGGACAAAATCCAGGAGACGGTTCCGTCGAAACATTCGCGATCTCGCCGTCGTCGACTGCCTGCACACTCGGCGGGCCTGCCCTTACCCCCGTCCCTGGCTCTGCCACCGAACTCGACTCCACCGCCATCGGTTTCTCCCAGCCCCCGGACAACAAGAACTTTCTCGTCTTCATGGGTCCGAACCCGCAATCCAAAAACACCACGGTCGACCAAGGCTCTGAATTCCAAACTCTCTCTATCGATCCGCTATCGGGTTTTATCACCGGCCTTCAATCAAACGCGGCCCAGCCCCAACGCGGCCTAAGTTTTGCCATGGATCCCCAAGGCCGCTATTACGTAACCGGCACCCGGGACAATCTCCTCGAGTTCGGCGTCATCCAACTCCTCGGAATCGGCGGCGACGGACTTTTCGGCAACGTCCAGCTTCCCCTACACAATTTCCCCGACGGCCTCTGGATCGACAGCACCGGAGCATTTCTCTACGTCGCCACCTCGGATCTCCAAAACCCCGTAGTTGTGAACATCTATTCCGTAAACCTGCAAACCGGCCGGCTCACCGCGACTTCCAGCTCTCCGCTTCCCGGCTTCACCTCAGTTCCCCCCTATTACGCCGACCCGACCGGCTCTTTTAACTACGGATTCGGGGCCGACCAAAACACCGCGATCGCTTTTACCGTCGATCCCCAAACCGGCTATTTCGTGCAGTCCTCCAACTCTCCTTTCTCCATCCCGCAAATCGCAGGCAGTCTCACCTTCAGTATCCCGCCAGGTCAACAAGGCATCAGCGGCCCATCGGCGTCCCTCTCCGCCACAAATCTTTCTTTCGGCGCCATTCAGACCGGCGCCTCCAGCACGCCGCAAACCGTCACTCTCACCAGCAACGGCGGCGAAGCTCTCAGCGTGAATTCCATTTCTCTCTCAGGCGCTGACTCAACTCAATTCCTCGAAACCGACACGTGTCAAACTCCCTCGGCTCTTCAACCCACAAAATTCTGCTCCATCAACATCACCTTCACGCCGTCGGCTTCCGCTACCGGCTCTCAACAGGCCGTGCTTTCGATTACCGACAACGCCCCCGGCAGTCCGCAATCCGTAACGGTTAGCGGCACGGGCGTCGCTCCGCCGCCGCCCGCCCCCGCCGTAACTGTGACTCCAGACCCCGTCAATTTCTCTACCATCAACCAAGGCACCACCAGCAACCCCATCAGCGTCACCGTCACCAACTCTGGCAACGCCGCTCTGCACATTTCTTCGGTAACCCTCGGCGGCAACAATCCCGGCGACTTCACCATGACCAACGCTTGCAGCGGACCCTATGCACCCAGCGCAAACTGCGCGATAACCTTAACCTTCGTACCCGTCGCGGCGGGCCAGCGTTCCGCGACAATTTCGATCTCGGACGACGCTTCAAATTCTCCGCAGTCCATTCTGGTCAGCGGCACGGCCACGACAGTTCCACCGACAAAGCCCGTCGTCTCTCTCTCCGCAACAACCCTCGCATTTGGAACCGTCACACAAGGAGCAGCGAGCCTCTCGCAAAATGTCACCGTCTCCAACACGGGCGGCGCCCCGTTACATATTTCTTCCGTCGCTCTTGCTGGAGCAAGCCCCGGCGACTTCACCTTGACGAATGGCTGCACCGCCAGCCCTTACGCGGTGAATGCAACCTGCGTCATCAGCATCTCGTTCGCGCCGCTCCTCACAGGCTCGCGCGTGGCTTCCGTCGTGCTCACCGACGACGCCTCTGATTCGCCCCAGACCATCAACCTGAACGGCACAGCTAATCCCGCAATCACCGTCGGTCCCGCCCCGGGTGGATCCACTTCAGCCACGATCGCCCCAGGACAAACAGCCACTTACAACCTTCAAATCACGCCCGGTCCCGCCTACACCGGTACCATTTCGCTCGCGTACAGCGGAGCGCCTCTTGGCGCAAATATCCACGCGCCGTCCACAGTCCAAATTTCAAATGGGAATGCTGCTGCACTTACGGTAATGGTGACCACCAGCGGCAAGGCCGCGGCGCCGCCGTTCTACTTTGCTCCGCGCTCCATACCATTTTCCAGCATGCGCGTTCTGACAGTTCTGCTTGCTTGCGCCTTCGTGCTTCTTCTGCTCGCCCTAAGTCCCCAGCGTAATTTAATTCCGCGCCCGCAACGCCTGGTCTTCAACGCCGCCGGCGCAACGATTGTTATTTTTCTTTTGCTTGGTACTGCGGGTTGTGGCGGTGGAAGCACGAGCCCCTCTACTCCACAAACGCCTCAGGTTGTGACCCCGCAAGGGACCTCCACAATCACGATCACGCCATCAGCCATGTCCCCGGCGGGCAAGCCGCTCCAATTGCAACCGATTCAATTGACGCTAACTGTGAATTAAGTCCCGGGCTTATTTCGCAACCGAGATGCGGTAAATCTTCCCCGCTCCGTCATCCGAAACAAGCAAGGAGCCATCGGGTGCAACCGCCACTCCCACCGGCCTGCCTAGCACGTCCGGCGCGCTTGGATCAGGCACCAACCCGGTCATGAACGGCACAGGATCCGCCGAAGGCTGTCCATCCTTGAACGCCACAAAGGCAATCTGATATCCCGCGCGTGACGCCCGGTTCCACGAACCGTGCTCCGCGATAAACGCGCCGCCCCAATAGTTCTTCGGAAACTGCTTGCCCGTATAAAACGCAAACTGCAGCGGAGCCACGTGCGCACCAAGCAGCACATCGGGAATGATTGCCTTTGCCACAAGCTCAGGCTTCTGCGGCTTCACACGATCATCGACATTGCTCCCTATATAGCTGTATGGCCAACCGTAAAATCCGCCGTCCTTCACCGAAGTAAAATAGTCCGGCGGCAAATTGTCTCCCAGCTCATCGCGCTCGTTAACGCTCACCCAGACCGCTCCGGTGACGGGTTCGATCGCCAAGCCCACTGCATTCCGCAGGCCAGTGCCAAACAACCGCCCGTTCTTCCCGTCCGGATCGCAAATCGTAATCGCCGCTCGGATCGGGTCCTCGCCCGTGCTGATGTTGGATCCCGATCCAACGGAAACAAACACGTGCTTACCGTCCGCGGAGATCGCCACCGAACGCGTTTCGTGCCCGCCCGTCGGCAGCTTCATCAAAGACTCCGCTTCGCCCAGCCGCTTCGATGTCTTAGGGTCGTAGCGGAATCGCACGAGCTCGTTCGTATTCCCCGCGTACACGTAATCGTCCTTGAACGCGATGCCGAACACGCGCCTGGTGCCCGTTGCAAACACTTCGCGCTGTTGCGCTCCACCCGTATTCTGCGGATCACGCAAAATCACGATCTGGTTCGCACCCGTCTCCGCCAAAAAAATATCTCCATTCGGCGCCACCGCCATCCAGCGCGGCACCTTGAAATCCGAAGCAAATACATTGATACGAAACCCTTGCGGTACGGTGGGAAGAAATCCAGGAGGAGGCGCTTCCTTGTGCGGTCCATTCCCCGCCGACTTCGTCGAATAAGGCGCAGGAAGCTGCGGCTTCTGCCCATGGGTAATTTGCGCGGAAAGCACGCTCGGCAAAATCATGAAACTACCAATTGCAGAAATAGTGCGATGACGCTGTGCCATAAAACTCTCCTCAGTTCAGTTTTTCGTTCTTCTGTATGATGCGGCGCAACCGCGCTGAGTTCCAGCTTTGAATTTTTCATCACCTTGAGACTTGTTGCTACTTGACACCGACGTGTACTTTGCAATATAAAGTTAAAGAGGACCTCCACATGCAACTTTCGAAACCGGTCCGATTGCCAATCGTCGCCATGGCCGAATGGTTGATGGTGTTGCCCGCGTTCGTGTTCCTTACGGCAGCCGCGTTGCGACTCCTGCAACCTCGGCAATTTGAACCGGCACACACAAGCTGGATTATCTTCGATTGGACCGCAGCGCACATCTCGCGTCTTGGCGCGGCGATGCTGTTCATCGGCATGCCTGGCATCGTTGTCATTGCGGGCTGCGATGCGCTACTCCAAACCTGGCGCGAGGATCAGGCGTTGCGCCACGACGCGATCCTTGGGCTCACAATATTCCGACGCCATCTGACGATCGGTCTTTTGACGACGGCAACCCTGCTGGCCGCAGCGATCATTACGTTTGCGGCCGTTCACCTCATCACGGATTGAGGTCAACGGATAAGCGGCACGTATCTTGACCCTTGGCCGAAACATCCAATCCCTTGCGCCAAGCGTATACTTTAATGGAATACAGTTTGCGGAGCCTTCACCATGCGTGCTGTCCTGATTGCAGTCTTAATTTTTGCCGGAGTCGGCGTCCTCGCCTGGGCTACCACCAAGCCCAACGACGGCCGCGCCAACGCTAAAGCGGCGTTTCCGAAACCTGCGGTAGATGCTCCGCTCGCTTCTTCAAAATCAGAAGAAACCGCCGTCGTCGCCGGTGGCTGCTTCTGGGGCATTCAAGCCGTCTTCCAGCACCTCAAAGGTGTCGTCTCTTCGACTTCCGGCTACTCCGGCGGCGCGGCAAAGACCGCCCATTACGGCGATGTCAGCACGGGCGAAACCGGCCACGCGGAATCCGTAAAAATCGTCTTCGACCCTTCGCAAATTTCCTACGGCCAGATTCTCATGATCTTTTTTTCCGTCGGCCACAATCCCACCGAACTCAATCGGCAGGGCCCCGACTCCGGCACGCAATACCGCTCTTCCCTTTTTTATTCGAATGATGGACAAAAGAAAATCGCGGAAGCCTACATCGCGCAATTAAACGCCGCAAAAATTTATCCGCGACCCATCGTCACCCAAGTTGTCCCGCTCCAAGCCTTCTACGCCGCCGAGGATTACCACCAGGACTACCTCAAGCACCATTCCTACGAACCGTACATCATGATCAACGACCTGCCCAAACTCACCGACTTCAAAAAGGAATACCCGGACCTTTATCGCAACGACTGACCTGCGAACCCTGAAGCCCCGGCCAACTCTGCTTCTCCTCCACTCGTTAAGGCGACGATTTCGTCTCAGCTTCTGGCCCATAGCTTGCCGCCCCACCCCACGTATCTAAATGAATACACCCCGGACTACAGCGCGGAATATCTTCTGGGGGAGTGGAGGTACAGTAATTGGGTACTGCTTCGCGCAGTGCCCCGAGACCATTCGAAACACAAAGAGAGAGGAAATCCCGATGAGAGCAATCCTATGTGGGGTGTGTCTGCTCTTCGCCGTAACTTCCGCCGCCAAGGCCCAGGAGTCTCATAGCCGAGCCACCTCGAAGCCGGTAACCGTTGAATTTAAGAACACCGAAGGTCAAAGCGTAGGTTCAGCCCAGCTTTCCAGCACGCCAAAAGGAGTCAAAATCTCGCTCGACATCAAAAATCTGCCGCCGGGCGAACACTCCATCCACATTCATCAAGTCGCAAAGTGCGACCCGCCCGACTTCAAAACCGCTGGCCCGCACTTCAATCCCGGCGGCGCTGAGCACAGTCACGACGCGTCACCCGCCGGAGACATCCCGAATTTTTCGCTCATCGTCAGTGCCGACGGGACCGCCCACGTTTCTGTCGTCGCCCCCAACGTAACGCTGGGCCACGATGACCACTCCGTTTTCAGCAATGGTGGAACTGCGATCGTGATCCACGCAGTATCCGGCGGCACAGGAACGGCCGCCCCCGCACGCATCGCCTGCGGAATCGTCACGAAGCCATAAACGAAACTCGCCGGGGGCGCCTCGCATCTGCTCTACGTAGGGCGCTCCGTAACCGGTTTATCCCCAGCTCCCGGCAGCGCTTTCTTGTGGCCTCCGCTCGCTTCGCTTTGCAAAAGCGTCTCGAGGCTCGGATAGGCATAGATCGTCGGCGCATGATTCTGCATCAGCCCGCCGGTATCCGCCGTCGGTCCATAATTGCTGTGCAAATCATGCGCCAGCATGCGCAGCATCGCCATTTGCTGTCCGCGATGATGCGCGGTGTGCGCTATCCGCCGCATCATCACCCACGCGCGCGACCGCGCGACGTCGAAAAACTTCGTTTCCCCCTCCCACCACGCTTCGTCCTTCGCGCGCAATTGCTCCAGCCGTTTGCCGCTGTGTCCCGCATACCGTTTCATGAATTCCAGCCGCGTCTCTTGCGCCGGCAAAGGCGGCTCTCCGACTTCGATCCCCAGCATCGTGCGCAGCCACAAATCCTCACTCACGCACTGATGAATCATCTGCTCCCTTACGCTGCGCCCACGCGGATCATTTGCATTCGGCCGGAACGGTAAGTCTTCATCCCGAAACTCGCTCCACACGCTCACCACTTTCATCCGCTCCGTCTCGTAAGTCTCCACGATAAAGTCGTATCTCATGGCTTCAATCCTTGTTCAATGCTTTCCCGCCACGCGCGGGCAGGCTGCGCCGCAACATAACACGGAAAACCGCCCGTTTTTGTTACAAAACTGCACTCCCATGACCACCCACTGTACTTAATTTGTACCCTTGGCCAGTCGTTTCCCCGCGCCCTATCTCTCATAATTCCTGTTCATAGGACTCTTGTCTCGTGAAGTCGAGTCACCAGCATTCCCTGGCGCGTTTTCTATTGGAGGTATTTCCTTGCGGCGTTACTTCTTCATTCTTCTTACCCTGGTCGCCTGCTTACAAGCTGGATGCGCCGCCATACGCGGCACGGGTTCAGGAACAACGCCGCCGCCACCAGCCCCCAATCAAATCCAAGTCTCCGTTTCCCCAAACCCGGCCAATGTGAGAACCGCCAGTTCCCAACAATTCACCGCCACCGTCACGGGATCAACCAGCTCGACCGTAACTTGGTCCGTCAACAACGTCCCAGGCGGCAACTCCACAACCGGCACGATCACCTCTTCCGGCAACTACTCAGCCCCCGCCACTCTTCCCAATCCCAACACCATCACGATTCAAGCCACCAGCTCCACTGATTCTTCAGCCTTTGGCTCTAGCAACGTCACGCTACTCAATCCGACTCCCGTCCTCTCGGCCATCAATCCAACTTCCCTCAACGTGGGACCACTCAGCCTCACCGTCACCGGCAGCAATTTCCTGGGCAACTCGCAAGTTCTTCTCGCAGGCGTGCCTCTCGCCACCACGTTCGTCTCCGCAACCCAACTCACCGCCACAGGAACCGCTTCCACCGTGGGCATCTTCGCTATCTCCGTCAGCAACCCCAACCCAGGCCAAAGCACTTCTTCGAGCATCAACCTTCAGGTCACTTCCACCACGCAAGCCAGCGCCTGCGGCGGCATGGCGGTCGGCGCGGGTGCGAGTCTCGACGGTTTCCGCCCCTTCTCAGCGAACAACGCCTGGAATCAAGACATCTCCGCCGCAGCCGTCGATCCCAACTCCTCTTCCTACATCAATTTCATCGGCGCCACCGTCCCGCTCCATCCCGACTTCGGCTCCGGCCAATATCAAGGCAGCTACATCGGCATTCCTTACTCCGTCGTCAACGCGTCGCAATCCCCGGTGAACATCCTCTTCAACGCCTACGGAGACGAGAGCGACCCCGGCCCCATGCCCATTCCCGCAAACGCCAACATCGAGGGTTACCCCAATCCAGGCACCGGCGATCGCCATGTTCTCGTCCTCGACAACAACAATTGCTGGCTCTACGAACTCTACGGCTCCAGCGTCAACACCGACGGCACCTGGAATGCAGGCTCCGCCGCCGTCTGGGATCTCGAAAATTACACGCAGCGGCCGCTCGTTTGGACCTCCGCCGATGCGGCGGGCTTGCCGATTTTCCCCGGCCTCATCCGCTATGATGAAGCCGCCAGCGGCCAAATCGCTCACGCCATCCGCTTCACCCTGCAACACAGCACCGCCGCCTTCGTCCAACCTGCCACGCACTGGGCTTCAAACTCCAGCGCCCAATTTGCCGCGCCCATGGGTATGCGCGTCCGTCTGAAAGAGAGCTTCGACATCTCCACTTTCTCCGCCACCAACCAAGTCATCCTCAAAGCCCTCAAGCAATACGGCATGATCATGGCCGACAACGGCTCTTCCATGTACGTCAGCGGCGCCCCCGACGATCGCTGGGACAACAACGACCTCCACAATCTCGCCACGCTCACCGCCTCCGACTTCGAAGTTGTCGCCCTCGGCACGGTCTACACGTCCTCCAACGTTCCGCAAGGCTCCGCTCCCGTCATCTCGAGCTTCACCGCGAGCACCGCAAACCCAGTCTCCGCAGGCACAGCTGTAACTCTCTCTTGGAACGCCACTAACGCTTCCTATTACATAGTCTCGCCGCAAATCGGCGCCGTCCGAGGCACCACCGCCGTCGTCACGCCCACGCAAACCACCGCCTACACTCTCTACGCCACCAACCAGTTCGGCCGCACCACGGCCACCCTAACCGTCACCGTTCAGTAATTCTCCGCCAACTCCTGCCATCACCTGCAACAGTTGACACGCCCTGTCGCGTGGAGTATCTATTTCCCCACGCGCGCCCCGCCTCTGCCTACCTGGTTTCGTCGCGCGAACGTCCAATTCAGCAAGGAGCCTATATGCCAGACAACGTTCGACCTATCCCTGAGGGATACCATTCCATTTCTCCCGCAATCACCTGCAAGAATGCGGCGGCCGCCCTCGACTTCTACAAAGAAGCCTTCGGCGCCGTCGAAATCAACCGCATGCCCGGCCCCGGCGGCATGATCATGCACGCCGAACTGCGCATCGGCGATTCCGTAATCTTCGTCTCCGACGAATTCCCCGGAATGTCCGCCGCTCCCGCCGCCGGTGTGACGCCTTCCTTCTACCTCTTCCTCTACACGCCGGACGTAGACACCGTCTTTAACCGTGCCATAGCCGCTGGCGCCCAAGTTGCCATGCCACTAACCGACATGTTCTGGGGCGACCGCTACGGAAAACTCACCGACCCCTTCGGTCACAGCTGGGGCGTTGCCACTCACGTCGAAGACGTCTCCCCTGACGAAATGATGCGCCGCTCCGCCGAGTGGACCGCCAAAATGACAAAGACCGCCGCAGCCTCCGCAGGCCAAAGCTAACACCTCCTTCCATGTAGCTCACGGCGTTTCACAACTCGAGCTACAAACGCGGGGACCATGGAGTTTCAGTTTTCTGTTTATTTATGGCGGTCGGAGGGATGTAACCCCTTCGCAGCTTGGTTTTACTCCATTCAGCCAAATAGCCATTCAAGTAATGATTTCCGCCGGCGGGGCGCCCCAACCTCGTTTTTTGAGGGTGGGGCCGTTGCGGCCGATCGCGATCGCCCGCCGTCGCCCGGTTGCCAATATCCATAAACACATCTCGTTCCACGCCGCGAGCAATCATGCGTATCGTGAATAACCCCATCGATCACAGCCGTCAGATGTTTTGAGACGCTGACCACCAACCGCCCCGCAGGCAATTCATCGCTGCGCAAATGCACGGTGCATCCTGAACCGATCTGCATCGTCGGCGTCCACACCCAACCGAGCGACTTCATGACTCGCTTGATCGAAGTCTTATAAACCCCCGTTCTAGCGTCGCTCTTTCCACGTTTCCGTTTGCCCGTGCGTTCGTGGACCGCCGCTCCGTTCACTAGGTCGTAGATTTTCTGGTACGGCTGTCGCGTCGCAATCGCAATCGCCCGAACCACACAATCCCCCGCCTTGCCCCTGTATCCGGCAGCCAGGCCTCCCCCATCATCAAACTGAAAAGATCGGCCCATGTCCGCTTAAATCTTCCCAAACAATGGTTTCCCTTTGCGGCATCTGAGGCAAGGGACACGGCTCACGCGTGGAGCAAGTGATGAACTCGTCGCACACGGATTTGTTTTTCGCGTTTACGCGTTTCCGCAATGTCGTAAGACGCCTGCATTCGCATCAGTGTATCCATCTTCACGCCAAAGGCTTTCTCAATGCGTAGCGCCATGTTCCCGGAAAGGTCGGCCTTGCCGTTTAACAAACTGGACAGGGCGGGCCGCGAAACCTGCAGCGCTATAGCCGCCGCTGTCACCGACAAGCCCGCGGGCTCGATAATCTCGGTCCGAATAAAATCCCCGGGATGCGGCGGGTTCTTTATGGGCATAATATTTTCTCCTTCTAGCCTAGTGATAGTCTTCCAAATTTAAGTCGCGGATTTCCATCTCCGCGGTATCGACACGGAATGTCAAACGGCGGTTGCGGGTGACGCTAAGACTCCAGGTGCCCCTGCGATCACCGGTCAGCGTGTGCGCCTTCCACGTAGGGAGCGCGCGTAATTCTTCAGGGTCCTGCGTATCGTCGAGGAATGCCAGCATCTTGCGGAGCTTCTCCGCCGAGTCTGGTGGAACGCCTTTCGCGCTGTCTTCCGCGTAGAGCCGCTTTAGACCTTTATGCGTGAAGTTGCGTATCTTCACTAGCATACTGTAGCCTGTCGCTTAACACTTGTCAAATGAACAAAACCGGCCCTCTAACCGTTATCTAGGGGAGAAAGGGGGGCCTCCAGGCTACCGCTGAAGACCTAACACAATCCGTTCCGCCGTCGTCGTGCGTATCCAAGCCTCCGCCGCAATCAAATGCAGCACAAAGCCGATCCAGAATGCGGTTCCGAAAAATTCGCGGCGTCAAACCAGTTACAGGGGAAAAGCATTCCAGGCACAATATGCACCAGGGTAAGTACCGGATGGCGCGCAAACAAATCATCCAGCGCCGTGAGCTGCGTCAGTCGAGGATTGGAGGGAACCTCGGGCGGGCGATAGCCACCCACCACAATCGGCACGAGATGCGCCATCCGCCGCGCTCCAACCGCAACCCCAATAAGCGCCAGAAAAATTACCGCGCACCGTAGCGCCCGCTGTCTGCCAATTCCAGGCTTCATACCTATTACTAGAAGCTGTTGCACAACCGGGTTTCGGCCTAATAGAATCAATAACTTAGATGGGTTGTGCAATACGCTCTACGTTGAATTGGCCCGCCGACTTTCGAGAAACCACAATGAGCGCACAACAATACGGATTGTTTCGGAAAAACCCATTCGCGAGAATCCACTTAAATGGACGCGGCAGCCGTTGGCACAGCCACTACGTCATTTCAACGCCGAAGTGGGATGCAACGACGTCTTCAAGATCATTCACGGATTCCCGTACTTTCGAAACCATGCTTCCGCGCGCCGGTTCGCTCAGCAAACGCGCGAGTCGGAACATCTTCCAGCTAGCCCTAATCTTCACGCGAAGGTCGCTCGCCAGATCGACCGCGCGAGGTTTCCCTGAGAATGATTCCCATCCCAGAGCTGCCTCTATACTCTCGGCAAGCCGCTCCAGGTTTCTTATGCGATTCTCCAGCTCATTTTCCAACGCAACGTTGGTTCCCTGCGGCGAGTCGTTTTGACCTCTCAGTTCGGTCTGCGGATTCCCAGTAACGGCTTGATCGAACCTCATTGGTACCCTCCTCGGCCCGCATTCTCAGCAAGCCTGAGTTGTCACCTCCGAGTGACACATGGCACCCATTGCAGTCGCAAAAGCAATGCCAATGAGCGCATTCTCCGGAAGACTCTGAGTAAAAGCGACTTAATCAGCGTCCCGGTAGAAACCTCTTACAAAGCAGGCGTACTAGGACCGGAAAAATATTCACTTCAGGACCGCGCTACTAAAGGGAATTCCCGAGATGATTTACACGCTGAATCGGCCCGTCGGAAGAGTCTTCTGGATTCGAAATCTCCGATATTCACCCTTCAGCATCCATCGCCCACCACCCGTTGTGCTAGCATGCTCCAGCCTTGTCGCAGAAAACTCCAAACAAAAACCTCTGGTTCTCCGTGGTAGTCCTCTTCGCCATCAATATTTTGAATTTCTACGACCGCCACGTCCCCGGCGCCCTCGTCGAGCCTATGCGCAAAGAATTCCATCTCACCGACACGCAGATCGGCCTCCTCGGCAGCGCGTTCATCTGGATTTACGCAATCGTAGGCGTCCCCCTCGGCCGCATCGCCGACTCCGCCAGCCGCAAAAAACTTCTCGCCTGGGGCGTCGTCATCTGGACCGCACTCACAGCTTCCGCCGGCCTCGCCAACACCTACGCACTGCTGCTCTTCTCCCGCGCTGGCGTGGGAGTCGGCGAAGCCGCCTGCGCGCCAACAGCCACAAGCTGGCTCGGCGATCTTTTCCCTCCCGCTAAACGCTCCCGCGTCCTCGCTCTCTTCATGCTCGGCGTCCCGGTTGGCGGCGCGCTGGGGTATTTCTTCAGCGGTCCTCTGGCGCAAGCTTATGGCTGGCGCGCCGCAATGGTTTTTGCAGCGGTCCCCGCATTGCTCCTGGTTCCCGCATTGCTGATGCTCCACGAACCGCAGCGCGGCGCCAGCGAACTCCATCCCACACCGCTCGTCGCCGCCTCCATGTGGAGGGTCCTTCGCATCCCAACACTTTGGTGGATCATCGCGTCGGGCGCGCTGCTCAATTTCAATGCCTACGCGTTCGCCACTTTCCTGCCTGCGTTTCTCAGCCGCGTTCACGGCCTCTCGCTTGCCAAATCTGGCATCGCTACGGGCATCGTCTATCTCGCCGGAGGCGTGAGCGGCGGATTGATTGCCGGCTATCTCGGCGATGCCATCGTCCACCGCCGTAAAGACGGCCGCATGCTCTCTGCCGCCATCCTGGCGTTAGTGGCAATTCCCTTTGCATGCGCGGGGATCCTCCAACCAGTGGGCTCTTTGTATATGGCCATGGCCTTCCTCGCGCTGGCCTACGCTTCTCTGACCACCTATTACGGTCTGGTCTACTCCGCGATCCAGGACATCATCGCCCCCAATCAACGCGGCTCCGCGATAGCCATCTATTTCATGGCCATGTACCTGTGCGGAGCCTCCTTCGGTCCGCTCCTCACCGGCAAATTGAGCGACGTCCTCGCCCGCCGCGCCGCCGCCTTCGCAGGATCGCCGTCCGTCACGGAAACATTCCGCGCTGTTGGCCTTCAGCAAGCCATGCTGATCATTCCAATTCTCTGCACCGCGCTGGCGTTTGTTCTCTACATGGGTTCGCGCACCATCACGGCCGACATCGCACGCCGCGAAGCCCTCGCTCACACCTTACCGGCGGACGCGTCTTAGCTTAGGACAAATGCAGTCTACGGATAGAATGTACGGGTAGAATGGTTAGATCGAATCCACCAGTGGGTGAAGAATGAAATCCGTGAAACAACAAAATAAAAAGCCCGATGAAAAACTATCCCGCTCCAAACGCATCCAGCGCGAAATCATCGCCTGGATGTGGGTCATCCTCATCTTCCTGCTGATCAATGGAACGCTCGGCCAGGCCCGCGTGATTCCCTCCGGCTCCATGGAAAACACGCTGCTCATCGGCGACCACCTCATCATGAGCCGCATCGGCTACGACGCTGGCGTACCCTTCACCAACTGGCACGTGCCGCTGTGGCGCAATCCCAAGCGCCAGCAACTCGTAATTTTCACGCCCATTGTCGCGCAAGAAACGTCCGACATCATCAAGCGCGTCATTGGCCTCCCCGGAGAAACGCTGGACATTCACGATGGCGCCGTCTGGATCAACGGCCAAAAGCTCGCCGAGACTTACACGACCGGCCCCAGCGAGCCTTACGGCATGAACACGCCCTATAAAGTCCCCGACAATTGTTATTTCGTCATGGGTGATAACCGCGGAAATTCCTACGACAGCCGCTTCACCGGCTGCGTGCCCCGCAATCACATTATCGGCACGCCCGTGATGATTTATATGTCGCTGGAAGCATCGCCTGACGCTTGGGAAACCGGGCAGCTCCGCGAACGTTTCTTAGCCTACGCGAATGCCGTCCTGCATCCAGGCACGGTGCGCTGGAAGAGACTTTTCCGAACATTTTGACGCGCGCGTCCCGCTGCATTTTGAACACGAAATGAACGGCGAATCTTGATGAAGGGAAATTGGCGACATGAAAGAAACACCGCAGCAGTACTCGCAGCGGATTCTAGGCCACATGGACGGAAAGGACCCGCTCAAGGCGCAGTCCGCCGCCGCGAAGAGATTAGACCGGCTGCTAAAGGGCGCCGCCGCTTCCAAGCTGCGCAAACGCCCCGCGCCGGATAAATGGTCTGTCAGCGAAATCATCGCGCATATGGCCGATACGGAGATTGTCATCGGATGGCGCATCCGCTCGATCCTCGGCGCGCCCGGGACGCACATTCAGGCGTACGATCAGGATGCCTGGGCCGCCGCTGGACTCTACGCGAAGCGAGATCCGCGCAAAAGCCTCGAGCAATTTCGCGCCGTGCGCGACGCCAATCTCGCGTTTTATAAATCACTCTCTGCGGAACAGTGGAAGCACTTCGGCATGCACGCGGAGCGCGGCGAAGAAAGCCTCGAACGGATCGCCCGCATGATCGCGGGGCACGACGTCAATCACATTTTGCAGATCGAGCGCATTCTCGCGCCCAAAAAATAAATATTCTCGCGGCCGCGCCGAAGAATTGCAGCATTTTATTCGTCGCCGCGAACCTGCCACCAGTCAAGCCGCTGGAATTCGGCCAATTTTTCGGAGCCGTGATCCCGGTACCAATTCTTCCAGGCCTGAGGATCGCTGGAAACATTCGCGTCGGTAATTTCGTGTAACGCCATGTAAGACCAGCCGCGCATCTGCGCGCTGGTGCTTCCGTCAGAAACAAGATCGATAAATTTCGGCGCCATGCGCATTCGCTGCGCGCGCGTGAAATTTCCGCAATCGGAAAGGTTGCACCCTGCGCGCTCACGAACGTTGTTCGAGGGATCTTGTGTGAACGATTCGAATAGCTCATCGAGCGCTTCGTCCTTGCCTAGATAGCGCATCCCTTCGACAGCCCATTGCCGCACGCTCGCATCCGGATCGTGCTTCGCGTATTCGATCAGCACCGGATGAATTCGATCGTATGCAACGCCGCGCCCGGCCAGCATTCCGAGAAAATAAACGGCTGCGGCGCGGTACTGCAAATCCGTCCGCGCGCGCTCGATCAACATTTCGGCCGCTGCATCATTTTTCTGCCAGCCGTCCAAGGTGAGATTGATGTCCGCGTTAGCGTAGCGCACGCGCAAATCGCTCGAAAATTCCGAGCGCCGCTCCAACTGCTTCATGTGATCGCTTAGATTGATATGCCCAACCCAGCTTTCGACATTTCGCTCGAAGAGCTCGAGCGCGCGATGGTCGTGCCCGATGGCTCGTTCGAGCAATTCCTCCGCTTGCTCTTGCGCAGACGAAGCGAGCACGCGCTCCGCGTCCGCATCGGTCATCGTTGCTGCGGCAACCCCGTGCGGCGCAACAACGTTGGCAGTCACAGCTACGCGCGATCCGTTTGCTAGCGCCTTGGTCGGGCGCGCCGCGCTTGCCACCGACTTCAAAGTCGAGAATCTCCAACCCTGCCACGCAAACATACTCCCGGCGAACAGGAAAAACATCGCCAGCGAAACAGTTGTCGACGCGCGCGACTGCGGCCGCGATCGCTGCCAGCCCAACTGCGCGTAACCGGCCGGCAACGAACCGAAGAGTGGCTGACCAGGTTGGCCCGAACCCGCTTGGCCGGGCTGCGGCGGCGGACCGTAAGGCGATTCCACTTCGACGTGTGTGTCGATTTTCAGGCCCGCGAGAGTTTCAATTTGCGAAACAATCCAGCGCGCTTCCTGGCGGCTCGCGATTTCATCGACAAGCGTGACGCGGCGCCCATTCTTTGTTCGCAAGCGAATGGCGTACATCGACTGCCCTTGATTCCCGCCCTGCTGTCCGCTAGTGACCGCAACAACCGCGTCGATCTCTGGGAGAGCAAACCGTTTCGTCGAACCCATGCCGAGCAGGCGCGTCGTTGAAGTGAGTTCTCCATTGCCGACGCGAATTCGTGAAGTCCCCAGCACGACGTGAAACATGGCAAAGATCAGCAGCAAATCAAAAAAACCGAACACCACCGGGAAAAACCACGGAGCGCTGGAATGAAAAAGAAAATAAACGACACCAGTCCAGATCGCCGTGAAGATAAGTAGAAATATCGCGCGCGAGGGCGTGCGAAAGGCAGGAAAATAAAACTCCGTGCCGCCGTCTTGCGAAGAGATGATTACTTTGGGCTGTGCCGGAGCCGCTGCGGGAATCGCATTCGAATCGCTCAAAGATTCCGCTGCAATGCCGAAAGTTTCCGTCGAAGAGTCTGACGGCGCCTGCTCCGCGGACGAAGAAGTCCTAAAGACTGGCAATTCGAAATCGTCGGCGTAATCGATTCCAGGAATATTTGCCTGCGCGTGCAGAAGCCAAAGAACCTGATCGGACGGATTGTCATGATCGGTGACGTAGGCATCCTGTGGAATTGCGAAATCTACGGGAATCGTCCGGCCCAGCGGATCCATTCCCATGGCACCAAACGGAATATTTCGATCGGACTGCCACAGAACGGTCTGCACGACGGAGCGGCTGTTTCCCGAACCGGTGACCGTCTTGCGAACACACGAAAGGCGGAAGTCCACGCCATGCGCGGCATTCGCATCGAGTCTGAGGTGAATCCTTCCCGCCAGCCGGCCGCCCGGAGAAAACGGCAATGAGTAAAACTCGAAATAAGTATTTCCAAAGCGCCGGCGGCGAAGCGTCGCGCGAAATGCAACTACGAAAAGAATTACGCCAATAAGACCGAAGCCCAGAAGCAAGAAAACGCGCGGATCATTTTGGCGCGTGAGCTGCGGGACGAGATTGACTGCGACGGGAATGAAGATCATGTTGCAGAAGATGCAAACCACCCAGGCGCTGATCTCGCTGTTCTTACGCTGACTTTCCGCACTGCGGCGGGCCCAATCCTTGCGCCAGAGCCAGGGCGAGGAAGGCGCCGCCTCTTCGATCGCGGCCTGCTGCTTCATCCGGCGATAGCCGCTCAACGCCACGAAAAGAAATCCCGCGCCAATCGCGGAAATAAAAAGTGCGATCGCGGCGCCGGCGATCGTGGCGCTGGTGCTGTGATTGCCGCTGTTCGCGAGAAACGTAAACAGAGAGAGCAGTCCCGGGACGAGAAACATCAGCCCGAAAAAAACGAAGAAAACAGCGGCGCCTTTGGAAGGCTTGGTCACTCAACAATTTTAGAAGCTATTCCACCGGGTCAAATGGCCCTGAAGTACTAGTGTGCTGTCCCATAAATAAGTGGCAATAGTATTGCTGGGAATATAGGCATCTTCCGTGCAGAATGGGGGTG
>Ga0185299_10001431_pt1 | contig 46326 bp, 42 predicted proteins | sample PaiPotPPA55metaG_FD_128002 | JGI IMG/M metagenome (GOLD analysis project Ga0185299, IMG submission 128002) | Iron sulfur acid spring bacterial and archeal communities from Banff, Canada, to study Microbial Dark Matter (Phase II) - Paint Pots PPA... ... | reverse complement strand
AACCCGAGCGCTAAGAGCGCGAGCCTCAAAAGAGCGATTGCGTGAGCAAGGGCCGAAAAGAAATGCCGATCTGGACTTGGAATACTTCCCTTTACGCGAGATTCGTCAGGCATCGCTCCCTCCCCCCACATTTGCGAGCGAGCAGCAGCGCAGTGAACCTTATTTTGGGGGAGGTATGAGGTGGCAGGCGAAAACAGACCAGTAGAACGCCACAAAGGCGCGCACACCACGTTAAGAACTCGCTCCCCCACGGCGTGTGCTAACTACCAGCTCACGCCGCACCAACAGCGAGTTAGCACAAATGAAACGTCAGAGACAAGAGCAAACGAAAGAATTATTCGTGGACCATTAAATTGTCGCACAGAGATTCTCAAGACAAGGATGCAAGCAAAGGGACGCGCATTAATTTCCGGCTCGTCTCTTTTAGGTGCACTTGCCTGCGTGAGTGCTTCAAACCGATCGTAGATGAGAGGGGAACTGAAATTGGTGCTCGCGCAACGCCAGATCAATTAGGTACAAACCTTCGTGTCGCCGCTGAAAAGCCAACCATTCGCTGTCTCCCAGCAAACCTACGATCATAACCGACCGATGTTGGCATCATTGCTTCGTTCAGGCGCGGCATCCCGCCTTATGACCGGTCGCGCGAGGCTCTCAGCAGCTGCCCGTCACCGGTCGAACGCTTACGTCCTTCCTGCTCGTATGCTACATAGCTTGTTCATGAGGACACTCGGACAATTCATCGTAGAGCGGCGCAAGGAGCTGGGGTTGAGCGGACGAGAGGTAGTGGCGGAGGTGCGCAACTCCGACGGCAAGCCGATCTCGATTCCGTTTCTGGTTGACTTGGAGCACGACCGGCGCAAGCCTTCAGACGAGGTCCTGGAACAGTTCGCCAAGGTGCTCAAGGTCGATTCCGATATGCTGTACTTCCTGGCGGGAAGATTTCCAGCAGACCTCACCGCGGAGAGCATCAACACGGCGGAAGAGCTTGCCGCCGCGTGGAAAGCCTTCCGGCGCGAAGTTAAACGCAGGAAGAAGCCATGAAGATGATACCGGACAGGACCGGCCGTTTCCGTGAACGGCCCTACTACGAGCTCGCGGAACTGGAGGAACGCAGCGAGCAGGCGATCACCGTCTTTCTCCGCGAACGCTACGGCTTCGACCGGATTCCGATCCCGACCGAAGCCTTCACGATGTTGATCGAGCGCGACGCTGCCGACCTCGACCTGTCAGCAACTCTGTCAGACAAGGAGCATGACGTTTTCGGCGTCACGTACTTTCTTCAGGGCAAGAAGCCACACGTCCGAATACTGCGTGAGCTGTGGGAACAAAGCTGGCGCCTCAATCGCCTGAGAACCACGCTCGCGCATGAGTATGGGCACGTGCTGCTTCACACGTGGCTGTATGACCGACCCGACGCGCCGCCGGGTCCCCAGACCTGTTACTGGCGGACGATGCTCCCGACCGCTGGGGTGGTTGACTGGATGGAATGGCAGGCCGGATACCTCTCGGGCGCGCTGCTGATGCCGCAGACCTTCATTGGGCGAGCGGTGAACGCTTATTTCCGCAGCCGTGAAATCAGCCGTTCCGTTGTCAGAGATTCGCGCGAAGCTGCGGAACTTGCGCAGCGCATTTCTCTCATCTTTGAAGTCTCGACCGAGGCCGCGACCGTGCGTCTCAGCCAGCTCGGCTTCCTAAGCGACTAGCGCGCCGAATTCACCTCTTTCACGCAACCCGCCTCGTTCTCGGGGCTTGACATCTGTTCTGTCACTCGCTACATAGCGAGCTAGTTACTCAGCTTGTCTGACGCGAAAACCCCTGCCAAGAGCAGAGTCGATGCGAGACGGCCATGAACCAAGCTTCAAATAAGATTCAACGTTTCCTCGCGGCCCTCTTGAGTGCCGCGGCAACTCTCTTCGCGCCCAGCCACTGCTGGGCCGCCGACCGGGCAAACTTGCCGTGGGACTATACGCTCGACGTCATTCAGAACTTCGTCGCCGGGCCGCTCGCACATTCGGTCATCATTATTTCCGGCATTGTCGCGATGCTCGCTTTCGCGCTGGCTGGTGATAGCGAACTCGTGCGCCGTTTTGCGAAGGCAACCATTGGCACCGGCATCGCCCTGGTTGCTGCCCAGTTGCTGAACTACTTGGCTCCTTGAAGACCGTCCCCAGTCCCGTATGTGCATTTGGAAGGGTTATCGACTCGTCAGTTTGTGGAGGTCGTTATGAAACTCACCCGCATCACCAAGCCGCTTCGTTCGGTGCAAGTGCGTGTCACGGTTATCGGCGAGCTGAACGCCGCGCTCGAGAACTACGCGCGCTACTACGAGCACGTCCACGGCGACCCTGTGGAGCCCAGAGCGCTCATCCCTGAGATGCTTCGCGCATTCATGGATGCGGACCGCGAGTTCCAGGCATGGTCGCGTTCCCGGTCCAACGGCCGCCAGCAGCGTGTCGGCTCTGCGCCTTTGTCCGGCGCCGCCACCAAGACACAAGCGTGACTGCCGTATCGCAGCATCTGTAGACGCGCTCGGCGCAGCGCCTCGCGCGTGTGAGGATTTGACACGTCACTCATTCGCCAATGAAGGCTGCTTGCAGCATCGGAGCGGGCCGGTGAGCGCGAAAGCACGCGATTTTGTTGGGCAAGCAGGCGAATTCGCGACGTGTCCATCAGTCAGCAGACAAGAGCTAAGTCCTCGATTTTTCATCGCAAGCACGATGATCACGAACATCGAAAAGCCCAGGAGGTTCAGTCACATGGGCGAAGAACTCAAACAAACCTACACGATCCGGATTCCGGAGCAGATCGCGACACGAATAGAAGAAGCTGCCGGGCACCACGGAATTACGCCAACCACCCTTATCCAGTCGCTCATCATTCGCAAGTTTAAATCGCGTGAAAGCACCGATCGCGAGCCGGATGTTGCCTATGAAGTTCCACTCGGCGCGAAGCTGGAGACCTTGCGAAAGAGCATCGAACGGCTCGAACGCGGCGATTGCGCCCGGTTCGATCAACTCCGCTTCGAGATAGTAAAGACCCGCGCCGCCCTCCTGCATTCCCTCGATCAGACCCTCAGCGCCGCCGTCGTCGACCAGATTATCGAGGCCTCCGATCAGACCGCGCGTGAATACACCGCCGGCGTCGGCGGAGATTTGGAGAGCAGGCCATGAGGCTCGATTATGATGGCGCGGTGCTGCAGCGTGCGGATATGGCGTCGCTGCAGGTGTGGACGCAGACAGCGCTGCGGGTCGTCCTGCTCCTCGTTCTTTTGTGGGCGCTCATCACTACCGCGCTGGTCTGGTATTGGATGGGCTATTACGGCGGTCCGCCCGCACACGAGTACTTCGGGCGCTGGGTTCTGGCGTGGTTCTTCACCGAAGTCATTCCGTTGCCATTCGGTTCAATTCCATACCGGGGCGAGCGCTACACCATCGACAGCATGTATCTGTTCCTCAGCCGTAAGTATTACTTCGGCGCGTCGTTCGGGGGCTGGTTCTGGCGCTATGCGCCGTGGGGAGCTCTGCTGACCCTGCTCCTCGTCGGCCTCCTATTGCTCGCTATCTGTCCTCCTCCGCGTCGTCGCCGAGGCGAGCGGTACATTCGCGGCACCGATGTCATCCCGTCGCGGCGGCTGGCCAGAGAACTCGCCAGCGACGGCATCTCGATTGGAGACATGCCCACGCCGCGCAGGCAGGAGCCGCAGCACTTCCTGATCAGCGGAGCGCCCGGAACCGGCAAGTCGACTGCCATCCGCTCGATCCTTCGGCAGATCGAGCAGCGCGGTGAGATTGCCGTCGTGCTCGATCCCGAATGCGAGTATGTTCCGGAGTTTTACCGGCCCGAGAGAGGCGATCTGACACTGAATCCGCTCGACGTTCGGTGTCCCTCATGGTCGCCGTGGTGGGAGCTGATGCCGGGAAGCCAAGCGATGGATGCCGAGGCGCTGGCGGCGGCCCTGGTCCCCGACCCACCCAACACGTTCAGCCAGGGCGGAGCTGACTTCTTCTTCCGCCAGTCTGCCCGTACGTTGATCGTCGGACTGCTCGCCGCGCTCAAGTCATGCGACCCTGCGGACATTCCGAGACTGCTCGCCTTGCCGCGCCATCAATTGAAGGAAGCGCTCAAAGGGACTCCGGCAGAGGTCCTCATTGATCCGGGCGCGCACGAGCAGGGTGCGGGGATCGTCGCTACGGCCTTCAACGCGACCAGTTCCTTCCGTCATCTTCCTGGACGATCCGAGTGTTCGTGGAGCGCGCTCGAATGGGCCGACGCGCGGCACGGCTGGCTCTTTCTAAGTTCTACCGAAGAATCGCGCGAGGCGGCGCTTCCGCTGCAAAGCGTGTGGCTCGATTGCATCATACGCCGCTTAATGGCGACCGACGAATACCGCAACCAGGTGTGGATCATCGCCGACGAGTTGCCGGTCCTGAAGCGTCAGGCGGAACTCGAAACGCTGGTGGTGCGGGGGCGTAAGCGCAGGCTTTGCGCCGTGCTCGGCTTTCAGGCCATCACCCAACTTCGCGCCATCTATGGCCACGACCAGACCGCCACACTCGCCGCGGCTCCTGCGACCAAGCTCATCCTGCGCACCGGCGAAGCCGAGACCGCGCGATGGTCCAGCGCGCAGATTGGCGAGCGCGAAGTCATGCGCCGCGAGGTGGGGCAGAGCATCAGGGCGCAAAACGGCTTTACGATTCATCCGCGTCGTCAGGTCGAAAGCGCGGTGCTAGCAAGCGAGATCCAGATGCTACCGCCGTTCGAAGGTTACCTCTGCATCGCCGGTCATCATCGCGCACGGGTGCGGATTCCTTATCTCGCTCCTGTCAGGCATCAGCCCGGTTTCATCCGCCGTGTCGAGGCGGCAGTCGTCGACACCAAGCAGATCCCGGAGCACAAGGCGTCCGTTATGAAGCTTCATCCCAAGAGCGAAAACGGCGGTTCACCGCGACCGCCGCGACTTCGGGCCTAGACCATGCTTGTCATGTCCAAAGGCGCGCTCTCCGCAAGCCAGGCCGAGACATATTACGAGGAAAAGTACGTCCATGACGACTACTACTCCGAGGAACAGCGCGTCGTCGGTGAGTGGTTCGGCAGAGGGGCGGAAGCGCTCGGGTTGTCCGGCGAGGTTGCGTCCGAAGACTTTCGCGCGGTTCTTCGCGGTCAGCGCCCATCAAACCGAGAAGCGCTGGTCCACAACGCCAACGGCCGCACAGAACGGCGCGCTGGCTGGGACGCGACTTTCAATGCACCCAAGTCGATCAGCATCCAGGCATTAGTCGGCGGCGATAGCAATCTTGCGGAGGCACACCGCCGAGCCGTTAGCCGCGCGCTCAAAGAACTAGAACAGTACGCTCTCTCCCGCCGAAACGGCGGCAGCGAATGGGTGAGCACGAACAACATTGTCGCTGCGCGCTTCGAGCACGTCGCGGCCCGGCCCTCGCAAGGAATCGATGACGGTTACGGACCCGACCCGCATCTCCATACCCACGTCGTTATCGCCAACATGACGTTGCGCCCGGACGGCCTCTGGCGTGGACTCGATCCCGTCGAGATCTATCGCTCGCAGAGCTTCGCAACCGCCGTCTATCGGTCCGAATTGGCGCGCGAAGCACAAAGCCTCGGCTTCGCCATAGAGCTGACCGGAGCCGATGGCAGGTGGGAACTCCACGGCTATACGCGCGAGCAGCTGATGGCGTTCTCCCGCCGACGCCAGGACATCGAGGAAGCGCTCGCGCGCCGAGGGCTCAACGGAGCCGTAGCGGCACAAAATATCGCTCACCAGAGCAGGCTCTCGAAAGATCACCGCGGCGAGGACGAGCTTCGCGCGGAATGGCGAGTCAGAGCCCGCGAATACGGAATCAACTTCCAGCGACAGCACTCGGCGATTGAGCCAGCGTCGAGAGTCGAAGTGGAGAACGCGGTTCGTTTCGCTCTCGCTCACACCACCGAGCGCGAAGCGGTGATCGATAGCAGAGCGCTGGAAGCTGCGGCGCTCCAACACGCTATGGGCAGAGCGGATCTAAACGAGGTAAGGAATGAAAATCGTCGGAGCCAAGAGCGAGGCCAGCTCTTGGCCGTCTCCACCTCCCAACCCGTCGCGCAGACTTCCTTTACGACTCCCGAGATGATCGCGCTTGAGCGCGACAACCTCGACCTGATGCGAGTTGGTCAGGGTCGAGCGACGCCGATTGCCCAACCGACCGAAATCCAACAACGGGCCGCAGAGCGTGGCCTACTCTCCGATCAAGCGGAGGCGGCGAAAATCACGCTAACAGCCCGCGATTGGCTGACCGCCATCGAAGGCCGCGCCGGGAGCGCGAAGACCACCACCGTCGGCGCGATCGCGGAATTTGCCCGAGAGCACGCTTACTCGGTGCAGGGCTTCGCGCCAACCACGCGGGCTGTCAAGTCGCTTTCAGAAGCGGGCGTAAACGCGCGCACGGTCGCGAGCCTGGTGCAGAATCCATCGCCGCCGGCCGGCAAGAAGCAATTCTGGATCGTAGATGAATCCAGCCTCCTTTCCACACGCCAGATGAACCGGCTTCTTCACTCCGCGCACGAGGCGAAGATCGATCGCATCGTCTTTCTCGGCGACCAGCGACAGCATCATGCAATCGAAGCGGGGCGTCCCATGTCTCAGATGCAGCAGGCGGGCATGCCCGTCGCTCGACTCGAAGTCATCCGGCGCCAACGCGACCCGACCCTTCGGCAGGCTGTCACGCTTGCCGCGGAAGGCAGGATCGCCGACGCATTGATGCTCCTCGGGAACCAGAGTCGCGTCCGCGAGATCTCCGTAGCCAGAGACCGGTACCAAGCAATCGCGAGGGAATATCTGGCGGCACACGAGGCAGGTCAGCGCGTGCTGGTTGTCAGCCCCGCCAACGACGAGCGCCGCCAGCTCAACTCCGCCATCCGCGATCTGCTCCGCAGTCGCGGCCACATAGCCGACGCGGGAAGAGAACAGATAGTCCTAGTCGATCGTAATCTCACCAAAGTTCAGCGTACCCACGCCCGAAACTACGAAGTCGGCGATGTCGTTCTGTACCGGCGCGGCAGCAAGAAGCTCGGTCTTGCGCCGGGCGGATACGCGTCAGTCGAAGCCATCGACCCCAAACATAACCGAATCACCGTTGGTACTGATGGTCGAACGATCCAATACAACCCAAAGCGTCCTTCTGGTGTCGAAGTGTTTCGTCCCGAGCATAGAGTCTTTGCCGTGGGCGACCGCATACAGTTCCGAGCGCCCGATCGTGCGCTGAAGGTGGCGAACGGCGAATTGGCAACGGTCGTAGCGATCGATGCTGCCAAGGCTGTCCTCCGAACCGATGCAGGGCGAGAGGTAAGCGCTGCACTCCAACGCCTCCGGCACATCGATTACGGTTACGCCTCAACTTCGCATTCGAGCCAGGGGGGGACGGTCGATCGGGTCGTCGTGAATATCGATACACTTCGTTCCGTTGAACTCGTCAATCGAAAGCAGTTTTACGTCTCGATCAGCCGCGCGCGCGACGCGGTCACAATCTACACCGATGACCGTAAGGCGCTTCGCTATGCGGTCAACCGCAACCGCGAGAAGTCTGTCGCACTTGAGCAGGCCCGAATCCGAATTCAGCCGCATATCAAGCAGGGCACGGAAGTGCGGCGCCGGATTATTAGCCATCAACACGGAATTCGCCGTTGAGCCCTCATCGACACGGCGACCCGCTGCTATGAGCGCACACTCGGGCTTCGCAAAGCTTCGCCACTCGGCCACACCGTGCTGCGCACGGCTCACGCTCCGCGACGGGCCGCCAAAGAGGTGGCGCTTGCTGCGCTTGCAACCGCGCCACCAGCGCTATCGCGTCGGGACGCTGCGCTTGTCACGGTTGCAGCGCTCCGCTGCGCGCGTCTCGGAATTCGGCGTCGCCGCCCAGATTCGGGTGAGGCGGCGGCCCTTTCAATGCTGCGCAGCAACCCAAACGCCCTTCCCTTCGGGACGCGGGCGGAAGATAGCGAATGAACACCAAGTTGAACCGAGATTTTCGCGGCAATCGGTTTCTCTTGCCTTACAACGTGTCAGTGTGCTAGCTACATAGCTAGTTGCTTTTTTCTTTTCGATTCTGCACGGTGCCCGCCCATGAGTTTCACGCTTAAGTCCGAACGAGAACGCAATGGTCTTGTCGCAAGGCAGGAGGCCTTCAAGACGGCTCTCCGCGCCACAGCGGGCGAGGTCAAGGTTCGTGAGCTTTTCCAGCTAATGACGGCCGAGGAGGCAGCGGAATTTCTCGCCCTCGAACTCGGGACGGTACGCAATCTGACGTATCGTCATGAGCTTCCCTCGGTGAAGATCGGCGCCCGAGGAGTTCGCTATCGGCTGATCGATCTGATCGCTTGGAGCGAGCAGCGAAGCAGGCTCGCCATCTGACTGAATTCCAGGAGAGCAATATGGCTCGGAAACATGGAAAAGACCGCGGTCTGTTCGAACGTCCGCAGGGTTCGGGTATTTGGTGGGTGCGATACTTCGACCGCGACGGTCGTGAACATCGAGAGAAGATTGGAACGAAAGGCCTCGCTCGGCGCGTATATGAAAAGCGAAAGACCGAGATTCGAGAGGGCCGCTTCTTCGCGCCAGAAAGGCGAGGAACCGTCGCATTCGAATCCATCCTGTCCGACTATAGGAATTCAGCTCTCAAGGCCGGCCGGGAAATCATGCGCGGAGACATCGGCTACCGTCGGTTAAACGACGCCTTCGGCCCCGAGAGAGCCGATTCGATCACCCCAGCGCAAATTGAGTCATTCCGCGACAAGCTCGCTGAAGAGCTTTCCGCCGGTACGGTCAACCTTCATCTGAAGTTGCTCCGCGCGATCTTCATGCGCGCCGTTCGCACGCAATCTATCGCGTCAAACCCGGTAAGCAGGGTCAAGCTCTGCAGGGAAAATAATAAGCGTCTTCGCTGGCTCAGGGACGATGAGGAATCGGCGCTTTTTGAAGCCCTACCGAACTGGTTGAAGCCGCTAGTGATCGTCGCGCTGAACACCGGCATGCGAAAGGGCGAACTCCTGAACCTCCGCTGGCGCGATGTCGATTTCACGAGCGGGACGATAACCATTCGCGATCCGAAGTCAGGGGAAGACGAGCACGTCCTTATGAACTCGACGACCCAACAGACCCTGAAGACTCTCTGGGGTTCCTCGACGAAGGTCGTGCAATTGAAAGCGGGCGCGTCGGATAGAAGCACGTTCGTGTTCAGTGCACCGAGAGGCGGATTCATCCAGAACCTCAAGCGATACTGGTACCCTGCCCTTCGCTGCGCCGGCATCGAAGATTTTCATTTTCACGATCTCCGTCATACGTTCGCGTCGCGCGCGGCAATGAGCGGCGTCGATCTCTACACTCTGCAGGCGCTGATGAGACATCGAAGTTCACTGATGACGCAGCGTTACGCGCATCTGAGCGGGGCGCATCAGCGCGAGGCGATCCGCCGCCTAGATGGTTGGCATGAGCGGCAGAATCCGATCGCAGATCGACGGTCGTAAAGCGCAGCCCCAAATTCGATTACTTCCAATCTTGGGCCGTCCGCCGAGAGTGCGGCGTGTAAACCTCTCGGTCAGTTGATCGCCGGACGGCCTCCCCTTCCAGTGTGGGTCGATCAAACCGACCCAACCTGTTAAAGTATTCCGTCGCACAGGATGAATTATGCTGAATCAAGAGAGAACATTCACCCCCAGCGAGGCGGCGGTCGTGTCGGGCGTTCCAGTCAAGACGGTGCATCGCGAGATCGACGAAGGGCCTTTGAAGCCAAAGCGCCGGAGGCCTGGAAGCAAGAGAACGCTCCGCGAACAGGACCTCTTCTACTTGGCCGTAGCGAAGGGTCTTGATACGCGCCTGGTCCAACTCACCAGTGAGGGCAAAGATAAGCTTCACGATGCGATCATCGTATATTGGCGAAGTAGGAAACCGGCCAAAAAGGAATTGCCGCTCTTCGGAGGCCGTCTCTTGCTCGATCTTAAGCTAGTTCTCGAAGAAGTGCGTTCCAGATTGGAGCGTCTTGAACGGGCTAGAGCAATGGTCGTTGAAGATCCCGAGATCAGGGGTGGCGAGCCGTGCATTCGCGGGACCAGAATTGGTGTCTATGAAGTCGCGAGTATGCTCGAACACGGCGCGGCCGAAGAGGAGATTTTGGAAGGCTACTCATCGCTCAAGCGCGAGCAGCTTGAACTCGCCAAAATTTTCGCGCAGGCCTACCCGCGCAAGGGCCGACCACCTCGCCATCCGTGGCACCAGACGCCCTGGCGTGAGATCTCGCGGAGCGAAACTCTCAGGTGAGGTTTCTGATCGATGAATGCCTGCATACCAGCCTCACGGATGTCGCAAACAAGGCCGGCCACGAGGCCCATCATGTGACTCGGCGAGGATGGTCAGGGTTCAAGGATTATCAGCTCCGAGAAGTGATTCTGCGCGAAGAATTCGTCTTCGTCACCAACAACGCACGTGATTTTCGCAAGCTGATGGCGGAGAGCGAATTGCACCCCGGCCTGGTGGTGATCATTCCGAACGTCGCGCCGGCGTTGCAGCGCCAGATGTTTGATCGCGCGATCGGTGAGGCCTCGAGGCTTCGCGATCTGATAAACAGAGTCGTGGAGATCGACATCGACGGTGTGAACGTTTTCGAGTTGCCAAAGTAGGAATGACAGAGTTGGATGCCGATTTCGCAGCGTGCATGTATAGTGAAAATGAGCCGATACTGTGGGGGAGAATTCAAAGCTGTAACAACTCGCCAGATGCGAAGGCCACGAAACGGGCTGAGCCGATTCGGCGGCGAGTAGACGGCGGTCACCTGTCAGTCCATGACCTCAAGGCGTACATCCGACAAACTGACGGGGCCTTTCTTGCGGCACATTGCGATCTCGCCGGACAAGATCGATCGAAATCGATATCCTTTCAATATTCCCGCGTTCTCGCACGGCATCGACATCAGAATAACTTCGAACGTCACCTTCTTTGTTGGCGAGAATGGATCGGGGAAATCCACCCTTCTCGAAGCTATTGCCGAGAGCAGTGGCTTCAACGCCGAGGGCGGCGGCCGCGACCACACCTTCACCGATCGCAAAGACAAATCAGACCTCTCGTCCGCGATCACCTTTCATGGCTAGCGAAGGTTACGGACGGTTTTTTCATGCGTGCGGAGAGCTTCTACAATTTCGCCAGCTATATCGAACAGTCGGGTAGCGACTTCCGAAGGTATGGAGGCCGCTCGCTGCATGATCAGTCCCACGGCGAGTCCTTCCTTGCGCTGTTCTCGCACCGTTTCAACCGCGGAATTTACATCTTGGACGAACCGGAGGCCGCGCTATCGCCGCAGAGGCAACTGAGTTTCCTTGCCATCATCCATCGTCTCGAAACCGCTGGCCGCGCCCAATTTCTGGTTTCCACCCATTCGCCAATCATCCTGGCGTATCCCGGCGCAGTGCTGTTGAGCCTTGACGGCAACGAGATTCGAGAAGTTCATTACATGGACACTGATCACTCCCGTGTGACCAAGCAGTTTCTTACTGCGCCGGAACGCTACTTCAAGCATCTATTTTCTGAGGAATCAGACGACGACGATGCAACGTAGCGACTGAAACTCTGGTGCCGGTTTTGGTGCCGGTTGAAGGTCGATTTTCAGTGCTCTTGGATGAGATCGAATGAACAGAAACAATTGGAAATATGGGCATTTTCCGTGATCCGCCGATCGACCGGGGCGGCCTTACAAGCCGAGGGTCGCAGGTTCGAAACCTGCACCGCCCACCAATGAACTCAAAGAGAATTTTGAGCGCTATTCCGGCGGTCGATGGCTTGACGACCAGACTTGACGACCATTCGCGGTTGAAACGGCCTTGATGTCGGTTCGAGATGCGCTCGGCGCTCTTCGTGAGCCCCTTCTCTCCCAAGGGTTTCGTCCAAAGGCTGCCACGAAGGATCGATCAAAGGCTGCCACTGGCATTCTTCGATCAACCCCTTCTCTCGCAATACTTTCATTCTAGAGATTGCCACCAAAAGTGTGTATTAGGGGACTTGGCAACCTCGGACTCGCTTCAGGCTTGGGCCGTCAGGATGGAATCCATCTTCGCCGCGGCGTCGTTCATCACGCTCGGCATGACGTGGCTGTAGGTATCCATCGTCAGCGTGATGCGCGAGTGCCCGAGGATCTCCATGACCACGCGCGGATGTGTTCCCTGGGCCAGGAGAGGCGAGGCCGCCGTGTGCCGTAGGTCGTGAAAGCGGCTCGCCGGGAGCTCTCCGCGCTTGAGCAGGGCCTTGAAGTGGCGGACGACGTTGCGCGGCTCCAGCGGCGTGCCCTTCTTCGTCGCAAACACCAAGCCGGTATCGATCCATCCTGAGCCGGCGGCGAGCCGCTCTTCGAGCTGGCGCGCGCGATGCTTGCGAAGTGCCTTGGTCGCAATCTCGGGAAGCGTGATGGTCCGACGGCCCCCGGGCGTCTTTGGAGAGAGCAACTGGAGCTTACCCTCGGCGCTGGAGCAAACGGTTGACGCGCAACGTGCCCTCCTCGAGCCATTGATGAATCGGCGAATCCGGTTTCTTGGTTATCGCAGGTATTGCCAAGGATGCTTACACCAACGGATCACATTCATGGGGGGCACTCTATTGCGATCCTGGTCAAGAACTTTAGTTCGATTCCTGTCCACTCCCAAAACGCTCTATTGCAGTTCGTCCCCATAACTCCAGTGCACACGTCAGTCATCAGAAGTCGACTCTCAAGCTTAAATGTAGGCCCGCATGTGTACTCTTTCTGGGCGCGGGGAAAACACCCTTCCGGTTGCCGCGTCGACAATAACGAACGATGCGCACTCAGTACCGCATCCGATGATGATGACTGTATAGTGGTCCGCAAAGTTCTACCCTTTTTTTCGCCCCTTCTCGAATTCTCGTGCGGAACTCACGATCCTCAGGGGTTCTCAAAATGGGCACTGCTGGCTTGCCTTTGTATATCCTGGCTACTTTGTATTGCTCAAACTGAGGAACCACTAAATTGTTTGCCGCATTCGCTTGGAGTAGTACAGAGAGGATCAGAGAAAGCATAAGCGAGCAGTGTAGGCAGTTAGGAGCACGAGGACTTCACCGGGATTAAGCTCGCGGATGAGCCTCATGTATTGCTGCGGAAGAATGTCGTTCCGGGAGGAATATTTCTCTGTGGCACTCAGTAAGAGAATCTTTTTTAAGACCTCGAACCGAATCTGATCAGGACGACTGTCAATGAGGTCGAGCATTTCTTGAAGACACTCCGCGTGCTGATCTGTCGCCAAGTAGTCGTCCTTGATGCGACCCTTTTCTCGGTACTGATTCCACTCAGCCCTCAAAGCGTCGAGAAATTTCAAGCTGCGCCAGCGCTGAAAAATGAAGCCAATGGATCGGACGAGGTCCTTCTTGTCCGAAGATGCCAGGCCGGTTAACCCTTCGGCGACTCCCTGGAGGGTCTGTCCGAGCAGGTCAGAAGTCTCGGGCTGTTTGCCGGCTAATGCCGCCGGCGTCACGAGTTCCTTTGACATCTTAGCCTCTTTCCTCGGATGACCATCTCGCTCAGAGCGATTATCGCCTCGCGGCGACTATCCGCGCCTTGGCGTCGCGTGCGGCAAAACGCGCCTGCTGCCGCCCTCAAGCGACCCGAAGCGGTTGAAAACTAGGTCTCCGGCCAAGCCAAGCAGTCGATTTCGATTTCCACTAGCCAATCGCGGTCGATGAACCCTTTGACCTCGACGAAAGTGCAGGCCGGCTTGACGCTAGAAAATGTCTCGCCGTGCGCTCGCGCAGCTTCTCGCCACCGCGAAATGTCGACAAGCATGACGCGAGTTCGAACCATGGTGGCAAGAGAGAAGCCCGCTTCGGTGATCGCGTTCGCCGCGATTTCTATGCAACGCTTCGTCTGGCTGTAAACATCTCCACGCGCGGCTACGGCCCCCGCCTTCGGCAATGGGGGCGGTCCCAGCGACGAATAGGAACGGCCTTCGTCCGGACAGCGCGGGAAAAATCCAATTTCCGGTTCAAGCGGTGAACCAGAGGAGATGTTGCTACGCATGGCGCGGCACCACGCGCGCAACGACGCCGAGCGCTAAGGCGGCCTCGGCGCGGCGCTTAAACTTCAGCATCCGAGTCGGTCATGTAGTAGTCGCCCGCGGAGCGTAAAGCTATTCACCACCTGTCTTGCCGGTGGCACGGGCTGTTGGCTTAGTTTCCATAGTTCAGCGATCCGCTCGGCTTCACTGACCAGTATTGGATCGTCTTCTCCGAGCAGCCTGAGAACGGCAGGAAGTGAGCTCGACCGAATCCATTCATTGACCCAGGCGGGTGCGCCCCTCCAGTGACGATTAATGCTGCCATACGTGCGGTGGTAGCAGAGTTCCTTTAGGAGGCGGTACTTTGCGGCGATCGACGGCTCCTTTTCGATTCTGTTCGTCAATCTATCAACCAGCCCTTGAACCGAGGCCGATGCCATCAAAGCCTTGTCGGCTGAGTTCCAATCCTCGAACCGACGCTCTTTTTCGAGAACATCTGCAATGAGAGCAACCCTCGGGCACTCGGTCGCGGCGGCGTACATCGTATACGTGGCGGAACACGGGTCGCACTCCAACCGTCCATCCCAACTCACCGAGTTACTGGGCCAGCCGTGATCAGGGGTCAGACGGTAGATTACGATCTCGCCATCTCCGCAGGAGCAGAGTTCACGTGTAAGTTCCTCTATGTCGGCACCCATGCAACTTCCTTGCGACTCTGTGATTCGCCGCTCGCCGGGCGCCCGCAAGCCTCGCCACCCAGCCGCCATCCACAGGGCAGCGGGTCCCGAAGAGGGCCAAATCCGTGCCACATGGCAGCCTTGGCAGCCTTCGACAGGAAACCATTGCCGCAGAAGAACTTCACGAAGAGTGCCACTGGCAGCCTTCAGGTGGTAGTCTTTGGCAGCCTTCATGAGCGGAGATTGAGTGAGGACAAGTGGAGAAACTGACGACCAAGTTGACGACCAGACGCTCGCCGGCGAGGGCTGACGACCAGAGATGCCGACCAAGGGCGAAGCACGCCGTGGAAGCGGGCGCTCAGTGTTCCAGCGAACTTACAAGCCGAAGGTCGCCCGGCTGCAGTCGTGTTGCGTTTCGTCACGCATCCGTGCGCGTAGGATTCGTCTTCCCGGAGAGATAGATACCCATTGAGTATATTTGGTCGTTTAAGCGACTAAGTCCCTTGTGGCATGAACGTTGCGGCCCTCTGCTTCTTGAACGTGGCAGCGCCGCGTAGAGGGCATTCGTTTGACCGGGAATTACGAAATTCTTTCGCCTTGGCGGTAACGGCCACGGCCCTGCGCTATGCGGTATTCTCGGCGATTGTACCGGAGTTTGTAAACGGCGCTGCGATTGGTCGTATTGTTGCCGCAATTGGCTTGCTGCAATGGGCAGTGCTAGGCGCGCTGCTCGGCAACAGGTATAAAGGTAGTCCGATTAGGACCGAGGGCGCACTGCGCAGGGGGCAATGCACTACTATCAGTATTTTCGGCTGAAAGGTCCGCCTTTCCAACCCGCATCACCTGATGGCGCGGTCTATTTGAGCCCGACTCATCTTGAGGGCCTCGCCACGCTCGAATCGGGACTGTCGGGTGATCTCACTGGCTTGACCCTGCTGACGGGCGAAGCCGGGACCGGAAAAACCACCCTCATATATTCCCTGCTGCAGCGCGATTTCAAGCGGGTCCGGATCGCCCACATCGACGACCCCAAGCTCTCATTCCCGGAAATAATGCGGGTGATCCTGACTCAGCTGAATCTTTACTGCACCGGATCGACGAAGCTGGACTACCTCGAGGCGCTGGACCGATTTCTGGAGCTTCGGGGCAAGGAAGAACGGATTGCGATCATCGTAGATGAGTCCCAGATCCTAAGCGATGACGTGTTGGAGGAACTGCGACTCCTGTCGAATCGCGGTGACCGGCGCATGCAGCTCATTTTAGTAGGGCATCCCGAACTCGCTGAGCGCTTGAAGAAACCAGAGCTACGCCAATTAAATCAGCGAATTTCCTCGCGTGGCGTACTTTCCACGCTCAGCACCGCGCAGGCCGTCAAGTACGTCGAGTGCAGGCTGAGCGCTCAAGGCAGCAACTGCGCGGCGATCTTCGAGCGTGGCGCTTTGAAACGCCTGCTTCGGCGTAGCGACGGAATACCCCGAAAAATCAATATGCTCTGCCATAGCGCGATGCAGGCGGCGTATAACGGAGGCGAGAGAAAGGTCAGCTACAAGACAGCGAACAAGACTGCTGCCGATTACCACGATTCGGTCAAGATCAAAAAAGAGGGATTCAGCACGCAGTCTCTGGTGGTGTCTGCGGTGGGCGTCGCGCTCGCGGCGCTATTGCTGATGGGTTTCGTCCATCCGAACGTCTGGCCATGGAAACTCAACCACACCGCCGCGGCGACGGAACAGACGGTTCGACCGCAGCGAGCCAAGCAAGCTAAACCGGTCGAGCAAGTAAAACCTGTCGAGCCAAAGCCGGTCGAGCCAGCCAAGCCCGCCGAGCAAATCAAGCCCGTCGAGCAAGTCAAGGCTATCGAGCCAGCTAAGCCCGTCGAGCAAACCAAGCCAAGCGAGCAACCCGGTGTCGAAGGGCGTCCTGATTCCGGTGCGAAGCCCAACGCTGCCGCTCCTCTCGCGGCTCAGCGGGCCGAATTGAGGGCCTCACTTGCTCCCGCAACGGCGGCATCCGCAGCAGCCAAAAACGACGCTGCCGCGCCGGAAAAGCGCATCGTTCCACCCGCTCCTGCCGCAGCCGCTCCAGTCGCCGCGACTCAGAAGCAGACCGCGGTGGCCGCAGTCCCGGAGCGGCAAAATCAAATCGCTATCATGGATGGCGATACGCTCGAGAAAATTGCCATTCGTTACTTCGGATCGAAGTCCGGAATTAACGAACTCGTCGCCGCGAACCCGCAGCTGACCGACATTAATCGGCTGACTGTGGGACAGATAATTCGCTTGCCTCCCGGTGTCACTCCAAAAGTCTCGCAAGATCAGAGCGAAGCTGCGCGGCCAGCCCCGAACGCGGGCGATTCTCCCGAGCGATAGGCGAGCTGCCGCAGGTGCGTAGCTTCACGCGGATCCCACGCAAGCGGTCACAGCATCAAAGCTCGCGGGCGAGCCGATCACGGGCAAGCTGACCAACGCTCCGGGCAACAACGCCTCGATCGGCGGCCTGAAAGTGATAGCCACGAGCGGTTGGTTCGCCGCACGGAGAGCATCTACAAGATTTACGCGGAAAGTTTCAAGGACCGGACGCACCTGAACGCGATCCTTCTTGAAGCCCAGGAGATTGTGAATAACACTCTCACGATGAAATCGTGAAAGCTGCGCTGTCACCTCACCGTGATTTTGCTCTGTCTCCGGTCGTATTCGTCTCCGGCCTCGCAGATACCCTGGTAGAAAAGCTTCACCGCGTTGAGCGTGGAGAGCAGCCCGGAGAAGATTTCATCGCGATCTGCGTCGTTCTGTACATGCCTTAAAATCGGGCCCCAGACTTCCTGACCCGCGTGTTCCTCGTCCGCTTTGAGATGATAGCTGAAGAAAAAGACTTGCTCGTCGTTGAGGCCGAAAGTCTTTTTCCAGACTTGCGGCCGAAAATTGTTCTCGGGCAGCGTGCTAAGGATGAATTCGTCGGTCGAGGTCGTCAGCCAACCGACGATCCAGTGACGCGTCCGGCACAGATTTTCCCAAACATTGAATGCGGCGTCGACTAATGGCAGCGGCTTGACGGTGTTCATCTCGGCGTCGTTGAGGCCGACATTGCGCCCCATCTGCCAGAGAATTGTGGTGTGTCCTGTGCCGATGTCATCGTCCATCACCAGTTCCTGGCGAATCTGGCCGATAGTCTTTCTGACCACCTCAAGGTCGGGGCATCGGCTCATCCACGCGGGCCGCAGGACGGAGCTCAGCAGGCGATTTCTCAAGATGTGCTGAAGCAGGTATGAGCGCCCACGGCCCGGCGTCAGCGGATCGGAGAACCAGCCGATTTCTTTCCCCGTCTTGAGAGTGTAGTCGGCGATATCGTCGATCAGCGTCCTCGCGTGTTGATTTTCGCTCATTACGATCCCTGCTTGGACTCGAAATTAGATAAGCCATCCTACACATCTGAAAGTGAAACGCGCCATTGTTATAGAAACCGCGACGGCACCGGGCGCAGGAGTTCATCGTCGGAGGTCTGCGGAGCGGGGTAAGCTTTCTTGCTATGGGTCAGTCCGAGGTCGAGCAGAGTTTCGCAGAGCTTGAAAGCGACGAGCCCGGGATTCAGGATCGGCACCTCGAGCCGCTCCTTCAGGTAGGTGTGCGACTGATGCATCGTCGTCGAGCCGAGAACCAGGGTGTCTGCGCCGTCATGGTCGATGGCAGTACGGCAAGCGCGCTCCAATTTCTCGAAGACGAAGTCCTCTTTTCCCGACAACAGTTCCTGCGCATCGGGCCGCGTATCGATGTTCCGGATCGACACCAGCGCATGTTGGAGCCCGGTCTCGCGCGCAAGCTTTTCGTAGATCCAATCCCAGCGTTGCCACATCGTAATGACCGAAAATCGTTTTCCGAGTGCAGCCGCCATCAGGAATGAGGCTTGGCCCGGCCCGACCACGGGGATGGACAGGCGCGAGCGCAACGCGGAAACGCCCGAATCGCTCATGGAGTTGATACAAACCGCTGCGTACCCCTCGGTTTCAGCGCGGGCACCGATGTCGAGGCAGAAAACGTCCGCCAGCGTCGCTTCATAGAACGAATCAAGGATGTGAGCGCCGTTGCGGGTTGCGACGAAATCGACTTCGATATCAGGTCGTATCAGTTCGGCAGGAATCTGCGCGCGGAACATCGAGAGGGCCGCTCCCGGAATGGGAACGGGGACAATCATTTTGATTCGCTTCTTGACGAGTCTGTTCTGGGCGTGCGTCACGTAAGAGCCTCCTTGACGGATTGGTGGCTTTTCCGCGGGGGTTCCATATCCCAGGGCGCTCGTGAATCCCGGCGGTGGGCCAAAGTCGCGACGCGCGTCGACAGCGACAGCGCCAGCGGGGCGCGACCCCGACGCCGGCGTCGAAGCTCGCCTGGCCGCCGGGCATCATACGCGAAACCCGCATCGCCCACGAAATCCGCGAGGCGTCCGCTATGAGCCCGAAGAAATGTAAGTCCGCAACTCGTTCAGCTCCGACTGCGCTTCCTGGAGACGCTGCTTCACGACGTCGCCGATACTGACGATCCCTTCGAGCGCGCCGTTGCGAACCACCGGCAGGTGACGGATGCGCTGCAGCGTCATCACCTCCATCAGTTCGACAATCGCGTCCTCCGGCGAGCAGGTCTTGACCTCGGTCGTCATCAGACGCTCGACCGGAAGCGCCGTCACCAAGTCTCCGTGTTGAGCCATGCCGCGGATCACGTCGCGCTCGGAGATTATCCCGGCGAGGCGGCCCTCTTCATTGACCACCGGGGCGGCGCCGATTCGGTTTACGCTCAGCACCTTGACGAGCGCGGCGACGGTGTCGCGCGGCGCTACGGTGACGACCTTGTGGCCCTTGATCTCCAGGACCGCGGAAACCTTGGTTGCCATTTTTGCGATCTCCTGGGTGTGATTCGTCCGGCCCAAGACAAGTCTGCGCGCGCGGCAACTCAAGGGTCAAGCAGGGGTTTCAGACGACGCCCCGAACCCGGCGTCGAGGCAAGGGCGCTTAGCTCAGCGGTGGAGCATCGACCATAGACGCCGCGGGCGCAGATTCAAACGGTTGGAGCGCACCCGGTAAGACGGCCGGACAAGCATCGATTATTGCGTCACTGCTGGATTATCGCCGCCTCGCTGACGAAGCGCGGCGTCAAGCACGGCTGCCAGTGTGTCCAGCGTAACCGGCTTGGCCATATACTCGTCCATCCCCGACTCCAGGCAGCGTTCGCGCGCGCCTTCAAGGGCATGCCCGGTCATCGCGATTATGGTGGTGTGCCGATCGCCGTTTTCGCGCCGCCGGATTTCGGCAGTGGTGGCGTAACCGTCCATCTCCGGCATTTCACAATCGAGCAACACGACCGGATACTGGGCGCTGGCCATTGCCGCCAGCGCCGGCTCGCCACCGTCCACAGTGTCAACCAGGTACCCAAGCCGCTCGAGCTGTTTTTGCGCAACCTTGCGATTTACCAGGTTGTCATCGACGACCAGGATTCGCGTCGGGGCGGGGGATTTCCCATTTCTCGGCACCGCCGCAGCGGTCGGAGCCGCCAATTCGTCCTGCGGCCCGTGAAGGATCGGCGGCCCTGACGCGAGCAAGGCACAAAGCGTGGCGTGAAGATGGGACGGCTTGATCGGTTTGCTCAACCAGTGGCCGGAACCATCCCTTTCCCGGGCCACACCCATCATGATCAGAGGAGTTTTCGCCAGGCGCGGATCCAGTCTGATCTTGCGCGCAAGTGTGGCCCCATCCATGCCGGGCATTTGGGCGTCGACCAGAATAACGTCGAACGGCTGCGTGCCGGCCGATCGCTGCCGTAGCGCGGTCAGCGCTTCATCACCACCTTGGACGGCGTCAGCGATCATCCCCCACGAGAGCATCGTATCCGCGAGCGCGGCGCGATTGGTCGCGTTGTCATCGACGATCAGGGCTGATCGGCCCGCGAGTGGTGATGTCCGCCGTATCTCCTCCCCCGCAGAGGCAGTCGGCAGGGCAAAAACCGCAGTCAAGTAAAATGTCGAACCCTCGCCCGATACGCTTTCGATATCGATCTTCCCCTCCATGCGCTCGGCCAGTTTCGCCGAGATCGTCAGGCCTAGGCCGGTTCCGCCGTACTTGCGCGTGGTTGACGCATCGGCTTGCGAGAAAGGGCTGAAAAGCGCGGCCTGCAAGGCGTCTGGGATACCGATTCCGGTGTCGCGGATGGCGAATCGAATTGTCACCTTGTCTGCGGTTCGCGCCTGGGCGGTCACGCTCACCGCGACCTCGCCGCCGGCGGTGAATTTCAAAGCGTTTCCGATCAGATTGTTCAACACCTGGCGCAGCCGATTGGGGTCGCCCGAAACGATTGCGGGCACGCCGCCTGCCACTGCCAGGACGAGCTCGAGACCTTTGCTGCGGGCCTTTTCGCCGAAAGACTCGATCGTAATTTCGAGCACTGCGGACAGGTCGAAATCGATTCGTTCGAATACCACCTTGCCCTCGATCAACTTGGAAAAGTCGAGGATGTCGTTCACGATCGTCATCAGCAGGCGGCCGCATTCAGCGGCCGTCTTCGCGCATTCAAACTGTTCCGCGTTCAGACCGGATTCGAGCAGCAGTTCGTTCATCCCGATGATGCCGTTGAGCGGCGTGCGAATCTCGTGGCTCATGTTGCTCATGAACTCCGACTTGATCCGCACGCCCTCGAGCGCCGCGTCGCGCGCGCGGCTCAATTCCTGCTCGGCGTGTTTGCGTTCCGTGATGTCCACCGAGACCCCTTCGTAGTGGCCGATTTTGCCGGCGGCGTCGCGTACTACGTGAGCGCTTACCACGCACCAGACGATCGTTCCATCGGAACGGCGGAACTCCGCCTCCCGGTTTTCAACCACGCCATCGCGCGCGAGAAGGGCGTTAAGCTGCGATCGCTCCTCTGGATGATTCCATAGCTCACTAACATTGACCCGCTTCAGGCTCTCCTCATCTTCGAATCCGAGCATCGCGACGAATCTCGGATTAGCCTCAATCACATTTCCCTCACAGCTAATGATGAAGACGCCGACCGGAACGGAATTGAACAGATTGCGATAGCGCGACTCGGCCCGCTTGCGTTCGCGCCGCAATTCGGCGTCACGCAACTCGCGCTCGACCGCGGGCGCGAGCCGCGCCAGGTTGTCCTTCAAGATGTAGTGATGCGCGCCGGCCTTCATCGCATCCACCGCGACGTTCTCGCCGGCGCTGCCGGAGACCAGGATGAAGGGCAGGTCGAGTTCTTTGTCCTGCAACAGCTTCAGCGCGGCGAGCCCGCTGAAACGCGGCATTGCGTAGTCCGAAATGATCAGGTCCCAGGACTCTCGCGCAAGCGCCGCTTCCATCGCCTCAGGCGTTTCAACGCGCTCGTAGGTTGGGTCGACGCCGGCGCGGCGCAGCGCCAGCACCATCAGCTCGGCGTCATCCGCCGAGTCGTCGACTATCAGTAGGTGCAGCGCGGTCATGAACTGTTGGCCACGCCGTTGGGCGGCTTCTCGTTCAGAACCAGCCAGTAAAGGCCCAGTTGCCGAACCGCTTCGACGAACTGTTCGAAGTCAACCGGCTTGCGCACGTAGCTGTTGGCGCCCAAACCGTAGCCATGCACTATGTCCTGCTGCTCCTTGGAGGAGGTCAGGATAACAACGGGGAGACGCTTCGTACGCGCGTCCGCGCGCAACCTCGTCAGCACCTCGAATCCATCGAGCTTGGGCAGCTTCAGGTCGAGGAGAACGATTTGCGGCAGGTCATTGGGATCACGTCCCGCATACAATCCCGACCCGAAGAGGTAATCGACCGCTTCCACGCCGTCGCGCGCCACCACGACCTTGTTGGTGATGTTGTTCCTCTGCAGCGCGCGAAGCGTGAGCGCCTCGTCGTCAGCGTTGTCTTCCACCAACAGAATTACCTGTTGTTCATGCATGTGCACGTCCTCCTTGTTGTTCCGCAAGCCCTGACCATCCGGAGGTGCGGCGCGGTCACGCACTGCTCGTCACACCGCTCGGCGGGTTTTCGTTCAAGACCAGCCAGTACAGGCCGAGTTGACGGACCGCTTCGACGAACTGCTCAAAGTCGACCGGCTTGCGGATGTAACTGTTGGCGCCCAGGTCGTAGCCGTGCGCTATATCCCTCTGCTCCCGGGAGGAGGTCAGAATAATCACCGGGATAGTCTTGGTTCGCTTGTCCGCGCGCAGCCTAGCCAGCACATCGAATCCATTTAGCTTTGGTAGCTTCAGATCGAGGAGCACGATTTGCGGCTGATCGTTGGGATCGCGCCCTGCGTACGGCCCCGTCCCGAAGAGGTAATCGCACGCTTCGACGCCGTCGCGCGCCACCACCACCGTGTTGGTGATATTGTTCTTCTTCAAAGCGCGGAGCGTCAGCGCTTCGTCGTCAGCGTTGTCTTCCACCAACAGGATGACTCGTTGTTCATGCACTCCGATGTCCTCCCTCATGTTCTGAGAGCGTAAACGAAAAGGTCGCACCCTTGCCCACGGCCCCTTCGGCCCAGGTTCTGCCGCCGTGACGCTGGATGATCCGTCGCACCGAGGCGAGTCCGATTCCCGTACCGGGGAACTCGGTGGCCGCGTGGAGCCGCTGGAAGGTGCCGAAAAGCTTGTCGACGTAGGCCATGTCGAAGCCGGGGCCGTCGTCGCGGACAAAATAGACCGGGGCTCCATCCTCACGCGACATGCCGAGTTCGATCCTTGCCTGCGGCTTATTCATTGTGAACTTCCAGGCGTTGCCGAGCAGATTCTCGAGCACCACCCGCAGCAGGCGCGAATCGCCATGGCCGATGACGTGGTCGCCAACGACGCATTCGACGTAGCGCTCGGGGTCCCCGCTCTGGAGGTCCGCCAGGACAGCGTTCGCCATCGCACTGAGGTCCACGACCTCGTAGCGCATCTCGGTACTGGTGACTCGCGCCAGGTTCAGGAGATCGTCGATCAACTGCGCCATGCGTTTGGTTGCTGCCCGTATCCGGTCAAGGAGGCCCTTCCCCTCCACATCAAGCTGACCGGCGTAGTCCTCGACCAAGGCCATGCTGAAACCATCGATACTGCGCAAGGGCGCGCGCAGGTCGTGCGACACCGAATAGGAAAAAGCCTCCAACTCCTTGTTGGCGGCCTCGACCTGTACGGCATGCCGTTGCTGCGATTCGTTCAGCTCCCGGACGGTATCCTCGGCCTGCTTGCGGTCGGTGATGTCGCGAATGGCGCTGGAGACCAGTCTCCCGTCATCGGTTTCGATCGGGCTGAGACTAATCTCGACCGGGAATTCGCTCCCGTCCTTGCGCAGGCCATACAGTTCCAGGCCGGCGCCCATCGGACGCACCTTGGGGTCGGCGAAGTACTGGCTGCGCTGCTGGGGATGTTTGCCGCGAAAGCGTGGCGGCACCAGCATGTCCACGGTATTGCCGAGCAACTCGGCGCGGGCGTACCCGAAGAGCTTTTCGGTTTGCGCGTTGACCAGCACCATGCGGCCGTCGGCACCCGCCAGCACCATCGCGTCGGGCGCGGTTTCGAGCAGCGAGCGGAACCGCGCGTTCAGCTCCGCGACTTTTTCCTCGGCCCGTTTGCGGTCGGTGATGTCGCGAATCGCGCTGGCGACCAGCCTTCCATTATCGGTCTCGATTGGGCTCAGGCTAATCTCGACCGGGAATTCGCTACCATCCTTGGGCAAGCCATAAAGTTCCAGGCCGGCACCCATCGGGCGCACCTTGGGGTCGGCGAAGTAGCGACCGCGATGGTGCGGATGCTGGTCACGAAAGCGGTGCGGCACCAGCATTTCAACCGTGTTGCCGAGCAACTCGGCGCGGGCGTAGCCAAAGAGCTTTTCGGTCTGCGCATTGACCAGCACCATACGGCCGTCCTCGGCCACCAGCGCCATCGCGTCGGGCGCCGTCTCGAGCAGCGAGCGGAACTGGTCGTCGGCCTTCTTGCGGTCCACGGCAGTTTGCTTCAAGCGGTTCGTCGTCAGGCCGGCGTAGCCGCCGACCAACAGCAGCCAGGTAAAGATGACGGTCCCCCCGATTCCCATCACCATCGCACTTCGATGTAACGTCCTGCGGGCGTTTGCCGTACGCTCGCTCAATAGCGCCTGTTCAGCCAGGGCCATGGGGTCGAATTGCGCGCGGAGCTGATAAAGCGCGGCGCCGAGCTCGGCGAAAATTGGCGCGCCGAGTGCGTCCTCGCGGCGTACCGTCGAGGTTGACTGAGCAGCGTCGTGCGCGAGGGCGGCCACGCGCCGCGCGGACTGGTCGACCAGATCGAGGCGGCGCTGCTGCGAGGTGTTGTCCTCAGTGAGGGCGCGAAGCGCCGCGGCGTTGCGCTGGAGTTCGGAAACCCTTGCCGCAAGCTGGTCCAGCTTTTTCTGATCTCCGCTCTGGAAATAGTTTTGTAGCGCGGCTAGCGAAGCGAATGTATCTCCGCGGGCCGCGTCCAGCGTAGTGAGAACCTGCTCGGTGTGGGTAACCCAATCGACGCGATTGTAGTACCGGTTGATGTCGTTGTAGGAGGCGAGCGCCACCGCAGCCGCAGCCACGATCGCAATCGCGAAACCCACCACAAGGTACCAGCCTTCGTTCGTCTGCGATGAGAGCTTGGTCCCGGTCATAAATTGCGATTTTGCGAGCTCCTCAAGTGATCATTAAATGTACGACTCAAGAGCCGTGCCGCCAGGCACGCATACTTTGGCCTTCTACGATTTGCTGTGACGGTCTGTCCACGGCAGGTTGGGCAGCTTGGGCAATTGGATGACGCCGGCGGCATCAATTTGCCACGACCAGAGTTCCGCGCGATCAGCTCGCGACTCAGTGCGAATGAGCTTGAAAAATCCGCACGCTCCGCGAACCGTCCGACCGGTTCTCCGCAGAACCACCGCGGAAGATGTCGCCATAGTTTATGGTTTGTGCGCGATGTAAACTGAGTCAGTCGGGATCGACATAGGAATCGAGTCCCGACCTGATTAAGCCCTACCGTGGCTCTTTCGCTCGCTTTCGACCACGTTCCGCTAGACCATCGAACTGTCTCGACAGCAAGGCTTGCGGCGGTCTTTCTTTTAGATCCCGGATGGCTTGAAAAAGGACCTGCCGCCAATGAAATGGAGTCAGCTACTGAATCCGCCAAGAGGAGTCGGGCGTTTGAGCTTGCTCGCCGGCTACGTTGCGGGTGAGGTCTGTTCGCTGTATGGGATTTTCATCGCGCACACCATGAATCCGGTGAGTTATCGTATGGTCGAAAATGATCTCGACCTTCGAGCAATGTACGGCAGGTATCAGGAAATTTACAATCTGGATGGACTGGCATTCACCCTGATAACGTCGTTCGCCGTGTTCGCGATAGCACTATGCGCCGTACGAGGAATCGCGTGGACGATCGGCGAGGGATCGTTAGCACCCTGACTCGCGATCCCTGCCGGAACCGTTTTTCGCCCACGCGCTACAGATCCTTGTCGCTCTTGACGAACCGCATCCCCGACGCGGCCATCGAATGGCCCAGTTCGACGTCGGTGAGGTGCTTGAGGTTCTCCGTGTCGTACACGTTGAGCGAGTGCCACTGGCCGCCGCAGTAGAGCTTCTTGCCGTCGGGATGGATCAGCGGGACCGCTTGGCTGTTCGCCAGCGAAACCTGCGCCTCTCTTTTCCGGGTCTTGTAGTCGACCTTCCACAGATCGTTCCACACGAAGTATGCCTTGTGCAGATCAGGCGCGGTGCCGATTCCTTCGACGGTGTACCAGTTCTCGACGAACGGCTCGAGTTCGGCAATCTGCAGCGTCGGGTTCTTCTGCTTGAGGTCGATAACACCGAGCGACAGCGTGTCGCTGTCGGTTATCGAGTCTTCGACGATGATCGCGAAACTGAGTACGTAGTCCTGCTCCTGGTAGTTAGCGAGAATCGGCAAGCCGTAGGTCGCGCGAATCCCCGTGATATTACGATGGGCGAGCGGGATCGTGCCCAGCCGGCGGCCGTCCTCGGAATCGAGCACCAGGATGTCCTGGCCGATGCAGAAGGCGTAGATCCGCTTGCCGTCGGGCGAGAACGCGAACGACATGGTTTGTTCCGGCGCGGGGATCGTCTTCACCACCTGATTGGTGGCGGTGTCGAACACGCGGAAGCGCGGCTCTTCGTGCTGATAGCGGCCGAGGCTTTGTTTTAGCGGCAGCTCGTAGATGTAGAGCCGATCGCCCTTCGGATTCAGGTTGGTTGCCTCGACCCGCACGATCTCGGTGTCGTTCGAGAGCTTGTACGTTGCGACCTGCTTGCCCTGCTCCAGGTCCACGACCGCGACGGCCTGGTCAAGATTGGTCGTTGCATAGGCGTAGCGCGGCGCGGCCGGGTTGGTGGCGATCGCGAGCACCGGCCCCTGGCCCTCCAGCGCGATGGTCTTGACCACCTTGTCGGTGCTGGTGTCGACGACCTCGACGTTATTGGGCAGCGTGCCGACGACCACGTACCACTTGGCCGACGCGCTGGTAGCCCACATCGCCAGGGCGAGTCCCACGACCCACGAACAGCCCACTCGCAGATGCCGAGTGTCTCGCTTGGTAACTTTCACCGGAATACCATCCTCCGGGGCTGTCTCCCCGGTCTCGCGACCGTGACTTTTCGTGCCCTGGCGAAGGTGGAATGCGCCGAGACCGAGCTAAATCCGATGCTCCAACTTCGGCAGAATTCGGGTTTCCGAACAATTTTAGACGCGCGTGTCTGGCGCGCTCCTTGCCGCAGTATTATCCAGGCCGCCCGCTCTTTGCAAAAGCTCCGGGCACTGACTTGACCCCACGGCGCGCGGTTCCTACTATCCGCGTCGGGGCACTTGAGTCCGAAGAGGCTTCCCTCCATGGCTGACGCATCCGACTCGCATCGGCGCTACCTGAGCGACGAACAGATCGACGCCTACCGGCGCGACGGCTATGTCGCGCTCACCGGCGTCATCGACGCCGAGCGTGTTGGCGAGCTGCGCGCGGTGACCGAGCGATTCGTGGACCGTTCGCGGGCGATTAGCGCGAGCGACGATCTGTTCGACCTCGACCCGATCCATTCCGCGCAAGCCCCCACGCTGCGCCGAATCAAGAATCCCGCCGACAACGATCCCTTGTATCGATGGGTTGCTTTCGAGTCGCCGATTCCCGATATCGTGGCCGAGTTGATCGGCCCCGACGTCAAGTTCCATCACAGCAAGCTCAACCTCAAGGGTGGCCGGATCGGAGCGCCCGTCGAATGGCATCAGGACGCCGCCTTCTATCCGCACTCCAACGACGACGTCCTCGCGGTGGGCCTGCTGCTGGACGACGCAACCGCCGAGAACGGATGCCTGGTGGTACTGCCGGGAAGCCATCGCGAAAGAGTCCACGAGCACTACGATGACGGCGGACGCTTCATCGGACGGATGCGCGACGAGGATATCGGCCGCTTCGACGGCCGCAAGGGCCAATTGCTCGAATTGCCCGCCGGCAGCATCCACATCCATCACTACCGGCTGATTCACTGGTCCGCGCCCAACACCTCTGCGGACGACCGCCGCCTTCTGATCAACGCATACAGTGCTGCAGACGCCATACCGCTCAGCGCAGATCCGACGAAGACACGATTTTTCGGTGCGATAGTTCGCGGCCGCGCGCCGCTTAGCGTCCGGCGCACTGCGGGAGATATCCGCCTGCCTTCCGATTTCAGCAAGGGCTACAGCTCCATCTACGAGCTCCAGACTCAGGCCGACAGTTAGTTCGCGACTGCGCCTCATTAACCGCTTGACGCGACACAAGCTACCGCTCTCCAGTAGTCAATCGCGCACCGCGGCCTGGATATTGGTCGCTCTCTATCTCGGTGGACTCGCTATTTCGGCGTCGCTGCGTACCCAGAGCGATCTGATTATCTACCGAGACGCTGGCATCCACGCCGCCGAGCACGCTCCGATCTACAACTTTCACGATCCGAGCCCTTTTCAATACGCCCCTGTATACGCCGTGGCTTTTATTCCATTGGGCTGGCTTCCACTGCGCGCGGCACAACTTCTGTGGTTCCTGATCAGCACAGCCCTGGCTTTGCCCGCGCTGATCCTGGGGACGAGCCGTCTGCTTTTTGGACGCGGGTTTGAGCTTCGCGGGGAACTGATCATCGTCCCGGTGCTTCTGTGCACGCGATTCATTCAGCCCAATTTCGATCACGGCCAAATCAACCTGCTCCTGATGGCGATGATAGTGTGGGGGCTCGCGTTTGCGAATGAATCAAGGCCGATAGCGGGGGGAGCGCTTTTGGCAGCGTCGATGCTGGTTAAGCCGATTGGCTTGCCGGTGATATTCTACTCACTCGGCCGTGGGCGCCTCTTGTTTTTCATCTCGCTGTTGTTTGCTGCTATCGCGCTTCTGTGCCTACCGTCCGTATTTATAGGTACTGGATACGCCTTCCACGAGACGACAGAGTATATCAGAAGCCTCACAACCCGCGTTCCGCATCTCTCGCACGATCTCTATAACAAGTATAATCAGTCGGCCGCCGCGATCGCGGTGCGATTATTCGCGCCAAAGGACGGCCGAGGATTGTTCAGCCCGGGCACAGCGGCGACCGCCGGGTTTGTCTTCCAGCTTGCGCTGTCGACCGCCGTTGTCGTCTGGATATTGCTCCGCCGTAGCGGCTTGACCGGATTTGATGCGAGGCTATCGCTCGCGGCGCTTTTTTGCACGATGCCCGCGTTTTCACCGGTCTCTTGGCTCGAATACTACATGGCGCTCGAGGTGCCATACATGGCGCTGACGTTCATCGCTTGTTCCGAGGCCGACGGCTACCGTGCCCGCGCATTGACGGCGCAAATCGTGCTCGCCGGCGCACTAATCTTGAACCTCAGCACCCGGCTATTCGAGCCGCTCCTATACTGCGGCGCCGAATATTTTGGCTCTCTGGCGATGCTGGCGGCGGTCCTTGCCCTGACCGGAACAAACGGGGGATCGCGAGCAAAAGGCCCAGCCGAACCGGCCTTCGTCGCTGGTTCTACTTGACTTTAGGCAGGCTCACGAACACCGCGGCCGCCACGACCGAGGTCCACAGCCCTTCGCGATCGCCGATCGCGGACTGCGTGACGTTGCGGGTTGTTATGATCTTGTCCGACACTTTCCAGATGTCCTTGCGCTCGTCGTAACTGGCGTTGGGATCGAAGTCGACGCCCAGGATGGTGGCGAGCATCGTGGCCGCGAGGTCTTCGGCATAGTCGCCGGCTTTCTGGTCGGTCTCGCCGAAGCTCTTGTGCTCCGAAAGGTAGCCGTATTGATCCTTGTCGGCCGGGATCGCGAGGCCGACGGACGACGCCACCAGGCGATGCGGTTCGTTGGTGGCGTTGTCGTACATAACGGCGTAAACGATCTGGCCGGGTTTCAGATGCTTGAGCCCTTCCTGAATCGGAATCACTTTGCAGCCGGGAGGAAAAATCGAACTCACCCGCACCAGGTTGTACTCCGCGATGCGGGCGTCGCGCAACGCCAGCTCGAATGAGGTGAGCTTCTCGCTATGCCGTCCCACGCCCTTGGTCAGAAAAATCGCGTCTCCGATCGGCCCCATCTATTTTTACCCCGCTTCGCGCGGCGCCATTTCGCAAACCGCACTGCATCAATTTTAAAAAAAAGCTGGCGGCCAAGCGTAAGCGCGCCGCCATTGCCGCGGCATTACGTCCGTGTTTCAGTCCGATGATCGCGACGCCGCCACTTTGTGGATACATTGCGCCAAGCGATCTCGCAACAGGGGTCGCCGATTCGGCTTTCGTGTTAATCGGAGAATTTGCCGCAGCGACGCGAAGTGTGGTACCGCGGCGTTAGCTCGATCGCGATCTCTGAGGGAGGACTCGGCGATGATTTCGCTCAACGACTACACCGCGCACGACGGACTGGGACTGGCCGAACTGGTCGCTCGCAAGGAGGTGACGCCCGACGAACTCGGCGCGGCCGCGTTCGAGGCGGTGGCAAAGGTAAATCCCCGGATCAACGCGGTGTTGCATACAATTCCGAAGGAGGCCGCCGCCGAGATTCGCGCCGGCCTTCCTCGCGGCCCATTCACCGGCGTCCCGTTCCTGATCAAAGAGATCGTGCTGCACGCCAAGGGCGTCCGCTGCGAGATGGGCTCGAAGCTCGCGCAGGGCTACGTCCCCGACGCTGACACTGAATTGATGGCGCGCTTTCGGCGCGCCGGTTTCGTGCTCGCCGGCACCACACAAACGCCCGAGTTCGGCTACAACCCGACCACCGAGACCCGCGCGTTCGGCCCGGTGCATAATCCGTGGAACCTCGGGCACAGTCCCGGCGGCTCCAGCGGCGGCTCGGGAGCGGCGGTCGCGGCGGGTATCGTACCGATCGCTCACGCCAACGACGGCGGCGGATCGATTCGCATCCCGGCCTCGTGCAACGGCCTGGTCGGGCTCAAGCCCTCGCGCGACCGCATCCCGTCGGGCCCCGACTACGGCGATCTGCTCTGCGGCCTTGCGTGCGAATTCGCGCTGACCCGCAGTGTGCGCGACGCCGCCGCGCTGCTCGACGCCGTGGCCGGCCCCGACGCGGGAGCGCCCGGCCATCCCATACCTCCGGTCCGTCCCTACCGCGAGCAAATCGGCACGCCGCCGAGCCGCCTGCGTATCGCATGGACGACTACACCGGCTTCAGGAGCCAAGATCGACCCGGAATGCGAAAAGGCCGTGCACGAGACGGTGCGCCTGCTCGAAAGTCTGGGCCATACGCTGATCGAGGATCGCCCGCGCTACGATTGGGACGCGTTCCTCGAAAACGTAAACGTCATTTGGGGCGCTTTCGGCGTCGCCTCGATCGATTTCGCGTCGGCGATGACTGGCCGCAAGCCGGGGCCGGACAACCTCGAAGCGGTCACGCTCGCCTCCTACGAAGACGGCAAGCGTTACTCTGCGATCGATCTGCTCAACGCAATGACGCACTGCAACCTGGTGTCGCGCCAGGTCGGCCCTTTTTTCGAAAAAGTGGAAGTGCTCGTCACACCGACGATCGCGCGCCAGCCCGCACCACTGGGTGAGCTCAATCAGAATCGCGAGGGGATGAGCGCGATGGAATGGACGCGGCAGGTTTTTTCCTACGTGCCCTTCACGCCGCTATTCAACGTCACCGGCCAGCCAGCCATCTCGCTACCGCTGCATTGGAGCACCGATGGGCTTCCTGTCGGAGTGCAGATAGCCGGGCGTTTTGGCGACGAAGCGACGCTGCTCCGACTGGCCGCGCAACTCGAGCAGGCGCGTCCGTGGGCAGCAAAACGGCCGCCGATACACGCGGCCGCCTGAATAGCCTGTTGCGAGTGGCGATCTAACTGCGAGGTGATACTAACTAGCCACGGATGAGTACGCACGCGGAGCATAGTGGACTCGACGAGCGATTCGACCCGTTTAGCGAGTCGTATCTTTCGGATCCGTACGAGTTCCTCGCCGAAGCCCGCGCGGCGACGCCGGTATTCTACAGCGCGAGGCTGAAGTATTGGGTGATCACGCGCTATCACGACATCCGGCAGATCTTCGAGAACCCGAGACTGTTCTCGGCCAGCAACGCGCTTTCCGCTCTGAAGCCCGCATGCCCGGCCACGGAACAGATTCTCGCCGACGGCGATTTTAGTCCGGTGCCGACGCTCACTAACGTCGATCCGCCCGCGCACACTCGGGTGCGGAGGCTCGCCAACGTCGCGTTCAAGCCACGCCGCGTCGCCGCCATGGAACCGTTCATCCGCGACCTCGTGGTCAAGTTCGGCGAGGAACGCCTGGCGCGCGGGAGCGCCGATCTGATTCGCGATTTCGCGTGGGAGCTTCCCGCCCTGGTCATCTTCCGGATCCTGGGCGTTCCCGACGAGGACGTGCCTCGTATCAAGGCGGGCGCGGAGAGCCGCATCCTGTTCATGTTCGGCCACCCCAGCGACGAAGAGCAATGCCGGCTCGCGCGAGGAATGGCGGCGTTCTGGCGCTACGCCGAGGAACTGGTCGAGGCGCGCGCCAGGAAACCGCGCGAGGATTTCACGAGCGACCTGCTGCTCGCGCGCGATGGCGAGTTACCGGCGCTGACGCATCCGGAGGTTGCGACGATCGTCTATGGCCTGCTGCTCGCCGGTCACGAGACGACCACCAATCTCCTCGGCAACGCGTTTCGGCGCCTGCTCAGTGATCGCTCCGCGTGGGAGGATCTTTGCCGCGATTCTTCGCTTATTCCGAACGCGATCGAAGAAGTATTGCGCCTGGATTCGTCGGTGATAGCGTGGCGGCGGAGGACAAGGCAGGCGATCGAGATTGGAGGGGTTCCGGTCCCTGCCGAGGCGGACCTGCTCCTTTTGCTGGGAGCGGCCAATCGCGATCCCGCGGTGTTTGAAGATCCCGAACGATTCGATATCCGGCGTCCAAAGGCTCGCGATCACATCTCGTTCGGACATGGTGCGCACTTCTGCCTCGGTGCGCCACTTGCGCGTCTGGAGGCTCGCGTCGTATTTGAGGAATTCACGGCGCGCTTTCCGACGCTGCGTCTCACGGCGGGTCAGACGCTGCGCTTCTCGCAGAACATTTCGTTCCGCGGCCCGCTGTCACTACTCGCGCATTGGGAGAACAAACAATGACGCCGAGGCGGGGTCGCTGCGCTCTGCGGAGTGCCTGACAGGCCTCAGGTTCCGCTGAGCCCTGATTTCTTCTTAAATACTCAAACCAGGAACGTAAGATTGTCGATCGGTTCGTCATTGTTGAGCAGCAGTACTTTCTTGAGCGCAATCCGGAAGCTCTCACCCGCCGGCCGCAGCGTATGTAACATCCGGGCGGCGAAGATATCCTGCTTCGACCGCCGCAATTCCGCGATTATGCAGTTGGACTCGACTACGTAGCCGCCTTCATTTAGCCGCACCTCGACGTTCGAGATCAGCCGCCGCGTCCGCGAGCGCGGTTGCTGCGCCCACGCCGCTCCGCTCGTGAGACGGTAGATCCGCTCCGCCAGCCGCGCGCGATTATCATAAATTATCATCGCCTGACGGGCCGGGTCGGCATCGTCCGTATTGCACGGCACCCAATACAGTCCGTCCTCGGTCCACAGCGCGAGCCATTCGTCATAAAGATGCTCGTCGATCAGCTTCGCCTCATAGAAGAGGAACTCCTCGACGCGCTCCCGCAGGCTTCCCATTTCAATCGCTCCGGACTAGTCCACCGCCACGAGCCGCATGGTCTCGAGGCTTTCTCCCTGGTCTTCGCGGCCAGTCATCAACCGTTTCCATTCGCGCCAGATTCCGCGCTGCGTCACCTCATCGGTCACGTGGCCGACCCGCGTCCCATCGGGTTCACGGCGTTCGCGATGCATCCCGCGCGACAGGATCAGCCACGGATCGAGATCGTTGCGGAATCCGATCTGCATCCGCTCGAACATCTCGAGGTCGTCCGGCGCGCCGAACCCCGCCGGTCCGAAAAAGCTCTCATGGCCACGCAGGCGCCATTGATTCATCTCCGGTTCAACCCCTTTCAGCAGCGTCGGATAGAGGTACACTTCGGTCTGATCGGGGCCGATCGGCCGCACGACTCTTAGCTGCACACCGATCATCACCAGGTTCGGAAATACCAGCAGATGAGTGCCCCCGCTGTTGATTATCTCTTTCGCGCGCGCCTCGCCGTAACGTGCAACCATCGCTTCCTGGTATTTGCCGGCGCCCTGCACCACATTCAACACCTGTCCATCGCGATTGCACTCGCGATAGTCGAGCATCACATGGCCATGGCCAAAATCGCGCGTCACCGCGATCGAACTGCCGCCGAAATGGCGCGTCGGGGTCTTGATCCCTTGCCGCCCCATCATCCCAAAAAAACTCTTATGCACGAAATTTGGATGATACCCATCCATCGAATTTTCGATCTGCAGCTTCCAATTGCCGCGATAGTTGTACTTATGAATCCCGCCGCGCGCGTCGATCTCACCGATCGGCGACAAGTCGGCGAAAAGGTCGATCTGCTCGCTTGCCTTACCCAGATGTTCCTTGAGACTGATTCCCTGCGGCGCGATACTGCCGAAGATGAACCCCCGATAGTTCGCTATCCGCGGTAACGGGATCAGCCCATAGTCCTCTTTGCGCAACGAGTGATCGTATCCCTCCGGATAGCTCACCGAGGCGAGCTTGCCGTCATTGCGGTACATCCAGCCGTGATAATCGCAGCGGAAAAACCGCGCATTCCCGCGCTCGCTCTGGCAGACTGTGTTCGCCCGATGGCGGCAGCGATTCGATAGGAGCCTCACCTCGCCGTCTTCGCCGCGCACCATGATAATCGGGTAGCGTCCCACCCACGCCAGCCGGTAATCGCCCGGCTCCGGAATCTCGCTGGCATGACCGACGAAGACCCATCCGCGATGGAAAATTCTTTCCACCTCGTCTTCGAAAATTTGTTGGTCGATATAGACGCGGGAATGGACTCGGCTTTCCCGCACGAGGGCGTTGTAATCGACGGGCCCGTTCGTTGCCATCGCCATACCCTCCCGATGAGCGCTTGGTCTTCAGTTATCTGAATCCATCTTCACGTATACACCAGACAGCCTGCCTTTTGCACGTTTCAGCCTGGCCCCTCATCCAAGGCGCGCGATTCGCGCGACCACGCGATCGACGAAGGCGCCCGCCGATCCCAGGTACGCCGCCGGATCGGTCAGGCGATCGATTTGCTCGTCGCTAAGATGCGCGCGGACCTCGGCGTCATCGCGCAACGCCTGCGCAAGGGTTTTGCCTTCGGCGATCGCGCGATCTGAAACGCGCTGGAGCGCATGATGAGCCGCCGCTCGGCCCACCACCGGTGCAAGCCCGGTCGAGACCGCCTCGGCCATGATCAACCCCCCGCCAAGATCCAGGTTGCGGCGCATCCGCGCCGCATCGATCGTCATCCCGGAGGCGATCGCGAGCGCATGCGCCATCGCACCCGCGCAAAGGACGAAGCATTGCGGCAGCGCGAGCGCCTCGGACTGCCACGGACCGGTTGCGCGCTCGTGGTCCTGCGCCATCGCGGTCAGCATCAAAGGCACCAGTGCATGCACGCCGCGTGCTGCGGCGATGATGTATTCGGCGGCGACCGGGTTGCGCTTTTGCGGCATCGTGCTCGAACCGCCGCCGCCCGGCGCGTGCGGCTCGAAAACCTCGGCCACCTCGGTCTGCATCAGGTGCGAAACGTCGAGCGCGAACTTGGAGAGGCTGCCGCACACCAGTCCCAGCAGCGCGACAATTTCGGCCACGGAGTCGCGCGCGACATGCCAGGGCAAATCCGGCACGCCGAGGCCAAGCTCGTGGGCGAGTGCCTCGGCCACCGCCACTCCGTTCGCGCCGAGCGCGGCGAGCGTTCCCGCGGCGCCTCCGAATTGCACGACCTGGCCGCGGCGCGCCGCCTGGTCGAGGCGTTCGGCGTGAGCGGCGAGCGGCGACGCCCAGACCGCACACTTGAGTCCAAAGGTTATCGGCACCGCGTGCTGCAAGTGCGTGCGGCCGGCCATCGGCGTGTCGCGATACTCGCTCGCACGGGTGGCCAGCGTGCGCGCGAGCGCCACCAGGTCGCGGCGCAGATACTCGAGCGCGCGGCGCATCTGCAGCACCAGGGCGGTGTCGAGAATATCCTGCGTGGTCGCTCCGAGATGGATGTAGCGCGCGGCCTGTTCGCCCGCCACGCGGCCAATCTCGGTCACAAGCGCGGGCACCGGGACGCCGGTTTCGCGGGTGGCCGCGGCGATCCGCTCGATCCTGAGGTTCTCGACGTGCGCCGCTTTCGAAATCGCCTCGGCGACCTGTTGCGGCACCAGGCCGAGCTTTGCTTCAGCCCGCGCCAGTGCGGACTCGACGTCGAGCATCAACTGAAGCTGCGTCACGTCGGAAAAGAGCGCACGCATCTCGGCCGTTCCCCACAGCGCGCCGTAAATTTCCGAATCCGCCGGATGAACGCTCATCGGTTCTGCCCGAGCGATTGCAAGCGCATCGTCTTATACGTCGAGGAACACGGTCTCGTTGTCGCCCTGCAACACAATATCGAAGTGCAGGACGCGCTCGGCCGCGCCGGCGGTCGCGGCGCGCGCGATGAGCGTGGCGCGGCGATCGGCGGGCAGCGCGCTCAGCAGCGCATCGGTCTCGTTGAGCGGCTCGCCGGAAAAATAAATCCGCGTGACGAGCCGCTTTAGAAGACCGCGTGCGAAAACCGACACGTTGATATGCGGCGCCTGCGGCGCGTCATCGCTGCCCGGTACCGGACCCGGTTTAACCGTGCGTAGGCGGAAACGTCCATCAGGGCCGGTGGCGACACGGCCGAAGCCGTGGAAGTTGGGATCGAGCGGCTTGTCCTCCTGAAGATCCTCCGAATGGTCATAACGGCCGGCGGAGTTGGCCTGCCACACCTCGATCATCGCGTCGGTGATCGGCGCGCCGTCGCCGTCGAGCACGCGCCCCTCGATCGCGACGCGTTCCCCAGCCGCGCCGCGCGCCGCCAGGTCATTCCCTACTTCGTGCCCTACCTCGTGACCTACTTCGTGACCTACTTCGTGCCATCCTTCGCGCAGCAGCGCGCGATGAAAAAATGGGCCGATGGTTTGCGACGGCGTCGCGCCGCGACTCATCTCGCGCCTCCGTCGAGTCCGCGTTCGAGAGGCGTCGCGACGCGGCCGCGCAGCACGATATCGAAGCGATAGCCCAACGCGCGTTCGGGCACGGTCGCCTCGATATCAAACGCACAGACGAGCCGTTCGCGCGCCGCCGGGTCGGGCACGCTCAGGTAGATCGGATCGAGCTTGAGCAGAGGATCGCCGGGGAAATACATCTGCGTGATCAGGCGGGTCGCGAAGCCGGGGCCAAAGAGACTGAAATGGATATGCTGCGGACGCCATGCATTGAAGTGATTTTTCCATGGATATGCGGCCGGCTTAATGGTGGCGAAGCGATAGACACCGTCGGCATCGGTCGCCACGCGGCCCACACCGGAGAAATGCGGATCGAGCGGCGCGTCGTGCTGATCGACGTCGTGCGCGTAGCGGCCGGCCGAGTTCGCCTGCCAAATCTCGACCAGCGTGTTGGAGACCGGGCGCTCGCCCTCGTCGAGCACGCGGCCGGTCACGACGATGCGCTCGCCCAGCGCTTTGCCTCCGGCAAAATGCGTGAGATCGCCGTCGCCGTCGCTCAACAGTTCAGCGCCGAGACGCGGCCCCGTGATCTCGGAGAGCGTATGCGCGATTCGAATCGGCGCTCGCCTGGGCGCCCGTTTGTGCGTACTCGTATAAGCGCCGTGGCCGTAGGGCGGATCGACCCCCTCTGCCGTGCGCCGGTAGCCAGGGAGCGTGCTCATTTTGGCTCTCCTTTTTGCCCCTGCCGCGTCGTCTCCATTGCGGCTTCAACGTCGTGGGCGTAGAGCCAGCTGCGCGAGCCGAGCCCGCTTAGCGCGGAGGAAAGGTTGGCGTCGCGCCTGCGCTGCTCCTCGCCATCGGGCATATGAAACATCGCGGCGTTGTTCCGCGAACCTAGCTGGCATTGCGAAGCGCGCGGCTTGCGAATCGCTTCGTAGCGGCGAAGCGCGGCGGGAACGCCGCCGGTGTCCACTGCGCCTAGGCATTTGGCCAGCACCGCAGCGTCCTCGACCGACTGCACTGCGCCTTGCGCCATGAACGGCAGCATCGCATGCGCCGCATCGCCGAGCAGCGCGACGCGCCCGACCACCCAAGTATCAAGGGAGTCGCGATCGTACAGCGCCCAGCGGTTGGTGATGTCGGCGGCGGCGATGATCTCGCGCACCTGGCGATGCCATCCTGCGAACTTCGCCAGTGCGTCGGCGATCTCGCCCTTCGCCGTCCACGACTCGACGCGCCATTCGTCGGGGACGACACCAACCCAATTGACGTAGCGGCCGGCGCCGACGAAGTAATGCACGAAATGGCGGTTCGGCCCGATCCATAAGTTCGACTTGGGCTCCATCCCGAGATGGGCGAGACGCGCTGCCGGCACCAACCCGCGGTAAGCGACGTTGCCCGAAAAACGCGGCGACTCGGGACCAAGGATCGCGCTGCGCACTGCGGAATGAATTCCGTCGGCCCCGATTATCGCATCGGCCTCGACAATCGATCCGTCCTGGAAGCTTGCCTCGACGCGATCATGACGCTCCGCAACACCAACGCATCGATGGCCGAGATGAATAAGCTTTGACGGCACCGCGGCGGCGAGCACCGCCAGCAGATCCGCGCGATGAAAATGATAGTAGGGCGCGCCGAAAAGCCGCACGCATTCGTCGCCGAGCGGCGACTGCATCAGGACGCGGCCGTCGTCCCAGCGGATGAATTCGAACGTCAGCGGCCGCACCCCGATCCGCTCGAGCGCTTCGCTCAGTCCGAGACGGTACAGGATGCGCGTCGCGTTGGGGCTTATCTGAATGCCGGCGCCGACTTCGTGCAGCTCCGGGGCTTGCTCGAAGACCTCGACGTCGAGCCCGGCGCGAGTAAGCGTGAGCGCCGCCGTCAGGCCTCCGATTCCGCCCCCGACAACTATGACTCGCATGCTTCGCCTGCCTTTGTGATCATAGCGGGCGGCAAATGACATTGAGCACGGCCTGGCGGCGCTCTTCGCGCACCGCGCGGAGCGCGCGCCCCAGCGCCGCGGGCAGTTCCTTCGGATCGCTCACCGCCTCGCCGTGTCCGCCGTAAGCCTGCGCGAACATCTCGTACGCTGGCTGCATCCCGAAGCGCACGAATGGCATCTCGCCGGTCCGCATCGACCATCCTTCGGGATGCACGCCCTGGACGGCGCGATGCACCGCGCCCCATCCGCCGTTGTTCGCGATGATCGTCAAGGTCGGCAGACCGAGCGCCGCCGAAGCCAGATGGCACGCGCTCGGCACGCTGAAGATGTAGCTGCCATCGCCGACTACCGCGACCACCGTCTTCTCCGGCGCGCCCAACTTGACGCCCAACGCCGCACCCACGCCCCATCCGAGATAGCCCGCGGTCGAGTGGCCGAACTGAGTGGCGGGACGGTCGAGCGTGATGTGGCGCAGGCTCAGATCATACTCGTTGATAAAAACCATCCGCTCGTCGCGCACGCGGTCAAGACAGTGGGCGAGCCATTCGAGCGTGACGTGCTGATGTTTGGCGGCCGCCTCGATCTCCGCCTGCGCCGCTGCAATTAGACGCCGATGCTGCTCGGCGATTCGCGTCGCGCGCTTCTCGATCGCTCCCTGATGCGCCGCGCGCATCGCGGCCAGCGCCTCGGTCAGCATCGGCAGCGCCACCGCAGAATCGGCCTGCACCGCGAGATCGGACGGGAATCCCCAGATCGGATAGCGATCGTAAATCGGGTTGACGCCGAGATGGACGACCTTGGTTCCGGCGCCGGGACTACGCAGCTGCGGAATCCACGGAACGTCGGTGTCGATCACGAAGATGAGATCTGTGTCGTCGAAGTAAGGCGCGGGATCGTAGCCGAGATGCAGTGGATGGTCGTTGGGAAAGTTGACGTATGCTGGGTTGGGATGCTCGACCACCGGCAGCGCGAACGACTCGGCCAGCGCGACCAGGCTCGCAACCGCAGCCGGATTGCGCCCCAGCATCCGCGTGATGATGAGCGGCTGGTCGGCGTCCGCGATCAGCCGCGACATCGTGGCCAGCGCCTCGGGCGACGGCGCCGGCGGCATCACCGGCGGCTCGAGTCCTTTGGCCGAGTATGTGAATTCGCGATTGGCCTCGGCCAGCACTTCGCGCGGCAGGCTCAAATAGACCGGGCCGCGCGGCTCCGCCATCGCGACCGCGAACGCGCGGCGCATCACGGCTTCGAGCTGCTCGAAGTTGCGCAGTTCGTAGTCCCACTTGACGAACTCGCGCACGATCGAGCCCTGGTCGAACGACTCCTGGCCCCAATGGATCAGCGTGTCGCGGCTGCCGGGCATCCCCGCCTCGGTAAGCGGCGTGCGGCCGGCGCACAGCACCAGCGGCACGTTGGAGCGAAACGCATTCATCAGCGCGCCGAGCGCATTAGCCGTGCCCGGCGTGGTATGGACCATCGCCACCGCCGGCTGGCCGGTCGCGAGGTAGTAGCCGTGCGCCATGCTGACGACGCAGCACTCGTGCGCGACCATCATCGAGCGCAGCGCGGTCTTGCCGTCGACGATGCGTTTGGAAAACGCGTCGATGATCGAGGCGAAATCCGTGCCCGCATTGCCGATCAGATACCGCACGCCCAGCGCTTCGAGCATTTCGAGGAAGGCCTGTGCGGTGTTCTCGACCGCGACCGTCTTGCGTGTGCTCATCGTGATCGCTTGCGCCCCTGGGTATTCGATAGCGCGTCCCGCGCCGGGAAAAAAGCATACCGCGGAGCCGCTGCGCTTGCGACCCATCGGCGGCGCGGAGCTTCAAGGCTTGGAGGCTTTCAACGCACGTCGCGTTCGATGGAAGATTGCGTCATGACGCGCCGCATCACGGTCCCGCGCGGCTCTCGCGATACGCGCGTTCTCGCGCGCACAATCCCGGTGGCGTTCGCGCTCGCGATAGCTTCCATGGCTTGTGTCGCCTCCCCTGCCCTCGCCAATTCATCCGCGCCGAATTGGCGGACGATCGTGCTCAAGGGCGCCGCGATGCCGCAGCTTGTCGGCGCCCCGGAGAGCCATCTGGAGGTACTCGCGCTGCACGACGGACGCCTGGCGCCGATTCCCTTCCAGGTCGATGAAGTCTTGCTCGATGGCCGTTACGCGCTGCCCGACGGCCCCGAGCCGTTGTCCCGCGACAGCCCTCGAATTCTCGATCGCGACGATGAAGTCACGATGATGCTCGCCGACCTTGGCGACCGCGCATCGTCACTGCCGCGCAAACTTCCTCCCGATGCGCTCGAGATCGAAACGGTCGATGCTACGAGCGGTGCGCATCGGTATGCCTATATCGCGGCCGTTGCTTCGCCGCGGCTTAGCCCCGTTTCCTACGTCAGCTACGATCCGGCACACAGCAGTATCGAGGGTGGGAGTTACCGGATGACGTTTCGCGGCGATTTTCCTATTGGGCTCGCGCTCAAGGACGGCCGCGGTAATCTCTCACCGAGCCTCATCGAAGGCTCGCAGGTGCAGGTGACAGCGCGGGTGCTGATACTGTTCAAGCTGCGGCTCAGCGCCAACGGTATGACGAATCGCGTGCTGGCGTGGCACAGCGGTCCGATCCGGCTTATCCGGCGCGTGAGCCATTCGGTGAAGCTGATCTTTGGAATCAAATCACCGCCCGTGCTCAGCGAAGAGATCTTCTACCGCGATCGTGCGGAGGATTCCTTCGCCGCGCGAGTGCTATGGCTGCCGCGCCTGTTCTTCAGCGACGTTCGGGTCTGCGCGTGGTTCGATTTCGTCGGGCTCGATGGTTTCGCGCTGTCGTGGACGGGGATGGAATGGCAATCGCTGGAGCCCGGGACGAGGAGCGCTGTGGCAGCGGAGGTTTCGCGCGATCCGCCGGAGGTTAAATGGCTCGCGCTTAAGGGCCGCGGAAAGGTCGTGATGCAGACTTTCACGCCGTCACCTGATTTCTCGACGCTTCGACGCCAGCTTTATTATTGCGACGGGGCCGCGGCGGCGAATACAAGGCGGCGAACGTCTTCGGATTGTGAGCGGGGCGCGCTACAGATCGGATACTTGATGACCGGATGGGAAAATCTCGCGCCGGGAACCCATCGAGTCAATTCGGTCCTGATGGTTCTTCCCGACAGCGCCGAGCCGGACGCGGTCGCGCGTGAGCTTGAGATCGCGCCGGTCGTGAACGTCCGCCCAATGCGACCGTAGCCAGCGGTTCTCAGCGGATCGTTCCGAGCTGGCGCAGCAGCGGCATGATCTCGCGCTCGAAGCGCAGGGTGTCTTCGTAATATGAGAGAAACACCATCAGCACGCCATCCATCCCCGAGCGGTAGATCCGGTCGAGGCCTTCGGCGACCTGCTCGCGGGTACCGAAGATCGGCAAGGCGCCGCCGCCAAGGGCAAACATCTCGAGCGTGAAGTTGTCGAACGAGCCACTTTGCGGAAGCAGGCCACGTGCCCAGTTTTCGGTGGCCTCACGATCCATTTGTTCCAGGATGCGTCGGCGTTCCTCGTTGGCCTCGCGCTCAGTCTCGCGCCAGACCACGAAGGGATAACAGCAGCATCTGACGCTACGTCCGTGTCGCGCGGCGCGCCCCTGAAAGTCGGCAGTCAGCCCGGCGCACGCTTCCAACGACGGCGGAGCGATAAAAGCCCAGTCGCACAGGCGTGCAACCAACTCGCGCGCCTCCTCCGACACGCCGGCGTTGGCGATTGGCGGATGCGGCTTCTGAGTCGGCTGCGGCATCACCCATCCGTCGCGAATCCTGTACCACTTCGATTCGTGGTTGAAGGTGCCTGGTTCGCAGGTCCATAGCCCCTTGATGATTTCGATATAGGCCGCGGTGCGTTCGTAGCGTTCGCTATGCGGCAGGACCTCGATCCCCATCATTCCAAACTCGCGCTCGCTCCATCCGCTGACCACGTTGAGGCCCCAGCGCCCTTTCCCGATGTGGTCGAGCGTCGCGCCCGTCTTGGCTGCGACCAGCGGATGGAAGATCGGCACGTGTACGGTGGAGAAGACCTGGATGCGCTCGGTGGTCGCAAGCAGCGCGCCGGCCCAGGTCATGGTCTCGAGCGACGTACCGAGAAAATCGGTCTTGCCGCCATAGCCCTTCCACTTGGCCACCGGAAAAAGAAAATCGAATCCGGCGGCCTCGGCGACGCGAGCGATCTGCGCGTTGGACTCGTAGGTCCAGTCGTCGGGCACCGGTTTGTAAGTGCTGATCGAGTACGCGTTGCTGCAGTTGGGCATGAATAGCCCTAGCCCCAGCGGCCCGCGTTGCTCTCGATCAAAGGTGCCCGATGTTCCAGCCACCACTTGGCCAATCTCAGCCATCACTTAATCACGCCTCGTGGCTCTAACTTACCTTGGCGAGCAGGTTGGCCATGTCGTCGGCGTGCTCCTCTTCAGTCTTGAGGATGTCCTCCATGAGGCGGCGCGTAGTCATGTCGTCGTCGCCGAGCCATCGTATGATCTCGGAATAAGATTCGATCGCTACGCGTTCTGCGATCAGGTCCTCCTGGATCATCGTAATCAGGTTGCTATGACGGCCGTACTCAGAATGGCTGCGCTCCGGCAGCCCCTTGGGATCGAAGTTGGGCTCGCCGCCGAGCTGGGTAATCCGTTCCGCGACCCAATCCGCATGCTGCTGCTCCTCGCCCGCATGCTGGAGAAACTCGGCCCGCGCCGGCTCCGCGTCGAGCCCTTTGGAAAAGTAGAAATGCGACTTGTAGCGCAGGACACAGACGATCTCGGTTGCGAGCACGTCGTTCAGCACCTTGATGACCTGCGCGCGGTCGGCACGATAGCTTTCGGTGACGGCGCCGGACTGCATGTGCCGGCGCGCGCGTTCGCGCATCTTCTTTACGTCGGCGACGAAACGTTCCGGCGTAGCTTTGGCCGATTTTTTTTGCACTGCCATCGCGCTCTCCAAGTGATAGCTCGCTCGATGCTACCGCACTTCCCTGCTTAGCGCGTCCCGGACAGCCGGAGAAGGTTCAGACCGCAGCCGCCTCCGCGCTAGGCGATTGCAAGACGCTCGATCGCGCGCAAGATCCGGGCGCGGCGCTCCTTGGGATCGGGCGCGAACGATTCCGGCTCCAGTGCCGTCGCGGTCACGCCCGCCTTCGCGTATTCGGCAAGCCGCGCGCGGCAATGGTCGATACTGCCGAAGACATAAATCTCCTCCAGCATCCGGTCCGGCACCGCGGCTAGCGCGGCCTTGCGATCGCCCGCGTTCCAGGCGTCCGCGGCGGTCGTGGCCTCGCGCTCGAAGCCGATCTCGCGGAAGAAATTGTTGTACTGCGGCACGGTCATGTAGGCGGTCAGATGGCGGCGCAGTTCGGCGCGCAGCGCGTCGCTGTCTTCATCGACCGCGACGAAGATGCGGCAGACGACATCGAGCGGCGCGTTCACGTCCTTGCCCGCGGCGCGCTGGCCCTCGCGCACGTGCGCGATCATCGCGGGCAGGGTCGCCGGCGTGATGAAGTTGGTGATGAGGCCGTCGGCGATCTCGCCCACCAGGCGAAGCATCTTCGCGCCCTGCGCGCCGAGATAGATCGGCGGCGGCGTGTCCAGCGTGACGTTCATGCGAAAGCCGCTGACCTGCACGGTCTTGCCCTTGAGCGTGACCTTTTCGCCTTTGAACGCGCTGCGAATTGCGGCGACGGTTTCGCGGACCCGGGTCACCGGATGCTCGAACGGCACGCCCATCCACTGCTGGACGATCACCCGCGACGAGGTTCCAAGCCCCAGTATGAATCGGCCGCCGGAAAGCTGCAGGACGGTCGCCGCTGACATTGCGATCAAACCCGGCGGCCGGGTAAAAACCGGCACGATCGCGGTGCCCAGCCGCATCTTGGGCGCGAGCATCGCCGCCGCCGCGAGCGGCGCGAAGGCTTCCGTCGCATACGACTCGAACGACCAGGCGTCGACGTAGCCGCAGCGCTCAGCCGTGCGCACCAGGTCGACGAAATGCTGATTCTGAAAGGCTTCCAACGGGATCGTGATTCCCTGTCGCATCGTCATCTGGAGCTCCATTGCGCGGCGTCAAATAGAGGATGGCTCTTCGCGCGTCACGTCTTTTATTACATGGCTGCGCGCCTTGAGGCCATGCGTCGGCGCGGATTAGACGAACGCACCTCACAGACCTCGATGTCGCGGGGTTATACGTTGGACTGGCATCGCTGTATCACCTCGGGGAGCCGGTTTGCTGCCAAGCGGCGGCGCGAATAGGATGCGGCACTTGCGGCGTCGCTCCTCGGCGTCGCGCGATGCGTAAACGATGCGCGAGAGAGCTGACACCCGAAACGCATACGCATCGACCGGGAAGCTGCGCGAGATGAAAGAGCGCGGCGAGCGAGAATAAGTGTAAATCTATTTGCAGTTCTTGAACGGGTTCCCGCCGTAGATGGTCACGAAGTCGCCCTTCTCGAACTTCACGGGCGTGGTCGTGTATTTCGCGAACTCTGCTCGGACCTGCGCTTGAAAATCGGGCGGCGCCAACTCGCCCCCGCACTTGCCCAACGTCCCGACATACCACACCGGCGCTCCATTCTCGAAATGCACCGACGTCGATATGACTCTCACTGCGTTTCCATTCGCATCACGGCCCGACATCTGTATTAGGTCGTTGAATGGCGGTCCTTTCGCTCGCTCGGCCTCGGAAACCAGATGTTCTAGAGGGACGCACTGCAGGTGCTGCGTTCTGAAGGATTCCGCGCTGTCTGCCTTGTCGTCGTTCTTTAATTGCCTGAGCCCAAGGACGTTTTCCCTTTTCTGGCATTCGCCCTCGGAATCGAATTCACCGTATTGAAGCCAGTAAGCCAGCGGTGCCATGAGCGCCGTTCGTTCGTGCTCATCGTCGGGTTTTCCCATAAGCGGCGGCGCGAGCAGACGCCAGTTATTCGGCACGACAAGAAATCTTATAGGCGAAAGAGCGTTGCGGGAGAGCGTTTGGGCGCCCTCCGGGGCGAGCGCGGCAGTGTGCGCTAGGAGCCTGTCCGAGAAATAGTCATTTGACTCTGGATGAGGAGGGACAGGAGTAGTGCGTGATGTGATAATGCGTCATGGGCAAGAGTTACCGTG
>Ga0185299_10001430_pt1 | contig 46326 bp, 31 predicted proteins | sample PaiPotPPA55metaG_FD_128002 | JGI IMG/M metagenome (GOLD analysis project Ga0185299, IMG submission 128002) | Iron sulfur acid spring bacterial and archeal communities from Banff, Canada, to study Microbial Dark Matter (Phase II) - Paint Pots PPA... ... | reverse complement strand
TTGACTTATTCCCGAGCGCGGGGGCTGTTCGCGGGGATAGACCTGAATGGCTCAGTGATCACGCAGGACAAAGACGAAACCCGCCTTCTTTACGGAAAGTTTCTATCCTTCGAGGTTATTTTGAAGGGCAAAGTCCGGCCTCCGGCCGGGAGCGGGGTGTTCGAGGCAAGGTTAAGGAAATATGCGAACCAGGCCGGGGATCACGGCGAGTTGAAGACGCCCAAGAGCGCTGAGTCCGCCAGTCGCGTTAATCGTTAAAAGAGAGGACTGTTTTCGCGAGCTTGCTGAGGCTCGAACCGAATCTGGCAGTATGCGTTAGAGATGCCGAAGCCTGAAGACCATTTCACGGCTTCGGCGGTTTTCTTGTGCCCCATCATTTTAACCCGTGCTACCAATCTGTACATGCCTGTAGTAGTGGTGGGGTAAACCCCCGACTCTGGCATTTTCTCCGGTGATCGTGAGGACATCCGCGCAGCATTGCTATCAGGAGAGTTGCAACCCCTGATCCTTGATCGCACATCCACCGAGGGTCACAAGGTGATAAATTGTGAAAAACCAGCACGCAATTCCGGCTCTGAGGTGATTCGGTGCTCACGTTAAGTACGGAAGCAGCGTGGCTCACGATGAAACGGTCGCTGATAACCATCTACAACGACATCTATGAAGAACGTCTCTTCGTATTTGCCGCCGGGCTGTCGTACTATTTCGTGCTCTCACTGTTTCCGTTGCTAGTTTCGATGGCGGCGCTGCTCGGGTATGTGCCTATCCCTCACATGTTTGAGGGCCTTCTGACCTTAATGGCCAAGCTCGTCCCTGGGGATGGAATGAGTATGGTGCGCAACATCGTGTCTGACGTGATGAGTCACAAACACCGGCACTTTCTTACGTTCGGGTTACTCTTCACGATTTGGACAGTTTCCAGCGGATTTGCTGCGACAATCGACGGTCTCAATGTGGTTTATCGCGTTTGTGAAACTCGCCCCATATGGAAGACTCGACCGATCGCGTTGGGCCTCACGTTGCTCGCTGGATCGCTGTTACTTCTGGCTGTAGGATTGATGGTTGAAGGGACCTATTTGGGGATCTGGTTTACTGCCCGATTTGAGCTCAATCCTGGCATGCTTGCCGTTTGGCGTTTCCTACGATGGGGCATAGCCATAATTTTTGCTATGCTTGCGGTAGAATTACTCTACCATTTCGGTCCGGATGTAAAGCAGCGTTTCCGGGACAGTCTTGCTGGGGCGATTGTGGCAGTCTTTATCTGGATTGGTTTGTCGTACCTGCTGGGGAGTTATTTCCGACACTTCGACAGCTTTGATAAGACGTACGGACCGCTCGGCGCCGCCATTGGCCTATACGTTTGGTTTTACCTTTCCGGTTTTGCCATCCTAGTCGGTGGGGAACTTAATTTTCTGCTTCGCGCGCTGAGAAACCACGGAACTTCGCAGTCATCTGCCCTCACGCGTACTCACAGCGACAATCTCAATGCCGCCGCGTGAAGTGGAATTCCGCCGTGACAAATCTTCTAGGATTTCGGGCGACGCTGTTATCATTCGCCACCTGGCTGTACTCAACGCATTATCCAAGCCGCGAGATTGGTCGTCGAATCCAGAGCATACAGACTTTGATCGAGATCGATACCAATTTCATCGTGCGCGTACAGTGGCCGGGCAATGCGAATCAATACCTGCGCGAAATCCGCAAAGATCCTCCAATCATGCGACCAGCAGGAAAACCCGCGCAGCCGGCTGTCGCCTTGATAGCGCTCAACGCAACGGCGAAACTCTCGATCGGGAAGGAAGCTGATTAACTGCGAGAAGACAGCGCGCCCTTGATTCATGAGCCATTGTGCGCCGTCCCGGACTGTGTGGTGGCTCAGCGTGAAATGGAGAAGCAGTGTTCTCCGTTAGTGTAGATTCCGCCCCATTCGGGGCGGGGATTTTCAAGGCAAGTGGGGGTCTATCGTCCGATGACTTATTGGGCCATGGCAGCGCAAGAGAGATCAGCTGCCGCGCTGCTAGACATCGGCTCGATGAGCCCCGCCAAGTTATCCCTCAGCACGGTTGCGTCCCCGCAGAGCCGGCTTCCGTTTGGCTTGGCGAAGTCATTGTAGCTCCAAATCGGGGACCGATTTCTTATTTCGCGGTGCCGCGTGACCTACTTCCTTAGCCGGTCCGGCATCGGCAATTGCCTTCAAGTCTGCTTCAAGATAGCGCGAAACATCGGGCACAGCCCCAAGGTGCTCAATTCGCACGAACCCGTTTTCGTCAATGACGAACGTATCGGGCACGCCGCCCATGCTGAATTTCTGCCGCAGCTCGGACGATGCGGTAGAAATTCGCAGGCTCGTCAACTTTCTGTTGCGGATTACCGCATCGAGCTGCTTCGCATCTGTTGACGCGTCGACAACCGTAGCAACGACTACTTCGGGATGTTTTTCCTGGAAGCCCTCAAGTGCCTTCAGCTCCCATAGGCATGGGCCACACCATACGGCCCAGAAGTCTAAGATGACTTTCTTCCCGCGCAACTGAGAACTGGTTAACCGTTCGCCGTGAGTTGTGGTCAGATCGAAATCGGGGGCGGGGTGACCTAAGACGCGCGGCACATAGTTTGCGCTGCTAAAGTTCTGAACGAGCCTGGCCTCGATCCGCTGCTGCAAGTCCTGGTCGCTCCCCGGTCTTTCGCTCGACCAGAGGGCTTCGAGTGCTGCATTCGCCCGCTGTTGGTCCTTCGAGCGGCGCACGACGGACTCTAAATAGGCATCGATCGCAGCGCGCTTGTCTGCCGTTTGTTCCAACGCTTTGCCGAGAAGATAGTAGGGAGAGCCAGAGGTGAACTCGGTCTTGAGTGGCTGCAGAACCGAGAGAGCATCGCCAGGCTTGCCCAATCGGATCAATATTTCGGACCGCATGATCGCGATGCGGAGCTTCATATCTTTTAACGTCGATTCGGGATAGTGAATTGTGGCCTGTTTATTCTGAACGCTTGCATCGAATAGCTTGTCGGCTTCGTCGAGCAGAGCCAGTGCCTCCGGCAGCTTCTGGTTCACCTGGACATACATGCTGGCCATGTTAAAAGGCTGGAATGGATCATCGGGATCTTTTGTTCGAAGCTGTTGATAGAGCTTCTCGCGCTGGCTTATGTCTGTAACGTCTAGCAGCAACCTCTTCCGGGCGGAGTCCGCTTCGGGACTATCAGGATACTTGTCAACAAGTTCCCACAGCAGAGTAATCCTTTTCGCCTTGTCCTTTTCCCAGGCGTGCGCCTGAAGGATGAACGCGCGCGGGTTGTAATCGGGGTGTTTGTCCTCGATTGCCCTAACGAGGATCTCCATCGTCTCTGGAGGAATCCAATCCTCATAGGCTGCGAAATTAAGCGTGCCCATAAGACCGAACCCGAACCCGTCGGCGGAATGATCGCTGATGAATTTCTTGATTTCGGCTAACAGCGCGGAACGAGCTTCCGGTGTATCGCCATGGAGCTTCCATTTATATCTCCAAAGGCTGCCGATAAGGTTCTGACCCCGTAATGGTGGGCGAATGTGATCTTCGAGAATTTCTATCGCCTTGGCGTAATCGGCGGGGCGCTCTATGCCATGCGCTTCGAGTTCTCCGGTATACGATGCAGCCTCGTAGCGCACGCTCTGTTCGTTGCGTCGGCCCTGAATGTCACAAAATGAGATATCGAAATACTTGCCGTCGTTAGTATCCACCTGCTTGGTCTCGCGATCTTCTATCCAATAGATCGCGTATTGGGAGTACCTGTCCTTCAGAGGAATCGTGGCAACCCATACACCGTCTTCTCGTCTGGTGAAGGGGAGGTTTTGCTCGTCATCAGGGACGAACCCACTATCAAAAACTAAACGCAGGATGGGCGATTTCGGTTCTTTGATGGTTGCGCCCTGTCCCATGGGGAAATAAAGCACGCGGATCTCTTTTGTGACAGGAGCAGGGGCCGTGTAGCCAGTCACCGGGCAAGCAGGATCTGTCAATGCGACAAAATAGAATGGTGCGGACTGGTCCTTCGGCGCTTGCTGTCCGGGAAGCGAGAGTGTGCAGACGACCACAGAAACGATGAACGCGGAATACCGAAGGACACGCATCCTGTGCTCCTTCCCTCGGAAGTCTGCCGCTGAGTCCGAAGCATCAATCAAAAAGAGAAACCTACGAGCCGAAGTCAAAAGCACGGCAACCAGGCGTGTTTCCGATTGAACAAATCCGTGCTTTTGAGCCTGCAAAAACAAATGTTAACACCCTTGCATCCTTTCGGCCCCAACGACTGCTGTGCGGTTCTCACCTGGATTTTCCACCATCACGCTCACTACTCGTCAGTATCCCCATTTCGGCTGGGAGTCGACATATCGGTTGCGACAAAAGGGCTTGCCGTCTTCACTCAATGAGATGCGAGGGTTCGGTTTTTCATGAGGCTTGCTGCCGACGAGCCTGCCGCTGCTGCCGGGCCGCTTGTTGCTTCCGGTCCCGTTCGGCATGAATCTCGTGCTGGCGTCCAGCGAGCATGTCCGTCGGAGTGATGTAGCCGATAGCACTGTTCAAGCGGATGTTGTTGTAATGTTCGACATATCCCTGCACCATTCGAAGCGCATCGTCCAGCGAAAGCGGTGATCCTGGCCGGATGTACTCGGTCTTGAGCGACTTGTGCCAGCGCTCGATTGTCCCGTTCGATTGGGGATAGTAGGGTGAGGTTCGGACATGCGTCATGCCGGAGATTCGAATGAACTCCTTGAAGTCGCGAGCGATGAACTGCGGCCCGTTGTCCGAGATGATCCGCGGCTTTGCCGCCGGGTACTTCTCCTTGGCTCGCTCCAGAATTACCTCGATGTCGGTCTCCTTCATCGACTCTCGCAGATCCCAGTGAACAATAGAACGACTGTAACCGTCCAGAATCCTGCATAAGTAATAGAAGGTTCCGCAAATGTTGAGATAGGACACGTCGATGTGCCAATGTTGATGCGGCTGGAGCGGCTGCTCAGAGCCGGTCCCCTTGCGCGACGGCTTGGCCTTCCACCGCGATAGCAGCCCAGCTTGCTTCAATACCCGCCAAACCCTCGCCGGACTCACCGCCACAACGTCAGCGTCGAGCATCATGAAGGTCAGCCGCCGATAGCCTTCCAACGGATTCTTCAGATGGAAATCGATGATCGCTTCTTTTTCCCACAGCTCCAACCAGAAATCGCGGGGAACCCATCCATTGTGCTCGTTGACGCAACCGTAGCGCTGCCGCCAGTCGTAGAACTTGCTGGCGGTCACGCCCAGCCAATGAATGAATCGCCCGACGCCGATCTCGGTCTTCTCCGACCAGCGCCGGACGAAATCCACGATCTGGTCCCGCACGTCATGCGGCACCCAGTTGCCGGTTAGAGTTCCCCAAGTGTTTTTTTTAGCGCGACGTGCTCCGCCATCAACTCGGCCAGGACCTCTTCCTTGGTCTGCACCTTCTTTTCCAAGAACTCAATCCGTTTCTGCTTCTCCTCCACCTGGCGGTGGGGACGCTCCTGAGCCTGAAAGGCATCCGCTCCGTTTTCGAAGAACTCCTTTTGCCAGCGGTAAAACACCGTCGGCTTCAGGCTCAGTTCTTCACACAGATCCGAAAACTGGCACCTTCTCCAAAAGATGCCTCCTCAGAACCGCAACCTTCTCTTCAGCAGTGTAGTGCTTGCGCTCTTTCCTCATACGTTCGCTCCGCTATCTTAACGGACGAACGCTTTCTCCATTTCCAACTGAGGCAGGACAACTGCCCAAACCTATCTCGCCGCCGTCAAATCGCGGCAAGCCAAAAACAGCCTCAACTCCTTACCGATCCATCACTTGCCTACCTCACTTAGCGCGTTAGCCGGACAGCAATGACTCAATATGAATGGTACTTTTTGAGGCAGCATTACGAAGTTCCTACGAGATTGCTCGATTGGACCGACAATCCTTTGATGAGCCTCTTCTTTGCTATCTACGCTACGAACTCTGCCAGCGACGCAGCGGTTTGGGTTGCCGACCCTTGGTGGTTAAATGCCGCGAACAAGGCGCTGAAGAAGAAAGAGATCGAAGGCCCATTGCTATCTGATTGGGAGGAAGCAGCGCTTTATCTTCCTGACCTCGAAGATGCGTTCGCTGGTGCCGAGGTGAAAATGAAGTTTCCTGCCGCTATTGACCCGCCCCATGTTGATCGTCGGCTGGCACCCAAAAAATCATCACCCAAAAGTTCACCCAAAAATTCATCTTGACAAACTGACGAGCCGGGTTGAGACTTTTGCGCAAGTAAAGACTGTGAACCGCCATCCCCGTGGCGGAAGGGGCAAATTGGGTAAACCTCGTGCGGCAATTCGACGGACGGACCTCAAGCCGCGTCATTATTTCTCGCTTTGCGAGAGTGTTGCAACCGGCTCAAAAAGAAAATCTGTTGCTGTGAGCCAGATCGCTTGTTTTTCTCGCATTGATTAGACGAGTGTGCATGCGGCTGTGACCCAGCACAATCGGGAGCCAAGAACATCCGTTCGCTATCCTGCAGAGATGAGGACTATGCAGGCGTTCCGGTTTTCGACTGCAAAATTTCGGATTGTTGCAGGAAACGCGGAGATGGAAATGAAACGTTCTCAAGGTTGTAACCATTTTGTAGTTGCAGGCGGCATTGATATTCGCGATCGCGCCCCTCGCTGTTCTGTCAGGACAAACGCATCAGCGCGGCACCGGCGAGCAGCGTCAGGACTTCACGCCAGCCGTCGCTTTGTTTGCATAATGCTGGTGTTCGTCTGCTTGATCACGATCGCGGTTTCCGCACAACAGCCCGGACCCAACGTGAACATGGTCTCTGGCACGCAGTGGCCAACCGGGGATCCATTTCTGCAGCGGCAGAGCGAGCCATCAATGGCCGTGTCGACCCGCAATCCAATGCACATTCTCTCCGGTGCGAACGACTATCGCACCGTGGACCTCGAGCTTGACCTGAGTGGCGGTGCCGAAACTGGAGATGCGTGGCTAGGTCTGTTCAAATCTTTCGATGGCGGGCTAAGTTGGCAAAGCACACTTCTACCAGGGTGCCCGGAGCAGTCGGTACCTCAATGCAAGGATAATGGAGCGCTCGCCGGGAACTATCAGGCCGGAGCCGACCCTGTCGTACGCGCCGGGACCAATGGAATGTTCTATTACGCAGGCTTGGCGTTTGACCGAGCCGCCGGTCCCGTCACGGCAAGTTCTGTAAGCTCAATTTTCGTTGCGCGCTTTGACGATCTAAACAACAACGAGAATTCTGACACGATCACTTATCTCGACACGCACGTCGTTGTCTCCGGCAACAGCTCTCAATTCCTCGACAAACCGTCTATGGCCGTCGACATTCCACGTTCCGGCGCGACTACATGCTCCTTTACTGCCAAGGAACCCGGGACAGGCCCGAACGGCGGAACTCTTGCTGTGCCGCAATCGTTCCCCGCAGGCAACGTGTATCTCGCGTACACCGATTTCCTGGCCGCGACGAAGTCGAACGCCACACCGACTCATCTGATGTTTAAGCGTTCGACCGACTGCGGCGTCAGTTGGAGCACGCCAATCCAACTCAATACCGGCACCACCACGAGCCAGGGCAGTGCTATTGCCGTCAACGGCCTGAACGGCAATGTGTATGTGACCTGGCGACAGTTCGCCTCTAACGGTCTGCCGGACGCCATTATGGCAGCTGTCTCGACCAATGCCGGGAAAACCTTCAGCGCTCCTGTCCGGATCTCCTCCCTCCAACCTTTCGATCAGGGAACGACGGGGACATCCTTTCGAACCAATTCTTATCCTTCCATCACAACTGATTTTTTTGGCTTCGTCTATGTCGCCTTTTCGGCGCGCGGACTGAGTTCCAGCGGTGATGCCCGCGTGGTGGTGGCAGGGTCGATTAATGGTGAGAACTGGACCCCGCCGATCATGGTTGATAATCCGTCGCGAAATCCACAAGTCAATCCCTCCGGACGCGGCCACCAACTCATGCCGGCCATCACATTCGCCCAGGGACGCCTCACGTTGCTGTATTACGACCTTCGCCTCGATCACTACGTTGGCTTCTACAATCCCAGTTCCAGCAACCCTAGCGGTTACGCGGAAACCCTGAACCCCGAGGGTGAACTTGGGCCGCCAACCCCCGAGCCGAATCTTGTCTTTACGGAATTTGTCGATGATGCTGGTCTAACTCTGCGACGCCACACGCTGGACGTGCGGGTGATTGAGTTTGGAATTTTTCCTACGCTGACTCTCGGCCCGTCCATGCTCGTTTCGCAATATGCGTACGGGTGTTGCGTGAACCCGCTATTGCCTGATATCGAACAATACAAATTCAACGTTCCCAATCTACCGCTCTTTGATCAAGGCCAGGAGCCGTTCATCGGCGATTACATCGATATTGTCCCCACTCCCTCATTTCTGCCTTCGGGTAGTTCCTGGAAATACAATTTCACACCCAGCGAGAACCCGCTGTTTCACGCAACCTGGACAGACAACAGAGATGTGGTGCCACCGGCTAACGGAGATTGGACACATTACACGCCCGCGGTTCCCAACGGCACTCCGAGTATCTTCCAGCCAGGCAACACCGTGCCCGACTGCGTGAGCGGCCACGAAGGCATGCGCAACCAGAACATCTACACGTCGCAGATTGCCGGCGGGCTTGTGGTGGGAGCTCCGGGAAATGCCAAACCGCTTGGCACAACGACGAATCCCGCCAACGGCCAGACAGTGCCTTTCCAGCGCGCCTTTGCGGTCGAAGCCCAGAACGTCACTGGCCAGACGATCTACGTTCAAATGACCATAGCGAATCAGCCCACCGGCGGCACGGCCTCATTTCTTCAATTCTCCTCGGAGACAACGCTGCAGGCCACCATTCCGGCTAACTCCTCGATTTCTCGAACCGTCTTCGTGACCTCGACCAATCCGCAAGCTTCCGTCACGGTGAATGTCACCCAAATCACGGGCATCGGCGGATCGGTCGTGACCAATGGCTTGACTGGGTCGGCCGTGTTGAATCCGGACGCAACGAATCCGCAAATCACGAATCCGAATATAAACAATCCCAATATAAACAATCCGAACATCAACAATTTGGAAGTCACCAACCCAAACATCAACAACCCGAATATCAACAATCCCAACATCAATAATCCGAACATCAACAACCCAAACATCAACAATCCGAACATCAACAACCCAAATATCAACAATCTGACCGTAGCCGACGCGAGCGCGGCCAATCCGAACATCAACAACACGACCATCGCCAACCCGGACACGGCTAATCCCAATATCAATAACCCCAACATAAATAATCAGGACCTTTCCGATGGTGGCACGATCCAGGATGTGACCTATGGAATCACCAACGAGGGCAATACTACTTCCGCCTACACAGTGAAGCTGAGCTCGACCAGCACTCCTCCGGGCGGAATTGTGTTCCAACTCATCGTGAACCGGCTCTACCAGACCCCCGCGGCGCAGAGCTGTCAGCTCGTCGTCGAAAACCACTGGAATACGCTCGCGAATATCATCAACCCCAAGGTGTACTCCCCAACCGATCCGAACATCAACAATCCGGACATTAATAACACAACGCCGAACGAAGCCACGGTCACGCTGAACCCAGCAGAAACGGGCTGGATCACTGTGAGGGTGATGAATCCGAATCCATCCGCAATAAATTTCGATCCACGCAGCCTCATTCCTGCGACGGTTCCCCAGGCATTAAACACGGCATCCGCGCTTTCGGGGAATCACACCTCGCCTGTTGTATATCCGCAGCTCACGATCGTCACGACCTCTCTGCCGCCAACCGATCGCAACGATCAAGGATACTCCGTTCAGTTGTTCTCAATAGGCGGAAAGCCGGGAACTGACACTTGGTCGATTGTGTCCGGCGCGTTGCCTCCGGGAATCAACTTGAGTTCCTCGGGCCTAGTGTCAGGGCAGGCGACCACTCCGGGGAGCTATCCGGTCACGATTCAGGTGGCAGATACGAACTCTCCCGCCGACATAACCAAGCAGAATTACGTTTTGAATGTCAGTGTGACGCCATTGACTGTCCAGTTCACGATGGGAGAGGCCGACGGTGTCGTGGGGCAGTCCTACAGCGCTACGCCTTTGACCGTGATGGGGGGAACGGCTCCCTATAATTGGATCGCCACGAACCTGCCTCCCGGATTGTCTATCAGCCCGAGTACCGGCCAAATCACAGGAATTCCGACTACCGCCAATCCTACGGGTTCGAGCGTCGGTGTTACCGCCACGGACTCTGCGACGCCAGCGGAATCGCGGTCGTTTACAACAGCGATTCGCATCGGAGCCGTTATTCAGATTTCCCCGCCTACCTTGTCAAATGGAATCATCGGGGTTCCCTACTCGGCGCAGCTGAGCGCTACGGGCGGCATTGGGTCATTGGTCTTTGGTCCTGCTGGATTGCCAGCTGGGGGGACTTTGAGCAGCAATGGGCTGATTCAGTTTACGAATCCGCAAGTGTCCAGCATGAGTTTCACGGCTTCAGTTCATGATCAGGCGATTCCGACCAATCAGACACAGAGCGCGAATTACACGATTCAGTTCGCTACCGCGGTTTCTCAAGTGTCCAATCTGACCTTTGTGACGCAGCCAAGCAACACGACTGCTAACCAGTCCATAACACCCGCCGTTCAGGTGCGGGCGTTAGACAATACTGCTGCGCCGTTGCCGGGCGTCTTGATCACACTTAGTCTGAATTCAGGCCCAGGGACTCTGAGTGGAACGCTGACTCAAACAACTGATGCTACCGGTACGGCTACATTCGGCAATCTCTCGATCAACACGATTGGTACTGCTGACACGTTGCTGGCTACAGCGGGCAGTGTAACGGCGACCTCAGCTCCGTTCAACGTGACCTCAACGGCGCAGGCATGCGCCCCCATTCCGGGGCATCCCATCAGTTGGTATCCGTTCAACGGGAATACACTCGATATCCGAGGAGGAAGACCCGGCGTGCTGCAGGGCACGAATTCGTTCGTAGCGGCCGAGGTCGGCCAGGGATACAAACCGGGTATCGAAGGCAGCGTTGTGGTTGCCCCCAACTCAACGGCCCTTGCCCTCAATACATTCAGCATCGGCGCCTGGATTCGCGTCGATGGAATCGACTCGGTTCCGCAGATGCAAGTCTTGTGGAAAGGAGACAATCTCGGCACGACCACGACAACACCTTACTCCTTGGCGGTAGAGGGTACATCTGCGTTTGCGAGCAACAACGAGAATCCAATCGTAGTCGGTACGCCCGGCGCGGGAAAGGTTGTGGTGATCACCGGCAATGGCGATACCGAATTGGATCTGTTCTCGAACGCGACCTTATCGACGGGCACGCTCTACTACGTTGCAGTAACCGCCGATGGAAACAATCTAACTCTTTACATTAACGGAGCGATCGATACCCAAACGACGCAAGCACCCACCGCTTCGAGCATCTATCCTTTGCAGATCGGAGGAATCCAGGCGCTCAATTCCGATACCTTCGACGGGGTGATCGATGAGTTGCAGATCTGGGGCACTCCGATCAGCCAGTTCCAGGTCAGCACGATTTACAAAGCTGGCGCGGCAGGTGAATGCCAGGCCATCTGGTTCACCGAGCAGGGCACCAACAAGATCGGGTTCACCACACCAGATGGGGCGACGCGTCAGGAATTCAGCCTTCCCACAGCCAACAGTTTTCCATACAGCATCGTTGCCGGGCCGGACGGAAATGTCTGGTTCACGGAGAACACTCCGAACAACATTGGCGAATTTTTGTCGTTGGGAGGAGGAGAAGGCATCGGCGAGGACCCAATTAATATTCCACCCACGGATGGAACTAGCAGCGCGTTTGGCGCCTGGGGCATCACCAGCGGGCCGGACGGAAACCTGTGGTTCACAGAGTCGCACAGCCCTCAAGACGTAAGTTTTGTTGGAAACATTACGACGGGAGGAACAATCAGTACGTTCTCCACCGGACTCACGCGCAACCCCGAGGGGATCACACCGGCGCCGGACGGCAACCTGTGGTTTACAGAGCCGAGCAGCAATACCATCGGCAACATCGTGCCCACCTCCACAAGCACCGTTAACCACTACAATATTCCGACTGCCAACAGCGGTGCCGTAACTATCGCGTTAGGGTCGGACGGGAACCTGTGGTTCACAGAGAGTGCCGTGAACCAAATCGGCGTTATCACCACAGGCGGTACAGTTACGCACGAGTACCCCATCCCGCCTGGGCTTTCCGGCGTCTCTGTTGCCGCGGCTGGGACGGGTTACCAAACTGGAGATGTTGTGACCGTCTTACAATCCGGCGCCAGTGGCGGCACGCTGGTGGTCGGCACAGTGAGTACATCGGGTGGGGTAGTAAACTTCAATAGTACCCCTAGCATCGGTACTGGTTATTCCGTCGCCAGCTCCCTGAACACAACAGGTGGGCACGGTCAAGGGCTGCAAGTCAATGTTGTCAGTACCTCAAACAGCTTCGGCCCGGCGGCCATCACCCTCGGACCGGATGGGAATGTCTGGTTCGTTGCCGCCTCCGGCGTCGCAAACAACATCATCGAGGTCTCGCCGAGCGGGCAGTTTACGGCCTATCCGGTACCCATTGGCGGCTCCGCCGAATTCATCACCGAAGGTCCAGATGGGAACATCTGGTACACGGATAACTTCAACAGCGCGATTGCTCAACTCGTACCGGGCACGGGAGGCACTACGGAGTTTCCGACTCCCACGCAGTCCAGTGGCCCGTGGGGCATCGGAATTGGCCCGACGGTACTGTCAGTACCCGCTGCGCCGACGAATGTGACAGCCAGCAGCCCATTCGGCGAGCCGGTCATCAGTTGGACAGCTAGCGTGAGTACCGGGGTAGTTGGATACAACGTGTATCGCTCCAGTGTCAACAGCTCCACTGGACCGTTTACGTTGGTGAATCCCAGCCCGGTGTCGTCCAGTCCTTTCACTGATCTTGGTGCCTCAACAACGAACTGCGGCACCAACACGTTCTACTATTTTGTGACCACTGTGGGGACGGGTAACACGGAGAGCCCGGATTCCGATGAGGCAAATGCTCCTGTCCAAGGACCGTGCTAAAACGGCTGGCAGGAAACTCGGCATTCCGATAAATCGTGAATACAGATCCGAGGAGGCCTTTAGCAGACTAGTTTTAACGGCCACCAAGAGCGGCCAGGCGCTTGGTCGCATCCGCTACAAGCGGATCGCCGGCGCCTTTTTCCTTCATGGCGAGAAATGTCTTATATGACTCCGCCGCCCCGGGACTCTTCAGGCCTTCCCGGGCGCGGCCCTGATAGTAGTAGACCGGCGGGAGGAGATGATAGCTCGGAATGTCATCGAGAAAGACCGACGTGATTTCACCGCGACGCTCGAGACAGACATCGAATTCCGAAGATGCTTCGGTGTAGGCTCCGGCGTCGAGGTAAGCGCGCCCCAGGTCGAAGTGGCCCAGCCAAGTGTCAGCTAGCTTTTGCGCTTCCTGGAAACTTTCCATCGCGTCGCGGGGCTTGCCCTTTTTGAGCAATGCTTCGCCCGTAATCAGTTTTGCATAGAGCCGCGGTTCGCTTTCCAAACGCTCCGCCAGCGGCCCTACCGTTTGCAGAGCGTTAGCCTCCTGACCTGCCGCAAGATAGACCTGGCCCGCGCGATAAAGAACTCCTGGCTCCTTGCTATCCGAAGTTGCTCTACCTGCAGAAGACAGTGCGGCTGAACTCTTTCCCAGTTCCCACTGGGTCTGCGCCAGCGCGGCGGTTCGATCGGCCGCCGATTCTGTGTCTTTGCCTGCGACATCCGACGTGATTGCTTGCTCGAGAATGCTTTCGGCATCCGGGAGACGTCCTTCGAACAGCGCCAAGTCGGCGAGTCCCGAAGCGGCGATGGAAGTCCCATAAGCTCCCAAGTCTTTCACCTTTTCATAGTCCTGTTTGGCCTCGTCATTATGACCGAGGGCCAAGGCTGCCAATCCCATGGTGCGCAGCGCCTGCTCAAACTTCGGGTTCTCCTCAAGAATCGATTTTGCCTCCTTCGCCGCAGTCTCAAAATCTCCAGCGTACAAGGCAAACATCGCAAAATTGATCCGTTGAATCCGACTGCGTGGAGTCAATGCCAGAGCCAGCTTCTGCTGTTCCAACGCCTTGTTCATATTTCGGGCGTAAAAATACGCAAGCGCGAGATTCCCACGTCCAGCCAGGTCAGCCGGGTACTGATTGACCAGCGCGGTCAGTTCTTCTATCGCCTTTGTCTGATTCCGGGTGAGCAGGTAATATCCGCTGCGCGTGCGGTACTTCTCCCGCTCAGTCATACGGTCGATGTGGGAGAGCGCCAAGGAGTAGTATTTCTCCGCCTCCTGCCTTTTACCTGTGTTGGCGTAGTTGACAGCCAAGCCTGCATAAGCCCGCCCCAGATTGGGATCGAGGGCTATAGCTTGTTGATAAGCCGTAATCGCATCATTCCATTTGCCCGCCTGCAGAAAGTCCTGGCCCATGGCATAGGCGTGAGCAGCCTCGAGCGACTGCGTGGTATAGGTCTCGGCCGCGGTCAATTGAACCGATTCAGGAGTCTTATCTCCCAGAGCTTTTCGAATGCCGGCTGCGAGCTTGCCCATGGCTACAAGGACATCTTGCTTGGCAACCTTCTCGGATTCGGTGCTGAGTATTTTTCCCGTAACCCCATCGACCGCATGCACCGCAAGTCGATACTCATCGGCGTCTCGGCTAATCGAGCCCCCGATCACGATGTTGATGCCCTCGCGAGTCGCTACGAGCCTGGCGAGTTGCTCATTCAGCTGGGTCGCGCCAGGCTGAAGTTTAGCGGCGACTTTGTGCGCCTGCCCGCGGTTGAAAGAGTTGATGAACGATGCCCCTTCCATGGCAACGCTGAAGGCCGGCTCAAGAGTCTCGTCGAATACGGAGTCGCCAGTGTCATTGCTGAAGTCCGAGACCAAAATACTGACGGGAGCATGTTGAACCGCGGCTGTCGTCCAGATTTTGTTTTTAACCACCACGACACCAGCCGTCACCGGCAACAGGATGCACAGCGCAATCGCCAGATATTTGTAGAGGGACGGACCCGGGGTCTGTCGTCGGATGACGACGGTCGAGACCGTGCGAGTAGAGGGCTGGTAAGCTTCCAGATCCGCCAGTAACTCCGCCACACTCTGATAGCGATTGCCAGGCTTGGGCTCCATGCAACGAGCCACGATGTTGCTCAAGTCCCGCGGAACGGATTTCTCGACAACGCTGGCGGGAACGGCGCGTTCCTGGCTGCGTTTCATCAAGCTGGCCATCGCGCTTTGCGCTTCATAGGCCCTCTTGCCGGTCAAGAGCTCGAAAAAAATAAGGCCTGCTGAATAAATGTCCGATGTCGGTCCAAGATCCTGGCCCTGTGCTTGTTCCGGAGACATATACTCCAGCGTCCCCAACAGCACGCCCGTCTGCGTCAACCCGCGTGCCTGAGCCGATTGTGCCAGGCCAAAATCCATGACCAGCACTTTTCCCGTCTTGTCGCGCATTACATTCGAAGGCTTCAAATCGCGATGAATGATGCCTTCACTGTGGCAGGCGTCGAGGGCGCGGCACACCTGCTGCATAATGCTGACCGCTTCTGCGGGAGGCAGTCTCCCTGATCTTCGCAGCACGCTTTTGAGATCTTCACCATCCACGTACTCCATGGTGATGAACTTCACGCCCTCAGACTCGCCAAGGTCATAAATGCGCACCACGTTTTTGTGCGTAATTTCTCTGGCCAGGACGAGTTCCTGTTTAAAACGCCGCAGAATTTCCGGATTCGCGGCCAGTTCGGGACGGATGACCTTGAGCCCGACCATGCGGTCAACCTCATTGTCGCGGGCCTTGTAGACAGCGCCCATGCCACCTTCACCCAACATTTGCAGGATTTCGTAACGGCCGCCGAGGATCTTATTGGCACTCAACACTGGCGTAGACCCCGGCGGGATTTCCGCCATCGTGGGAGCGTCAGATCCGGACAAGGAAGATGGAGCTACTCCGACGGTCGGTCCGTCGAAGCCGGAAGATGAAGTTAAACCCTTGGATTTTTCGTCCCGCATGCCGTTTTCGCAGTCTGGGGAAGACGTGCTGATGACCTGCCCGCACAAGTTGCCCAGTAGTATATATCGGTTCCCCAGGCGTAGCTACTGACAATTCGCGTTCTGTTTACGGATTCGTTAAATCAAAAAGGGCCCTGAGGGAACCGAACTTCAACCGGTTGCGTCCGCCACCCCTCGATGAGCGCAGTGGGAATTTATCGCCGGTCATGCTCCACAAAGAATGAAATCAGATTGTGTCGTAGCGCTCTCCTTGGAGATGTTCCATCTCAGATGGCCGCAGAGGAGCAACTGTTTGAAAGGTTGAGGTGACTACGTTAAACGTTTTAAGGTAGGGAGCCCCGTCCAAGAGATTCGCCAGAATCTTCAATACCGCTGGATAACCGCTTGAGTTGTAGGCTTGCGCATTCCCTTCGTGGTCCCAAAAACTGATTGTTGCGACTTCTCGGGGCCGCTAGCGTAATCAAATCCAGAAAACCCTTCCTGCTTTCGCAGCCAGGGAAGGATTTCACACTCCATAAGATTCGCAAATTCCGTGAGTGAGTTCGGTTTCAGGCGCACACCAACCGTGCGGACAAACATCGTCAACCCCCAAGTGCGCTGGCTTCTATACTTGCCTGCCCCACTGTCTATTCAGTAGTGAGAATCATCATCCAAACGTTGCATTTGAAAAGTTGGCTTCATTTGACGAAATCAAGACGATAGCGTGGTGGATGTCGACACGGGTTGACGAGAACGTATTGGTTTCCCCATTGAATCGCGCCCCCCTCTCGGCGCGTCACACCCAAGCTGAAAGTTCTGACGGTAGCCCATCGGACAGTCTTTTCTCCGAGCCGGACGTTGTAGTCGGCCAGGTAACGCAATGTCCCCTCTACTTAAGAAATCGGAAATGGCGGGCAAAAGACGACAGAAAGGCAACAAAAATTATTTAGGCCCGCAAATCGGCCGAATTGAGAGCCGATCTTGGACCGGCAATGGCCAGAACGCAAGCTGTTCTAATGCGTGGTTGGAGGCCGGGAGGCTGAGCGAGGGGCGACTTGGCTCAAGGATTGGAGCAGCAGAAACTGAGCATTTGGAAGCTTTCCCCTCCAGTGGGTCCAGAGTTCCATTCTCTGTGCTTCAAGGCGCCCAGCATCGTCGGTACGTCCGACTCGACGGAAAAGGCCGGCAAGTACAGTCCAAGTGCGCGAAATGCAGGTTGCATCGCGCAGATCGTTTCGAATGTCAGGCTTCCAGGCCATGAGCTTGTCCAACAGTTCCTGATAAGCTTCGAGGGCTTCCATCGATTGGCCCGTTTCAGCGTAGTCGTCGGCCCGGGCTCTGAGGGCATCGTATACATCGTTCATCGGCTCGATTTTATCCGCTGGGTATCGACCTGCCCGGTTCAGCAATTCCAGAGCTTTGTTAATGCGTTGCCTGGCGTCTTTCTCCCGGCCCAGCCATCGAACAGGATAGGAAGAACCAGCCAGCAACTCAGCCTCGTCGCGCTGGGTACTGGCATTGGTTTTCGCTTCTCGGATCCGTGTAAGTGCGTTGTCGTAAACCGACAAGGCTTTGCGCGGATCAATGTGGCGAAGCGTGTTACCAACCTCAAGTCCGAATACTGCCACCGCGTGACGGCCCAAATAGTCCAGCGAGTCCCGCTTGGAAAGATCCTCGGCAATATCCAGCGCTTGTTGAAAATTCGCGAGCGCATCGCGGCTGCGGCCGAGACTTGGTTCCGCATCTTGCCTGCCCAGGATCATCCCTTCAAGGAGAAACCCGTTCGCCAGATTCATTCGAAGCGACGCGTGTCCGTCTGCGGCTTCGGCTTTTCGCAGCTCAGTCGACTCGAGAGTGGTTTTCAGAGCGCCGTCCAAATCCCCGGACTGCCATCTCGCAGCCCCCAAAACGGCAAGGGCGCCTCCACGCATTTCGTTTGCCCTGGGCCCTGGTATCGCGATGTCCAAAGCTCGCTGGGAATATCGTATCGCGTCATCGAAATGCCTCCCGTCGATATAAACATCAGCGACATTTACATAGAAATACCTCATGCTGTAGAGGTCACGGAACTCGACGGGGCGAGTACTCATGAACCGCTCGATTAGCGAAACGGTGCTGGCGGCATCCTTCAACTCTTCTGCTTGATCGCCCCGGTTCTCGGCCAGGATCATGCGATCGTGAGCGATTGTAGTAGCAATAAACAGCGCCCGCGGATTTCTGGGATCGTTCGAGAGGACGGGATCGACGAATCTCGCCGCATCATTCAGGCTCGCTTCGGCCTCCACAAACTGGCCTAGATTCGGAGAGGTCGGATCTCCTTGTGCGTGCGCCACTCGTACATAGGCGTAGGCGATTTCCAGCGCGAGATCCTTGTCTGCTTGAGCTTCACTGCCTAGCGAGGTGAGGTATTGCAGGGAATCAGTTACTAACTGCATTCTGACTTTGGTCGAACCTGGCAAGCCTCTGATGTCCTGATCGAGCCCTATGAATTTATTGGCCAGTTGGCGAACTTGGGCGAAGCGGCGTTCGGCGACCTTCCGCTCGCGATTTGCAACATAGAGTCCGGCTAAGAGGCTGCCAATCACAAGTGCCAACGCGATCGCGGTCAGAGCTACCACTGTGCGGTTGCGCCGCAGGAACTTGGTAGTACGGTAGGCGAAAGTATCCGGCCGCGCGCTGATCGGTTCGTGCTTTAGGTAGCGCTGAAGGTCGTCGGCAAACCCAGTGACTGAGGCATAGCGTTCCTGGGGATCCTTCTTTAAAGCTTTGCCAACAATCGTGTCCAGATCGCCACGCAGCTGGCGCTGAAGTTTTTCGGACGTAGTGGCGCGCTTCTCTGCAACTGTCTTACCACTGGCAGATGCAGTTGCGTCCGATGCTCGTACAGGTTTCGTTTCAACAATCGCCTTCACCAATTCGGCCGGAGAGTACGACCCCGGGCCGGCGGGATGCTGGCCGGTCAGCAGCAGGTAGAGGAGCACGCCCAAGCCATAAACATCGGTTGCGGTCGTGACTGGCTGGTTGGTGAGTTGCTCTGGCGCAGCGTATTGGGGAGTGAGCGCCGAACCGCCTTCGTGCGTGAGCAAGGTTGCGACACCGGTCTTCCCTTCGCCTTCCAGGAGTTTGGCAATCCCGAAGTCGAGCAGCTTGACTTCACCGCCAGTGGTGACCAGCACGTTTGAGGGCTTAATGTCGCGATGGACAATCAAATTCGCATGAGCGTGGGCCACTGCGGCCAGCACATCCAGAAACAGGTGAACGCGCGCCTCCACATGGAGCTGGTGCTGATCGCAATACTGATCGATCGCCGTGCCGTCAACGTATTCGAGGATTAAATACGGCTGGCCATCGGAGGAAATGCCGGCATCGAGCAGTTCGGCGATGTGCGGATGGGTGAGCCGGCCAAGAATGCTGCCTTCGCGTTTGAATCGTTCTTCAGTCGCGCGCCCGGCGAGCGCGATGCTTACGAACTTCACCGCAGCTTGCCGCTCGAACCTACCGTCACTGCGACGGGCGAGCCAGACGCTTCCCATTCCGCCTTGGCCAATCTGCGAGACCAGGGTATACGGACCAAGTGTCTGGCCGGTGAGACCCGAGTTCGGCAATGCGAGTCGCGTATTCTCCAGGAAGCCTTCCCGCGCCAGCACCCGGTGTTCATCGAGGAGTTCTCCCAACTGCGCAGCCAGCGCAGGATCGTGCTCGCTGAGCGAGGACAGCCACACGGCACGCGCATGGTCGGCCATAGCGAGTGCCTGATCCAGATATGGACTCAAAGCCTGCCACTGATCGGGAGTGAGTGTGGACATGGAGATCCCTCAGAGCGACAAATCTGTACGAATTTTCCGATGGAGATAAATGCGTGCTTTCTCCCAGTTTCGCTGCACCGTACGTTCTGACACGTCCCGCATGGCGCCGATTTCCGCGAACGAAAAACCGCAGAAGAACTTCAAGTCGATGATCTCAGCCAGGGCCGGCTCCACTTTGGCGAGCTCGTCTAACGTCTCGCTGATTCGCACAAGCTCCCGGTGATCCACTGCGTTCTCCATCGCGTTGGTGTCCAGCGAAGTAATCTCGAACTGGCCGCCGTGCTTCTGGGCATGCCGTTCTCGGGCATGGTCGATGATGAGTCCCCGCATCACCCGAGCGGCATACCCCATGAATCTCGCCTTGTCGGGAAACGACGGGCCGTCGCGTGCAGCCATGTCCAGGTACGCTTCGTGCAGGAGGGTTGTAGCGCTAAGGCTCACCTGTAAGCCGCGTCGCGCCAGTTCATACTTGGCGAGCCTATGCAGCTCAGAATAAAGGGCAGCAAACAATGCTTCCGCGGCGGGCTTGTCCCCTTCTTCCGCCGCGATAATAAGCGAAGAGATTGCTGATTCCACGCCCGCCCTCCCAGAGCTGCAGACTCCGGCCTGCAACCAAATGGCGACAGCTTCTCGCAGATCAATAGGATAGTCAAGCCGCGCCTCAATGTCGTGGCAATCCTATGACCTATGGTGGGTCATGGCTTGTGAGCTCCCGGACGCTTGAGAACGCCGAGTTCGGAACGGGCGCGTATATAACCGATGTATACCTTAAGCGGACTAATGCCCCAAAGCCTCCGCAGCTAATTCTGTCATTCTGGCATGACCCTTACCTAGCTTCCCCACAGTCAGGAGCGACAATCAATCTGACGATGAAATGGGCAACTCCAAGGCATCTAGAAGACGTATGAAGGACACGCAGATCTCAGCTTCCAAGTCGTCACGTTCGCTGACCGCCTTGCCCGAAAGGCCGCGTGTGGAGTTGTCGACGTCGCCGCAGACGGAGGGCGGAGTCGAAGATGAGATTCAGGAACTTGTGCATTGAACTAGCTCATATACCAGCCGCCATTGACCGAGATTGTCTGCCCGGTCATGTAGTCATTGGTTGCCAGCATCACAGCCACCGACGCGACATCGTCCACCGAACCAAAAGTCCCCATCGGAATAAGGTTCGGATTGGCGTTGGGGTTGCTCGTCACCATGTCGGTCTCAATCAGAGCCGGGCAATGGCGTTCACGGTGATTCCGTCTCGAATGAGCGATGAGGCGCAGGAGTGCCTCAGCCCTATGATCCCCGCCTTGGACGCCGCGTAGTGCGCCCCGACAGCTCCGCCTGTCTGCGCAGCGACCGAAGACAAGTTGATGATACGTCCCCATTTCTTCTGTCGCATACCGCCGACTACCACCTGCGTCACCAAGAACACCGACTTCAGATTGACGGTGAGCACTTCGCCCCATTCCGCTTCTGTAATCTCCTCCAATTTGCGCGGATGAGCGATAGCCGCATTGTTGACGAGAATATCGACGCCTCCAAGGTGCGCCTCAACCTCCGCGACCATGCGCCTTACATCAGCAGCAACGGATACATCGGCTCGGATCCCGATTGCCTTCCTTCCTATCGCCGTGATTTCGCCACAGACTGCGTTCGCAGCGGCGGCACGCTCTCGGTAGTTCACAGAAACATCGGCACCGGCCTTAGCCAGTGCGATTGCAATTGCGGCTCCGATTCCGCGACTCCCTCCAGTCACAAGTGCAACTCGATTCGTGAGGTCTTTCATGCCGCCATTGTATGCGCGCGAGATACCCGAAGATCGTCGCTTGTGTGTGCAGACAGGTTCTGAAAATGCGCACTCATGACGAGTGCAGCCAGCCCACTCGACTAACCGATCATTTTGCGTTGATCGCCGATGCGGCGGTCGCGTTCGTTTGCGAACCGCTCCACGCCTGCGAAAATCGAATCGGGGTCGAGATGCGCTTCCGCAATCACTTCCAGTTCGAGGCCGCCGCTTCTCCAGGAATTGTCGAAGTCGGACGTGAGTGAATACTCATCGGTCAACGGACCGAGGTTGCGCAGCGGCCACATGCGTCGCGTGCCCGTTGATACCACCATCAAGTCGTAGCGAGCCTCGGGCGGCAGCACGGAATCACGATACGTTTGCGGCTGGCGATCGAACAACTCCTCGCTGATCGCCGCGATCACCTTCACGTTCACGCCGACCGCTTCGAGTTTCGGCAGCACTTTCACGAGATTCACACTGGAACTCGACCCTTGTGCGATCACGTAACCGTGGTGCGGCTTGTCCGGCGCGAAATCGCGGACCACGTAGAGGCCCTTTGCCGCGGCGCGCAGATCGGAGTCGGCGAAATGGCTGCGGTCCGCGACCGCGAAGTCGGGACGCGCCACTTCCAGCGTGATGATGCCCACGCGCGGATCGCGCGCTGCGATTTCCGCCGCCGCGAAATAGCCGGGCGCGACATCGTTGTAATCCCAAAAGCTTAAATTGATGGCCTGACCGCGCGGGAACAGCTTCCACACTTGCGGCGCGAAGATGCCGAAGTGTGTGCGCGCATCTGCCGCGGTTTCAGGACCGGAATGCGCGGCGAGAATATGCAGCACGCCGACGCGGAACTTGCTGTCCTGATTTTGTTGACTCCAGACACGCGCCGGAGTGTACATCAGCGACGTGAACGCTCCGTAGGTGCCGCTCAAGGCCCAAACGCCGGCGAATTTCTCGGGATCGACGGAAGCGGTCTGACTCACCAGCCCGATGGCAGTAGAAACATTGCCCGCCTCTTGTATAGGCGCCTTCAGGCGTGTGCCTAGCGGATTGTCGGTGGGGCTGTAGTGTCCCCACAAACTGCCGTGCTCCACGTTGATTGACTCGGAAAGGTCGGCGGCCACCGTGAAGAATCGTCCTTCAGTGACGTAATTCATCCACTTGATGATTTCGGAAATTGCGCGCCGCGCTCCGGCCACCTCGCCCGGTTTCTTGAACAGCGCAATGCTAACCTGTTTCTCCGCACCGGAAATCGCATTACGAATCGAGACCTTCTGCGGGTGTTCAGGTAGCGCCGTGACGCGTAGGCGATCGTCGAGGAATGGATCGATCGAGGTTGAGATGCGCAACTTCACGTCGTCGCGCACGGTGTCGCCGATTTCCACGAGGCGAGCGGCGAGTCGATCGCCCAATCCATTGCGGTCGAGCAGCGACATCACCACGTCGATGTTCGTCTTAAACTGGATCAATCGCTCGCGATTGTTGCTGACCGCGCCCTTGCGAATTCCTTCGAACTCTACGCTGTAATGCTTCTCGAACGTCTGCGCCAGCGCGACAAAATACTCCGAGTTCATCTTCAGCGCATAGGGATGGCTTGGGTAACTCACCAATTGATCGCCGTAGCCGGGGATTTTTCCGTTGACGGCTGCGGGCCAGTAGCCCTTGGTCGTTTTGCCGATCGCGACGATTGGGCGGCGGTCGCGCGGGTCCACTTCGTCTATTGCTTTGAGCGCCGCGGCCACTTCGCCGTAATCGTTACCGTCCGACAGTGTGAAGACATTCCATCCATACGACGTCCATTGATTCACGAGATCGTATCCGTCGAACTGCGCGGCGATCACGCCGCCAATCAGACGATCGTCGATGCCCGCGTTGTTGTCGGAAACCATCACGCGCAAACGCTTTCCCACTTGCAGCGCGAGAGCCTGCGTCTTCAACTCCTGCGCGTGACCTTCGGTGAGCGCAAATTCTCCTTCCAGCGCGATCACTTTCGGCGAGTCTGGCGCGTCCGCCACATCCCAGAACGCCGCTTTGCCCGCGGCTGTCGCGATGCCGATGCCCGAGGGCCCGCCGTTCACGTCGTTGGTGCAGTCGGTGCTTTCGGCATGTCCCGAGAGCGCACGAATGCCGCGGCCTTTCGCTTGCGCGAACAGCGGATGGTCTTCCAAATCCATTTCGTGCAGCAGCGTCTTCAGCGCGCCCGCGCCGCGCCGGAATCCCAACGCGTCGATCGGCAGCATCGCGACGTGCGGGTCGACGCGATAACGCCGATCGCCGGTCTGCTGATACTTGCGATACAGAGCTTGGCCCATGATCATCCACAGCGCGTAGCACGTGGGGATCGAGTGGCCCGCCGCCAGCATGAACTTGTCGGAGTAAGGATGCTTCGGCCGGCGGTAATCGAAACGGAGTCCGCCGTTTTCAGGACCGACCAAATGCGCCGCAACATTGTACGGTGTGTATGCGAGCGGTCCGCCGAGATGCCCGGTCTGCGCGTAATTTCCCAGCAGCACGAGAGTCATGCAGGTCATGTATCCAACGTCGTGGAGCAGCGGATCATACGCCAAAGGTTGCTCCTGGGACGGAGAAGGAACTACGTGAATGCTGGATGTCATAGATTGTCTCAAAAATCATAGCAACTGCAATGCTGCAATGGGTTGTAGTCGGCGAAGCGTTTGACGGGCATCATGCTCTGGCGACAAGCCATCTTCACACGCCGCATCTCACCGTGATGGATTTCATAATGCCTAAAATGAACGGGATTGAAGCGGCCCGTCACTTAAGCAAGCGATACCCGACATTCTCATCTTGATGGTCACCACTGACCGTCGAAGGAACTAGAGACAGAAGCAAGACGAGCAGGAATAAAAGACTCTGTCCGAAGAGTGACATACACTGCTTCCTGGGTCGGCTTCCTTGAACCCTAATTACTCGGCAGCGCGTCCCCAGGTCCGAACCCAGTGCCCTTCCAGACTGAAGGGCATTAACGATTCGCTGCGGGCGCAGCACGCAGCACAAAAGCCAGACCACGGGGAGCATTTTCGGTGACCGTGTTTTGCAAGTCCAGCGCATCGATCGGAATGTGACTTCGTGCGCCGTCAGGGCTGATGTATTCGAGATAGCCGTCGGCCATCCAATAGTCGGTCACCGCCCGCCTCGCGCCGTTGTGCAGAACAAGTACGAAGACTCCTTTGCCTGAATCCTGCACATCGGTCGCTGACGTGCCTGCGGCGCCTGGCGGCAAAGGTCCTTCTGCTGCCTCCTCATCCGGAGGCTTGTCAGGAGCCGCGATTACGGACATCTCAGGCTGCGCATTCCCTTGCGAGTCAATGCCATCGCCGGAATCAACCGTACCTCCTCCGAAGCCGAAATCAAAGAAACCAAAGTCGCCATAACAGCACAGCAGCGGAAAAAATGGCTCGAAGAAGCAGAGCTGGGTCATGCCATTGAAGAAACATCCGGACGAAGAGAACCTTGGGAAGCCGTGGAAGAAGGCGCGATGAGGCCGCCCCGAGAAAGAACCGAACGAGACTCGGCTCCCGCGGTGCGCTGGAAATAGCTTCGGAGACCACACAAGTGTTGTCGGAAGCGATCTTGTACGGGATGCCGCGCCCAAGTTCCACAGTTCAGACGGTACGCGGGGCGGAGTTTCCAAGCTAGTGGACGCCCTAGCCTCGCGATGCCGACCAGAGTGCCGTCCGAAGTGCAGCCAACCGAAGTGCCCCCTTCCCTTGCTCTCCCCGGAGTGCCGGCTCGAAGAGTGCCCGCCGAAGTGGCCACCTCCGCCCCCGTGTTGCCCCTCTGCAATTTCGACGAAGTACAGTAAACACAGCAACGTGAAGAAGATCACTAAGGGACGGGCAACGACGGCGTTTCGAGTGGCCATGGCACTGCCAGCCAGGGAAGTGTGTTCACATTTTACTCCTGCTGGTGCATATCTCACTCGATTTTGCCTTTGGGGCAACGATTCCGCAACCGGGAGGCTGCGAAGACCGATGGCTGCCTACTACTAAAAGCAAAAACTACGTTTCCGCAAGGATCCGCGGACACTTTGCACGCGTCGGATGTGGGCGTCCACTCATCCTTGGTAGAAGTAAAAGCCGCGCCCAGCGCCGTGTTTGGAGGGTTTTCACTCATCCGTCCGTGGATTTCCGGCCGTATTTGCGCCGCTGCAGCGAGTGCAGCTCCAAACCTGCTAGCGACTCTGAGTACCTTTATTGGCGTCTCTGGCTCGGAAAGTGGCGTCAGACAAGGCATTTGGGCTGATTTGGCCTGATTCTGGTGTTTCCAATCCCCGTTAAGTTGTTGATGTTTCCAAACGTTCGTTTGGAAACGGGCAGTTGCGGGAAGCGTTTCCAAACGTGCGGGTTTGGAACCTAGCGCCCGAGGAAAAAACAATGCCCGAAGAGGCTGAGGCTGCGGCTCCGGGCCCTGCCCATTGAACTCGTGTGCGCAGTGAGATCATAGGGTCTGCCCGCAGGTTCGGCACAGTTCTTTGGAAACCCTTGCATATAAAGCCACTTTCACTGTTTACTCTCTGGTTATATTCCGCGCAAGTTGCTGATCTTCCAACTCACATGAATTGGAACGAGGCGGTTGGGCTGGGTGCGACGGTGACTGCAGTTGGTGAGGAGGGTCGTCGCGGCGGCGGAGCCAAAGATACACGGATGGGCCGATCGTGCCCGCCATGTACCCTAGTTAAGCGGTTCTGGCGAATCTGGCGGGATAGGCTGTTTGTAAAATCAGTAACTTACGTGCCTTCAATGAGCACCATCGTTTCGAATCCCTCCCTCTCCGCCAGATTTGCTTAGTCCTGCTCTATCGCACACCGAGACTGGCGGATTCAACCTGTGTTTCTCTTTCGATTCGGCGGTTTAGCGTGACATGAGGAACTGGATTTCCTGTTCAATTTTCGAAATCGCGATCGGTGCGACACTAGCGTCGCTCAATTTCTGATTAAGCTGTGGCAATTTTGACTGTTTGAACGAGGTCCATTTCGCGATGCCTTCCTTGACTTGCAGGCTGGACTCCTTGTAAACCACAACTGCTTGCGAAGGCACGGCGCGATCTCCACTCTCGACCACGTGCAATGCGGAAGCCAAATTCGTAAATGCGTCGCGTAGACCGCTTTGCCGCTCCGAACCTTTCTCATTCTCATCTTTCTCGCCTTCTTTTCGAGTCAGAATCTTTGAGATCTCGGATTCGGCACCCGCCACAACCGACTTAAGCGCCTGGTTTTGTCCGTCCAGCTTCTGCTCAATATCCGCCAGCCGTTTCTCAACTGAACTAATCTCAGCGAGTACGCGGCGCGCATCAACGGTTTCGGCGAAGATCTGTCGACCGAGTTGCAGCTGCTGCTGAAGTATCTCGGCCGTCGCGGGCGAGCGTGGGTCCATGATGATTTTCAGAGCCTGACTCTGCACCGCTCCATCAACCGTGAGGCGGAGCTGGTAAGTTCCAGGCACAACCTTTGGGCCACCGGGGTTACGATATGCGGATTCCTCATCCACGCTGGGCCCACCTGAGCTGCCCCAATTGAGACTCCAGACGAAGCGGTGCAGGCCGGGAGTTTTCTCGAGGACTTGAGGTTTGGGGAACCAACGCTCGGCGATGGGAACCGGTGCGTGCTTTTCCGGGCGTTGATCTTCCGAGGAGAATCGGCGAACCAGATCCCCGTGCGCATCAAGAATCTCGAGCTTGAGGTTGGTGGCTGGAGACTTGAGGAAATAGTCAATTGTCGCGCCTGCGGGAGGATTCTCAGCGGTTGGTTCCTCGGGCGGAAGTGGTGTGCCGGGAAAGGAGTCGTTATCAATGCGAAATGCTGGTGCGGGACGGTAGAGCCAGAACGCATTCGCCTGTTGCGCGTCGGACACTTGTCGCAAAGGTGTGATGTTGTCGAGAATCCAGAAAGAGCGGCCGTGCGTGGCAACGATGAGATCCTCGCCATGAATCGTAAGATCGCGGACGGAAGTGACCGGCAGATTGAGTTGCAACGATTGCCAGTGGTCTCCGTCGTCGAACGATACGTAAACTCCAAATTCGGTTCCCGCGAAGAGGAGACCCTTGCGCTCGGAATCTTCGCGAATTGCACGTAAGAAGGCCGGGGCCGCAATACCATCGGTGATCGGTTGCCAGGAGATCCCATAGTCGCGTGTTCGATAGAGGTAGGGCGTCTGATCGTCGAGCCGGCTTCGCTCTACGGCTGCATAGGCGACAGCAGGATTGAAGTGTGAGGCTTCAATCAAGGAGATTTTGCTCCAGGCTGTCAGGCCCTTGGGAGTGACGTCTTTCCAGCTCTTCCCACCGTCGCGCGTGAGGTGAATTAATCCCGTGTCGCTTCCCGCCCAGATCAGATCGCGGTTCAGCGCCGATGGCGCGATCGTGAAGACCACGCCGAAGCCACGCTGTTCCGCATTCTCGATCGTGGGGGGGGCTTGCGCTTTGCCATCTCCCGCTGGTGGCGTTGCCCCGGTCAGGTCAGGGCTGATGGCCTGCCAGTGCAGACCGCCATCGACGGTTTTCATGACAAATTGGGTCCCCAGGTAGAGCGTTGTTGAATCGGCGGGCGAAAGGACCAGAACCGGAGTCCAGGGCGCTCTGTATTTACGCTGATCGATCTCCGAGCCGAATGTCACTACCGGCCACGGGCTAATGTCCTGGCTTAGTCCGGTCCGCCGGTTGAAGCGGTCAACACTACCGTAAGCCCCAGTCAAGTAGATGATGTTTGAATCCTTCGGATCGGGCACCATGTATCCGCTCTCGCTTGCGCCGGCGGGAAACCAGTCCCGAGGGGTGATTTGGGCGTGGTCGGTGCGGCTGGGGACGGCAGCGCTTCCGCTATCCTGCTGCGCCCCATAGACGACGTAGGGAAACTGGTTGTCGGCTGTCACATGATAAAGCTGCGCGGTGGGCTGGTTGTACCACGTACTCCAGGTTTGGCCGCGGTCGAGACTCACTGAGGTTCCCTGATCCGTTCCGAGAACCATGCTGGCAGAATTCTCGGGGTCGATCCAAATCTGATGGTAGTCGTCCCCGCCGGGTGCACCGCGGACGATAGAAATTGTCTTTCCTCCATCTTCCGATCGGTAAAGAGCGACATTGGGGATATAGATCACATCGGGATTGTGTGGGTCGACCGTGATGCTATTGAAATACCAGGCGCGACTGGTGAGACGTGGATCTGCATTCTCCAGAGCCCATGTGGCGCCGCCGTTGTCAGAACGATACAGCCCGGCCTTCTTGGTTTGAATAAGGGCATAGACGCGTTTGCCGTCCGATGCAACTGCGACACCGACGCGTCCCCAATCGCCTTCGGGCAGCCCGTTTCCGCTGAGATGAGACCATGTCTTGCCAGCGTCCTGAGATTGGTAAAGGCCGCCACCGGGTCCATCGATCGGGGCATAGGTACTCCAGGGAGGGCGGTGGGTGTGCCATGTGCCAGCAAACAAAAGTTGAGGATCAGTCGAACAGATTGCCAGATCGGAAATGCCGATATCGGATCCCTGATCCAAAGCTTTGTCCCAATGCGTTCCTCCATCCACGGATCTATAAACGCCACGTTGTTGGTTTGGCCCATAAGCATGACCGAGCGCTCCGACGTAGACGACGTTCGAGTTTTGCGGATCGACCACGATTCGGCTGATCTGGCGGGTATCCTCCAATCCCACATGCAGCCAGGTTGAGCCGCCGTCCGTCGATTTATATACGCCGTTGCCAGAAGACAGATCAGAACGAATGTCGGACTCGCCTGTACCAGCGTAGATGGTCTGGGGATCGGAAGGCGCAACGGCAATCGCGCCGATTGAGCCGACAGGCTGCTTGTCAAAGATTGGTGTCCAGACGGTTCCGGCGTCGCTGGTTTTCCAAATGCCTCCGTTGACCGCACCAAAATAAAAAGTGGTAGGGTCGCCCGGCACCCCAGCCACCGCAACGGTTCGGCCGCCCCGGAACGGCCCAATCAAGCGCCACTTGAGCCCGTTGACCAAGTCGGCGGAAACCGACTGAGCCATCGCGGATTGCACAATCAAAAGAAAAGAGAGCGTGATGATGGTGCGAGGGATACACGAGCTGATTTTGTTCAAGCGGAGAATCCTCGTTTGGAAGCAGTCTACTTGAGTCAGGCAGTGTTCTTGAAGCGGCTATGATCGTGACGCCGACTTTGCGTGGAAGAGCCTCTGGAAACACGTCATATGGCAATTGGCAAGCTGTGGTGAGACGGAATTTCTATAGCGGCTGGAGAAACGGCTGATTTGCCGCCGCAGACTCCGCTCTTGCTGGCGGCATTATAGAGGTACATAGCCGCGTAGGCGCGCCAGGGACGCCAAGCCTCAGCTCGTTGCCGGAGTTCCCGAGAGTTACCGAGCCCCAGAGGAGTCGTGAGATGGAGGTCGGCGTAAGGAAATGCGTCCGGTTCGCCGAACGCTCGCATGGACAGGTATTGTGCCGTCGATTCTCCGATTCCCAAAAGGTCAGACAACCGAGCGAGCAAAGGAGCCGAGTCTGCAACGCGTTCAAAGCTGATTTGACCATCGCAGACGGACCGCGCGAGCGCTCGAATGGCACGCGCGCTGGTTTTGGGGAAACCGACGCTCGCAAGATCCTCATCGGCCAGAACCTCTGCTGTTGGAAAAAGATGAGAAAGGCCATTGGCTGAGAACGGCTGCCCGAAAGCTGAGACCATCCTGCCCGCCATAGCTGCCGCGCTCCTCAGGCTGATCCGCCGGTCGATGAGCGCTCTGGTGGTCAGTTCAAAGCCATTCCAGCATCCCGGTAAGCGCAAGCCGGGATCAGAGTTGATCTGTGAAACCAGTGCGGGGTCAGTCCTCAGGGTTCTTGCGATCGTAGGCCAATCCGCATTCAGATCGAACATCGCGCGAATTCGCTCGACGATAAAAAAGAGTGAGCGCGGGTCGCCAATCTCAACGCGAACGATGAGCGCATTGTTCTCCGGGTCGTGCGAGACATCGAAATATCCCTGGCCGCCATTTAGGGAAATAGAGCGGCGATAACTGCCGGCCTCCACCACCTCCACGCCAGGCGTAGCTCTGGCCGCGAGAAACGTCAGCATACGACTCCAGTCATACGGCGGCCGGAAGTTAAGATGGAAGATATACTGATTCTCCATTTGAGCGTGCTGGCGTCGCGCGAGGCTGCGGATGTGAGTCGGCGTACGATGATAAACGCTGCTGATGGTGGCATTGAAGCGCCGGACACAGCCGAAGCCGGAAGCAAGGGCAACCTGGGTCATGGGCAAGGTGGTCTCGTCAATGAGTTTTTTCGCGAAATGCAAACGGCGGGTCTGGGCGACAGCGCTGGGTGTTGCTCCCAAGTGCCGCACAAAGAGACGCCGAAGATGACGCGAGCCAACTCCAAGATGCTCCGCGAGACCCTCGACGCCATCTTCCAATCCGCTCTGGCAAATTAACCGCAAGGCCCGCGAGACTGTATTTTGAGTGCCAGCCCAGACCGGAGTGCCTGGAGAGCATTCGGGGTGGCAGCGTAAACACGGGCGAAAACCTGCCTCTGCGGCCGCGGCCGCAGTCGGGAAATAGCAGACATTGTTTTCTCTCGAAGTTCGCGCCCGACAAATCGGCCGGCAGTAGATTCCTGTGCTGAGCACGGCAATAAAGAACTTGCCGTCGAAGCGCGGATCGCGCGCAAGCCTTGCCCGCGAACATACTCGCCAGTCCAGACTCATAACTTTTGCAAAACCCCATGGTAGCCGATCCGGCCGAGGAATCTGGACATTTTCGGACCTGGATACTCGCCTGACGGCGCCTACCGCTTTCGATCACCCTCGAGGCAAACCCCAGTCGTGTCAACAGCATACTTTCTTACATTTAGGAGCGAAACGCCTTCCTCAGCGCGCGGCTCCAAATGCAAGTCCGCAAACGTCCAACCCTCGCCATTCCGTCACTCTACAGTTGCTCCGGGATGCCGAGTCTTTCCCGAACCTGGTTTGCTCTTTTCTCGCCGGAATCTCATGTCCCTAGGGAGGGCGGCTACAAACAGACGGCATCTCGGCCTTCATTGAAGCACAGAAATAAAGGAGACCACATGAAAACGAGAGCTTTGATTTGTCTGGCGGCAATGATCTTGCTTGCGACGCTGGCGGTTTCGAGTCAGCTCACCGGGCAAGACACGCCGCGGCCAAGCCACTACCGTGTAATTGATCTCGGCACGCTCGGTGGAACGCTGAGCACCGGCAACGCTATTAACAACATCGGCTGGGTCATGGGCAACTCCGACGAAGCCGGCAATAACGTTCAACTCGCCACACTATGGCTCTACGGGCTCCAGATCCCGCTCGGCACCTTGGGTGGACCGAGCAGCAACATCCCCTATAACGTCAAAAATAATTTCGGGCTGATTTCTGGAGTATCGGAAAACGGCAAGCACGATCCCTTGAACGAGTCGTTTTCCTGCCCGGCTTTCGGCCTGGTTAGCGGCAACTCGTGCGAAGCGTTTGCCTGGGAGTTCGGCGCCATGAAGCAACTCCCTGGGCTGGGCGGCAACAACTCCATCGGCGCCGCCGACAACAATCTGGGACAGATCATTGGCTGGGCAGAGGACGCGATTCATGATCCAACTTGTGACCTCGCCGCCGGGCAAATTCTGCAGTTTGAAGCTGCGGTTTGGGAAAAGAACTGGCAGGGAAAATGGCAGGTGCGGCAACTTCCTCCGTATCCGGGCGATCCGGATTCGGCCGGGGTGGCCCTCAATGATTTGGGCCAGGCTGTCGGTATCTCCGGCACGTGCGATGTTGCCATTGGCGCCTTCAGCGCCATTCATGCCCTGCTCTGGCAAAACGGCAAGCCGATCAACCTTGGCAACCTCGGAGGTCACGGCTGGAATACGCCGAACGCCATTAACAACCGAGGCGTGATCGTCGGATTTGCGAACGGACCGAACGACATCGTTGGCGGTGCGCTGCAGTTCAGATTTTTGGCTTTCCTTTGGACAAAACAGGGCGGCATGCAGAACCTGGGCACGCTTCCCGGCATCGACGGCACTCCGGACGCTATGAGCGAAGCCACGGACATAAATGATGAAGGTCAAGTGGTCGGCGTCTCGTATGCCGATTTTGAGTTCGATGGTGGGCGCGCCTTCATCTACCAGAATGGCAAGATGACCGCACTCAACGATCTCATCGGATCGGCCAGCGCCAATTTCGATATATCGTCTACAGGCGGAATCAATGATCGCGGGGAGATCGCGGCGCAAGCCAATATTGTCTCCAACGGGGTGGTCACTTCCGAAGCGCACGCCGTGTTATTGGTTCCGAGTGGACCTGAGGACCGCGATGCCTACGGCAACCTGCAAACCGTCGTTATTCCAGACGGTGTGCAGAAGCAAATGCGCCAGCATATTAACCTGGGGCATTTCCTTCTGCCGGCAAAACCGCAATGAGGACGTGATGGCTGCTTTCTGAGGGCGGAAAACGTTTTTGCCGACCTTGGCTTTACCCATCGCAAGGAGACCACTTGATTGTCGCGTTTATGACACGTCGCGTTCGCCAATGCGTGGAATGTCCGGAATGCCTTACCCGATATGTGATCGCATCGCGTCCCTATCGCAACGGGTCTTACCTGATTCTCACCGCTCCTTTTCCGTCAGAAGAATACGCGCTGTATTGCTCCTGCAGAAGACCTGCCGTCCTCAGCCGATGGAAGTGGAGCGATGTGAAAACTTGCGAGGTTTCGAGCGAGGCTCGGCCCCGCGGCTACGGCCCGCCGGGAGAAATTGTGCCCATAGGCGGCCGGCAATGCGATTCGTAGGTCGTTTGTCACCACAAAAATATCTGAAGTTGAAATCAGAACGGAGAGAAATTCACGATGAATCCGGTCCTTACCGAATGGAAAGTTGTCCTTGTTTCCCTGATTATTTTTTTCGTTGGATTGCCAACCTCTGCGGCTCCTCCTCCGCCTTCTGCGGAGTCCGAGCCAGCTCGTTCTTGCGCGGCGCCGGAATTTCGACTCTTCGACTTCTGGATTGGCGATTGGGACGCATTTGACGTCGACAATCCAAGTGCCAAAGTCGCGCACAACCGTGTCGATCGCATTCTCGATGGGTGCGTCTTGTTGGAGGACTACCAGGATAGCGACGGCTCGCACGGCGAAAGTTTCACTATCTACGACGCATCGAGGAAGGTATGGCACCAGAGCTGGGTGACGAATCATGGAGCGCTGCTAATCATCGAGGGCAATATGCAATCTGGCGACATGGTTCTAAGCGGCACAGATCGCACAGCGGACGGAAAACCGAGGCACGTCCGCGGTACCTGGAAACCAGTACCCGGAGGCGTTCGCGAGACTGCGGTAACCTCGACCGATGACGGCAAGACGTGGAAGCCGTGGTTTGATCTCATGTTTCGTCCAGCGGCAACATCAGGAGCAGCCCGGAGCGCGGGTGGCGACGAAGCATTGGTCGCGGCTCTGGATACGCGGTATCAGGCAGCCGTTAAGAATAACGATGCAACCGTGATGGATCGCATTTTGGCAGACGATTTTGTCCTGGTGACCGGCTCCGGCAAAACTTTTGGCAAAGTGGATCTGCTCAAGGAAGCTGAGAGCAAGCAGTTCGTCTATGAACATCAGGAGGATACCGAACAAACCGTGCGCGTCTGGGGCGACTCCGCTGTGGTAACTGCAAAGTTGTGGGGGAAAGGCACGGACAACGGAAAGCCCTTCGACCATACGCTGTGGTTCAGCGATACATACGCTCGCACTCCGGCCGGATGGAGATACGTGTTTGGCCAAGCGTCATTGCCGTTGCCGGCCTCCGCTACTGGCAAATAACTAAACGCACATTGGGTTCGGGAACAGGTTTCTCGATCCGCTTCCAATTGCGTTCTGGATCTCTCAAAGGTGAATCCCAAATCGTGTGAACATCTCCCGTCGACCGACGCTGGTAACGCTTAAAGTCCTGCTATCGAGGTCCTGGAGCACCCATTTTCGTTGCAGCGCCATTTTCAGGAGGGCCGCACCTAACGCCCCACCGATGTGCGGCTTTCTCTCACTCCAGTCCAGGCACGCGTATGCGAACCGGCGGCGTAGTGACCGAATAGCCGCAACGTCAATGCGGAGATCTTCAATCGCTCTCGTTCCGCTTGGGGTCAGGTCGTAGGCATCGTCGCCGTCCGATGCAACAACCGATAGCCACCCTCTTGACATGAAACCGTTGTGAAGCAGGACGCCTAGCGTTCCGGCAATGTGATCGTAGCAAGTGCGTGCGTTGCGTAGCCGGCACGGCGTGTTCGACACAAATTTGTCGCGCGAGCCACCGACCAGGACGCTCAGCCCTTCAAGGGCGCCGGCCACGTCCGGTCGCTCGAGGCTGTAGTAACGATGCTTGCCTTGGACGAACACCTTGACCAGGCGCTCAGTTTTCAGCCGATTCAGGTGTGCGCTCGCCGTGGATGGACTTACGTCCGCTACGATCGCAAGCTCGGTGCTGGTCCTGGCCTGACCGTCCAGCAGGCAGTAAAGGATGCGTGCCCTAGCGGGCTCGCCAATGGCGGCAGCAATTCTTGAGACGGCGACCTCGGCATCATGCTCAACATTCATACTTTGATGGTAAACGAATTGTTGATGTTTGGCATTTGACACACTGGCGGTCAGGATCGGATCGCAACGTTGGAACTCGATGGACCGCCGGCAAGCCATCTCGGTCATTATGAATATGGCTGAATCGCTTACTGTGAGCGGTGGCAATTTCGCGGTTGAACCGGAAACCGAAAGGAGAGTGATGAAAATCACTTGCTTGATTCGCTACCAGATCGATCCCTTTCAACGAGACGAATTCAAAAAATACGCCGAGAACTGGGGACGCATCATTCCGAGATGCGGCGGCCACCTGGTTGGATATTTTCTTCCTCATGAAGGCACGAATGATGTGGCATGGGGTTTGATTGCGTTCGATAGCCTCGCCTCCTATGAGGTCTACAAGATGCGCTTGAAATCAGACGCGGAAGCGAGGGAGAATTTCGCGATGGCGCGAAGCAGGCGGATAATCTTCCGGGAAGAGAGAAACTTCGTGGAAACAGTCGAGGGAACCTTCGGATTACCCTCAACTTTGGCAAAAGGGAACTAATTCATCGGTCATCGCGCAGCCGGTCGCGCTGTGCTCACAAAGCGAGGTGCAATTTGAGGATAGGCTGGATGACGGTTGTATTGCTGGCTGTCGCGGCGGTTTTGGCGCCCGCCGGTCCACGGGCGCAGTGGAAGACACACTGGACCTACGAAGGAGCAACCGGAGCCGAACATTGGAGCGACTTGGACCCGGAGTACGCTGCGTGCAACAAGGGCAGGGAACAGTCCCCGATCGATATTCGAGATGCGCAGAAAACCGAACTCCCGGCCCTGCGATTCGAATCCAAAAGCGGTCCGCTCAATTATTTAATTAACAACGGCTACACGATCCGAGTGGACTACCACGACGCAGCGGGAATGGGAAACCTTCTCATTGTGGGAGACAAGCGCTACCAGCTAATACAATTCCACTTTCACCGTCCCAGCGAAGAATACATTCACGGTAAGCGATACGACATGGTGGCCCACTTGATGTACCGAACCAACGACGGGAAAGCCGCGGGAGTCGCAGTTCTTCTGAAGGCGGGCAAACCGAACGCTACCATTCAGCAGATTTGGGAACATATGCCAAAGGCTGAGAGCAAGGTGTTGGCTGATTTTTCCCATCCAGGGGAGGAGATCGCTGGAGTGGAGATTAATCCCGGTGGCCTGCTCCCCCGCGACCTCGGCTATTACACGTACATGGGCTCGGTGTCGGCTCCGCCCTGCCTTGAGGGCGTCACATGGTATGTGCTGAAGACTCCGGTGGAGATGTCGGCAGCGCAGATTAGCGCATTCACCAAGCTTTATCCGAACGATGCGCGTCCGCTTCAACCGCTCAACGGACGCGTCGTGAAGGAAAGCGAGTAAGGCAAATCTGTGAATCGGCCGGGCGCGACAACCCTAGCGCCTTGCGGGCGGCACAATCCGATCTTATGGAAGTACTCTACGAACTGCCTGGAGTGCTCCGAGACTTTTCTTATTCTTCTCCAGGTCCCGTCACTCCAGGTCCCGTCACTCCTGGTCTAGATATTCATCTGGAACATCATCCTCCGGCACCTCATGCGTGTGGACCTCTCTTTCGTCGTCATCCCCCGCTTCTTCCACGCCCGTCACGACCTCAGCTTCGAATGCGTTTCCTTCCTCGATCAACTCTTCGACACTCTCCGAATCCGCGCCTCCGAGCCTGGATAATCCCTGCAAGTCTCCCGATTGCCCAGCCGAACTTGCCCCTTCGCCCTCCCGCGCGAATCCTCTGGAGGAAGTCTGGCTTTGCTTTGGTACCGGCTTCTTGGAAGCGACGATCGCCCTCGCAGCAGCTTTCTTCTTCGTCTGCTTTTTTGCGACCACCCGTTTCCGACCTGCCTTTTTCGCAGACGCCGTCTTCTTTGCCTTCGTCTTTTTTGGAGTCGTCTTGCGGGCAACACTCTTCTTCGACTTCTTTTGCTTCTTCAGTGGTTTCTTTTTGGCAGCCATAGGCGCAGTCTACCACCGAAGTATGCACCTGATGGACACTGAAGGCGTCACCGCGGACGGTCAATACCGGCGGCGGCGGACTGCGCAGTGGGACTGCGCAGTGGCCGTTCGGGCCGTCGCCGATTAGCGATGTTTGATAAAGGTGTCGGTTTGCAGTTCGGCCATTGCCTGGCGTAGCTGTTCCTGCGTATTCATCACAATCGGGCCATACCATGCAACCGGTTCCTCGATCGGCTTCCCAGATACCAGCAGGAAGCGGATACCTTCGTTGCCAGCCCGCACCGCAATCTCATCCCCCCGGTCGAACAGCACCAGCGAGTGATTGGTAGCGTCATATACCTGTGGCACTTCCGGTTTCGCTACCTGTTCGGTTAAAACGGCGCGCGGTTCCGAGGAATCGCGAAACGTTCCAGAGCCCGCGAACACGTAGGCAAAGGCGTTACGCGTAACCTCGATTTTTAACCGCTTTCGCCGGTTCGGGGCGACCGAGATATCGAGATAACTCGGATCGGCGGCTACTCCTTCAACTGGTCCCCTCTTCCCCCAGAACTCGCCACAGATTACGCGCACCCGTGTGGCGTCATCGTCCGTGACCTCGGGGATCGCACTCGATGGAATGTCCTGATAGCGCGGATCGGTCATCTTCAGCGATGAGGGCAGGTTCGCCCACAACTGAAAGCCGTGCATGCGCCCGTGCCGGTCGCCTTTGGGCATCTCCTGGTGCAAGATGCCGCTGCCAGCCGTCATCCATTGCACGTCTCCGGCGGTCATCTTCCCTTTGTTGCCCAAACTGTCGCCATGCTCGACTGATCCGGCAAGAACGTAGGTAATGGTCTCGATGCCACGGTGCGGATGCCATGGAAACCCGGCCAGGTAGTCCTCCGGGTTATCGTTGCGGAAATCGTCCAGCAGAAGAAACGGATCGAAATCCTTAGTCTTGCCGAAGCCGAAGGCGCGTTGTAGCTTGACGCCCGCGCCTTCGATGGCCGGCTTCGGTTGAATGATTTGCTTAACCGGGCGAAGTGACATAACAGTTCCTCATTTCTGCGCCGCGCGACCGCGTCGATGGGGGCCACGGGCGAATCATTATGCTTGTTTTATAAACTGCAAGTCGAGCGTGATGGCCACCTCTTCACCGACGAGAATGCCACCGGTCTCAAGAGCCGCGTTCCAGGTGAGGCCGAAGTCCTTTCGGTTGATCTTCGTGGTCGCCGAAACCGCGAGACGAGTGTTCCCCCAGGGATCCTTCACAGGAGGCGTTGGCCCTTCAACTGTAAAAACCACAGTGCGCGTGACTCCCCGAATGGTGAGATCTCCCTCGAGGGTAAGTTCTCCATCTCGGACAGGAGTGATGCGAGTGGACTTGAACGACAGCGCGGGAAACTTCTCCACGTGGAAGAAGTCAGCACTCTTCAGGTGAGTATCGCGCTGTGCGTCGCTTGTGGCGATTGAGGAAGCCTCAATTGAGGCTTCGATGCGGGAATTGGGCAGGTTGGATTCGTCCAGAGTCAACGTTCCCGTGACTTTGGGGAATTGCCCCTTCACGTTCGATATCATCATGTGTTTGACCTTGAACTCGGCGATGGAGTGTGCGGGGTCAAGGTTCCAGGTTGTGGCTGATGTTCGTGGTGCAGCGAGTGTGCTCATGGCGTTTTCTCCTTCCAGCCGGATTAGATGCGTTATGACGATAATCGTTGCAACATATATTATACCCAGAAAATCAGCTTGCTTTTGCCCGGGCAGTCTCCAGCAATTCAGAGAGCGCGCGAAGCTGTTCCCCGTTCAGGTGCCCCAATTGCCTGCGGTGGGCTTCTTCGACAGGTTGATCAAGGCGGGACAGAAGCTGTAATCCGTCTGGCGAGATCCGGGCCATCACCATTCGCCGGTCCTTGGTTTCCCGGCGGCGCGAGATCAAACCCCGTTTCGCCAGGCGGTCAAGGAGGCGGGTGATATCGGGATCGCGAGTAATCATGCGGGCGGCTATCTCGCCACACGGGAGCCCATCCGGCGTTCCACGCAGGATGCGAAGAACGTTGTATTGCGTCGCCGACACGTCCTCCGTCTTGAGTACCAAGGCGGGGCCTCGGGAGAGCAAATCGCAGGTGCGCAGCAAGTCGAGGAAAGCAACTTCCTCGGGGCAGGCGGGCCGCTGCTGCGGCTTCGCAGATTGAAGCCGGCCTCTCATGGCCTCAATAATAGTCGTTATAACGACTATTGTCAAGAGGCACTCTTGGCGCACCCAGCGCATCTATAGCAAATCCCTGTAGCGTTCCAAAGCCACCCGAACCAATTGGCTCCGGGTGCGAACTTCCGTTTTTCCAAACAGTTGCTGAAGGGTGTTCTTGACCGCGCTCTCGGAGATGTTCATTCGCGATGCTATTTCCTTGTTCGCTAACCCTTGCACCACCAGCCGGAGCACCTCCAACTCGCGATCATTGAGGGAGGGTCGCTCCTTTTGATCCAACGTAGCGGAAGCCGAACCAGCCGGGGCGGTTTGCTCCTCACTGACGTCGGCGACGATGGCCGCCAGCTTTGGCGCAGTGCCTTCTTTATAAGTGGAGAACCAAACTTCCGCGAGAAAGGACTCTCCATTGCCTCGACGGCCGCGGCACTGCATGGACGTACGGAACTGGGGCCCTTCTTCCCATCGAAGCGCGTGATGAAGTTCGGGGAGAAATGCCGCAATCGGCTGACCGATCAACTCTCCATTGTGAGGAGCCATGAGTTCCGCGGCCGCGCGGTTTGCCAATTCGATAAACCCCCGCTCATCGACGGTGACAATTGCCGCCGGACTCGTCTCGACCAGCACGCGTATCCGTTCCTGGGCCTCGAGGCTTAAACGCCGGTTACGAAGAACTTCCGACGTCAATAGACCGCACCCGCAGAGCGCCAGGGCTTCGAATCCCAGGCGAATGTTAGCGTCCGAGGGATCAAGGTTGCTGAAACGCTCGCTCAGCAATGCGCAAGCAATCCCCAACATAACAGTGGCCCAGCGCGGGAGGAATCCGGCGGCGAGCATGATGGGGAATAAATAGAGGAAGCCCAAGGAAAAATAGGGCTTTGTCCACCAATCTACGACTGCGATCGCCAGGAGGATGGCGGCGCTGGCCAGAAGAATGGGAGCCCGGTTCCGTCGCTCCCAGATCCACTCCAAATGAGGCATGAATTTGGTGTTAAGCATTCGATATCCCCCGCGTCTCCCAGTTTGATAACCCAATCAAATGATTTATCCGCAAGATTGACGCTGTGGAATCAAACAATTGTATGCTGTCCCCAAAGCCAAGGGTCTTCTTTGGCTTGCGCACATGACTTGGCGAGGAAACCAACCGGGGAATCGAAATACCAGTGCCCTACGCCTTTTGAGTGTCTTCCGGGCAGTGAGGCTTTGGGATAAGTGAGGTTACAACGCCCCAAAGGTGCGCGTCGGCGGAGTAGTGTCGGCGTGCACCTGCTCCACGGAGCACGCAGATGAATCTGGAGACTCTGAATCGTTACTTTCTGGTCGCTATCGGTTTGGTTCGCTCTCCTTTCTGCATCTAGTGATGAGGTATTCTGGCGTGGTGGATTTCATCTCTAATATGCCAGTCCCCCAAACTTCGAAAAGCGAAGAAGTAGCTGTGAGTTGAGGAGTGCTTGATTATCGCCATCCCGAAAAAACTGAATGATCTGTGCTAACCCAGCCACTCCCAGGAGAGACCTTACCCAGATTGCTAATTCCGGGTCGGGGGGCCGTTCGCGACGGATCATTCTCATTCTCATGCGGTTGGTGATTTCAGCGTGCCTTGCCAGCACATCGGTGGCCCAGCAACAAAACCTTACCTGGGAACAGATTCGGGACAAATTCGAAGCTCGAAACCCGACACTCCTGGCAGACAAACTGAACATCGATGAATCGAAGGCAATGGAGATCACCGCCAATCTGCGGCCGAATCCGAATGTGGGATTGTCGCTCGATCAAATCGATCCGTTCAATGGCGGCCCGCAACACAGCACGTACGGCGACTTGTTGACGGTTGCATCTGCCAGCTACCTGTTTGAGCGAGATCATAAGCGGGGACTGCGGCTGGAGAGTGCGCAAAAGGCGACTGGAATCGCGGTGTCAACCCATGCGGACCTGGAGAGAACATTGCTTTTCAGTCTGCGCGGAGCATTTGTTTCCACCCTGCAGGCCAAGGCGGTCCTGCAGTCGGCAAAAGCCAGCCTTGCCTACTACGACCAGGTGCTTTCCATAAGCAAAGATCGATTGAATGCGGGCGACATCGCGCAGATCGACTTCGACCGCCTGGAGCTGCAGCGCGTGCAATATGAGTCCGACGTGCAAACCGCCGCGGTAAATTTGCGCACCGCAAAAATACAACTGCTTACGCTTCTAAACGACCGCACGCCGGTGGAACAATTCGATGTAACGGGGCTATTCGATTTTAACGACCAACTTCTGTCCCAGGACGAGTTTCGGAAAATAGCTCGGGACACGCGGCCGGACCTGCGGGCTGCCGTAGAGGCTGTCGATAAAGCTCAAACGGATCACAAGCTGGCCGTGGCAAATGGCTCAACTGACCCGACCCTCGGTTTTGACATTGGGCGCAATCCGCCCATCGATGCATACATCGGCTTCAGTCTCAACATTCCGCTGCGTATCTTTGACCGAAATCAGGGAGAGAAACTGCGCACCCAGCTCGACGTTTCGCGCAATGAGAGGCTCCGCGACGCTGCCGAGGCCCAAGTCCTCAGTGACGTAGACTCCGGTTATGCCACGGTAGAGAGCACCCTGATCTTGTTGCGGCCCTACAAGGCTAAGTACCTGCAGCAATCCGTTCGGGTGCGGGACACGATTTTCTTCGCGTATCAGCACGGCGGAGCGTCGCTCCTGGATTTTCTGAGTGCGGAAAGTGACTATCGCAGCGTGCAGCTGAACTATCTCAATCTGGTGGGCTCGTATTTAAATGCGGCAGCTCAACTGAACATGGCCGTGGGCAGGGAAGTGGTGCAATGAAAACCAAATTCGCGGGTGTGATTCCAGCGGTAACTGTTTGCCTTAGTTTCTTGTTTCTCCTGGGCTGCAATGAAGGCAAAGCTGACCCGAAAGCGGAGGTTCCGCCCAAGACAACCGTCGAGCCCGATCTTGATGCGAACAACTTCAAACTCGATCATCCCGAACAGTTTCCCCTGGTAACGGCCGTTGAGCATAAGGCGGTCTCCGCGCTGAATGTGACCGGAGTGGTGCAGCCCGACATCACGCGAGCCGTGCCGGTGATTTCGTTGGCTGCGGGACGAGTGGTCGAGCTCAAGGCCAGGCTGGGCGATGTGGTACAGAAGGGACAGTTGTTATTAAGAGTGCGGAGCAACGACGTCTCCGGAGCCTACCAGACGTATCTCAAGGCTGAAAATGACGAGCGCCTGGCGCGTTTACAGCTTGAGCGGGCTCAAATTCTCTACGAAAAGGGCGCGGTCGCCAAGGGCGCCCTGGAGACTGCCGAAGACACCGAAGCGGATGCCAAAGCGGACTTGAATGCCGCGGTCGAGCAACTGCAATTGCTGGGTATCGACAAAGACCATCCCTCGGGCATTGTTGACATCGTCGCACCGATCTCGGGAGTAATTACGGATCAACAGGTCACGAACGCGTCTGGCGTTCAGGGCCTGTCGGGGCCGAATCCCTTCACGATCTCTGATCTTTCCTACGTTTGGATTATCTGCGACGTCTACGAAAATGACCTCGACGCAGTGCGCATCGGTGACTATGCGGACATCCATTTGAATGCTTATCCCAGCCAGACTCTCAAGGGGAGAGTGGATAACATTCTGCCGGTTCTCGATCCCAACATTCGCACCGCGAAGGTGCGTTTAGAGGTAAAGAATCCCGGGAGCATGCGCATCGGCATGTTTGCAGCTGCGACGTTCTACGGCAAACAACCGGAAACTCGCTCTGCCGTTCCGGCAGCCTCGATTCTGCATCTGCATGATCGCGAGTGGGTCTACACGCCGCTCGGCAACGGTCACTTCAAGCGCGTGGAAGTGGTTACCGGGAACATGCTGCCGGGCAACCAGCAGGAGGTTGTTTCCGGCATCAAGCCCGGCGATCAGGTGGTGTCGAACGCGCTCGATCTGCAGAACACGGTGGAGCAATGACGGTGAGTAATCAATGATTCGCCGCCTCGTCGATTTTGCGCTAGCCAATCGCCTGCTGGTACTGGGTTTGGCGCTGATTCTGTTTTTCTGGGGAATCATTTCATTCCACAACCTGCCCATCGAGGCCTACCCCGACGTGGCTGACAACTACGTCGAAATCATCACGCAATGGCCGGGAATCTCGGCCGAACAAATCGAACAACAAGTCACGATTCCGCTGGAAACGGTGATGGACGGCATTCCCGGCGTGGTGCATCTGCGTTCCTTTTCGTTGTTCGGCCTCTCCGATCTAAAGCTGGTCTTTGAGGACGGGACCGACAACGCGTGGAATCGGGAACGGGTTCTGGAGCGCCTGAGCCAGGTCACGCTACCGGCGGGTGTTTCACCGCAAATGGGTACAGATTGGAGCCCCGTCGGCCAGATTTATTTCTTCACCCTGCACAGCACGAACCCGAAGTATGACGCAATGGAGCTGAAATCTCTCGAAGACTGGGTTGTCGAAAAAAATCTGAAGGCTGTCCCCGATATTGTCGACGTGGCCAGCTTCGGCGGACCGACGCGCGAGTACCAGGTACGGGTCGATCCCAACAAACTTGTCTCCTACGGGCTGAGTTTGTCCCAGGTCGAGCAGCAAGTGACCAATAACAATGCCAATGCCGGCGGCAGCTTTATCCAGGAGGGTTTGCAACAGATCAACGTGCGGGAGGTGGGACTGGTCGATCATGTTCATGATATCGAACAGACGGTCATTCTAGCGAGGAATGGAACTCCGCTTCGGGTGAGGGATATTGCTGTTGTTTCGCAGGGGCCGAAGATAAGGCTGGGCCAATTCGCTCGCGCTTGTACTGCTTGCCCTTACGGCCCCCATGGCGCCATACAGCGAGACAACGGAAAGATCGTTGACAACGACGACGTGGTATCAGGCATTGTGCTGCTGCGGAAGGGCGCGCCGGCAGATCCGGCTCTCAAAGCTCTCCACGAGAAAATCGAGGAGATGAACGATCACCTCCTGCCCCCGGGGGTGAAGATCGTTCCCTTCATCGATCGCAGCGATCTCGTTCACTTCACCAGCCACACCGTGCTGCACAATCTTACGGAGGGAATGATTCTGGTCTCGATCATTCTCTTCATCTTTCTCGGCAACGTCCGAGGCGGTCTCATTGTTGCAGCCACGATTCCGTTTTCCTTGTTGTTCGCATCGATCTGCCTGGACTTGAAACACGTTCCAGCAAATCTTTTGTCCCTTGGAGCCCTGGATTTCGGCATGGTGGTCGATGGCGCGGTGGTGATGATCGAAAACATCGTTCGCCACATGGCCTTCCATCATGGTACGCAAACGCCCACCGAGCGGATCGGCGAAGCGTCGCACGAAGTGCAGCGGCCGGTGTTCTATGCGATCGGGATTATCATCACCGCTTACCTTCCGATCTTCACGCTGCAGCGTGTGGAAGGGAGGTTGTTTCAGCCCATGGCGTGGACAGTCGCCTTTGCGCTGTTGGGCGCACTGATTTACTCCATCGTGATTGCCCCGGTGCTCGCCAGCTATGCCTTCGCCAAGGGAGCCAAAGAGTGGCATAACCCGGTCATGCATTTCTTGACGGAACGCTACCGCAGCGCGGTTCGTTGGGCCATCCGTCGTCGTCTGATCACGGTCGGCGTTTGCCTGCTCGGCGTGGCGGTTGGAGGCTATCTGGCATTCGGCGGCGCGATTGGCTCGGAATTTCTGCCGCATCTCGATGAAGGTGCTTTATGGGTCCGCGGCACGCTGGCTCCCAGCACCGGGCCGGACGAAGGCATCCGGGTCGCAAACCAGGCTCGAATTGTGCTGTGCTCTTTTCCTGAGGTTCCGCAATGCACCAGCCAGGTCGGACGTCCCGATGACGGAACCGATACCACCGGCTTCTTCAATACCGAATATTTTGTCGATCTGAAACCCAAGGGCGAGTGGCGGCCTATTTTCCGTGAAGACAAAGACGAGCTGATCGCCGCCATGGATCGCGAACTCAGCAAGATTCCTGGAGTGCTCTGGGGTTTCTCTCAGCCCATCGAAGACAACATGGAAGAGGCCGTGAGTGGCGTCAAGGGCGAACTTGCCACTAAGGTTTACGGCGATGACTTGAAAACACTTGAAGAAAAAGCCGATCAGATTAGCGGCATCATGCGTCGAATTCCTGGAATCGAGGATCTGGGAGTTTTTCGCGTGCTAGGACAGCCTAATCTGAACGTGACGGTGGATCGCGACGCGGCCGCCCGGTACCAGATCAACGTTGCCGACGTGCAGGACGCGATTCAAACTGCAGTGGGTGGCAACGCCCTCACACAGGTGTTGCAAGGCGAGGCGCGATATGACCTTGTGATGCGCTATCTTCCGCAATACCGCGATACGAAGGAAGCGATCGAGAAGATTCGCCTGTTGTCGACCACCGGAGAGCGGGTGTCGCTGGCACAGCTGTGTAAAATCCAGGTGGCGGACGGTGGTTCTGAAATTTATCGCGAAGGCAACCAGCGGTACATTGCCATCAAGTACAGTGTGCGCGGTCGCGACCTGGGCAGCGCGGTCGAAGAGGCCATCGAGAAGGTGAGCTCGCAGGTAAAACTGCCAATCGGCTATCACCTCAAATGGGAGGGCGAATACGCGAGCCAGAAGAGAGCGAACGCGCGGTTGCTGATTGTGCTGCCCATCACGATCCTCATTATTTTCATCATTCTCTACACCATGTTTAAATCGTTCAAATGGGCGCTATTGATCATGGCAAACATTGCCATTGCTCCTATCGGCGGGCTGCTCGCCCTGCTGTTTACGGGTACGAACTTCAGTGTTTCCTCGGGTGTCGGCTTTTTGGCGCTCTTTGGAGTATCGGTGCAAACCGGCGTCATCATGCTGGAGTACATAAACCAGTTGCGAGCCCGACGCTACTCCATTGAAGACGCCGCAGTCGAAGGCGCGGTGTTGAGACTGCGCCCGATAATGATGACCATGCTCGTGGCGACTCTGGGGTTGTTACCGGCG
>Ga0185299_10001429_pt1 | contig 46345 bp, 48 predicted proteins | sample PaiPotPPA55metaG_FD_128002 | JGI IMG/M metagenome (GOLD analysis project Ga0185299, IMG submission 128002) | Iron sulfur acid spring bacterial and archeal communities from Banff, Canada, to study Microbial Dark Matter (Phase II) - Paint Pots PPA... ... | reverse complement strand
CTCGCGGTCGAAACATAACGATAGGCGACATCGATCGTGATCCCCTGTTCGCGCTCGGCCTCGAGCCCGTCCACGAGCAGCGCGAAGTCGATATTGTCGCCATCAGTGCCATGCCGGCGGGAATCGCGCTCGAGCGCCGCGAGCTGGTCGTCGAGAATGAGGCTCTGCTCGTAAAGCAGACGGCCGATCAACGTCGATTTGCCGTCATCGACCGAGCCGCAAGTGAGCAACCTGAGCGTGGGACGCGCAGGCGTCACGAGAAGCGACCGCGGGTTGGCGTGCGCGGTATCGAGCATCAGAAATATCCCTCGCGCTTTTTCTTTTCCATCGCGCCGGATTCGTCCTGATCGATCAGACGGCCTGCCCGTTCCGATGTTCTTGCGGCGCGCATTTCGGCGATCATTTCGGGCAGCGTCGCGGCTCGCGAGCGGATCGCCCCCGTCAGGGGGTAGCAGCCGAGCGTGCGAAAACGAATGTGCTCCATGCGCGGAACTTCGCCGGGGCGCAGCGGCAGCCGTTCGTCGTCGACCATGATCAGCGCGCCGTCGCGCTCGACGACGGGACGCTCCTTGGCAAGATAAAGCGGCACGACCGGAATGTCCTCGGCGAGGATATAGTCCCAGACATCGAGTTCGGTCCAGTTGGACAGCGGAAACACCCGCATCGATTCGCCTGGTTTGATCCTCGTGTTGAACAACTGCCAGAGTTCGGGCCGTTGGTTGCGCGGATCCCACGCATGAGCGGCGGAGCGGTGCGAAAAGATTCTTTCTTTCGCCCGGCTTTTTTCCTCGTCGCGCCTGGCGCCCCCAAACGCCGCGTCGAAATGCCAAAGATCGAGTGCCTGGCGCAGCCCCTCGGTCTTCATCACCCGCGTATGCACGGACGATCCCGAGGCGATCGGCGAAATGCCGCGCCTCAGGCCGTCCTGGTTGATATGGACGAGGAGTTCCATCCCAGTCCGTTTCGCGGCCTGGTCGCGGAATGCGATCATTTCGCGAAATTTCCAAGTGGTATCGACATGAAGCAACGGAAACGGCGGTTTCGACGGAAAGAAGGCTTTTTGCGCAAGATGCAGCATCGCGCTCGAATCCTTGCCGATGGAATAGAGCATCACCGGGCGCTGGAACTCCGCCGCCACCTCGCGCATGATAAAAATCGCCTCCGATTCGAGGCGGCGCAAATGCGGGGAGAGGGCGATTTTCACACTAAAATCCCGTAATACAGCCAATTCCACGTGGAAATCCACGTTAATATGGCGTCGCCTCGGGATTTGCAACGCCGCTTCGCGAGGTCGGGTGGCAGAAGCAAAACTTTGGCTCGGGCGAAGGTTTGAGGCAGAGCGCAATCCCGGCGTTGATCAGAACGACCGCCTCGCAAGCCTCGGCGAGCGCCTGGTTGAGCAGACCGTGGGCGTCCCTGAACGCGCGTGCAAGCGCATTCTCCGGCACGATTCCGGCACCGACCTCGTTCGAGACGAAAATAACCGGACCGGCTAACCCGGCGACGCTTTGCGCCAAATCTTGCGTCGCGGCGGCGAGATTATCGTTTTTCAAGAGAAGGTTGCTGAGCCAAAGGGTCGCGCAATCGACCACGACAATGCAATCCGCGCGGGCCTCGCGGCAGAGTGCGACGGCAAGCGCGACAGGCTCTTCCACGACGGTCCAGCGCGCGTCGCGTGAGGCGGCATGGCGGGCGATTCGCTCTCCCATTTCGGCGTCGTGTGCTTGCGCCGTCGCGATCAATAAGGGCCGAAGGCCGGAGGCTTCCGCGAGGTCTTGTGCATAGCAGCTCTTGCCCGACCGTGCGCCGCCGAGGACTAGAAGGCTGCCGATCGCACGCTCAGGGTTCGGCATGATTTTTCCTGTCGATCGGGCCGTGTCCCCCTGAATTTTATATAACGGTAGCGGAATTGATTCACATTATGTATGCTAAAAGCAAGGCATCGGCGAAATGAGAGCGTCTCCATATGGTGTTAGGTCAGTGTGACGGTCAGGTCGAACTTCCGGTGAACGCTCTCCGCGCGGCCTTCGAACCGGTTGCCGCCGAATTGCGGTTGGTCGATGTCGCGGATTTCGTCGCCTATATCCACGCCGAAAAGTTTGCCAATATTCAGGATATCGTAAACTCATCGGTAGAATTGTTTTTTAAACCCGGAACATTGTCGTTCGGTTGGCGCGCGGAATTCGAACTCGATTGGAATAGTTTGCCGGTAATTACTCTCGACATGGAGTTTCGGCACCGCTCCGTGTGGCTCGTCTTCAAACTCATCTTGCGCGCGCTGCAAACGAATGTGACCGTCGAGCATCTTTCGCTGGGCAAAACTTCGGGCGACCCAAGACAAGATATGGCGGCGCTGATCGCAGCGATAGCCGACGCGCGGCTGAGCTCGCATAGTCATTGAGGCATTCCACAGTTAAGGGGTGCCGTCGATATTGCCGCCGACGAACAATCTTCCCTCAATCGCTCGCAAGAATAACGTGGGAGGCCTTGAAGATTGCCAGGACCTGAGCACCTGGCGTGGCCCCGGCCTCGCCGGCGCCCTCGCGGGTGACAACCGCGGTAATCGTCTTGCCGCCGCCGATATCGATGGTGACCTCGCTGTCGGCGGCGTCATCGGTACGGCAAACCACGGTTCCCGCGATTTTATTGCGTGCCGACACCCGTGGCGCCGCGCCCTTTTGCGCAAGCATGACCGAAGAGGCATTGACCATCGCGACGCACCAGAGGCCTGGCGCGAGACCGAGCTCACTCACACTCGCATTGGAAACGACCGTGGTGATCATGAGGCCGGGCGAAACTTCGAGCTTTAGTTCGACATTGACGGGAGCCGGTACGATTTTGACAACCTTGCAGAACAGTGCGTTGCGGACACTGAGTTTCAAACCAATGCCCCAAAAGAGAAGGTCTTGGTCATGCTCCATTCCATCCGCCGCGATCGCCGTCGAAATGCGGCCGAGTTTTTCTTCGAGACGCCGGAAGGCCAGGATCAATCGCCGCCCTTCGTCGGTAACGTCGGCGCCGCCGCCATGCGATCCGCCGGTGCGGGTGACGAACGCCGGGCGCGGCAGAAGATTATTGATCGCGTTGACCGCATCCCAGGCGGTCTTGTAGCTGAACCCTGTTATTTCCGCCGCCTTGGTGATGCTCTTGTGCTCCATCACGGCTTCGAGCAGAGCGATACGCTCGCGTCCGACAAGAAGCCGCCCGCCGGCGCGCCAAGCCAACAAGCTATCTATCTCTCCGAGCGAGTTACGCGCCACTCGGTCCTCCCAAAATCCGCAGGCCGGCCGGAATTGTCATCCGGGACTCCAATATAATTCAACTTTTTGCCCTGCCGCGCGAGCCGGAGCAAACCAACTGTCGCGCGTGGCCAAATGGACAGAAAGCTTGGGACGCCATAAGTGACGGGGAGGGCCGCAGAGGCCGTGCCCCGGTAAAACCCCATGACGCCGGCCGCCCGCTGACGTCCCGCGAGTTTGTTCCCGTGACCACGTTTTTTTTGAGCCACTCATCGTATTTCGATCACGATACCGGGCCTGGTCATCCAGAACGTCCAGACCGTATCCGCGTGATAATGGACGCCCTCGAACACGAGCGCTTCGCGGCGCTGATCCGGGCGGATGCCCCCGGACTTGACCGCGCGGCGACCTCGCGTGTTCACCCCGCGCACTATGTTGACGCGATCGAGGCCGCGACGCCCGCGCGCGGAAAGGTTCATCTCGATCCCGACACCGTGATGAGCGCGCAAAGTTTTGCCGCGATCGGCCATTGCGTCGGCGCCGCCACGGCGGCAGTCGATGAAGTCATGCTCGGCGGCGCCAAAAATGCCTTTGTCGCGATGCGTCCTCCGGGCCATCATGCCGGGATCGCGTCGCCGATGGGGTTTTGCTTCTTCAACAATGCGGCGATCGCGACACGCCACGCGCAAGCCGCGCATGGCGCCGAACGAGTGGCGGTTGTCGATTTCGATGTGCATCACGGCAACGGGACGCAAGAAATTTTCTGGTCGGACCGCTCCGTCCTCTATGCCTCGACGCATCAGATGCCGCTGTTTCCGGGCACCGGCGCGCGCGACGAGCACGGCGAGCATGATAATATCGTCAATGTGCCGCTCGCCGCGGGCGACGATGGCGCAGTGTTCCGGGAGGCGATGGAAACAAGGCTTCTGCCCCGGATTGACGCGTTTCGCCCGGATTTGATCATCATCTCGGCAGGATTCGACGCGCATCGTCTCGATCCGCTCGGCGGTCTCGATCTTGTCGAAGCGGATTTTGCCTGGGCGACAACGCGGCTGATGGAGATCGCCGAAAAACACGCGAAGGGCCGCATCGTCTCGGTTCTCGAGGGCGGCTATCACCTCGAAGGGCTCGCCCGCTCCGCCGCCGCGCATGTCGAAACGCTAATGGGGGCGTGAATAAGTAATTGACCGGAACTGTGCGCAAACGCGCTTTTGCCGCGCGCGCTAAGGTGCGAAGCCGGGATTTGGATCAAGTAGAATGTTGCTATAAGGTTTAGGGTGCTGGCTCGGCGTCACTCATGAAGCGCCAAAGTTTGGAGATCAGGGCGATGTGTCGGAGCTGGATGGCATGGGTTCTCGCGATCGTCACGGCCTTCGCATGTGCATCTGCCGCCGCCGCGCAGGCGCATTCGCCGTCCAAACGGGCTGTCTATCATAGGCACGTTAGCGGCACGCTTCACCACAGCTATATCCGCAGCATCTGGTATGGCAGCAGACTCTACGGGCGTCGTGTGCATCGCGTTTTGAGAGGGCGGACGGGGCACTTTGTTGCCCTTGTCGGCGATCCCGACAGCGGCCTCGGCTTTTATCCGCTGCCGATCCGGTATCGCATCGGCGCTTGGCGCTATCGCGTGCGCCACCAGCGCCCGCCGTGGCAAAACCCGGTCCTCTTCGCGATCGCCGCCGACGCCGCGCGCTACAATTATTGGGTTCCGGCGAATCAGGGCTATCGCTACGGCGTCTTCAACCCGGTCGATGGGGTGGGAACGCCGTTCTTCGGCGGCTATTACGGGCATGCTGATGATGACGAAGAACCTCCGTTTCCGTTCGGCAGGCCCTTCGCCAACTGAGCTGACGGTCCGGCGGCCGCGGGCTTCGCCTTGACGTGCGTTCGCGGCAGCGCGCGCGGCATTAGCGGCTCGACCTTTGCCTGAGTCACTCGACCAATCGAGTCGCTTCAGTCAAGGCTCCCGCGACTCGAAGCCTTGAATCACTCTTGGCAAAAGCCGCCAATCTTCAGGCAGTGCCTCAATGAATTTCTGCTTTGCGCCAGTACCAGACATGCTATAATAAAATCTGGTGCATCCAGGGGCATTTCCCTACCCAGCGTACAACACCAAGCCTTGCCTAAATCGTTGTCGTCCTCTAGCCATCTGATCGGCAAGAACCACGCCTGGCCTTCACAATTAAGCGGAGCGTTCTTGCTAAAAAGTATTCTATTGCTGCGAGTGTACAGATTCTGACGATGGCCTACCATTCAGTATTCTGCTTGCTTGCTCTCTAGATACGTTAAGACTACTTGGAGATTGTCTTTCTACAACCTTACATAGGTTGCTTGCATTGAATTTCATTTTTGATATTGAAAACTATTAGAAACAAAAACTTTTTTAGATTATTATTATACTAATATCCACTTCAAGTGAGTGAAATGAGGGGATTTGTTCGCGATATCCGTTTTGTCTTACTCCTATCCATTATCTTTTCTACAATATTTGCTGCTGTTTATGAATTGATCAGCAGGTACCGGACGGCTAATGAGTTTCCGGTAATTGGCAAACTGGTGGATATAGGTGGACGGCGAATTCAGCTGGACTGTCGAGGTGTCGGAAGGCCTACCGTAGTATTTGAGTCAGGTCTGGACCTTAACGGTTCTCTCAGCTGGTCGGCGATCCATGACCGGATTGCGAAAACCACTCGAGCCTGCGCATATAGCCGAGCGGGGATCATGTGGAGCGACCCTAGCGGGGGAGCTCAAAATGGGAAAACCATCGCGGAGGACCTGCATCTCACATTGCTAAATGCAGGCGAAAAGGCACCTTACGTGCTGGTCGGCCATTCTATGGGCGGCCCATATATAATGATTTACACGAAATACTTTGGTTTGGAAGTGGCGGGATTAGTTTTTGTGGATGCATCCCATCCAGATGAGGTTGAAAGGCTCAAAGCGATAACGTCGCTTACAGAGCCAGTGTGGTTGCGTCTAATTGCAAAGGCCGGTGCAGCGCTCGCTTGGACAGGCATCACACGCGGGATCATAGTGCCATTATTAGAGAAATCTGCTCGTGAGTACTGGCGTCTGCGTAAGTGGCCATCGGATGCTGTGTTGGCCTATAGCCCAACCTCCCTAGACTCAATTGTGAAAGAATCTGACGCATTCGAGGAATCCCTCGCAGACGCGGGAACAGCTCGCCAGCTAAACGACCGCCCCGTGTTTGTGCTGACTGGAATGGAACCGTTGTCTGCCGAAGTTCTTGCGTATTTCAAATTAACACCTGTACAAGGCAGGCAGTATCAGGAAATTTGGAAAAGCATGCACGATGAAGAAGCATCGTGGTCAACTCAAAGCCAACATCAGGTTGTTTTCGATGCGGGTCACTACATTCAGTTTGATCAGCCTGACGTCGTCATCTCAGCGGTCCTGTCGGTAGTCAACAGGGTTCGTGCAGCGGCGAACTGAGCTAGAGAAAAAGTTAGTTCGATGTTCATGAATTTCTGGTTCGGGGTCACCGTGAGACAGGTGACAACGTCAGCGGTACGCGGCTCTTCATTCAACTCCTGAGGAAACTGTGTATCGTCAGCATTGCGGCCTTGCACGAACAGCAGCCAATGGGCAAGGTTTTTTGCTATCGGTACCTAAGCGAGGTAACCACGATGCCCACACCCAGATCGACGCTCGTAGTCATGGTGGTGGCGACTCTTGCCTATTTCGGGCTCGCTGTCCTCGGCTGGGGCGGGTTTGCCGCCTTCTTCTCCCACCCGGCCCTGATTGCCCTTACGGTCGCCCTCTTCGCGCTATCTGGCGTAGCACTCTTCAGCGGCGGAAACCTGAGTTCTGGGGTGCGTGAGGATCGCGCTGACCGCTGGGTTATCGTAGTCTTCGCGCTGGTCGGGCTGCTCGACGCCTTTCTCCCGGCCTGGTCGGACCGCACGGAATTCTGGACCTTCGATGGGGATAGCATTCGCTGGTTTGGCGTCGTACTTTTCGCCGTCGGCGGTGCACTGCGGATCTGGGCAATCTTTGTGCTCGGCCACCGGTTCAGCGGGCTGGTCGCCATCCAGCCCGGCCACACCCTAGCCACAAGCGGTGTCTATAGTGTCATCCGGAACCCTAGCTACCTCGGGGCGCTCGTCAATTCGTTGGGCTGGGGCCTTTCATTTCGTTCGGGGATCGGCGTGCTGCTCACGGCGCTCATGATACCGCCGATCCTCGTGCGCATCCGTGCGGAAGAGAGGCTGTTACGCACGCAGTTCGGCGCTGAGTACGATGCTTACAGCGCGCGGACGTCACGGCTGATTCCCGGGTTCTATCTATTGAGGCGACCGGCTGCCGAAGGTCCCGTATCGGTCACGAGCAGAGATCAAAAATGGGACCCCTCCAACCCTTATTGATACACTCCCTACTCCAGCCCCTCGGTGGATGAAATTTCGATGCCGAAGCCGGAAAGGCCGACATAGGTCATTGGCCGTGGCGTGCGCAGGCGGATCGAGGAGATCCCGAGATCGCGCAGGATCTGGGCGCCGAGACCGATTTCGCGCCATTCCATGATGCGCTTGGTTTCGGAATCGGGTTTCTCCATCCAAGCTGGGTTGACCGGGACGCCCGCCGTGCCGTCGCGCAAAAAAATAAAGACCCCGCGGCCGTTTTTCTTGAACTCCGCGAAGGTTTTGCGGATGCTATCGCCGCCCGCGATCACATCGGCGATAATATCGATCCGATGCAGCCTGGTGGGAATATCGCGGCCGTCGCCGATGTCGCCTTGGACGAAGGCGAAATGCCGCACCGGATCGTAGGGCGTGACATAGGCATAGCCGGTAAGCGGGCCGCTGGTGCCCATGACCTGAAACGCGTTGACGCGCTCGACGATTTTTTCGCGCGCTTGGCGATGCGCGATGAGATCGGCGACCGAAATCCGCTTCAAATCATGTTTTGCCGCGAAAACCTCGATTTGCGGTCCGGCCATGACGGTGCCGTCATCATTGGCGAGCTCGCAGATCACCCCCACCGGCGGCAAGCCCGCGAGTCGGCAAAGATCGACCGCCGCCTCGGTATGGCCCGAACGCATGAGCACCCCGCCTTCCCTCGCGATTAGAGGAAACACATGGCCGGGGCGGACGAAATCGGCTGGCCCCATATTGCCATTGGCGAGACCGCGAACCGTATTACTGCGCTGTTCGGCGGAAATGCCAGTGGTCAGGCCATGCTTGACATCGACCGATACGGTGAAGGCGGTGGCGTGCGGCGCGTCGTTGGCGGCCACCATCGGCTGAAGGTTCAATCGTCTGGCGTCGGCGGCGGTCACCGGCGCGCAGACGATGCCGCAGCAATTGCGGATGATGAAGGCCATTTTTTCCGGCGTGCAAAGCGACGCGGCGCAAATCAAATCGCCTTCGTTCTCGCGGTCGCCGTCGTCGGTGACGATGACGATTTCGCCGCGCGCGATCGCCTCAATCGCCTCCGTGACCGAATGGGACATAGCGGCAACCTCGTCGGGCCCCATGGCCCCGTTCCCGAAGACGATAAACTATGGTGGCGCGCTGCGTTTCACAACGTCCGCCGGCCCTTAAGGCAACAAGGCGTTTGCCTCCCCCCAGATGCGCCGCACAATTTCTCTGGCAGGTTCGGCGCGAGCCATCGCGGCGGACTGTCCCGCCCATGCTTGCAGCCGGTCCTTGTCGTTCGTTCTCTGCGCGTCTTCCCGCAACGCTTGGGTCAGGCCGCGCTGGACGGGGTAGGGCGCGGGCGGCGGCGCGCCACGCGCAGCGGCGGCCCGGACATAGGCGTTGCCAACCGCTCGCCCGAGGCGCCCGCTAAAGGCGCGGGTCAACACCGTGTCTTCCGGTTCGAGTGCGGCAAGCGCCTCGGCCCATGCCGGATTGATTTGGGCTTCCGGGCAGCGCAGAAAAGCAGTGCCGATCGCAACTGCGGAAGCGCCGAGCGTCAGAGCCGCCGCGACCCCGCGCCCGTCGCCGATTCCGCCCGCCGCAATCACCGGGACGGAGAGCTTGTCGGCGACGCGGGGGACCAGGGCAAACAATCCCACGCCCTGTCGTTCGGCCGCGGCCTGATCAAAAGCGCCGCGATGGCCGCCGGCTTCAATCCCTTGCGCGACGATCGCATCCGCCCCCGCCTCCTCGGCGCGGATTGCCTCGGAGACGGTCGTCGCGGTGGCAAACCAGGCAATCCCGCGCGCCTTGAGCGCGGCGACAAATTCGGGCGAAAAGAGCCCCATGATCGAGGAGACCGCGGGGGGACTCGCCGCAAGCACCGCCCCACATTGCGCCATGAAATCAGGCGGGCGCGCATCGCCGGCCTCCGGAGCAACCGCGGGGCCCCATTGCGCCAGGAAACGCCGGACTTTCTGTTCGGCCTCCACATCGCGCGCGGGCACCGGATCCGGAATCCAGAGATTGCGCTGAAAACTTCCCTGGCTTTCGCGCCGGAATGAGTCGGACCATGCGGCGATGCCTTCCGGCGGGGTCAACACGGCGCCCATCGCACCCATCGCACCGGCGTTGGCGATGGCTACACTTAAGGCCACCGGGCACGCCCCCGCCATCGGCGCGAGCAGAATGGGAACCTCGAGACCGTAGACCTCGCAAAATTTTATCGTACGCTCGCGGGCGGACGATGGGGAAGCGCTACAAGCCGAAATTTCCGATCCAGGCATTGACAAATCTTTTCACATTTGCGGCGCAAACGGCCATTTCGTGGTTTCGCCGACTTGGCCGCGGTGGCGCAAGAACTGATCGGCGAGCACGCAAGCAACCATCGCTTCGCCGACCGGAACGGCGCGGATTCCAACGCAAGGATCGTGGCGGCCTTTCGTGACGATCTCGGTCTCTATTCCGGAACGGTCGATGGTCCGGCGCGGCGTCAGAATCGAGGACGTGGGTTTTACGGCGAAACGCGCGATCACAGGTTGGCCGGTCGAGATGCCGCCGAGTATTCCGCCCGCGTGGTTCGACAAGAAAAGCGGCGCGCCGTTGTCGCCGTGGCGAATCTCGTCGGCGTTGGCTTCCCCGGAAAGTCCGGCGGCGGCGAAGCCATCGCCGATCTCGACGCCCTTGACCGCGTTGATCGACATCAGAGCGCTCGCCAATTCCGCGTCGAGCTTGCCATAGATTGGCGCCCCCCAGCCCGGCGGCACATTTTCCGCCACGATCTCGATAACGGCGCCGATGGAAGACCCTGCCTTGCGAATGCAATCGAGAGTGGTTTCGAAAAACGCCGCCGCCTTGGCATCGGGGCAGAAAAATGGATTCTTGGCGCACTCGTCCCAATCCCAATTTGCGCGATCGATCTTGTGCGCGCCCATTTGCACGAGCGCACCGCGTATCACCACCCTATCGATGATTTTTCGCGCGATCGCTCCGGCCGCCACGCGCATCGCGGTTTCCCGCGCGGAAGAACGGCCGCCGCCGCGATGGTCTCTGATTCCGTATTTGAGATCATAGGTAAAGTCGGCGTGGCCCGGCCGGTAGGTGTCCTTGATCGCGTCGTAGTCTTTTGAGCGCTGGTCCGTATTCTCGATCAACAGCGCAATCGGCGTTCCGGTCGTCACCTGGCGTTTGGATTTTTCATCATGAAAAACGCCGGAGAGGATTTTGACATGATCGGCCTCTTGCCGCTGGGTTGTGAAGCGCGACGTGCCGGGCCGCCGCTGGTCGAGGAAAGCCTGGACGTCGCCTTCTTCGAGCGGGATCAAGGGCGGACAGCCATCGACGACGCAGCCTATCGCGGGACCATGGCTCTCGCCAAAGGTCGTCACCCGGAAGAGATGGCCGAAGGTGTTGTGCGACATGGCCCACGACGCGGCGAGAGAAACGGTTGGGTCTCGGTTGGAATTTAAACTGTGGCTACTTCGGCGGTTCAGCCGAGGGGCGGCGCGGGGTGGGCTTCACTGGCGTGTCAGGAGAGTAGTAGGTTACCGTGTCAGCAGAGTAGTCGTATTTCAATGGTTCCTTAAGCAGTTGTTCTTTGGCCTCCTGAGAGAATATCACCCCGCCTGGGTTGGCATCGATGAGTTCGAGCGCCCATTTCCGTGTGGCGGAACTAAGCTGCTTTTCCTTTTCAGGATCAACCCGCAAAACACTGACGCCAATCCGCACGAGATCGGCATTGCGATGTTCACGCACGTTCCAATACGTAAGGAAACCAGCACAAGCCGCGATAACTAATGCGGAGAATGTAACGAGGAGTTGCATGAACGAAGTCATAGGGTGCGGTTGCATTGTGGTCTCTCCAAAGAACGGCACGCTGTAAATGCTTACCGCCTGCCAAGAGTTAATACCAAACCTCATTGTTCATGGCTCTTGCCGTCATGCCCGGCCTTGAGCCGGGCATCCAATAACGGAAGGCAGATGTTGGATGGCCGGGTCAAGCCCGGCCATGACAATAGGAGCTGTGTCGCTCCCTTCATGAGTTGGTATAAGTGAATGCGGAAAGGCCGCCAACCCTCACCCCTTCTCCCGCAAAAGGCGTCCCTTTTCGCGGTTCCAATCGCGCGTCTTTTCGGTCTCGCGCTTATCGTGCAATTGCTTTCCGCGAGCGAGCGCGATTTCGATTTTCGCCCGGCCCTTTTCATTGAAATAAATTTTTAGCGGCACGATCGTCATTCCCTGGCGTTCGGTGCCCTGTGCGAGCTTCGCGATCTCCCGCGATTTTAGCAGCAGTTTGCGCGGCCGTTTCGGGTCGTGGTTGAAACGATTGGCCTGCAGATATTCCGGAATATTTGCATTGACGAGAAAAACTTCGCCGGCTCTGTCGACGGAGGCGTAACTTTCCACGATGGTGGCCTTGCCGGTGCGCAGCGATTTCACTTCGGTGCCGGTGAGCATCAGGCCAGCTTCAAAAGTCTCGCCGATTTGATAATTGTACCGCGCGCGCCGGTTGTCGGCGGCGATTTTTCGCGGGCGCTCTGGCTTGGATGTCACTTCCCACCCCTGCGCGATTTCGCTTTGTCACGCATGAGTGAGCCCGGCGTGGATCATCGCCGCCTTGATCGCGGCTTGCGCGGTCTCCGAGGCCGGCAGCATGGGGAGCCGTATTTCGCCGGAAATTTTTCCGAGCAATGAGAGCGCATATTTCGGACCCGCCGGACTGGGCTCGGCGAACAAGGCCGCGTGCAGCGGAGCCAATTGGTCCTGCAGCTTTAGAGCCGCCGCGTAATCGCCGGCAAGACACGCCTCCTGCATTTGCGCGCATTGTTTGGGCGCGACATTGGAGGTCACCGAAATGCAGCCATGGCCGCCATGCGCCATCACCGCGAGAGCGGTCATGTCTTCGCCCGAAAGCTGAATGAAATCGGGCCCGAGCGCGTGGCGCTGCAGGGCCGTGCGGGCGACATTGCCGGTCGCATCCTTGACGCCCGCGATATTTTTTAATTCGTAAAGCCGCTGCATGGTATCGATCGACATATCGACGACCGAACGCGGTGGAATATTGTAGATGATGATCGGAATGCCCACCGCATCGTTGACCGCCTTGAAATGGCGAAAAAGACCCTCCTGCGACGGCTTGTTGTAATAGGGCGTGACGATCAGAAGGCCATCGGCGCCGGCGGCTTCGGCGAAACGCGCGAGTTCGATCGCTTCGTGCGTGTTGTTCGACCCCGCCCCGGCGATGACCGGAACCCTCCCCTTGGCCTCGCTGATGCATGCCGCGATGACTGCACGGTGCTCTTCGTGCGACAGGGTGGGACTTTCCCCCGTCGTTCCAACTGGCACGAGACCATGCGTGCCGTTGACGATCTGCCAATCGACGAGGGCATGGAAACGATCCTCGTCGAAGCGCCCATCTTGAAATGGCGTGACAAGCGCGGTGATCGAACCCTTGAAAGCCGCCTTTTTTGCCATTGCCAATACCGCCTTTCCGCCCCAGTGACGCCGTAATTTACAGGCTCTGTTCAAGAAACAAGCGCCGTGGCGCCAACAAACATCCAGCATGGACGCAGCATCAGACATAGACTCTGAATCTGCTCTCGAAAAGGACTCTTTTGTCGAGCCCGAACCGCCAATTGAGCCGAGGCTCGCGCGTTCCGGCAGCCAAGGCGGCGTACAGGACTGGCTTCGTTTGCCATTTGTTAAGCAAGAATGGTTCAGGTTTGTCCGTTTCCGCGCCGCTTTGTAGGATTGGATGAACCATGCGCGCAAGGCAGCTTCGTTTCGGCCGCATCCCGGGAATCAGCGCTGTAGCGATTTGTGCCCTTGCCGCGGGATGGATCGCGGGGCAACGCTCGCTATTCGTGGCGAATCACCGCGAGGAGCCGTCGTCCATTTCCCTCCCTCTCGCCCCCGAGCGCGATTCCAAGGAACCCGCGTCTCCGATTGACGAGACACGTTCGAGAGAGGGCGATCTCGCCAAGCCTGTCGCCAAGGCGGCGCCGCAAGCCGGCTTACTCTCTCCGGACTTCAGGTCGCAACAAGAACGCGATCTGACCGGCCTTGCCGAGGCGATCGCGTTTTATAAGGCCGGCGACCTTGCGCGTGGCGACAGCGCGGCGATAACCGCAAAGGACAAAACCGTCAGAATGGCCCTTGAATGGATCGTGCTGCGGAGTTTTCCGCGCGAAACCGGCTTCGAGCGGTTGCAGGCCTTTATGCAGGCACACCCGGCCTGGCCCGCGCTCGACTGGCTGAAGAAGCGCAGTGAGGAAGCCCTCTTCGGCGATCGCAAAAGCAGTGCACTCATTAAGACTTTTTTCAGCGGCGCGGATCCCGAGACTGCGGCGGGCAAGCTCGCTCTTGCGCGCGTTTTGACCGACGACGGAAAGACGAGCGAAGCAGCCGCCCTGGTGCGCGCGGTGTGGCGCGAAGCCGACCTCAACCCCCAGCTCGAAGCGAAGGTGAAAACGGATTTCAACACCTATTTGAACAGAGCCGACCATAAATTTCGTGCCGATCGTTTGCTCTACAAGGAGCAAATCGCCGGGGCGTTTCGCGCCGCCGCCTTGGCCGGACCCGATGTGCTGGCGCTCGCTAAGGCTCGTGCCGCCGTGATCGCTGGAGCGCCGAGCGACAAACTTCTCGCCGCGGTTCCCTTGGCCCTTCGCACTGACCCGGGCTTTCTTTTCGCGCAGATCCACAAACTGCGCCACGCCGACAAGATCCGCGCGGCCGCCGACATCATGTTGGCCGCCCCACGCGATCCCTCGCGTCTCATCGATGGCGACCAATGGTGGATCGAACGTCGGCTTCTCGCCCGCAAGCTCCTCGATCAAAACGATACGACGACCGCCTACAAGCTGTGCGCCGAACATTCCGCGATGTCGCACGAAATGCGGATCGAGGCCGAATTTCATGCCGGCTGGATCGCGCTTCGCTTCCTTAACGACCCGGCCCGCGCGGCGGGGCACTTCGACGCCATAGCCAAGCTCGCCGAGACGCCAATGTCCCGGGCGCGGGCGGCCTATTGGCAGGGGCGCACCGCCGAGGCAAGCTCCGCGAACGACGCCGGGACAGTGGCCCGCAGGTTCTACGAGCAGGCGGCAGTTCATCAGACAACCTATTACGGCCAGCTTGCGCGCGCCAAGCTCGGGGTGACAACGCTGCCGATCCGCTCGATCTCCAACGAGGCGAAGGGAGAGGACCGCGAAGACGCGATCAAGGTGATCGAACTTCTTTATGCCGCCGGCGAAAAAGATTTGGCAACTCCGCTTGTCATCGAAGCGGCGCGTCACCTTGCCGATGAGACCCAAGTGGCGGCCCTGGCGAGCCTCGTTGCAAAGCAGCGCGACGCGCACCTTTCGCTTAACTTCGGCAAGATCGTAAGTCAGCGTGGCATGGCGGTCGATGCGCTGGCCTTTCCGGACTATGGCGTGCCTGCCTTCGAGCCTTTGCAAAATTCGGCCGCGCCGTCGGTCGTCTATTCGGTCGCGCGCCAGGAAAGCGCCTTCGAGCCATCGGCCGTCTCGTCGGCCGGAGCCAAAGGCTTGATGCAGATGATTCTGTCGACCGCGAAACGGACCGCCAACCATGCGGGGGTCGCCTTCGATGCGAAGCGGCTCCTGAGCGACGCGTCATTCAATGCCCAGCTCGCGGCACGTCATCTCGGCGAGCTTATGGCCGAACAGAAGGGCTCATACATCCTGACCTTCGCCGCCTATAATGCCGGCGGCAAGAGAGTCAAGGAGTGGATCGACGCCCATGGCGACCCACGCAAAGCCGGCGTCGACCCGATCGACTGGGTCGAGCGGATTCCGTTCACCGAAACCCGCAACTACGTCCAACGGGTGATCGAAAATCTCAGCGTTTACCGGGTTCGGTTGGGCGAGACCGAGCCAACATCGGCCGAGACCATTCTCAACACGCAGGCCAAGCTTTAAACAAATTCTCGACCGGTGGCGCCGAGTCGCCATCGCGCCAAGAAGGAGATAGCCGACATGTTCCAATGCACGGGTTTCGCCGCCCGGAACGCGAACGCGCCGCTCGCCGCATTCTCTTTCAACCGCCGCGACCCCGGACCGAAGGACGTCAAGATCGAAATTCTCTATTGCGGCGTTTGCCATTCCGACCTTCATCAGGCGCGCGACGAGTGGCATAACACGGTCTACCCTTGCCTTCCGGGACATGAAATTGTCGGCAGGGTGACCAAGACCGGCGCCGAAGCGACCCTTTTCAAGATGGGCGACCTGACTGCTGTCGGCTGCATGGTCGATTCCTGCCGCGCTTGCCGTTCCTGCCGCGAGGGGCTGGAACAATTTTGCGAACGGGGCTTCACCCCAACTTACAACGGCGTCGACAAAGTGATCGGCGGCCCGACTTTCGGGGGCTATTCCAACGCGATCGTCGTCGACGAGGCCTTCGTGCTGCGGATCTCCGACAAGCTCGATTTGGCCGGCGTGGCGCCTCTGCTCTGCGCCGGCATAACCACCTATTCGCCGTTGCGCCATTGGCGGGTCGGACCGGGCCAGAAGGTCGGCATTGCGGGGCTCGGCGGGCTCGGCCATATGGGCATAAAGTTCTCCCACGCCTTTGGCGCCCATACGGTTTTGTTCACCACATCGCCGACCAAAGTCAGCGACGGCAAAAGGCTCGGCGCCGACGAGGTCGTGATCTCAAAAAATCCCGACGAGATGGCGGCGCACGCGAACAGCTTCGACTTTATTTTGGACACCGTCGCCGGGCCACACGAAATTAGCCGTTATCTCGACCTCTTGAAGCGGGACGGGACGCTAACCCAGGTCGGCGCCCCCGAAAAGCCCATGGCGGTCGAAATCTTCAGCCTCATCTTCAAACGCCGCAATTTTGCCGGTTCGCTGATCGGCGGCATAGCCGAGACGCAGGAGATGCTCGATTTCTGTGCCAAGCACAATATTACCTCCGACGTGGAAATCATCCCCATTCAAAAGATCAACGAAGCTTATGAGCGGATGCTGCGCAGCGACGTGAAGTACCGCTTTTCAATCGATATGAGCTCGCTATCACGCGCGGCATCAAAGCCCTGATCTCGGCCTTGCTCTGTGGATCGCGGGGCGGCTTCCGCAATCTGCTTTGTGCGACATCGTTAATTGATTCACAATTTCCTCGATGTGGCGCACCAGGGCCCGGCCGTCGTAAGGTTTTGGCAGGAATCTTCCGTCGCCCGGAATCGTCTCCTCGCGGATGCGATGACCGGAAGTGAGAATAATCCCGACGCTCGACCAGCGCTGGCGAATACGGCGCGCGAGGCCCACGCCATCGAGGGAGCCAGGCATTTCGACATCCGAGAACACGACGCGCACCTGTGGGATCGCCTCAAGAATCCGCAACGCTTCGTCGGCATTGCCCGCCTCCAAAACCTCGAAGCCGGCCTCGGCGAGAAGGTCCGCACCCGTCAGACGCACCAAGGGCTCGTCCTCGACGATCAGGACGATATGGCGGCGTTTTGCGGGTTTTGCTTGCATCACCCCGAAACAATAAGATTTGACAGAAGTTCCTTTAGTTTGTCCGGCTGATTAATAAACCCTTTCAATCTTCGCCGGCACGCGAGCGGGGCAGGGGCGATTGCATGAGCATAGTGGAGCTTCCTTTCGAAAGCCGTTTTTACTCCGCGCCGGATGGGTTGAAACTTCATGTTCGCGAATATGGCTCAATGCTCGATCCCGGCGTCCCCGTCGTCTGTTTGGCTGGGCTCACCCGCAACTCGGCGGATTTCGGCCGCTTGGCGAGCGCGCTCGCCGCCGGCCTAAAAGGAGCCAAGCGGCGCGTACTGGCCCTCGATTATCGCGGCCGTGGCCTTTCCGATTACGACCGGAACTGGAAGAATTACAGTCTCGAAATCGAAAACACGGATGTGCTGTCGGTTCTCGCCGCCATGGAGATCGAGGCCGCGATCTTCATCGGCACCTCCCGCGGCGGCTTGCACACGATGCTGCTTTCCGCGACGCGCCCGGCGGTCATTCGTGGTGCCGTGCTGAATGACATTGGCCCGGTTGTGGAGCCGCGCGGCATGGCCCGCATCCGTGGCTATGTCGGCATGCTGCCACAGCCACGTTCGCTGCTGGATGCCGTCGATCTCCTCAAGGAAACGATGAGCGAGCGCTTCAACGGTCTGAGCGAGGCCGATTGGGAAGCTTATGCCAGAATAACCTTCACCGATGCGGTGGGACGCATTTGCCAGCGCTACGATCGCAATCTTATGACGCCGCTCGAAAGCCTCGATCTCGAACAGCCGCTTCCCGCGCTTTGGCCGCAGTTCGATGGTTTGCGCGACGTCCGTTTGCTCATCATCCGAGGCGCGAATTCCGATCTTCTCTCGCCCGCAACGCTTCGCGAAATGGCCGATAGGCACTCCGGCGCGGAGATCGTTATCGTCGAGGGTCAAGGCCATGCGCCGCTTCTGCTCGACGAGGAAACGATTAACCGGATTTGCGCATTTGTCGCGGCGATCGATGGCGCCGCGCGCGACGACGATTAATTGCCCACCGGGGTCGCCGGGGAGTTGAAAAACACAAGTTACGTCGGGGCATTGTCGAGGAAGGATAGGCCATCGAATTCGCCGTACCCGTCGAGGTCCAAGGCCCTGGGCGTTTCCAATTAGATGGAAACCCCGCTCGCCTGGTGCCACCTTCTACTTCGGGCGCACCTCGGCGGAATAATCAGCGATCCGAGGATTATTGACCTCGCCGCATCATGCTCGTCGCGCTGGAGATTGCGCCAAAATCCATTCCGGCAAACGTTGCGGCGGCGCCCACGGATCGCGCGCGGAAACCTCGGTGGCGTCCCTACGTGCAAGTTCGCGATGATGGGAGAATGCCGTGCTCAAGCTCGCGATGACAAGCAGCCGCCATACTTTGCCTGAGTTCCCTCGGCTGGAGCGCGCCATGACTCGACCGGGGCCAGCGAAAGGTCTCCCCAGCGCCAATTCCACGCCGATGCAGGAGGCCGCATGCCAAGACGGGGGCGGTATTGTCCGCCAGGATACGTCCGCCGCCCCGGTACATTCGCGCGGGTCGTCGCGGCGCAATTTGACTGAGCCGTGTGATTATGATTAATTATGTATTAGCATTGACGATACATGCTATCTTCGGAATGGCGGGCTCTGGGAGAGTGTGCCGTGCGCGGCAAGACATTGAGATCGAGCGGATTCGGGCCGGCGCGCGCGGCGCTTGCCGCGATGGCGATGCTCGTATCAACCGCCGCCATCGCGGCGGAACCGCACCCAAACTATGGGACGCCGCCAACCCAGGCGGAGTTCGAGGCTACCGCTAAAGCGGCGGCCGCGCGCACCCCGGCCGCCGCCCAGAGCCAGTGCAACGGCACTTTTAGCGACGCGACCAGCATCAACATCGCACAACCGGCCTTCCTAGAGGAGGTGCCGGGAAGCCAACTCTTCTGCGACTTCCACACTTTTGCTTGGAACCAGTTCATATATCTGACGTCGATGCAGAGCGATCCGAATAACGACAACACCGTCACGCCGCTATTCCTGCATTTGGCACCCTGGTACAATCTATTGAAGCCGAATGGCAAGGCACCACCGAAGGCATATCCGGGCGGCTCCACCGCGCTGAACGCCGGATTCCTCGACCAGGGCCAGGCCGGCACCGACGATCAACTGGTCGACGTCACGGGCAAGACCGTGCTCTACGACATCCGTTTCGACTTAGTGATGTACAACGCCATCGCGACTGGACCACCGGCGCTCTATAACGAAGCGTTGTTCGCGAAGAATTGCAATCCAGGATCGGACTCCACTTGCGGCAATCCGCTCTGGCTGCCGCCGACCACGGTCGCCCCGCCGACGCAACCCGTGCCCGGCTCGCTCGAAGTGAAGTCGTCGTGGCGCGATTTTGGCACAGCCGCCAAATGCAACCCGAACATTTTCTACTGCGATGGTCGGTTCGGTCTCGCCGGTTTGCACATCGTCCAAAAGACGCAGACGCATGGCGAATGGATCTGGGCTACGTTCGAGCATGTCGCGAACGACCCCGATTGCTATCCCTATGGCGACACCCCGATTGCCGCGAATTCGCCGATCTCGAATGTGCCGTGGTCGTTCTTTAATCCGACCACCGCCGGGCAAGGCGTCATGGCTTCGCAGATCTGCGAAGTGACCGGCGCGAAACCGCAATGCAATGCCAACCCCAAGGTCCAGGGATCTGGGCAGTGCCCACGTATGTCGCGGTGAATATCTGCCGCACCCTCTACCTGCCGCCCGGTGGGGCGAGCGCCGCCAATTGCACGGTCGTGCCGGACGGTCCGCCGCAGCAGAGCTCGAACAGCCTCGGCAACGTCGCTTGCCTCAATGCGACGTTCCAGCCACAGATGCACAGCCCGTGGCAGAACTACAAATTGGTCGGCTCGCTGTGGGTCAAAGGCGGGGTGGCACCGACCCAGCCTTTCGCCGTTCAAATCTTTCAGCAGCAGGTAAACAACCAACCCTACCTCGAGGCGGTCGGGTTCCCCAATCTGGCGAACACGACGATGGAAACGTGGCTCCAGCCAGGATCGACGGGGTACGACCCCTTTGGCACGAATGCCACCCAGGCTGGCTGCTTCCTCTGCCATAACCTCCCGTCGTCATTCAGTGCCGCCCGAAATTTCGGCACCGACGATATGAGCCACTATCCAGGCAAGCTGCCGCAGTCGAAGCAGGAAATGTTTCGCAAGGCGCTGGTGCCAGCGGTTCCGACGGCCGCGCCGCATCAATAAGGACGACGATCTGGTCGGAAATCTTCACGGACGACGAAACCGCTCTCGCGGTCCCGCCTCAGGCCGCCTTTTGCTTCGGCCGCACCTCAGCGGAATAATCGTCGATCATCGCGCGGGACATCGCGCCTGGCGTGAACTTGTAGGGGCCGGCCTCGGAAACGGGGGTAACCTCGGCGCCGGTGCCGGAGACGAAACATTCCTCGAAGCCCGAGAGCTCGTCGGGCATGATGCGACGCTCGATCACCTCGATGCCGCGCCGTCTCGCGAGGTCGATCAGCGTGCGCCGCGTAATCCCGTCGAGAAAGCAATCGGCGATCGGCGTGTGGATCGCGCCCTTCGCAGTAAAGAAAATATTGGCGCCGGTGCATTCCGCGACCCGCCCCTGCCAATCGAGCATCATCGCGTCGGCATAACCGCGCCGCTCGGCACGGTGTTTCGAGATGGTGCAGATCATATAGAGCCCGGCGGCCTTGGCGCTGGCCGGCGCGGTCATCGGATCGGGCCTCCGGTAATCTGCGATGTCAAGCCTGATGCCTTGCATTTTTTGCTCGATGCCGAACATGCTCGGCCAGTCCCAGACGGCGATGGCGACGTTGATCGTCGAATTCGGCGCCGCGACGGCCATCATTTCGCTGCCGCGCCAGGCAATTGGGCGGACGTAGCAGTTTGGCAGATTGTTCTTATCGACGACGAGCTGCTTCGCCTTGTCCAGTTCCGCCACGGAATAAGGAATCTCGAAATCGAGCAGCGCCGCCGAGGTTTTGAACCGCTCGGAATGTTCGGCGGATTTGAAAATGCGTCCGCCGTAGGCGCGCTCGCCCTCGAAGACGCAGGAGGCGTAATGCAGACCGTGCGAAAGAACGTGAAGCGTTGCTTCCCTCCAGGCGACCAGGTTGCCGTTCATCCAGATGAAGCCGTCGCGCTGGTCGAAGGGCAAAGCGGACATTGCTCGCTCCTGGGCTTATGGCCGGGCTCGCGGTGAGGTTTGGGGGAAATGCGCGGCCCTCGATGATCGGCCTAATATGGCGGGGCGGGGATCATAAAACCATGGGCATTATGGAAAAAAGCGCCGCTGGGCGGGGGGCTTGACGTGTACGCACCTCCCTGAAATATGTCAACAGTACTGACATAAAAGGCCGTGCATATGAATCTGATAGCTCGCCGGCGGAACGTTTCGCAAAACTTCGCGGAGAGGCCTCCTTTCGCGGACGCCGGCGAACTGGGCGCGCCGATGTTCGAATTGATCGAGCTCATGTTCTTCGCCTATCGCGAGTTTGCCGGGGATGCCGATCATCTCCTTGCTAAGCTCGGATTTGGCCGGGCGCACCACCGGGTGTTGCATTTCGTCTCCCGGCGTCCGGGCCTCGCAATCGCCGAATTGCTGGACATCTTGAAAATCACCAAGCAGAGTCTCAATCGCGTCCTCAAACAATTGATCGACCGGGACTATGTCGAGGCACGCCTAGGCATGAAGGACCGCCGCCAGCGCCATTTGTATCCTACCGCGGGCGGAGAGGCTCTTGCGCTGGATGTCGCCATCTTGCAGTCGAAACGGTTCACGCGGGTGTTCGGCGAGCTTCCGGAGGGGGCGCGGGCGCAGGCGATTGATTTTCTTCTCGCGATGGTTGACGCGGGCGGGCGGGACAAGGTTGCCGCGATGACCAGCGCCGGCCCGGCGCCAGGCACCGTGGGACCGGAACGGTGAGCCAACATGGTTCATCGAATGGCTTTGGGGCGGCGGCCGCGCCAGCCGACGACGCCGCGCATCTTCTGATCGTCGATGACGACCGGCGGATCCGGGCGCTGTTGTCTCGCCTACTGAGCGAAGAGGGGTATCGCGTCACGACCGCGGTCGATGCCGCGGAAGCGATGGCCCGCCTCAAGAGTCTCTCCTTCGATCTGATCGTCCTCGATGTCATGATGCCGGGCGAGGATGGTTTTTCCTTCGCGGCGCGGTTGCGCGCCGGCGCCACGGAACTCGCGCATGTTCCGATTTTGATGCTGACCGCGCGGAGCGAAGCGGAAGACCGGGTGCGCGGTTTGGAAACCGGGGCCGACGATTATCTCGGCAAGCCCTGCGAGCCGCGCGAGCTCGCCTTGCGGATCGCCTCGATCCTGCGCCGCGCGGCACCGCGCGCGGTCACGGGACCACCGGCGTTGGTGCGCTTTGGCGATTTCAGCTTCGATCTTGGCCGCGGCGAATTGCGCCAGCGCGACGAGATCGTAAGACTGACCGACCGGGAGCGCGAGATGCTGCGTCTTCTGGCCGAAAACGCAGGGGAAACGATCGCGCGGGAAGCCCTCGTGGGATCTGGCATTGCCGCCAACGAGCGGACGGTCGATGTTCAGATCAACCGGCTGCGCCGCAAGATCGAGCGCGATCCAGGCAATCCGCTGCATTTGCAAACCGCCCGGGGCGCCGGCTACCGCTTGCTGGTCGACTGAAACTGTTTTACCGGGATCGGCTTCGATCCTCTCGGCGCCTATGCGGCTCGGCCGGCGGGCATTAGCGCGCGAACCGATCAAATTAACCGGATCACGCCTGGAAGCACGTGGTTTTAGTGGAAAATGAGGGCCTTGACCGAGGTTGTGCCCGTGTCGTCGCCGATAGTCAGAGTCACCGGGACCGGGTTCACAGTCCCGGTGAAACTCGCGCCCACCGCTTTGGCCTGGAGCGCGTATCGCAGGGTGCCCGTGTGCTCGATCAGCGCCTCCAGTCTCGCGCCGTTGATCACCCCCACGAAAATGAAATAGCCCTGAGGGGTCTCCTTGAAGGAGCGGGGCGGGATGGTGACGGCGAAGGTGCCGATCTGGAGCGTGACCGCCTCGGTAGGGGGATTGATTACAGGCGCGGTGCTGCTCAAGATGAAGCTGGATTGCAGGGCAAGGGAATCCTGGTTTGGCGCGCCGCCGAAGGCGATAACGAGTTGTCATCATTCGTGACATAGGCGTGTTTCCCGTCCGGGGTGATGGCGACGCCAAAGGCTAGAGTCCCGACCGGAACCGTGGTCACCACGAGGTTGGTGGCCGTGTCGATCACTGAAACAACACCTGGAGTGCTATCATTCGTGACATAGGCGCGTTTCCCGTCCGGGGTGACGGCGACCTCCAACGCGCCAATCGCCACCGGGACCGTAGCCACCACCGTATTGGTGGCCGTGTCGATCACCGAGACAATGTTGTCAAAGGAAGGGGGATTAAAAACCGTGACATAGGCGTGTTTGCCATCCGGGGTGACAGCGACCCCATAGGGGGAACGCCCCACCGGAACCGCCGCCACCACCGCGTTGGTGGCCGTGTCGATTACCGAAACGGTGTTGGAGCCTTGATTCGTGACATAGGCGTGTTTTCCGTCCGGGGCGACCGCGACCTCGGAGGGCAAACTTCCCACCGGAAGCGTGACCGTGGCCATCACCGTGTTGGTGGCCGTGTTGATCACCGAGACAGTGCTTTGGCCAGTATGGGGCTCCCAAATCGTGACATAGGCGAAGGGCGCCGCTTCCACCGGCGAGGCCATCGCCCCTAGCCCCATCGCCATCACTATGCACAGGGCTATCAACCACCGCGCCGATGTGCCATCCATGATGTAATCTCCTCGATTTAAACGCGATACTGCCTGGCGGGCAGTCGTTTTTTAGTGGAAAATGAGGGCCGTGACCGAGGTGGTGCCGCTATCGGCGCCGAGGCTAAGTCTCACCGTCACCGGGTTCGTGGTTCCGGTAAGATTCGCGTTCACCGCTTTGGCCTGGAACGCATATCGCAGGGTGCCCGTCTGCTCGATCGCCGCCTCCAGGGCCACGCCATTGATCACCCCCGCGAAGACGAAAAAGCCCTGCTTGGTCTCCACGAAGAAGCCGGGCGGGATGGTGCCGGCGAAGGTGCCGGCCTGCAGCGTGACTGCCTCAGTAAGGGGATTGATGCCGGGCGCGGTGCTGCTCAAGGTGAAGCTGGTTTGCAGAGCAAGGAATCCGGGTTTGGAACGCCGCCGAAGGCGATAACGAGGTTGGCGCCGAAGGCGAGGAAGGGAACGTCGGGAATGATGCCGACGCCGAACGGGCTAGGCCCTACAGGGACCGTGGCCGCCACCGTGTTGCTGGCCGTGTCGATCACCGAGACAGTGTTGGAGCCGACATTCGTCACATAGGCGTGTTTCCCGTCGGGGGTTACGGCGACTCCACTGGGGTTAAGCCCCACCGGGACCGTCGCCACCACCGTGCTCGTGGCCGTGTCGATCACCGAAACATTGCTGCCGGCCGCGACATAGGCCTCTTTGCCATCCGGGGTGATGGCGACACCACTGGGGCCACTCCCCAACGCGACCGTCGTCGCCACGGTGTTGGTGGCCGTGTCGATCACCGAAACGTTATTGGAGTCAGAATTGGTGACGTAGGCGTGTATCCCATCTGGAGAGACGGCGACCCCATTGGGGACAACACCCACCCCGACCGTGGCCACCACGGTGTTACTGGCCGTGTCGATCACAGACACCGTGCCAGGGTTGGCACCATTCGCGACATAGGCGTGCTTCCCGTCCGGGGTGACGGGGCGACCCCCAAGGGTAAATTCACCGGGCCCACCGTGGCCACCACTGTGTTGGTGGCCGTGCCGATCACCGAAACGCTAGCGGACAAAGTATTCGCGACATAGGCGTATTTCCCATCCGGAGTGACGGCGACTCCCTGGGGGTTAAACCCCACCGGGACCGTGGCCGCCACCGTGTTTGTGGCCGTGTCAATCACCGAAACAATGCCGGAAAGGCCATTACTATTCGTGACGTAGGCGCGTGTCCCATCTGGGGTGACCGCGATCTCGGTGGGCTCGTTCCCCGCCGGGAGCGTGACCGTGGCCACCACGGACGGGGGGTTCGTGGCGGTGTCGATCACCGAAACGGTGCCGATGGGGAAACTATTCGTGACATAGGCGAAGGGCGCCGCCTCCGCCGGCGAGGCCGCCAAGACGAGCCCCATCGCCAGCATGGCCAAGAGGGCCACAAAACCCGGCCCCCATGCGGCGCGGCCTCCATTGCTGTTTTTGCTATGCATAATATATCCCCTCCATGATGCGGCCCGTGTCGTCAGCCGCCGGCCGTTTCAGCGAACTCGAGAATATCGAGATACTAGGCGCACTAAACTGGCTGCACCGCAAGCGGGCGCGAGGCGAGCCGCGGCATTGCATGATTAAAACGCCTCCACACCGCAGGGACGGATGGTGCGGCTTTTCCCTCCGCCCGGCAATGGTATAACGCGATTCACCCGCCGGGTTCGCCGTGGCCGGCTCGATCAACACTATCCAATATGCTGATTGTTATCGCTGACCATGCGGGATTAACGGGGGCCGCACTGTGAGCCTTTCCCTTCCCCTCTCGTTCGCGCAGTCCCGCTCCTGGTGGCGGGCGTTCTGGCGTAAGCTGGCCGCAATCCTGCCCAAGGGCCTTTACGCGCGGGCGGTTCTCATCGTCATCGTGCCGATGGTGATCCTGCAATGCGTGCTCACCTTTGTCTTCATGGAGCGGCATTGGCAGTTCGTCACGAAGCGCCTTTCCACCGCCTTGACCCAGGATATCGCGGCGATCGTCGAGCTTCATAAGTCTTACCCCGGCCGGACAAACGACGAGGTCCTCGCCGAGATCGCCCAGCAGCGGTTGAAAATCGACATGGAATTCTTGCCGAACGGCGAATTGCCGCCGGCGCTGCCAAAGCCTTTCTTCTCCATCCTCGATGCCGCGTTGTCGAAGGAGATCCGGCGCCAAATCGGTAGGCCCTTCTGGCTCGATACGGTCGGGCGATCGAATTTCATCGAGATCAGGGTCAAGCTCGACGACTCGATCCTCCGCGTCGTCGCCCTGCGCGGCGCCGCCTATGCGTCCAATTCCCAAATCTTCCTTTTCTGGATGGTCGGGACTTCTTTCGTTTTGATCGTCGCGGCGATTGCCTTTCTGCGCAACCAGATCAAGCCGATCCTTTTGCTCGCCGGCGCGGCGGAAGCGTTTGGCAAGGGGCGCGATCTTGAATTTTGTCCGCGCGGGGCGCGGGAGGTGCGCCGGGCGGGCTATGCTTTCATTGAGATGAAGCGGCGGATCGAGCGCGCCTTCGAGCAACGCACAGCCATGCTGAGTGGGGTGAGCCACGATCTGCGCACCATCCTGACAAGGTTCAAGCTTTCGCTCGCCTTGATGCGCGAGAGCGAAGAGACGCGGGACTTGCAAAAAGACGTCCAGGAAATGCAGCGCATGCTCGAGGCCTATCTTGCCTTCGCGCGGGGCGATGCCGGGGAGAGCGCGGCGACTATCGACATGGAGGAATTTTTGGAGGATTTGCGTCTCGACGCCGAGCGCGCGGGGTTCGATGCCAAAGTCTCGTTTGCGGGCGATCCGCTGGTCACCGTGCGGCCCGATGCGTTCAAGCGTTGCGTTGCCAATCTCATTGGCAATGCGCAAAGCCATGCAAACCGGATTTCCATCGAGGCGGTCAGGGATCGGCGTTTTTTGACGATCCACGTCGACGACGACGGCCCCGGCATTCCGCCCGGCCGGCGCGAGGACGTGTTCCGGCCGTTTTTCCGGCTCGATGACGCGCGCAACCAGGACGAGGGCGGCACCGGGCTCGGCCTTGCGATCGCCCTCGACATCGCCCGCTCGCACGGCGGCGACATTACCTTGGGCGACAGCAAGGCGGGGGGACTGCGGGCAACCGTCCGGGTGCCGGTGTAGTCTCAAGCTCACTTCGCAGCGCTTCGAGCAATGGGGAACCGGTTTTCCTCATCCCGCTCTAAACTGTTGAAATCGACCATGGCGATTTTGGATCGAATCAGCGCGATCTTTGTGTGAGCGCGGAAAAGCTTTCGATCAAAGCAATGGCCGCAGCCGGCGCTTTCGGCTTAAAGCCGTTGATGAAGTAGATGAAAACGTCGCGTGACTTTGGCGGTTTTTTCTCGGGAGCGGCGAGCGGTTCGATGTCGTTTGGGACGCTCCCCTGCGACCAGGCGAATGCCCGCTTGGCCCATTGGTCGAGAGCATCCACCGGATAACCGTTCTCCTCATCCTCCGACGAGCACTGCAGGCGGGCATAGACGAATGACGACGTGACGTCGGGAATGTGCGGAAACCCGTCCTTGTCTGTGAGGACGATGCCAATTCCGTAGGCGCGCAGAAGGTCGACAAACTCACCGGTGCGAAAACTGTCGTGCCGAACCTCGACGGCGTGCCGGACGCGGCTGCCTTCGATGCTCTTCGGCAGCAGCTTGAGGAAGGTTTCAAAATCGGCGGGATCATATTTTTTCGTCGGAAGGAACTGCCAATTCACCGGGCCGAGCTTCTCTTTGAGATGCATGACACCGCTCGCGAAAAAGCGCTCGATCGAGCCCCCTGCCTCGGCGAGGATACGCCGGTTCGTGGCGAACCTCGGGCCCTTGAGCGCGAACACGAAGCCCTCGGGCGTCTCCTCCCGCCATCGCGCGAAGCTTTCCGCCTTCTGCGTGCCGTAATAAGTTCCGTTGATCTCGATCGAGGTCAGCCGCCGGCTCGCATATTCGAGCTCCCCCTTTTGCGCGAGACCTTTTGGATAAAAAGTTCCGCGCCAAGGCTCGTAAGTCCAGCCGCCTATGCCAACCCGGACCTTTCCTTTCATTGGCTGGCGCTCCACTGTCCCTGCGCCCAATTGCGAGTCGCGCTTGTGGCTTTGAAGCGGCCGGCGCGAATTACGTAATGTCATTCAAATGCCCGCTCGACTCAAGTCGCGCAGATGGATTAGACGAAGACGCGGGAGACGAAGCGGGTGTCCGCCCGGACGGATATGTCGCGCCGCCGAAATAGCGGAAAGCGGCGCGTCAGAGCGTATTGAGGAAATTGACGAGATCCTCCTTTTGTTGGTCTGTGAAACCGATGGTGAAGCGCTGGTCGTAGAAGTTCACCGCATCGAGCAGCGTGGCGGCCGAGCCGTTGTGAAAATAGGGCGCGCGCGCGGCCAGTCCCCGCAGAATGGGCCCTTTGAACTTGCCGATGTCGGCGCACTGCCCCGAAATCAATGCGCGGCCCGGATCGGTAACAACAAAAGTCTGTCCCGCGAGCGGACCCTGCGTGCATGTGAGGGTGAACACAGGCAATCCGGAAATGTCGAGCGCCGGAGTAGGAGGATTATTGACGGTATTGGCGATGCCGATGTTCAAGGGCGCCTTGACCGAATGATCGCCGACATTGGGGGTGTCGTGGCAGGTCCCGCAAACTCCGGAAAAGTTCGTCACGTGAAGTGCGTCATTGATTCCCGCGACCCCCTTGATGTTGATCGTTGAGGTGTTGAACAACTCCTCGCCGCGCGCGATCGACAGACGGTCTTGCGTTTGGATGTTTGTGCCCACGAGGCTCAGCCAAGGCTTGTAGAGGTCGAAGATATTGGGGTTGAACAGCGCGCCCGTGGGATTTAGTCCGAAAGGATCATTTACGTCGATGAAGAACTTAGGAAGCTCCGCGGAAAGCGCGACAGGACCGCCTTTCGCTTTAAGGACTGTCAGAACGTGCGCCCCGTTATCGAAGACTTGCGCGGTGAAAATGCCGCTTTCGAAAGCGACTATCTGGCTTACCTGATCCGGCGTGGGAGTGGCGTTGGCTTGCGCGTGGATGAGAGTCGCGTCGATCGCCTGGCTTTGAAGGCTAGGCTCGCGTCCATCGAACATGATCGTGGACAAGAATCCAAGGTTGGTCGAGGGAAGCGGCCGCCTGTACACGGACACGATCCCGGTCGTTGGGCTCGTCAGCCCGGTGGCTGGGTTCGTTGTGCAATTATAAGGGTCGACCACGTTTGTCACTGCGAACTGCAAATTTGCCGCCGGCATGGGCAGCCCAACGCGGATCAGACCTTTGCCAATCACCAGTTGATAGGCTTCGCGCCTGGCCGCGAGCGTCGAGACATCGTCGGTCGGACAAGTTGCGCCGTCTACCAGACGGAAAATCGGATCGGTGCCTCCGCTGGCCTCGAATCGGGCGCTCACACCGGCCGAGCTGACGGTCCATGCATTCTGCGGCTGATGGCAGGTGAAACAGGTCCGTCCAGCGACGCGAGCCTCGCCCTCTTTGGACACGTTCCAGATCACGAAATGATAATGGGGCATGTCCGCTCCAACGTGACCGGACTGGAAATAGTAGGTGACATGATCGATTCTGCCCCCGAAGCCAGAAAGATCTAATTTCTTTTGGTCGTTGGTATCCTGAACCGGGATCATGTAGACAGTCGCGATCAGCCTGTCTTTGCGATCGAACGAGAGGAGCGGGCCGTGGGGCAGCGTCTCGGGCTTGACATAAAACACACCGAGGCCGGGGAGAAACTCGGGGAAGACGGCTAGAGAGCTCACTTTCTTATAGCCGTTCGCCTCCGCGACCTTCCGAAGATTTACATGCTCGGTGGTTCTCCTCCCGTGATGATCGAGGTGCTTATGGGCGCTGGATTGCGCGTTGGAGAAATTCACGACGGCTGTGCTCGTTATGAGCATGGCGATAAACATGGCGGCAGCTAACCGTTTGATCATTACTAAAATCCTTGTTCTCGTGTTCCTGGAGGACCATGCCTGAGACAATGGCGGTCAGCCTCCGCCAGAATGTTCTCGCCAGCGCAGAAAATCATGTAACAAGCGCGCCCGGTCCGCCGCGGCACCGATCCCCCACTGGCTCAGGAAGGATTCGAACTTATCCTGGTAAAACCAGCGCTGGGCCGGGGGAAACTGGCTCCACCCCGGGAGAGTCGCGGCTAGATTCACTTCCCCCCATCTTAGAAAGTTGGGACCAGCCGTAAGCTCTGAAAAGCGCGAGAATAGGCTGCGAACGAAGAAGTCCAGAAGGCGATAACGGTCGCTGCCTTTCGGCCAATTATAGGCGATCAGAACTGACCTCACCCCTATGGTATTAACGCTTTTTTGCCCGATGAGGGAGGGATAATCGTCATTGGTCAGCGTAGCCGGGAGAAAGTCTTTCTCCAAGGCGGGCAAATAGGGGATCCCGATAAAGTGGAACCCAACATCCAAGGGAGTATCACTTGCGAGCGAATCCACTGGTTTACCCGACAGCACCAAATCGGCCGCTATTTCACCCGCCCCCATGGCCCTAATTGCGGCGCTCCGATCGAGATTGACCACGTTCACCTTGAGGCCGAGACGTTCGAATATCTCGCCGCCGAGAACAGCGGCGGCGCTATTCTTCACGCCTAGGTTTACGGTTTTTCCGGCAAGGTCGCTAATATTCTGGATCGGCGAGAGAGCGAGGAGGTGAAATTCCTCCACGTAAAGTGGGGCAATGTAGACGATCTGCTTGCGAACATCGCCCAGGCTCGGCACGGCACGCGCTCGGTTCAGCAAGGCCACCGGCACAATGCTCATATCCGCTTCCGCCAGCGTCAACACGTCGCGAATGTTCTGAAAGCCGCCGTCTCCAACCATCGGCGCGACACGCAGCGCCACTTCACCGTGGGGTCCGGTCACTTGGTGTTTAGCGATCAGTGTGGCGATTTCATCCGCCGCGGCGAACTCAGTTTCGGTGCTGTCGCCTGTCACAATACCCGTTGAGTACCGGTCAAGAGGCGATCCGGCCTTTTTGAGTGGGCTGGTCTCATTTGTGGCGTTCGTGACCATTTCCGGTGCACTTGTCTGTGCTTTCGCGTCTAGAATTAGCTGGGCCAAGCAGGCTGCCATCAGTAGAACGACCGAGGGAACGTTTCTGGGTGTTCGAACGGCGTGCATCTCCCCTCTCCCGCTTCGCTCTTGGTGTTTTCTTCACATAGTTTCCGTTCCGGCGAACGGAATGCCATTTACAATAGGGGAGCGTTCGGGGCAATCCAAGGTTCCTCTCGAACCCTCACTTTGTCGCGAACCCCGGCTCCTCAACGCGGCCGGCGACAATCCAGAGCTCATCCCCAGGGTCGCTAGGTTTCATGGGTGCCGTCGAGGAAGTGGTTGAAATATGTATCCGTGCAACCCGCCGATGGAGGGTTGGCAAAGCCTCGCTGAAAAGCCTTGCGATCAGATCGCGCCATACTCAATTCCAACTCAAACTGCAAGGGCACGAAACCGCCGGTTTGTGGCGGTCTGCTCCCTCGCTCTGGGCGGCGCGCCGCTCGAGTGCCGTCGGGTTCACTTCGCGACGCTAGCCTCGCCCTTTTTGGACACGTGCCAGATGACGAAATGATAATGGGGCATGGCTACCCCGGGATGACCGGAGTTGAAATAGAAAGTGACATGATCGCTTCTGCCGCTGAAGCCAGAAAGATCGAATTTCTTGTGGCTGCTGATATCCTGAAGGGGGATCATGTAAATCGTCGCGACCAGCCGGTCTTTGTGATCGAATGAGAGGAACGGGCCGCCGGGCAGTGTCTCGGGCTTGACATAAACCGCACCGAGGCCGGGAAAGAAGTCGGGGAAGTTGACCAGGGACTCACTTTCTTGTAACCCTTCGTCTCCGCGGCCTTTCGTTGATTTACATGCCTGGTGGTTCTCTTCCTGTGATGATGGATCCGCCTGTCGCCACTCCATGCATTGGCTCGCGGAGTCGCACCGGACCGCGCGTTGGAACAGTTCACGCCGAAAGTGCTCGTCGTGAGCATGGCGATAAAAATGGCGGCAGCTAAACGTCTGATCAAACTAAATCCTTGCTCTCGTGTTCCTGGAAGACCCCATGCCGGAGACGATGGCGGTCAGCGTCCACCCGACTGCCCCCGCCAGCGCAAAAAATCATTCAACAAGCGCCCCCGGTCCGGCTCGGAACTGGTCCGAAACTTGCTTAGGAAGGAATCGAATTCCTGTTGGTCAAGCCAGCGCTGGGCTTGTGGAAACCGGCTCCAGCCCGGGAGAGTCGCCGCTAGATTCACTTCTCCCCATTTTGAATGTAGACCAGCCTTAAGCTCTGAAAAACGCGAGAACAGGCTGCGAACGAAGAAGTCCAGGAGGCGATGACGGTCGCGGCCTTTCGGCCAACTATAGGCGATCAGGACCAACCTTGCCGCTATGGTGGGGACGCTTTTGGACAAGATGAGGTTGGGATAATCGTCGTGGGTCAGCGTAGCCGGGAGAAAGTCGTTCTCGAAGGCAGGCAAATAGGGGATCGCGATAAGTTGGAATCCATCTTCCAACATAGTATAATTTGCGAGCCAATCCGCGGGTTTGCTCGACAGCACCAAATCGGCCGCTATTTCACCCGTCCTCATGGCGCTAATTGCAGCACTTTGATCGAGATTGACCACGTTCACCTTGAGGCCGAGACGTTCGAATATCTCGCTGCCGAGAACAGCGACGGCGCTATTCTTCACGCCTAGGTTTACGGTTTTTCCGGCAAGGTCGCTAATATTCCGGATCGGCCAGAGAGCGAGGAGGTGGAACTCCTCCACGTAAAGCGGGGCAATGTAGACGATCTGCTTGGGAAGATCGCCGAGGCCCGGCACGGCACGCGCCCGGTTCAGCAACGCCACCGGCACAATGCTCATATCCGCTTCCGGCAGCGTCAACACGTCGCGAATATTCTGAAGACCAGAATCTCCAGGCATCGGCGCGACACGCAGCGCCACTTCACCGTGTGGTCCGCTCTCTTGGTCCCTAGCGATCAATACGGCGATTTCGTTGGCCGTGGCGAACTCAGTTCCGTTCGGGTCACCCGTCACAAGACCCATCGAGTTCTGGTCATGAGGCGGTCCGGCTTTTTTGAGTGGACGGGTCTCAATTGTGGCGTTTGTGACTCTTTCCGGTGCACTTGTCTGTGCTGTCGCACCGGGAATTAGCTGGATTATGCCGGCCCCGACCAGTACGACCAAGAGAACGTTTCTCGGTGTTCGAACGGGGTGCATCTCCCCTCTCCCAATTCGCTTTTGTTGCTCTCTTTGCCTGGTTTCCGGTCCTGCGAAAGAAATACCGTTTACAATCGGGAAGCGTTCGGGGCAACCCATGGCATCGTAGATTGCCGCGATCAGATCATCGCCGTCGCCGGCGTCGCCACGGTCACCGACGTGGTGGGCTGGGTCGGTCTTGGGGATTGCGACGGTGTGGTTCGGGTTGGGGTTAGGGCGTGGAGCGCCCCAGAGCGTCGATGCGGTTGGACAGCATCGCGGTGTCCGAGAACGCTCAGTTTTGATCCTGGATCGAATGCAACACGAGATCGAAATAGGCCTTATACGATGCATCGCCGTCCGTCATAATATCTGTTTCCCAATTGTAGGGGATGGGGCCGATCTGCTTCGAACCATGTACTGGAAGAGTAAACCAGTCCGCATACCCGATCGTCTTGGACATAGGGCTGCCGCGCACCTGATCGGTCAACCCAAACAGCGAGTTGACGACTTCGAAGAGGCCAGTCGTAATAAGATCAAGAGCTCCTCGCGGGATGGCGTCGGGAGGCACGCCTTCCGCCGCAGAAACCTCGTCGGCGACCTTCTGGACTGCGTCTTGGATAGCTTTCTTTACCTGCTTTGGATCGCCCAAAACTTCGTGGCCCATAACGAGGGTTTCGATCACGATGTCGCTCGGCGAAACATTCGTGTCGGCGCCAAAGATGATCGCTTGCCCCTGTGTTTCGTCGACTCCCGTATTCCAATTATTGTACGTGTCGCCTCCTGCGTCATCGGGAAGCTTCACGACAACTGCCTGATCTTTGTTGTTCGCTTTATAGATAATGACAACCACGTAGCCGGCATGGCTATGGGGAAACTTTGGCTCCCCAAAGCAGTGCGCGCCCCGGTAGGCAATCGTGATGTAGTTCCGAGGGGGTATGGTGGTTTGACCCCCCGTGAAGTGGATCTGCCCGCCTTCAAAAGACTGGACGAACGAACCGGGCGTGCTGGCCCCGACGGGAGACAATGCGACACCCAAGGGGCCCTTGTAACCGCCCTTTTGCTGATACTTCTGAGCGATCGCGGCATTGGCGGCAAGTGTTCGGAGGCTGACCGGCGGTATAAGGTTGAAGCGCGCGAAGAATTGACGAAGCCCGGCATTCGCGCCGGGGAAGAACGATCTCACACCGAATGAAGTAGCCATGGGCGTTGCCTTTCTGCCTGGGAGACGGAACTATTGCAGCGCAACTAAAACGGGAATCAGACCCGTCCCGCTTTGCAGTCCGCTCAACGCCTTACCGATAACCGCGCCGAAAGCACGACTCGGATCGCTTGCCTTCATCGCATGTCCAGGGGTGGGACACGTGGTCAGAAGATCCCCGATCTCAACCGGCCCAAAACTGGCGTCAACTTTGCAATAGACTTTGCCGAGTAACGCAATTGGCTGCCTGCCAATTCGCTTTTGCTGCTTATCGAGAACGATACCTGGCTTGAAGTTTCCCGCGCCAGAGATGACCCCTGTTACGCGCTTATCGTAGGCGGACCCGCTCGGTTGCAATTTTCCTTCGTCGCCTAACACCATTACGGTGCCCGGTTCCACGACACCCGTATCGGCTATATCAAAATCTTCGGCACAATCAGCGTTCACTAAGCGAATGTCGCCTGTAACCTCCACATCTCCTTCAAAACGCCCCGCGAGCCTGCCACCTCGGCCAAGTACGCCAATACCAGTCTTGCTAAAACCGGCTACGCCGTAGCCGCTGCCATCGTTTGAACCGAAGACCCCGGAGTCATTTGCGCTGACGGTGTAGCCCCACACACCATTCTTGCCACCGTTGCCATGCACAGCCGCATAACCGTTTGGACTATCGCCCCTCACGCCAATGCCACCATTTTTGCTGAAACCGGTCACACCGTTGCCACTTCCATCATTTGAACCGAAGACCCCGGCGTCATTTGGGCTGACGGTATAACCCCACACGCCGTTCTTCCCGCCATTTCCATGGACAGCCGCAAAGCCATCGGTACTATTCCCCCGCACGCCGATGCCATCCTTGCTGAAGCCGCTCACCCCGGCCTCGGGTCCGTTGCCCTGAACGCCAACACCCTTAGAGCCGTTGTTCGCGCCGAAGACTCCAGCCCCACCGGGACTCGCTGAGAGACCGAAAACCCCCGCGCCGCCCGCTCCCCCGCCCGTAGGCGCGTTGGGCGAGTCGTTGCTGCCGTAAATCCCGAAATTTGCGCTGCTTTGAGTAATACCTCGCAAGCCGGTTCCTTGCTGACTGAAGCCGCTCACCCCGAAATCTGGTCCGTTGCCCTGCACGCCAACGCCTTTGGCGCTTGTGTTCGCGCCGAAGACTCCGGCGGCACCAGGACTCACGGAAAGCCCGAACACCCCCGCACCGCCCGCTCCCCCGCCCGACGGAGGAGCGGTCGCCTCGTTGCTGCCGAAAACACCAACTTTGTCAGTCGCCTTCGTAGAGGCGAAGGCTCCGTTGTCTTTATCACTCGTTCCAAATGAACCAGGCATGGCAAAATTCCTTCCAAGCAACCCGACCGACGTCGATGAGTTCGCGGAGAAAGCGTAAGCCGCGTCTTCGGCCCTGGCGTCATCGGAACCGATGACGCCAGGGCTCAAGCGGAATTTCTATTTTTGCGGGGTCAGGCCGCGCCTTGCGAGCCGGGCAACGCGGTCTCGAAAAACCGGCGGATGAGCTCCGACTGACGCGCTTCTTGCCGAATCCGCCGCGCCGGCTTAAGACGGCGCGATGCCGCTCATTCGCCAAACCCCCCGTGACAGGGATCCGGTGGATGAGCCGCCGCCGAATTTGACTGAGCCACAAGGACGGCTCCGCTCAGGGCTATGATGGCCACCAGGGACAAAAGAAATCTTTTCATGACCCCCTCCGAACTTCGGTAAGACGAAGTTTAGGGTAGCCCCGTGTTTTCGGGTCTGGCGTCATCGGAACCGATGATGCCGGGCTCAAAATGCGAATATATTTTGGAAAGTCAGGGCGAACCGGGCAAGGCGGTCTCAAAGAACCGGCGGATGAGTTCTGTTTGACGGGTGGTTCCGGTTTTCGCGAGAACGTGCTTCGCATGGGTGCGCGCCGTCGCCTCCGTGATTTTGAGCTTCGTGGCGGCGGCGAGCAGCCCGTTTCCGGCAATGATTTCGGCGAGAACGCGTGTCTCGCCGGCGGTCAGCCCGAACCTTGCGGCAAAGTGCCGGACTTGGGCGCCGAGGCCGGCGGCGGGATCGACGATGAAGACGGCGGCGACCGGCCGGTCGAGGTCGAAGATTGCCGCCGTCCGGATCGGGGCGAGCGGAATGACATGGGCGACAAGCGGCGGGCGATTTTCGCCGCGGCATAGCTCGAAGGTGCCACCGATATCGCCGCCAGCTCGATCAGGCTGCGCCCCCTGGCGTGCGAGCGCATGCAGGCGCGCGGTGAGCGCGGGACTGGTGGCCGCAAGCCGCCCGCGCTCATACCGCAAGCCGATTCGCCGCCGAATGAGATCCTCGGCCTTGGGGTTGGCGAAGACGACCCGGCAATCCCCGGTCAAGAGGAAAACGGCGAAACCGGCCGACGCGACCGCCGCGCCGAGCGACTCGGTTGTTCCTCTCGTCCGCGCGAGGAGGTCATGGATTGCCACCGCGCGCTGCAAATGCGGCGCGAGGGTTTCCAAGAGATGCCATTCCGCCGGTTCCACCCAAATCGCATCGGCCGATCTCTGGAGGGACAAATTTCCGAACGCTTTGGGCGTGCGAAGAAGACCGACAGCGACAAGTTCGGCCCATCCCTGCGGCCGGACGAATTCATTGCAAAAAGCCGAGGCTCTGAACGAGTCGGACTGGCTGATGGACGTCGCTGTCCACACCTCGCCCGCAGCGACTGTCGCCGCGGCTGCGTTAAGGGGGTTTATCTTGTGGTAATGCTGGACGAATGCGTCGGCATAGAAAGGATCGGTATTGCACAATGCCGACAGATGTGCCGTATCCCCCATATGAATGAACAGGGCGCCGCTCACCGATTTCGTCGCTTCGACGATGCGCTTGACGACGTCGTCCCAGCCGGACGGTTCGATGATGGCGTCGTAGATTGCCGCGATCAGATCGCCGCCACCCCGTGATTTTGCCATTGTGACGCCCCGCCATCGCCAGCGCGGCAATAATAGAAGATCCCGTCCGCAATGTCATCATGCGTCGGAAACCGCCGCACCTTGGAGCGGCGCCAGCATTCTACCTATTTTCCTCTTGCAATGGACCTATGGCCATCTATATACCATCTGTGTGGATGGTAGCAGGAGGCCTCTTTTGGCTGCAAATGTGCATCGGCTGCGCGACAGGCCGGGCGAGACCGAGAAAATCACGGTCAACATCGGATATGTCGATCTTGGCCATATCGATTTGTTGGTCAACGAAGGGTTTTACTCCAATCGCACCGACTTGATTAGGACGGCGATCCGAAACCAGCTCGCCACCCACGCAGATGCCGTCAAGAAATCGATCGTGCGGCAGACCCTCGAGCTTGGATCGCGATTCTATAGCCGGGCGGACTTGGAGGCGGTCAGGGCGGCAGGCGGCAAGCTCAGCATTCAGGTCGTCGGGCTGGCGACAATCGCCGGCGATGTCACGCCCGAACTCGCCCTGGCGGCCATCGAATCAATCACCGTCCTCGGCGCACTTCAGGCCAGCAAGCCAGTCAAGGCGGCGCTCTCGGAAAGGATCCGGTGAGGGCAAGGGTAGGCGTTCCGGCCAAGGATACAACCCGTGAAAACCATCTTTAGCACTGCGATGCGTAAAGCCGCGAAACTCGCGCAAAGCCAGCGTGTGGTCGAGGCAACGCAGGCGATCCAGCGCGCCCTGGCGGGACGAGATTCTGCCCGCTCGCCGGACCCACAACCCGGCCGCCGGCGCGGGGCGGAGAGCGAGCAGCCCGTCGCCGGAAATGCGAGCGCTAGCTTGCGGGCGTCACGCCCAAACCGGGGGCTTGCCCGCGCGGCAAGGCCATTGGGGGAAGTGCTGACGTTGTTGCGTCGGGCCAATCGTCCAAGCCTCGCGCCAAGCGCGAAGCCGTTACGGAAATCTCCCATCGCACCGGCTGTGCCGGACGGGGCAGCTTTTTTGACCCGGACCTTTAGCTGCGCGGCAGGCTCTCGAGATTATAAGGTCTACTTGCCGAGCCATGGAATTGGCCGCAAGCGTCCTTTGATCGTGATGCTCCACGGCTGCACCCAAGATCCCGACGATTTCGCGATGGGTACGGGTATGAATCTCCTGGCGGAAGAGCAGGGCTTCCTCGTCGCCTATCCAAGGCAGCCGGCGACAGCCAATCACTCCGCATGCTGGAACTGGTTCGATCTCAAGGACCAGATGCGTGGCGAAGGCGAGCCCTGCATCATTGCAGGAATTACCCGCGCCATAATGGCGGAGTTCGAAATCGATGCCAAGCGGGTCTATGTGGCGGGCCTCTCGGCCGGCGGCGCGATGGCCTTGATCATGAGTGCCACCTATCCCGAACTTTATGCTGCGACGGGAGTTCACTCCGGCCTCGCCTACGGGTTGGCGACCGACTTGCCGTCCGCGTTCGCCGCCATGGGTGGCAACGCAAGCCCCGTGGCGAAGGCACAAAGGAAGGCTCGTCCGAATGGCGCGCGCATTCGCACGATTGTCTTTCAGGGTGAGTCCGATCGAACCGTGCATCCGTCGAACGCCGGATTAATCTTCGCGGACGCTCGCGCGGGCTTCCCCGGCGCCGCGCAGGAGACGCAACACGGCCGCTCGGCTGGAGGCCGCGCCTATACACGCACCTTGATCAGGGGCGCGCGGGGTATTGTTTATGTGGAACAGTGGGCCATCGATGGGCTGGGGCACGGTTGGTCGGGAGGCAGGCCGGAAGGCTCATATACCGATCCGGACGGACCCGATGCGTCACGCGAAATGTTGCGGTTCTTTATTAACTAGCGCAAGCCGGTCCTGATCCGCTGTTCACGCCTGCTCCAATGGTAGAAGGAACTTTCGGCCGATCCACCGCATTGCTAGCAGGCGCCTTGGAAATGGAGATCGAACGTGAACCTGTGTTTTATGGCGACGGTACTCTTCGTTGCGGCGCCGGCTTTTGCGCGGGCGGATGAGCTGAGTTGCGTCAGTACGACGTTTAATTTTCTCTCGCCCAACGATAAGGTGTGTGTCGCGGATTTTGACGATCCAAAGGTTCCGGGCGTGACCTGCCACATCTCGCAGGCCCGGAAAGGCGGATGGGGCCAGCCGCTTGGTCTCAATGAAGACCCGTCGAATTTCTCGGTTGCCTGCCGCCAAACCGGCGCCATCAACGTCGACATGTCGAAATTGATGGACGATGAGGAGGTATTCACCGAGAAGACGAGCATCATCTTTAAGGCCACCCGCATTTACAGGGTGCTGGACAAGAAGCACAACACGCTGGTTTATCTCGGCGTAAGTTCGAGGATCGTCAGCGGTTCGCCAGCTAACTCCATCAGCTCCGTGCCGATCATGCCATGGGGATCGCAGTCATCGCGGGACAGCGATAAATAACCCAAGCCGAACCAAAGTCGTCGGAATTCGCTCAACTCAAGTCCCGCAAATGCGGACTAAAATCACCCGAGAGACAAAGCCGGCGACGATCGCGATGCCCGCCGCGAGATGAGCGCGATGGCGGCGCAGATACCCACGTTCGCCCTCTACTGGCCTCCAGTTGGCCGACATAGCAGTCTATCGATAACGGCGAGATAATGCCGCTCGACCACCGGGAGGAGTTTTCGCAATTTCTGAGCGGGCTTTTCGATGAAGTGCCAAGAAAAGGCCGCAAAAAGGGCGGACAAGGGGACGCACACCAAGGCATTGACCCACCAAAGCCGGGGCGCCGCCAAGTCGACAAAGAGCTGCTGAACTGCGAAACCGTAGAGGTATATGCCGTAGGAATAGTCCGCGCCCTTAACGAAGGAGAACCGCTTGAAATTGGTCAGGCCGAGGTAAACTGTCACATAAGTAATGGTCAGAATCCCTGGATATTCCCCGAACGAAACTAAACAAAGTAACGCGATCGATGCAATGAGTGCCCCGGCAAACATTCTAGAACACCAGACTATCTTATCTCTATACAGATACAGAGATACGCCCGTGAGGAAACACACGACGAGAAGAGTGGAGTTGAAATCGTCGATAAGGGGTGGAACGTGCCAATAGTACTTGTGCGAGCGCCTGATAAGGTGCATAAGTGCCAAACCTAACGCCGCAAGGGGGATCAAGATCTTGCGTTGAACGCCCCCAAAGAGCACTAATGCAGTCAAAGCCACATAGCAGAAAAGCTCGACAGGAACGGTCCAAAGTTGCACATTTACCACCTCCGGCCATGGATTGTTTTCGAAAACGCCGGGCAGAAGATAATGGATATGCCCAGTTACATTGAGGAGATATTTCCAAAACAGCGGGTCTCGAAAATAGGCGGCCAAAGGAAGCGTTGTGACGGCCGTTCCGATCAAGAACGCCGAGAGGGCAACCTCAACGGCGAGTGCCGGATAGATGCGGATCACGCGCAAGCCAATAAAGGTCAGGATGGTCTTGGAGCGCTCCAAGCTGCCCGCTACTAAAAAGCCGCTAAGCGCAAAAAACATTGGTAGGTTCGCGGCAAATAAGGCGTGAAGTGGCGTCTGCCGCCAAAGGTCAACCTTAACAGGAAGGCCATAGGTCGTGACCGGGCTGTGCCACATCACGACCAAGATCGCCAACCCCAAGCGCAGATAATCGAAGCCCGACGGCCGCCCCTTGGTGGCTATGAGACGCTCGGCGAGGTTCATTCGCGCTAGATCATTATCAGGCTTCATAGTTTCCCTGGGAAAATGGCATGGAATCCACGCGGGGACTGAGTAACACAACAGTTCCTTTCGGCCAACTCATACCAGTTGGCCGCCAACTTCCTGACCGTTCGCTCAACTCAAGTCCCGCAAATGTCGGAATACAATCACCCGCGACACAAAGCCGGTGACGATCGCGATGCCCGCCGCGATGAGCGCGATGGCGGCATAGATATTCCCCCCGAGCGAAAAATCGCCGAACATGGCTTCCAACTGATCGCCGCCGGGGGTTGCCCGCAGCCAGCCCGCCACGATTCCCGACGCAAAGAAGGCGACGATCGCGAGCCCGCCGCCGATCGCGCCTCCACGCAGGCCCAGCTGAAAGAAATGCCGCTGGAACTGGCGCGAAATATAGCTGTCGGCGGCGCCGACGAAATGCAAAATTTCGATGATCTCGCGATTCCCCGCCATCGCGCCTTGGGTCGCGAAAGCCACCGCCAAAATCATCGCGGCGAGCACAAGGGCGAAGATCACCGCGGCGGCGAAGACAACGCTCTTCGCCATGATCGCGAGACGTTCTAGCCAGAGGCGATGGTCGTCGATCGTGGTGCCCGGAATGGCACCGGAGAGCCTTTTGCGCAGAACGGCGATATCCAAGCGTTCCTGTTTGTCGAGCGCGACGACGATGAGGCGCGGCACCGGCAGCTCGGAAAGATCGAGACCGGAACCGAGCCAAGGCTGCAAGAGCTCCTCGGATTGCGCCTTGGTGTAGGCGCGGACTGAGGCAACCCCGGGCATCGCTCGGGCAAGCTCGACGGCTTTTGCCGAATCGGCATCGAGGTCGCGACCCGCCGTTGGGCGAATTTGAATGGTCATTTCTCGGGCGACGTCGTCCTGCCAGCTGCGCGATGCGTCGCTTATCAGAATTGCCGAGCCGGCGGTCAGCGAGGCAAGAAAGGTCATGATGGCGACCACGGTTACCAGTGCGCGCCCGGCGATGGAGGCTTCAGGGACAAGCGCCATCTCGCTCTTCATGCCGCGTTTGAGGCCAAGCCTTATGGTGCCGCGCGAATTCAACTGCCGCCCGTTTCCCGCCGCCGCTTGGGGCATGTCCAGGAAAACGTGCCCGGCTCTTTTGATTCCGACATGCTCCAACTCTTTGATTTTGAGCGAGTCCTTATCGATCAAATGATTCCATTTAATCGGGACGCGCTCGGCGCGCGCCCGTCCGAAAAAATGCTCAAGCCCAGCCTCAATCGTAAATATGGAGGCGGCCATCGCCCAGAACCAGCCGGCGGGCGCCGTCGAACTGGTCCATCAAGCCGAGATCGTGCGTCGCGATCACCACGGACGTCCCGGTTTTGTGGAGTTCGGTGAAGAGACGCAGCAACCTGCGCGCGAGACTTGGATCGACATTGCCGGTCGGCTCGTCGGCCAGCAGGAGTTCCGGCCGCACGATGAGCGCGCGGGCAATCGCGGCGCGCTGCTTTTCGCCGCCGGAGAGAACCGGCGGCAGAATATGCATTCTCTCGCCAAGACCGACCCAATGGAGGAGTTCCGTCACTTCGGCGCGATAGTTCCCTTCCTCCTTGCCGCGCACGCGGAGCGGAAGAGCGACGTTTTCATAGGTCGTCAAATGGTCGAGCAGCCGGAAATCCTGAAATACCACGCCGATCCGCCGCCTGAGAGAGGTGATCGCGGTTTTGTCGAGAGTTAAGGCGTCGCTCCCGAAAAGACCGATCGCGCCGCGCGTCGGCCGCAAGGACAAAAGAATGAGCCGCAAAAGTGTCGTCTTGCCGGCGCCGGACGGACCGGTCAGGAATTGAAACGACCGCGGCTCGATGTTGAAGCTAATATCCTTCAGGATTTCCGCGCCCATCCCGTAGCGCAAGCCGACATTTTCAAAACGGACCAAGCAAGACCTCGTTCGCGGCGCCTCGGAGTTTTGTTTCTTGGATCCTTACATTTTCCAAGATAAATAAAGCGAAATTTCGAGGACATGGACGGGTGAGGGTTAGGAGGCCGATAAAGGACTGTCGCTATGACCCTGTCCGGCCTCGTTCTAATCGAAAAAGCCGAGCAACTTTCTTTATGACATGCTCTAGCGCGCCGCTACCTTCTGCGTTTATTGCGGCGGTTGCCGTGGAAGTCACGGTCGCCGTCGTCCCTGGATAGCATCCCTCTCTCAAGGAATAGGAGAATTTGTGATGAGGAGACTTGCTCTTGCCTTCTCAGCAATCTTCTACATCGGGCCATCCGCCCTCGGGCAGACTCTTGACTGTACCCAATTCCGCCATAACGAAGATGGCTCTTGGACACCTATCAGTATGCTCACAGTCACGAGCAGCGCATATGGTGGCCAGATATATGCCGGGCCAAGAGTGTTCGCCAGCAGAGATTTGGCCACCAAGCTAAATCGGCAATGCCTCAGCAACGGGAAGAGAACTGGCCCACGGTAGAGCCGGCTTCGGCACGAGAGAATGCCCCAAACCGCGTTCGGCTTACTCGCGGAATTGCGATGGACCGTCAGGCGCCGCCACGCCCGATGATCCGGCAAGGATCGAGAAAAGTAGTGCGATCGGATTGCGTGGCGATGCTGGCGCGAGCGGCGGCGCGGGTTCCGGGGTCAGCGCGGGCGAAGACGCGGTCCGCAGTAGGCCCTGCATTTTCTTGTGCTTGGCCACATTATAATAGCCGCTGCGGAAGAGCGCCGTGGCGCGGTCCTCATTGCCGTCGGCGAGCCGATAGGCGTTGGCGAGATAAGGGACGGCGTACGTAAGGTTGGTTTCTGGGTCTAGAAGACCCCGCGCGTCTCCTCTATATCCCATTTCACGCGCCGTCGCGTATTTGATCTGCATCAGGCCGAAGCAATGGTTATGGACGAGGCGCGGATGATAGCGGCTTTCCCGCATCACGATGCGATGGACGAAAGCCTCCGGGACGCCATGAATTCCGGCCTCGCGGGCGATCGTCTGGTCGTAGGTGGTTGGCCGTTGCGCCGGACCGGCGAAACAGATCGAACACATTGGGAACACGGCGGCAGCGAACGGAATGCGCAACATCGGACAGCCTCCTTAGCCGCAGGTGAACCCGGATTGGGGCCGCAGAAGGGCGCCTCAGATTGCACGGGCCCTTTGCCTCAGAATTGCCGCGCGATCGCCGCGTTCCCGAAAGGCTGCTTTTTCCAGGCGCATACCTGGTTGAAGCGGAGGTCATAGCGCAGCGCCAAATCGGCCACCGCCGCCTGCTCACGCACAGCCTCCTCCTTCAAAACCATATCTATCTGAAGTAAAAGCGGGCCGGGCCGTGGCGGATTGCCGTTCTTCAATCGAGGGAAGGGGTGGCGCCGCGATAAATGAAAGTGATGTGGATCGGCCCGGCTTGCGCGATCTGCGGGGTCAGAGAGCGGACATTGCCCAGAACGGCTTGCAAACGGTCTACGTCGCGCCAATGCAACGCGGGTCTGCCCTTCGGATCGAAGCGAACTACGACTTTTGCCGGGGAGCCGTCGGCTGGACGCACACGAATGCGATATTGACGATTGAAAAGGCCGAGAATGCAACCATGCACGGCGATTTCGGCGACGTCGCCGCGGGCATTGGCAAGGCTCGATATTGGCCATTCCGAACAGGCGGGATAGGGCCAGGCGGCCAGGATCCGATCGCCGAAATAATGGAAGACGAGGGTCAGCGCCCCGAGCCCGATCGTGAGGCGCCGGAGCAGGCGCCCGAAGGCGCGCAGGACACGTGACGAGCGGCTGCGTTCGGGCATGAACTATTCGAGGCTCGGCTCGGCGCCGCTGTAAGTGTAGCTGATCTTGACGCGGCCGAGGTGGTCGATTTGGGGAGTAAGCCACGTCACTTCGCCAAGATCGACGCTCACGTGATCGTCGTCGAGCCAGCGCAACCCCGGCTCGCGCGAATTTGGGTCCTGGCCGTAGTAAACCAGGGCAATGAAGTCCACCCTATCGGCGAGGCTCAGACCAATCCGGTCTTCGGAACTGAAGATTGAGCAGACCCGCGCCTGCCCCTCGACCAGATCGCCGCGCCCATTTTTGGCAAAATTCCCGTGCGCGATCACGCAAGGTTCAAATGGGTCAACACCAAACAGATACAAAAAGGTGGCTACTCCGTTGGCGACACGAAGGAGAATAAACACACTCGCGGCGAAAGCGGTCCATTCGAACCAGACAAATAGCCTCATTTCCAAATTCCATCGTGCGCATTGTCCCAACCACGATATGTCCAATATTGTCGTTCCGCCTAGTCGGTTTCATAGTTATCAGAGAATAAATACGCAAATGTTTCAGACCTATCGCGCGTTTCCTCGCGCGTATAGCCAGCGCCTGCCATTAATACACCAACTGCGTAATTGCTTGCATGTTTATATGCTGAATAAAATGTATTGCTTGCTTTATCGCGCTGATAATCGAACCGCCCAAAATGACCTATGTCTTCATCGATTTGAAACACGTTAGGCTTCGTGGTGCCCTCAGCATACACCTCGCGAAAGTTTGCCCGTGGCGGAGCCATAAGCTTTCCGCCGGTGGAATATGGATCGTCGATTGCAGTGCCATCCGGCCGCGTGACAACGATCGCATCTTTCGGAACTCCGTGCACGTGATTGAGTTTGCGGGAACCCGCTCCTCGCCCGGTTCCCGCCGATCTTCCCTCGATTAGCGGCGATCCCGAGGCATCCCCAGACGCCGTATCCCCAGACGTCGTATCCCCAGACGGCGTCCACTGGCCGCTTTCCTTCCCGCTTCCGGCCGGCACGCGCGGCTGGTCCGGATCGTATTTGATGAGACCGGCGGGGGGATCAAACCCCAGCTCCCGCGCAAGCTCGCGCGGCGCGAGGCCCGCGTCGATAAGCTTCGCCGCCAGCGCCAGGCGATAGGCGGCGTCCTCGCCGATGTCCGGCAAGCCCATCTGCGCCAGATGAATCGCGGCAAGACATTTGTCGCCGCCGTGCAGTGTTTTGCCACGCGGCGCAGCGATCCCAAGACCGCAATCGGCACCCCGTGCCCGTAGGCGACCGAAAGAAGCGTCCAAATCCGCTCTTGTTCCGCCTCGTTCGGAAGGGCTTTGTCGTCCAGTTTCGCGAGCAAGGTACCGGCGCCAAGAACGAGCCCTCGCCCGGAAGGTCATCCGGCCCTGGAAGCGGCGCGACGCAATTTTGCTGAATTGTTGGCGTGAAATGTCATTGATGTACATGGATTTTCTTCGGATACGTTTGTCCGAACCATGCTTATCGGATTGGCTGACATTTGCTGGATTCCCTATCCGACTGCTTCCTTGGCTGCTTAGCTGCCTTATCCGGCGTCGTGAAATATTTATAATCCTCGCTGAGCACGCGTTTGTTTTTCGCA
>Ga0185299_10001428_pt1 | contig 46358 bp, 48 predicted proteins | sample PaiPotPPA55metaG_FD_128002 | JGI IMG/M metagenome (GOLD analysis project Ga0185299, IMG submission 128002) | Iron sulfur acid spring bacterial and archeal communities from Banff, Canada, to study Microbial Dark Matter (Phase II) - Paint Pots PPA... ... | reverse complement strand
CGCGCACGGCCGCGGCGGCGTCGGCGGCCAGCGGGGCCACCTTCACCCACCACTGCATGGACAGCCGCGGCTCCACCACGGTGTCGCAGCGCGAGCAGTGGCCCACGGCGTGCAGGTACGGCCGCTTCTCGGCCACGATCCGGCCGTCTTCGCGCAGCGCGGCCACCACGGCGGGGCGCGCCTCGAAGCGGTCAAGGCCCTGGAACGGACCGTGCGCGGTGATCACCCCGCGCTCGTCCATGACCACGAGGTTCTCCAGGCCGTGCCGGCGCCCGATCTCGAAGTCGTTCGGGTCGTGGGCCGGGGTCACCTTCACCGCGCCGGTGCCGAAGGCCGGGTCCACGTGCTCGTCGGCCACCACGGGGATGCGCCGCCCGGTGAACGGCAGCTCCACTTCGGTGCCGACCAGGTGCGCGTACCGCTCGTCGCCCGGATGCACCGCCACGGCCGTGTCGCCGAGCATGGTCTCGGCCCGGGTGGTGGCCACCACGATCGCGTCCGCGCCGTCGCCGTACCGGATCGAGACGAGCTCTCCCTCGTCGTCCTGGTGCTCCACCTCGGCGTCCGAGAGCGCGGTGAGGCAGCGCGGGCACCAGTTGATGATGCGCTCGGCGCGGTAGATCAGGCCGTCGTCGAAGAGCCGCTTGAAGATCGTCAGCACGCTGCGGGACAGGCCGGCGTCGAAGGTGAAGCGCTCCCGGCTCCAGTCCACGCTCGCGCCGAGCTTGCGGATCTGATGGAGGATGGCGCTGCCCTTCTCCTCCTTCCACTCCCAGGTGCGCTTGACGAAGGCCTCGCGGCCCAGGTCGTGCCGGGACAGGCCCTCATTGGCCAGCGCCTTCTCCACCGCGTTCTGGGTGGCGATGCCGGCGTGGTCGGTCCCGGGCAGCCACAGCGCCTCGAAGCCCTGCATCCGCTTGCGCCGGGTGATCGAGTCCTGCAGGGTCACGTCGAGGGCGTGGCCGATGTGCAGCACGCTGGTCACGTTCGGCGGCGGGATCACGATGGTGTGCGCGGGCTTCTCGCTCTTCGCGTCGGCCTCGAAGTAGCCGGCCTCTACCCAGTGCTCGTACAACTTCCCCTCTACCTCGGCCGGCGCGTACTGCGGCGGCAAGGTGGCGGCAGCGGCTGCGCTGCCCGGGCTCTGGGGGGACGATGCATCGGTCACACGCACGATTGTACGGAGCCCGGCAGACCGGTACGCATCCGTTATTGCGCGCGCCGTCGTCCGGTCCGACTAATGGGTAGGTTTACGGCATGTCGTGGGGAGAACCGCAGCAGCCGTCGTACGACCCGAACAACCCGTACGGACAGCCGGCGCAACAGCCATACCAGCAGCCTCAGCCGCAGGAGCAGCCCGGCTGGGCTCAGCCGACGTTCGGCGGCGGCTCGGCGTCCGGCTCCGGATTCACTCCGCCCGCGCCGGCCCCGGGCCCGAACGACTACGGCCAGGTGCCGACGAATCCGTTCGAGGCCCCGGGCGCGCCCTTCGGACAGCAGCCGGGCTACGGACAGCCCGGCTACGGCCAGCCCGAGTTCGCTCAGTACCCGGCTCCGGCACCGGGCAAGAAGGGCAACGGCATGTTCGTCGGCATCGTCGTCGGCGCGCTGGTCGTGGTCGGCGGCGGCATCGCGGCGGCGGTCGTGCTGACCGGCAAGCACAACAGTCCCAGTCCCAGCCCGAACCCGACGGGGAGCTCGACGGTGGTCGCGGCCGGTCCGCTGTCCGCGCCGGCCAAGGTCTCCAGCCTGACCAAGCTGTCCGGCTCGGTCGCCGACAAGGCCGTGACCGCGATGAAGTCCAGCCTGACCTCGGAGAAGGAGCTCTACCCGGACCCGGTGATCGCGGCGTACAACGACGGTGGCGGCGACAACATGACCACGATCCTCATCGACCAGGCCATGTCCCAGCTGAGCGCCTCCGACCAGTCGCAGCTCACTTCCATCGGCTCGGCCTCGGACATCGTCTCCGAGATCATGACCGGCGCCGGCGTGAGCGACGCGCAGTCGGAGACCACGAACGCCGGCAACGGGGCTCTGAGCTGCGGCACCAAGGCCGAGAACTCCCTGACGGCGACGATCTGCGTCTGGTACGACGGCACCGACTTCGGCACCCTGCAGTACTTCGACGGGACTTCGCCGGCCAACGCGGCGCCGGTCGCGGACGCCGTGCGGGCCGCGGCAGAGGGCTGAGAACCCGCCGCCGGGAAGACACCGGCGAGGCGGGGCCGCGGCCCCGCCTCGGAGGCCGCAGGGGCCCTCAGGCCGACTTCTCCCGCGGCAGGTGCGGGTTGGGGCCGCCGCGCAACGGCGAGTCGCGCGGGATCAGCGTCGGGTTGGCGCGCTCGCGCACGGTCTCCGCGGTGATCAGGACCTGGGCGATGTCGCGGCGCGAGGGCACGTCGTACATGATCGACATCAGCACCTCCTCCATGATCGCGCGCAGTGCGCGCACCCCGGTGCCGCGCAGGATCGCGAGATCCGCGAGGGCCTGGAGCGCGTCGTCCGAGAACTCGAGCTCCACCCCGTCCAGCGCCATCAGGTGCTGGTACTGGCGGACCAGTGCGTTCTTCGGCTCGACCAGGATCCGGCGCAGCGCGGCCGAGTCCAGGTTGCTCACGTGCGTGATCACCGGCAGCCGACCGATGAACTCCGGGATCATGCCGAACTTGATCAGGTCCTCCGGCATGACCGCGGCGAACACGTCCTCCGCGTCCAGCTCGGCCCGGCTGCGCAGGGTAGCGCCGAAGCCGATGCCCTGCTTGCCCGACCGCGCCTGGATGATCCGCTCGAGCCCGGAGAAGGCCCCGCCGACGACGAACAGGATGTTCGTCGTGTCGATCTGGATGAACTCCTGGTGCGGGTGCTTGCGACCGCCCTGCGGGGGCACCGCGGCGATCGTGCCCTCCAGTATCTTCAACAGCGCCTGCTGCACGCCCTCGCCGGAGACGTCCCTGGTGATCGAGGGGTTCTCGCTCTTGCGGCCGATCTTGTCGACCTCGTCGATGTAGATGATCCCGGTCTCCGCCTTCTTCACATCGAAGTCGGCGGCCTGGATCAGTCGCAGCAGGATGTTCTCGACGTCCTCGCCCACGTAGCCGGCCTCGGTCAGCGCCGTGGCGTCCGCGATGGCGAAGGGCACGTCGAGCATCCGGGCGAGGGACTGCGCGAGGAAGGTCTTGCCGGAGCCGGTGGGGCCGAGCAGCAGCACGTTGCTCTTGGCGATCTCCACCGCCTCGTCGCGGTTGGCCCGGCTGGTGTCGCCCGCCTGAATCCGCTTGTAGTGGTTGTACACGGCCACGGCGAGGGCCCGCTTGGCCTCCTCCTGGCCGATCACGTACTGGTCGAGGAACTCGCAGATCTCCCTGGGCCGCGGCAGCTCCGACCACCGGTGCTCGGCCACCCCGGCGAGCTCCTCCTCGATGATCTCGTTGCACAGGTCGATGCACTCATCGCAGATGTACACGCCGGGACCTGCGATCAGCTTCTTGACCTGCCGCTGGCTCTTCCCGCAGAAAGAGCACTTGAGCAGGTCTCCCTCACCGATACGTGCCACGGGGTGGTTCTCCTTAACGGAGTGGTGGTGGATGACTCGCTTATCTGAAGGTACCGCTTCCCGGGCCCGCGCGGGGCGAAGCGGGCCCGGACCACGCCCGGACCCGCTCGGCGATCACCCGTCAGGCCCCGCTGGCCAGCGCCTCCACGCGGGTGGAGAGCACGTTGTCGATGAGACCGTACTCGAGCGCCTCCTGAGCCGAGAGGTACTTGTCCCGCTCCACGTCGATGCGCACGTCCTCTTCGGACTTGCCGGTGTGCCTGGCCAGCATCTGCTCCATGGTGGTGCGGATGCGCAGGATCTCCGCGGCCTGGATCTCCAGGTCGATCAGGTCGCCGCGGCCGGTCTCCGTGTACGGCTGGTGGATCAGGATCTTCGAGTTCGGCAGCGCCAGGCGCTTGCCCTTGGTGCCGGCGGTGAGCAGCACCGCGGCGGCCGAGGCGGCCTGGCCGATGCACACCGTGGAGATGTCCGGCTTGACGAACTGCATGGTGTCGTAGATCGCGGTGAGCGCGCTGAACGAGCCGCCGGGCGAGTTGATGTACATGGTGATGTCACGGTCCGGGTCCTGCGACTCGAGCGTGATCAGCTGCGCCATGACGTCGTTCGCCGAGGTGTCGTCGATCTGCACGCCGAGGAAGATGATCCGCTCCTCGAACAGCTTCGAGTACGGGTTGTGCTCGCGCAGGCCCTGGCTGGTGCGCTCGACGAAGCTGGGCAGGATGTAACGGGACTCCGGGCGGGCGCCACCGGTGTACCGCGCGTCCAGGTGGGACGGGTTCGACATGTCTTGGTCCTTACTCTCTGGACGGGCGGCTTAGCTCTCGGTGCTCTCGGCGGCGGCCAGGTGCGCGGAGGTGGTGAAGATCTCGTCGATCAGGCCGTAGTCCTTGGCCTGCTCGGCGGTGAACCAGTGGTCGCGCTGCGAGTCCTTCTCGATCGTCTCGAAGGTCTGGCCGGTGTGCTGGGCCGTCAGCTCGAGCATCCGGCGCTTCATCCGCAGCAGGCGCTCGGCCTGGATCTTGATGTCGGAGGCGGTGCCGCCGAGGCCCGCGGAGCCCTGGTGCAGCAGCACCTCGGCGTTCGGCAGGGCGTAGCGCTTGCCCGGGGATCCCGCGCTGAGCAGGAACTGGCCCATCGAGGCGGCCATGCCCATCGCCACGGTGGACACGTCGTTGCTGATCAGCTGCATGGTGTCGTAGATGGCCATGCCGGCCGTGACCGAGCCGCCCGGCGAGTTGATGTAGAACCAGATTTCCTTGTTCGGATCCTCGGCGTTGAGCAGCAGCAGCTGGGCGCACAACGTGTTGGCGATGTCGTCGTCGACCTGCTGGCCGAGGAAGACGATCCGGTTGCGCAGCAGTCTGTTGAAAACCTGGTCGTTCAGCCCGCCGGGACCGTCCAGGCCCGCCATCCGGGGTGCGTGGGAGTTCTGATTCGTCACGTGGTCCACCTTGTTCCGCTGGGGGTCGACACAGTGCGACCCCACGGCTCTCGCCGCTTGCCGACTCATTGAAACGACCCTAACCCGTGCCGGGTGATCGGCAGCGGATTAGGGTCGTCTGTTCGCTCTAGGCGTAGAAATCCTCGCGTGCGAAGGGTCGTCTACTGTCCCCGTAGGGCGTAGAGATCCTCGCGTGCGAAGGGTCGTCCACTGTCCCCGTAGGGCGTGGACATCTCGTTGCGACGCCGAACCCCGCCAACCGTTGCCGGCCGCAGGGATCACCGCCTCAGTTACTCCATTACTCGTGCGCGTGCCCGAAGTGCTCGTCGCCCGCGGTGCGGCCGAAGGCGTCGGTCTCGCTCTCCTCGAGCTCGGCGAGGTCCACCACGTTGCCCGAGGCGTCCTTGACCACCGCGGTCTCCAGGATCTGCTGCAGGGCCTTGCCCCGACGCACCTCGCCGACCAGGGCCGGGATCTGGCCGGACTGGACCACGGACTGGGCGAACTGGTCCGGGCTCATGCCCGAGCCGGAGGCCCGGCGGATCAGATGGTTCGTCAGCTCGCCCTGATTGACCGACAGCTCCTCGGCGTCGGCCAGCCGGTCGAGCACGAACTGCGCCTTCATGCCGTCGCGTACCTGCTTGTCGAGCTCGGCCGCGAACTCCTCCGCGGTCTGCTCCTGCAGCTTGAAGAAGCCCTCGCGGCTCATGCCGGCGGCCTCGATCTGCTGGTCGAGCTGCTCGTTGCGCCAGGAGATCTCGGCCTCGACGGCCTTGGCCGGCAGCGGGAAGTCGAGCTGCTCGAGCACGGCCTCGAGGACCTTGTCCCTGGCCTGCGCGCCCTGCTCGAACTTCTTCGCCTTGGCCAGCCGGGCGGAGATGGACTCGCGCAGCTCGGCCAGGGTGTCGAACTCGCTGGCCAGCTGGGCGAAGTCGTCGTCCAGCTCGGGCAGCTCGCGGGTCTTGACCGAGCCGATGGTGACCTTGATCTCCGCCTCGTCGCCGGCGTGTGAGCCGCCGACCAGGGTGCTGCGGAACTCGACCACGTCGTCCGCGGCCTTGCCGACGATCGCCTCGTCGAGGCCGTCGACCATGTTGCCGGAGCCGACCTCGTAGGAGACGCCGGTGGCGGTGCCGTCCTCGAGGACCTCGCCGTCGATGGACGCCTCGAGGTCGAGGCTGACGAAGTCGCCGGTCTCGATCGCGCGCTCGACGCCGACCAGCGAGCCGAAGCGCTTGCGCAGCGTGTCGAGCTGCTCATCGACCTGCTCGTCGCCGATCTCGGCGTCATCGACCTGGACTTCCAGGCTCTTGTAGTCCGGCAGGTCGAACTCGGGCCGCACGTCCACCTCTGCGGTGAACTTCAGCTGCTCGCCGTCGGTGAGGTCGGTGACCTCCACCTCCGGGCGGCCGACGACCTCGAGCTTGGCCTCGGACACGGCCTTGCCGTACAGGTCGGGCAGAGCCGAGTTGATGGCCTCCTCGAGTACCGGACCGCGGCCGAAGCGCTGGTCGATGACTCGGGGCGGCACCTTGCCCTTGCGGAAGCCCGGTACGTTCACCTGCTCGGCGATCTTCTTGTACGCCGCGTCGAGGCTGGGCTTGAGCTCGGCGAAGGGAACCTCGACGGTGAGCCGGACCCGGGTCGGGTCCAGATTCTCGACGGCGCTCTTCACAGCAGTGGTCTCCTCGTTGGGACTTCGGTCTTGGCCGCAGGCGCCGCGCCGGACGGTGACTCGGTGAATCTCGGGCACTGATCTACGCCGACGGGCGGTTTTCCGCACGCCGATGCCGCACCTGCCGGGCCATCGTACCCCGCGGACCCCCGCAGGGTGATAAAAGTGCAGATCACAGGAAAGAACGGGGCCCGGAATCGAGTACTTCGGGCTAGCAGGAACTGCAGAAAAAGGGGGCCTGGGTGGCCCGGAATGTCGCAGCTCGAACCCACGGCCCTACAAACGAAGGAGTCGGGGTGGCCCGGAATCTCGCAGCTCGAACCCACGGCCTTACCACGAAGGAGTCGGGGTGGCCCGGAATGTCGCAGCTCGAACCCACGGCCTTACCACGAAGGAGTCGGGGTGGCGGGATTCGAACCCACGGCCTTTCGCTCCCAAAGCGAACGCGCTACCAAGCTGCGCCACACCCCGGCGAGCGAAGCGTACCCGGAACGGGGCAGGACATGCACCCGGGTTCCACGGCGGGACCCGCGGATCGGAACCCGGTCACGCCCGGCGCGCTCGATATGGCAAGATATGCGATGCGCACACACGCGGACGTAGCTCAATGGTAGAGCCCTAGTCTTCCAAACTAGCTACGCGGGTTCGATTCCCGTCGTCCGCTCTCTCCGTACCCCCAGGTAGGGTACGAAACTGCCAGGTCAAGCTGGGTGGCGAGCTCTCAGCTCACCACCCAGCTTGTCTCATCTGTGCGCTTCGTTGCACATGATCAATCAGCCCTCGCGACAAAGACGCGACAAGGAATCGGGCTCACCCCTCGCAGGGCTCTGCCCCATCCACCTGGTCGGACGCGTCTTCAATGCTGGCTCCTGACGCCTCGTCGGCGGGCTTCTTGTCGGGCTCTAGCTCCCAGGACTTGAGCTCAGCCGCGTACTTCTCCTGGGAGGTCTTGGCGCCGCCGTAGAGCATGGCCGCGTAGTACTTCATTAGGACCTCGATGCTCTGGCCCACCCAACGAGCGATGTCCGGCGCGGGCACCCCAGCGGCGAGCGCCGTGGAGATGAACGCGTGACGCAGGTCATACGGGCGTTTGGCGAGCGGCGTAGCGGCGAGCTCGCCGAGGGCGTTCACACGGGCGGCCCGGAAGACGCGCGTATAGCAAGTCTTTGTGACCATCCCACCGGGAACCTTGAGGCTACGGAAGAGTCGTCCGTCCGGCGCTGTGCCGTACTTCTCCAGGTGCCTGATCAGAGCGATGGTCAAGGCCGGGCACGAGGGCGTGACCCGCCCCTCGCCAATAGCGCGGTGCTTGAGTGCCTTGCTGCGCCCTGGCGCACCGTCGTTGGTCCAGCAGCGACCCGGCTGAGGGTTCGACTGGCTCACCCAGATTTCGCCCCACGGGTCGAGCTTCGCGAGCTCCTCGGCCGTGTACTCGTCGATTGGCTTGGCGAGCTTCGGGAGACGCAGATCGACATCACGGATATCGATCGCTTCGGCGGTACGCAGTCCAGCAAGCAGGACCAGGGCGAAGAACGCTTCGAGGCGGGCGCCGGTCTTGTCGAGGTCGCCGATCGCCCTGAGCAGCGCCGCGCCCTGGGCGGGGTTGACCACGCTCCGGGGATCCACACCCTTCGCCGCGTATGGCGCTCGATGCTTGACCGCAGAGAGCGAGTTGCCTCTCACGTCGCCCAGCTCAACCCCGTAGTCGAGGAACTGATGGAGCACCATGCGCTTACGGCTATAGGTCGTGGCAGCGCACGCGCGGCCATCCAGACGCACGGCGACGGCGTCCAGGGCGAGGCGGACCGACGCAGACTCCTCCAGCCGCGTCATGGGCTGCGAGTGCCGAGAGATCCAATCGATAGCCCTCGCGAACTCCTCAGGCGGCTCGGGGGAAGCCGCGCGGGCGTTGAGGTTGAACGCCCAGCGGGTCAGCGCAACACGCAAGTCGGCCGCGCTCGGCTTGCCCCGCTCGGTAGCCGTAAGAGCCGCGACGACGGTCGCCGTCGCGTCGGCGACCTGCTCGCGAGACTTGGGGGCAAGCTTGGGCCACTTCATCGCGCAGAAGTCCACGGCCCGGCTGTAGACGGACCAGCTCTCTCGGGACGTGTGCGCCATGCTCAGCGGCAATCCGCTCTCCACCTCGAACGCCTCGCCGTTCCGGGCAGCGGTCATCAGGCTGGACCGGAAGCTGTCGGCGAGCGCCTTGGTCGCGAAGGTCTTGGCGTGGGTCTTAGGACCAACGACCCACCGCAGGTTGTACGTGGTCTTCTTCACCCCCTTGTGCGAGCGAACTTTCCAGATACGAACGTCGAACGAGGTAGTCACTCAGTTCTCCCCAGGCTGTGGGCAGCAAAAAGGGCGCCCACCGGTCGGTGGGCGCCCTGCGGGCGGGTCGAGCTATGCAGTTAGGCAGCGACGGAGCAGTCAGTTAGGAAGCGGTCGAGGGCGGAGCGGCGGACGCGGATGGTTCCGCCGGGGAGCTTGAGGGTCTTCGGTCCCTTGTTGGTCTCGTGCCAGCGGTAGAAGGTGGCGCGGGAGATCTGGAGTTCGCGGATGACTTCGGGGACGGTCAGCAACTCATCGCGGGCCAAGGTTCGGTCCTCCTTGCGGGGCGGGCGGGAGAGCGAGTCGGGGAGGGATGGGGGCCGCCGCACTTCCGCAGAAACCGCAGAAATGGTTTCTGCGGTTTCTGCGGAAGTGCGGACGGGGGGTCAGGCCGTCATGACGCGGGGGTTGGTCTCGTATGCGGGCGCGGGGGGCCTGCCGCGTCCGGTGGTCGGCGGGGCCGCGAGCTTGCGTAGGTATCCGTGTGCTTCGAGCACGGCGAGTGCGGGTTCGAGGTCGGCCATCTTCGGGAATTTCGGGCGGGACAGGGCGGTGAACGCGTCGCGGGCGGTGAACCGTACGGTGCCGGTTCGCTCGATCCAGTCCCAGACTGCGTGTGCCCGAGCCGTGGCCTGGTCGGTGGACATCAGGTCGAATACGGCGAGGGCGTGGTCGGTGTAGTAGTCGATCAGCATTTGGGCGCTGACCATGGTCTCGAACGAGATCGGCCGGTCGATGCCGTCCGTGAGGTGTTCGGCGAGGTGGAGGAGACCGGCGATCCGGGCCATGGTCCCGACCGCCTTGCTGGCCCAGTCGCGCATCCCGGCCAGCCGTCCGCCCTCGCCCATCATGACCTCGTAGTCGGCGCTCACGGCCTGGCGTAGGGCGTCGGCTTGCGGGCTGAGCGTGAGCTTGAGCGGCTCGGTCACATCCCGCATCGAAAGGATCAGGGCCTTGAGCTTCGCGTCCCAGGCGAGGTGCGCGGTCGGGTCGGCCGGTACCGGCTCGGTCTCGCGCTGCCCGATGTTGGAGTCGGGGATGGTGAACAGGAACCGGGCGAGCAACCCTCGGTCTCCTGCGCCAGGAATCGCGGCGAACTCGGCGAGGGCGCCGGGCTGGGTGCAGATCCCGAGCGTCAAGGCGGGGCGTTCGACGGTCTCGGCCGCGCGCGATTGCCGGTTGACCCGCATCGCGTCTCCGGCGTGGCCCTTGAGGAACACGTTGAGGTTCGGGGTGCCGCTGTAGCGGCCCGCGATCACGTTGAAGATCTCGGATTCGGCTGAGAGGCCCGCCATCGCCCCGCCCTGCTCGGCGATCATCGCGGCGAGCTTTTCCGGGGTGATGTCGTCGACGAACAGTTGCGGCTCGGCCGGGACCTCGATCGCCGCAGCATTCAGGGCCGCCGAGTGCGCCTCGAACCGCGCGCCCTCGGCCTGCTCGATGCTGGCTTTGGCGAGTTGGTCGGCCGCCCGCGCGGCCTGGTCCTCTGCGGCTTTCTTATCCACGCGCAGGGTGATGATCTCCGGCATGAGCTTCTCGGCGAGCGCCTTTTCCACCTCGCTGATCGGCTCGGTCATGGAGGAGAACACGGGCGACTTGCGCGAGCCGGGCGGGAGCGCGGCGACGGTGTAGAGGTTGACCGGCTCGGACCAGCGCACCTCCGGCCGGACCGCGACGCGGACCTTGCCCCCGGCCGCCGTCGAGAGGCACGCGAGGGCGAGGGTCGCGGCGAGGTCGATGGGGGTTTGGGTGTCGTGCGCGACCGCCTCGACCTTCGCACGCGTCCAGGTCGGCAGCGACGCGGCGGGGAACGCCGGTACGGCTCGGATTCGGGTGAGCGGGGCCGGTTCGGGCCAGCCGCGCACCTCGCGCTGAAACAGGGACTCGAACTCGCGCCGGGCGGCGGCGATCAGGTCGGGTTCCATCTGAGTACGTCCCATCTGGGAAAGGCGCATACCGACGGCGACCATCCGGCGCGCGTATGCCTGCTCGCGAACGAGATCGGCGTAGTACGGGCCGTTGGCGGCCGTGGGCACCGCACTCATGAGCGTGTCGAGGTATGCCGGGCCACCGACCTTGCCCAGCTCGCGACCCAGGGCGTTGGACAGGGCGATCACGTCGCGCGGGCGGCCTTGGTCGGCGAGCTCGCACAGCGTGCGGAAGATGGTTTCGTGGGCGGGCCGGTAGAAGTCCTCCGGCTCGAGAAGGTCCCTGATCTCGTCGAGGAACTCCAGGGAACCGCCGAGCAGGATGGCGCCGAGGGTGGCGCGCTCGGCGTCGTCGTCGCGGGGCATGTCGAAGTCGGAGTTGGGGGCGTTGTCGTCGGGTTGGTCGGGGACCAGGCGCAGAGGGCGAGCGGCCACGGGCACAGCTCCAATCGCAGAGCAAGGCGGTACGAGAGCGCGAGGCGGCCCCGGCCGGGCTGAGAGATCAGTCCGGCCGGGGCCGCGAGATGGTGCGGGGTCAGGCCTCGGCGAGGAAGTCGAGGGTCAGGTAGCGGAACCGGAGTTTGGTCCTCGGGTCCCGGGGCGCGACGTTCTTCGAGTCTTCGAGTACGTCGAAGACCTTGGCGAGCTCGGTCATGGCCTCGTCGTTGTCGGCGGGCAGTCCGTAGAGGCGAACGCGCAGCATCAGGGCACAGGCTTTCTAGGAGGACGGAGGTAGAGGGCGGGGCGGGTCAGTGGTGCTGCGCGAGGTGGGCGAACGCGGTGACGATGGACTCGACCGCGTTGCGGATGGCGGGACCGGCCGCCGTGGTGGCGATGAACAGTCCGGCGAGGAACGCGATCAGGGCGTGGCCGAAGTTGTGCCCGGCCCACCGGATCGTGGCGACGGTGGCGAGGACGAACAGCACGGACAGGGAGATCACAACGTCCATGGAGCGACTGCCTTTCTGCGGATTGTGCGGATGCGCGGCGAGGGTGAGGTGGAGTCCGAGCGGCATTACGGCCTCTGTGCGGGCGTGGTGGGGCTGGGCTGGGGTTGGGTCTTGGTGTTGGCGCGGGCTTTCTTCCACTGGGCCACGACGTGGGGGCAGGGCTTTGCTCCGGCGTACTTGCCGCCCTTGCGCAGGTGGATGACTCCGGTGCCGTTGCAGCGTTTGCAGGGCTTTCCAGCGCCGGGTCGGGGCTTGGCGGTCTTCTTTGCGCCGGTCGGCTTGCTCGTGGTCTTCTTCGCCACGGGGGCGGGGCCGATGAGGTTCGGGGCGGGCTTGGCGGCCCCGCCGAGGGTGCGGATGGGTGCGGTGCCGGAGGCGAGGGTGCGGCGGCGCTCGATCTGCCGCTCGGCCCGCCGGGCCGCGCGGGCGTCGCGGCGTTTGCTCAGGGCTTTGAGGGTGCGGCGGGCGCGGCGGCGGAGCGCGCGCCTTAGGTGCCGCTTCAGGGCGCGGGCGCCGGGCCGGTGGACGGTGCGGGCTGGCGCGGTCATGGTCTCCCCCTTTCCGGGGTGTCACGGGTGTGGGCGGGTGTGGCCTGGGGTGGAAAACACGGTGATCTGAGGGCTGGCGTGCCGGGGCGGCGATGGCCCGTGACAGGCGTGACATGCCTGATCACGGCCCATCGCGGGGGCTCTACAAGGGGGATGACGCCCGTCACGGCGGGGCGTGACCGGCGCCCCGGGGTACGCCGCACCCCGGACCCCTTCTCGATGTAAAGGCCTTGTAGATGGGGTGGGGTTGACGGGTGTTTCAGGCGGACTGCTCGGGGCTCCAGGTCGCGGGCATCGCGGCTTCGAGGTCGGCGCGGCGGTATCCGGCGAGGTTCGCCTTGTCGGCGCCCGCGCGCACCTGCTTGGTCGAGCGCACCACCCCCGCGGCTTCGAGCTGCGCCGCGAGGGTCTCGGGGTTCAGGTCGCCCCAGGTGCCGTCGTCCAGGGCCGCGAGTCCGGTGAGCAGGTCCACGGTGTGCAGGGTCGGGGCGTGGCGCATCACCGTGAGGCAGTCGGTCAGGATCGCCGGGATGACGACCTGCGGTGCGGCCAGATCGGCGAGCTTGCCCGCCGCGTCCCCGGTCAGAGTGCCGGCGTCCTTGCGCAGCGCCCGGCCCTTCTCGCAGATCACGGAGAACGCGGGCAGGTCGATGTAGTCAGTGCGAACCGTGTCGAACTCGGCGGGGCCGGTGACCAGCACGCCCACGCCCTTGTGCTCGGCCGACAGCAGGGAGGCGTCGGCGCCGATGGAGGCCTTGCCCTTGCCGAGCACCATGTCCGAGCTGGCCTTGTCCACGCAGCGCACCGAGAACCGCACGCTGATGATCTCGCGGAGCTTCGTCGGGACGGAGTCCGAGTCCGGGCGCTGGGAGGCCAGGGCCAGGATGAACCCCGCCGCAGGCCCGCGCCGGGCCAGACGGCACATCATCTCCAGCGCTACCTCCTTCTCCTTCTGGTCGAGGGCGGAGAAGTACTCCTGGAGTTCGTCGATGAACACCAGGATCGGGGGCATGTGGTACTTCTTGGCGATCTGCGGGGTCAGCTTGCCCTCCGGGCACACCTCGTCCGACAGGCCGTTGATGACCGAGAAGCGGCGCTCCATCTCGCCGATCAGCTCGGCGAGCATGCCCATGAACGCTTCGAGGGCGTCGGACTCGGCGCCGGTGATGTACCGGTGCGCGATCCGTGAGACGGCCTTCCAGTCCCGACCGCCCTTGCCGTCCGCGCAGTAGATCCGCGCGTACGGGTCCAGCGCCGCAGCAGCGGCGGGGATGCGCTGGGAGAACGTCTTGCCTTGGCGGGGCAGGCCGCCGAAGAACATCGACTCCCACATCAGCAGCAGGCTGATCAGCTTGCCCCGGGCGTTGCGCCCGAACGGGATCTCGCCCCAGACGTCGAAGCTGTCCAGGTTCAGCAGCGGGGACGGGCTCTTGCCGCCGATGTACGGGTCGTCGTCCGCGACCCACATCCCCAGGCGGGCGGCGTGTCCGCCCTCGCCAGCGCGGATGCGCCAGACCATCAACTGCACCTCGTCGATGCCAAGCTCGGCCGCGAGCGTGTCGCGGGCCGCGACGACATCGGCGGCCTTCTTGCCCCCGCCCTTGGGCAGGTCCACCACACACGTCCAGCCGATATCGGTCGCGTCGCGCATGATGGGCTGGACCACCACGAGCGAGGCGTCCTTGCCCAGCAGGTTCGCCGCGCGGAACGCGTCGTTCAGGTGATCCGGGGTCAGCTCGACAGCGAGGGGGGTGATCGCGTCGTCCAGGATCGAGGCGGCGTCCTCGGGCTTGCCGACGATTCCGAACGTCACCAGGGACGCCAATGCTGCGGCGGGCATCGCGGCGTGGCTGTAGTCGTCCGCGACCGCCAAGGCGACGGCGCCGGTCAGCGACGTGCCCAGGGCCGCCCACAGGCGCAGCTTGACCCGACGGTGGTGCTGCTCGCGCAGCCGGAGGTACTCCGAGCCGTCCAGCGAGTCAACAGCGGCCTTGCGCAGCGCCCGGCCCTCCAGATCGAACGCCCACACCCAGCCGGTGGCGATCGACCGGCCAAGACCGACGATCGCGCGCCGGGACCAGCGCACCGCGTACAGCGGCAGCCGGAACGAGTGGAACCCGGCCTTGTACTTGCTGCGCCGCCACAGCTTGCGCGCGGTGCCCTTGAACGCGTTGCCGTCGCGCAGCCACGGCGGCAGGATCGGGCCGAACTCCTCGTCGTCATCGCTCGGGGCCGGGGCGGGGCCGAGGTCGGGCACGATCACCTCGTCCACGAGCGCGGCCATGCCGGGGCGCTCGGGGAACGGGCGCACCCGGCCGTGGTCCGGCCCGGACTGGCGCGGGATCAACGGGCGGGTCATGTCGCTAAACGGCGTGACCGCGTGGCCGTTGGCGGTCTCGGTCTGGTCGGGGGTGTCGTCGAATTCGATGCTCACGGGGTGCTCCGTTCTACTTCTCGGTCGGCTCGGGCTGGGGCAGGGCGCGGCAGTCGAGGGCGTGGTTCGAGGCCCAGTCGCGCACGGTGGAAAGGTCCGCGTGCTGCCGGTGGTAGTCCAGGCAGGCGGGGCACTCGGCGGAGAACTCGGTGCGCAGGTTGTTGTAGGGGTAGGTCGGCACGTCGGGGTGCTCGACCACGATCACCAGGGCGCGGGAACGGTTCGGGTAGCGGATGATGACCTTGGCCGGGTCGGTCACAGGCGGGCGATACACGAGGCGATTCCTCCAAAGCGGGGGCAGGGACGAAACCGGCCCGGACAGCGAGAAGCTGTCCGGGCCGGGCATGTGGGGCAGAGGTCTGTCAGGCGGCGAGCGGCGCGAGCACCGGAGCGGCCTCGACCGGCGCCGGGGCGGACACAGTCGAGGCGGACAGGTGGCGGCGGATCGTACGGTCGGAAACGCCGAGCCGCTTGGCCATCTCGACCGAGGTCATGTCCGGATGCTTGGCCGCGAGCGCGACCACCTTCGCCCCCGTGCTCGTCCGGCTCGGCTTGGCCGACGCGGTCCGGATGCGCTTGGGCTTGGTGACCGGCGCCGTGTCCGGGGTGCTGTCCGCGATCGTGTCCAGGGCCGTGTCCACCCCGGCGGACTCGGTCTGTCCGGCCGTGTCCGGGGTGCGGCCGGGCGCGGTGGCCATCAGCGCGGAGGACGCCATGACCATCAGCCCGTCCACCGCGAGCGGGCCGAGGTGCGCGGTCAGCCAAGACTCGCTGTAGTGCGCGAGGAGTCCGGACAGGTGGCCGTAGGAGACGATCGCGGTAACCACGGCGACCGGCAGCAGGCCGAGGAATCGGACGAACACCCACCGCTTGGCGCGCGGCCACTTGGTACGGGCCAGGATCTCGATCGCGACGAACAGCGCGACCGGCCAGAACACGGCGCCGACCACGTCACCGATCGGCGGGTGCCAGTCGGCCGGGGTACTGGTCGGTGGAATGTAGGAGTGGGCGACGTTCGCGGCGATCGAGACCAGGCCACCGAGCAACGCGCCCGCGTATCCCCAGCCGCGACCGCTGGTCGCGTGCGGGGTGGTGGTGTCGGACATGGTGATTCCCTTCGGGGATGCGAGCATGGGAAGCGCCGCGCCCCTGCCGAATTCGAGTCGGCGGGGACGCGGCGCGTATGCGGGTACTGCTATGGAGTCGGCGGGATTGGGTCATGCCCCAATCGGGTTGTCGTGCAGGTAGGAGGCGATCTCGTGCCAGCGGTTCGCGGCCTCGGTGAGCAGGTCGCGGTCGGCGTCCATCGCGTCGGTGTCCGTGTCCCATTGGTCGGGGTCGCGGTAGTCGTCGATGGTCGCGGTGATCAGCGCGTCGAGGGTGGTCGGGTCGAGCGCGTCGAGCTCCCAGGACTGGTTGCCGTAGCGGCTGATGTAGCCGGTGGCGCGGGCGTCGGTGAGCTTGGCCGGGTTGGGCGGAGGCTGGTAGGCCTCGACCTGGTCCATGTTCAGCGCGATCCGGCGCACGGTGACCTCGGCGCCGAACAGCGCGAGCCGGTCGCCGATATCGCGGGTCATGTCGATGCCGGACGGGTCGTGATCCCCGAGGTGGATCACGATCGGGTCTTGCCCCAACCGGGAGTAGCGGGCCAGGCGCTGGCCCGCGCCCCACAGTTCGGACTGCGAGGTGTAGCCACGGCAGGAGAAGAACGGCACATCCAGCCGGTTGCACGCGTTCGCGATCACGCCCACCAGGGCGTCCTTCTCGATCCACACCTCGACCCGGTGCGGCTGGTTGGCCCACCGGTCGGTGCGGTAGCCGTAGGCCGCCGAGTCGATGACCGAACTCGGCGTCTCCCAGTGCGACAGGCCCCGCAGGTTGCGAGTGCGGTCCACGATGTAATCCCAGTCCAGCAAGCCAGCCAAGCGCGCGTCGTTGATGATGTTGCCCAGGCGCTTGTACTCGGTGTCCTTGTTCGCCAGGTAGCCACGGGCCACGAACTGGTAGTAGAGCTGGCGCAGCGTCAGGTCGAAGCCCTGACGCTGGTAGTCCGCGCAGATCTGCCTCGCGGTGTCGATAATGGCCAGCGAGGTGCGGGTGAACGTCTTGTCGATATAGGGGATCACGGGCATGCGGGACGGGTCCTTTCCTGGGCGCGGGGCACGGCGGGCCGGTTCAGGCCAGGCACGTGCAGGCCTCGCCGTGGGCGAGAGCGTGCAACTCGGCGGGGCGCCATCCGCAGATCAGCGCGCCGAGCGGGTATCGGCCAACCTGCGTGATCTGCGCCGGGACCAGTCCGTCAGCCGTGGCAGGACGCTGGAACGCGAACCCGTCGTAGACCGGTTCACCGGCGTGGTTGCGGTAGACCGCACCGACCTTGACCAGCGGCAGCCGCGCAGCGAGCCGGACCGCTTCGTCCTCGGCCCGCCAGCGGGCGACCTTCGCGGCGTACTCACGCTGCGCCCGGTCACTCCGCACAGCCTCGGCCTGGTCCTCGCGGTAGCGGCACGGCGGGCACCGGTCCCCGCTGAACGCGAGGGCCGGGTCAGACAGCCCGCACGCCGCGCAGCAGCGCAGGTGCGGGCGGGTGAGCAGCCGGTGCCAGTCCAGGCAGGTCAGCGCCAGCCAGGCGAGCCCGACCAGGACGAGGAACGCGAGGGTCTCGTGATACGTCGTCATCGCGTGCCGCCGTTGCGTTCATGCTGGTCGAGCGTGAAGCCGACCAGGGCCGCGAGCATCCCGACCAGCCCCGTGCCCCCGCCGAGCACAGGCACGAGTTCGGGAACCTTGAGCAGCGCAGTGACCAGGATGGAGAGGATCCCTCCGCCCGCCAGCGTGAGACCGGAGCACGCGATGACCTCGCCGAGCGTGTACCGGGGGCAGACGCGCGCGGACTGGGTCGAAGCTTGGGTGACCGGCCCGGCCGGGCCGGTCACCCAAGCTTCGACCGGCGCCGGACTGGCAGACGGCATGGTGTTGGTGATCGTGGTGGTGGACGGGGCGTAGATCAGCGTCATCCCGCCGCGCTCGGCGAGCGCCTGGGCGAGGGCGGCGAAGTCGTCGGTACGGCTGGTGTCGATGGCCTCGATCGGGTCAGGCCGGGAAGCGGGCAGGTACATCGGGAGCCTCCGAAAGGGCTGGGGAAACGCCCCGGCCCGGCCGAACGAGAGCGTTCGGCCGGGCCGGTAGGGCGTGAGCTGAGGGTTTAGCGGGCCTTGCGGGCCTTCTCGCGTCGGTCGAGCAGCGCGAGAACCTCGGGCGAGTGCCCGGCCGTCCGTGCGACGTGCGCCGGGCGGGGACGGGCCAGGTGGGCGACCGGTGAACCGGTCGGCGGCTTGGGCTTGGAGAACTGCGGCCGGGAGCTGCGGGAGCGTTCGATCTGCCGGGCCGTCGAGTCGTACGCGGCGGCCCAGTCCGCCTCGTCGAGGTCGTCGATCACGGCGCGGCGAGCGTTCGGGCAGCGCTTCTCGTCGGGGGTGTTGTGCGCGGCCAGCTCATGGCGCTTGACCTGGGCGAATCGCCCACACGGGCACTGGATGAACTTGCGGGCGACTCCGGCGAGCTCGACCAGGTCCACGACGAGGTTCGAGGCCCGCAGAGGGCGGAGGGTGTTGCCGCGAGGAACAGCGGTCTGGGTCATGGTGACTCCTCAAGGTGCGGAGTTCGAAAACGTGGGTGTTGGTGCAGATGAGAGGGGGTTCGCGTCCCCCGAGGTTTCCCACCGGGCTCTAGGATCGTCAACCGGTTCGACCACGGGCATTGACACGTGATGTTCGCTCTTGAGTTGTCAGGTGGGCCACCCCCTTGGCGGCCCGGACTAGCGGGCTACTACGCGGGCTGGGCGGCGATCTCGTCCGCCTCGGCGACCGCACGCAGCAGCGCATTCGCGGCGGCCAGGATCTGAGCACGAGTGCCGTGGAGCACGGTGCCCTTGCTCACGGCGGCCTCGACGCGGTGGGAACGGGTGGGGAGGATCTCCACCGCCGTCAGGCGAACGACCGGAACGTACGTGCCGGGGAACCAAGCGCGGGAAGTCTGAACGGACATCGTCTGTGCCTTTCCTCTGAGGACCTGGGGCTCAGTCATGCGTGCATGACTGATGAGTACGACTATGCATGCACGCATGAATTGGGTCAAGCCCCAATGCGAAGATCTTTTGAGCCGTTCACTCTAACGGCGGAATGCCCAGACGAGCACAGCAGCGCTGAGCTGCACAAACGCTGCGACCACGAGCGGCGCGGTCAAGCCAGACGAACTCGCAACAGCGCCGCCAACGAGAGCGCCGAGCCCAGCCAGGCCAAGTCCGAACACGCGGAAAGCGGCGACGATCCGCCCTAGCGAGCCCTCAGGGGCAAGAGTCTGCCGAGCAGACGCGACGGCAACTGTCGTCAGGGTGGAGACCGCGCCGACCAAGACGAAGAGGGCCGCGGTAAGCCAGATGTTCGCGAAGACGGCGACGGCCAGCCAAGACACGCCTTGGACAGTCAGCGCTACAGCGTGAACTTCACGGGCTGGCCGGCCTTTTACGAGACGGGTGCCACGCCAACCCGCGAGCACTCCCCCGATGGCCATGGTCGCGAGCAGCGCGCCATATGCCACAGCGCCTACGTGCAACGTGTCCCGCGTGAACAGCACGAACGTAGCAAACGCGATGTTGTAACCGCAGTTGTACGCGCCCATGCCGAGAGCCAGCACCAACAGTTCACGGCTCGCGAACAGTTGGCGCATGCCGGTCCTGACAGCAGCCAAGACGGGCTCGTGTTCCTTCGGCGGGGGTGCGAGCTTCGGGAGTCGGCTCACGCAGAGTGCTGAGACAAGGAACGAGACGCAGTCACCGAGGAACGGGAAGACACGGCCCACAGTGAAGGCCCACGATCCTCCAAAGGGGCCGATCAGAGAGCGCCCCATGGCATCGAGTGCCCAGAACTGCCCGTTCACGTGATCCAGCCGCGCTCGATCCTTGCCGACTACGGCCGGAATGACGCCCTGGGCAGCCGGGTCGAAGAAGCATTGGGCAGAGCAGATGATGAGCACCGTCACGACCAGGGCGGCAACGCTCGCGTGGCTGGTCCAGATCAGGGCGCAGAGACCGGCGAGCGCAAGCGCCCGGACCAAGTCGGCCGCGACCATGACGCGCCGCTTTGGCCATCGGTCAACGAGAGCTCCGGCCGGGAGACCGACGAAGAGCCACGGAACGTACGTCGCCATCGTCACGGTGGAGATGGCAAGCGGGCTGTGCGTAATCGACGCGGCAAACAGCGGCGCCGCCGCGATGAAGGCGCCGTCACCAGCGACGGAAACGCCAGTGGAGACCAACAGCGGAGCAACGCCCGTAGAGGACTTGCCTGTATTCGTGCCCTGCTCCACTGCGGTCATGTCCACTCCAGGTCAGTCGGCGAGAGCGTCGTACTCGAACTCGCCAGAGCGAGCGCCCGAGATGAACGCACGCCACTCGGTCTCGTTGAAGACGAGGATGGGTCCCTCGCCGTGGTTCTTCGTGTCGCGGACACCGATCCATCCGGAGTCGTGCGCGACCTCGACGCACCCGCTGTCTCCGCTTCCGTTGCTCTTGCGCCACTTGGCGTTCGAGAAGTCAGGCTTCGTCATGCCGTGCCACCTCGTCATCAGGACGTGTATCGAGCCACTTCGGAGTGAAGTGATCTCAGATATTCAACCGAAGCATCACCAGGCAGCGCAACGGCTTGCAGTTGATTGAAGAGCCCTAAGTGACGATCTACGTCGGTCGGGTCCGAGAAATACGAGTCGCCGACAGCGGCCTCGATCCACACGACAGCCGCGCTCTCCGCGTGCTTGAACTCGTACATCATGAACGCGGATGCGGGTGAAACAGGCCATTGACGCATTAGCGGCATAACTCGCAGATCGACGGCAGCGAGCGTGGGTACCGCGTCGGCGAGATGGTCAATCTGGCCGTGAATGACATCCACCTCGCCGAACCGGCAGAGCAGTGCTCGTGCGTCGAGAACGACGGAGTACACCGGGGCGTCAGCACCCCGGAGAATCTCCTGCCGCCTCATTCGCTGGTCCGCGATCTCAAGCGGGTTCTTCGCGCCCGCCGCAGCAGCTACGTCCTTCGCGTAGGCATGCGTCTGGAGCAGGCCGGGGACGAGCACAGGTTGAAAGTGCCGAATATGGCTCGTCACCGACTCCATCTGAGCCATGGCGCCCTGACGGCGCACGAACCCCCCAGCGCGCTGAATCCAGGCACCTTCGCCGTTGTCCTTGGCCGTCGCGGCAAGCAGCTCGGCGCGGACGTCGTCGGGCGCACCGTAGTAGACGAGCAAGGCTGCGATGTCGCGAGACACAATGGCATGACGACCGGTCTCGATCCGAGAGACCTTGGACTGAGACCAGTTAAGGGCCTTGGCGACTGAATCGCCGGACAGGTTGGCCACTTCGCGCAGCCGCCGAAGTTCAGCGCCAATGCGAAGCCGGGCCGGGCTCGGTTCGTCCACATACACTCCTAAATTCATGCATGACTGACTAAAGGCAGCCTAGCGGTCGGACCCAGGTGTCGAAAGCTGGCGCACGAGCAGAACGGGGTGCGGCTCTATTCCGTGCACGCCGGTATGTGCGCCTTTAGGCCCCTTGACGTGCTCGTTCCGCAAGCAGGAGGTTCCCGAACCGCGCGCCCCCTTTTGCGCCAAATGCGCCCTTGCCCCCGCGCATCGCGCGCGTGATGGTCAGTAGAAGATTGTGCAATCGGACACGGGAGGCGTACCAATGAACCTCAGGTTCCTGGGCATGGACCCGAACACGGACACGGGAAACTGCCCTACGGTCTGGTTCGATATCGACAGCCAGGAGTTCGTACTCCAAGGCTGGAAGCCGGGCGACATGCTGACGACTGAGTGTCTGCGTACCGGCTCGATCCCAGACCACGAAGCGGTCATCAGGCTTCCCGCCCGGATGGCCGCGCTGCTCAGAGAGGCGTGCGACCTTGCCGACGGTGCCTAGCTTTGAAGATCTCCTGAGGTCCGCCAGCACGTCAGCGGTGCACCTTGAGATGCGCGACTCTTACGGCGTGTCAGGTGAAGCCGCAGCGTTCGCCGCGTGGAGGGCCGACGGGACCAGGGACACCGATCCGGAGTCGCCTCACTGGTCATCGTGGGTTGCCCTGATTCGAGAGATCACCAGCCGTGGCGTGATCGTCCGGCGTGCCCGGATCGTGTCTGAGCCGGTCACGGACTACATCCGGTTTGAGCACGCCGGGACCTCTGTCGTGATCGCTGCTGGTGAGTCGGTCCGGTGGCTGCCGCGTCGGCGGGCGAGCGGTGTCGCGCTCCCGGGCAATGACTTTTGGTTGGTGGACGGCCGTGCGGTGCGGTTCAACCACTTCACAGGGGATGGAGAGGCCACGGAACCGGAGTACACGGAGGACCCGGCCGTGGCGAAGCTGTGCTCTGACGCGTTCGAAGTAGTCTGGTCACTGGCCGTACCTCACGAGACTTACAACGTCTGAACTCGACCGCAATGCCGTCGTATCCGCCCCCATCGTCCACGGTCCAGAGCGCTAGAGCCGCTATCGCTGACCGGCTCCGGGAGATCCTTCGGGACTCCCCGCTTACAGGCGCCCAGTTGGCCCAGGCAGCGGGCTGGAATCCATCCAAGACGTCTCGCATCATCAACGCGATTACTATTCCGTCTGGGGCCGACATCACCACGTGGTGTCGGCTCTGCGGCGTACCTGAGCAAGCGGATGACCTGGTGGCCGCCTCAGCATCGGTCGAGTCCCTGTACGTCCAGTGGCGGCGGGTTCAGCGCTCGGGGCTGAGGGTCGCGCAAGAGAGCGTCGTGCCGCTGTACGAGCGGACCGAGCGTTTTCGGATCTACTCATCCAATGTGATCCCCGGGTTCCTGCAATCCGCCGGGTACGCCTCAGCGCTGCTCGGGTCGATCACCAGGTTTCGAGCAATCCGCAACGACGTCGCCGAAGCGGTAGAGGCTCGACTGGCCAGGGCGCGGCTCTTGCGCAAGCCAGGTCATTCCTTCGCGTTCCTGATCGAACAGTCTGTTCTCACGTACCTGATCTGCGACCGTTCCACGATGGCGGACCAGCTGGGCAGGTTGCTGACGCTCATGGAGCTTCCGGCCGTGAGCGTCGGAATCGTTCCGGCCCTGGCACCACGTCCCATGTGGCCGGTGGAAACCTTCATGGTCTTCGACGATGACCAAGTGTTCGTAGAGCTGCTGTCTGCCTCGGTCACGGTAAAGGCACCGGGCGAGATCCAGATCTACACGAGCGCGTTCGCTGAGATGGCTCGTCTCGCTGTCTACGGTGCCCAGGCGCGGGCGCTGATCCACGAGGCCATGGAGATGCTGGGCTAACTCGCCTGCAATATTGCGCAATATGCTCGATCACGCACGGTGCCTCTTCCTACGCTGCAAGTATCCGCAGCAACGCCAGAGGACGTGCCCCGTGACGCTCCCAGCCATCCAAGCCCTCGACAACCGACCCCCGATCATCGTCGGCCCGTCTGAGCTTCGGCCGGACGACTGGATGAGCGACCTCGGCACGCTGCGCCAAATCGACTACGTGGACACGATCGGCGTGAGGACCGGATCGGGCGTGGTCCACATCGTTCACTTCAAGCATCAACAGGGTGTGAAAAACCTGGTGCGCGGCATTTCAGAGGGGGCGAGCCTGGCCGTATGGCGCACGCCGCCGGAGCAGGCTCACGGAACTCCTGAGGCTGCGGGTCATGCTGAGGCTTGAGGGGAACGTCAACGGGCGCCGCGTGGTGCGCACCTGCGACACAGCGGACTCGGTCATCGTCATCGCAGCGATGCTGTTGGACGCATGCGCCATCAGTGACCTTCGGCTACTGCGAATCCTGACGTCACTCCACCTGGCAGCGCTGCACGGCCGAACGTGGGGATGGAGCGCTGCGGAGTTCGCACTGACGCTGCGCGGCCGAGAAGACGACGCGGCCTAGAACTCCCGTCCTTGCCGGGCTTCCCCTGCAATGCGTGTGCCTCGCGTGCTGTGCCCGGCAAGGACGGGGCTACCCATCTCAAGCAGAGAGGTCTACATGTCCAGACGCAGCGAACGAGAGCAGCGCGACGAGCTTGCGAAGGATGCCCACGCACGTGGCAACGCGTCGAGCGACCGACGCGAGTCCTCGATGCTCCATGCAGCAGGGGCGCAGTTGAACGATGACTACCAGTGGAAGGCAGACGAGGTGAGGGTGTTCCACGACGACCGCGAGCATCGCTTTAAGGTCAAGAAGCAAGACTGACCTCATGCACGAGAATGGGAGACGGCCCGTCCCTACCGAATACCACTCGGCGGGAACGGGCCGCTTCGGCTTTCCTGGCGTTGGCGCGGGCCGCGCCGTGGCAAGTCGAGGAGTCGAGCTGGACCAGGTTCCACTCCACCGAGTGACGAAGAACACAGGTCCGCCGCTTCTGAACCATGATCGCGACAAGGGTGCGACAAAGAGTCCCAACCGATGGACTAGAGTGCAGGTCAGCGCAGCGCGCGGGCTACTCTTCCAAACTAGCTACGCGGGTTCGATTCCCGTCGTCCGCTCTGCCGGGTATCGGGCCCTCGCCGCAAGGCGGGGGCCTTCGCCTTTGTCGGCCTTGTTGCCGGGATGTGACGCATTGTCCGGCCGTACGGGGCCGACGCGCGGATAGGATGCCCGCGCAACGGACTTGCATTCACGCACGTCTTAGAGCTGCGAAGGTCCGTATCAAGGGAGGGGACGCAGGTGAGCGACGATTCTCCGCAGAAGGGCTGGGACACCTGGTTCAGCGCCGAAGAGGACCCGTCGGGGGGCGGTCAACAGGTGCCGGAGCAGCAGGATCCGTCGGCGACGCCGGGATCCGTGCCGGAGTCCGAGAGCGAGCAGACCAACTGGACCGTGCCGGCGCTCGGAGCCGTGCTCGCGGGCGAGCAGCCGCGGCAGGGCCAGGACGCCGCGGCGGCCACTCAGCAGGTGACGCAGCGGCCGCAGGATCAGGTGCAGCAGGCGGAGCAAGGTCAGGCGGAGGTTCCGGAAGCGCAGCAGCAGCCGCGGGCGGAGGCGGGTACGCCGACGCAGGACGCCTGGCAGCCGCAGCCCGCCGCGTTGTCCTGGGGTGACGACCAGCCGGCCGCGCAGGTGCCGCCGCAGGCTCAGGACCAGCAGGCGCAGCAGGAGCCGCAGCAGTCGGCACCGCAGCAAGAGCCGCAGCAACAGGCGGCGCCGCAGCCGGCATCGCGTTCGCACGCTAAGCCGACGCCGGTGTGGAACGCGGCTCCGGCCGACGCCGCCGCGGCCACTCAGTTGGTGCCGCAGCAGGCACAGGATCAGCCGCAGCCCGCTCAGCAGCAGGCGGAGCAGCCCTCGCACGCGCAGCCGACTGAAGTGTGGAGCGCGGCGCCAGCCGAGGCCGCGTCCGCAGCGCAGGCTCCGCCGCAGGCCGAAGCCCAGCCGGCGCAGGCGTGGAACGCGGCCCCGGCCGGCGACGCCGCCGCGCCGACCGCTCAGGTTCCGCCGCGCGCCCAGCCCGCGCAGATGTGGGGCGCCGCTCCGGTCGACGCGGCACCGACCACGATGCTTCCGCCGCAGGCCCAGGTCCAGCCGACGCAGCCCCCGCAGAACCCTTATGCCGCCGCCGCGATGCAGCAGCAGCCCGGCGCGGGCTACGGCCAGGCCCCGGCGCAGGCCCCCGGGCACAACGAGCAGACCGGCTGGGACGGGGGGCCGCAGCCCCCGCGCGCCACGGCCTTCCCAGCGGGCGCCGGGGACGAGCCACGACCACGGTCGCGTCGCAAGGTGCTGTTGTCCAGCGGGATCGGCGCGGTGGCGGTCGTTGGCCTGGCGACCGTGCTCGTGATGAACCAGGGCTCGCTCACCGGCTCCTCGCATCCGCTGGCCACTCAGACGCCGACCGGCTTCCAGCCGACCGGCACCACCGTGGCGGGCGACGCGGAGCAGACCGCGAGCGCGTTCCTGTCCGCCTGGGAGAGCGGCAACTTCAAGCAGGCCGCCGCGTACACCGACGACCCGACCGCCGCGCTGTCCACGCTCACCTCGTACGAGAGCGGCCTGAATCTCAACGGCCTGCAGCTGTCGGCCACCGGCTCTACCGCGCTCACCGCCTCGGCTAGCACTGCGGCGTCCGGCTCGTCGTCCGCCGCCGCCAGCACCAGCGCGTCCGCCTCGGCGTCCGCAGCGGCTTCGGCGCCGTCGAGCACCGCCGGTGTGGTCACGTTCAACGTGGTCGCCAAGGTCGGTCTGCCCGCGAGCTCCACGACTTCGAGCACGTCCTCGGCGAGTGCGAGCGCGGGTGCTTCGACGAGTGCGTCCGCCTCCGCGTCGTCCGCGTCGTCCAGCGGCGCGAGTTCGTCCTCGACCTCCACGGCCGTGAGCAGCTCGGTGACCGCGAACTGGTCCTACGCCTCGAAGCTGACGGCCTATAAGAAGGACGGCGGCTGGTGGATCCAGTGGGCCCCGTCCCTGGTCGCGCCGAACCTGACCGCGTCGGAGAAGCTCGTCAGCGCGGCCATCGCGCCCTCCGCCTCCGAGGTGGTCGACGCGAGCGGCAACGACCTGTCGACCGCCACCGACGCGGGCGTGCACAACATCTACCTCGCGCTCAAGAAGTCGGCGCCGAGCGGCCAGGGCACGCCGGGCGTGGAAATCGAGCTGGAGAGCACGAGCGGGACGCCGATCACCAGCAGCGCCGACGTGCTCAGCCAGCCGGTGAACACCGGCGTGGTCAAGACGACGATCAACCCGACCGCCGAGGCGGCCGCGCAGAAGGCCGTCACCGCTTACGCGCAGAGCTCGATGGTCGTCTTGCAGCCGAGCACCGGCGACATCCTCGCGGTGGCGAACAACGACGGGGGCAACGACTTCGCGCTCACCGCGCGGATCGCCCCCGGCTCCACCAATAAGATCATCACCTCGACGGCGCTGCTGGCCAGCGGCCTGGTCTCCTCGCCGAGCCAGACGGTGGAGTGCAAGAAGTCGATCACCGTGGACGGCACCGTCTTCGCCAACTCGCAGGGCGAGAGCGAGCCGGCGAGCACGCCGTTCCTGGACGACTTCGCGGTCTCCTGCAACAACGCGTTCGGCGGGTGGTACAGCACGATCGGCTCGACCACGCTCGCCGACACCGCCGAGAAGTACTACGGGCTCAACGAGCAGTGGAACCTCGGCACCGGCGAGGCGGGCCCGTACTACACGATCCCGTCCAGCGCCTCGAACGGGGAGCTGTTCCAGGAGCTGTTCGGCCAGGGCGAGCTCGAGGCGGCGCCGCTCGCGATGGCCTCGGTCGGCGCGACGGTGGACACCGGCACGTTCAAGCAGCCGATCCTCGTGCCGGGCACCGCCCAGGTGACCGCGACCCCGCTGCCCTCGAACGTGCAGCAGGACCTGTACCAGCTGATGAAGGCGGTCGTCTACAACGCGAACGGCACCGCGTACAACGTCTTCACCGGCGTGAACTCGACGGTCTACGGCAAGACCGGCACAGCCGACGTCGGCAGCACCCAGGACAAGCCGAACAGCTGGATGGTCGTGTTCGACCCGACGCTCGACGTCGCGGTCGCCTGCGTGGTGCTGGACGCGGGCTACGGCGCCTCGTTCGCCGGGCCTGAGGCCGCGACGGTGCTCAAGGACCTGCAGTAACCCGCTGAGCAGCAGCAGAACCCTGTTCCCGTTGGGCGCACTCCGATAGGATTGCGCCCAACGGGGCTTTCGGGAGGACTTCGAGCAGGGGGGCGGGGTTTTGGGCGTACTAGGGGATCTCGAGAACGCGGGCGGGGATCTCGTCCACGCCGGGACGGACGTGGTCAAGGCCGGAATCGACGTCACCGGTGACACGGTGATGGGGGCGGCGCACCTGGTCGAGGGCGCGGCGAATCTGAGCGGCGACGTGCTGCACGGCGTCGCCGGCTTCCTGACCGGCGTGGGCGACGGGGTCGAGGGCCTGTTCAAGGACCTGTTCGACCATGTGGGCGGGCCGGCCGAGCTGGCCGCGCAGCTCAAGCAGATGGCCCAGCAACTCGAGCAGCTCGGCCAGCAGCTGGTGGGCGACGCGGCGAAGGCGACCTGGCAGGGCGAGGCGGCGGACGCGTTCCGGCAGCACACCGCGCAGCTCTCGCAGCAGGTCTCGCAGATATCGACTGAGCTCGGCGACGCCGCGGGTCTCGCGGCCGCGCTGATCTGACCGGGCAAGGGGGGCATGGGGATGGCCGACAGTTTCTCGGTGGACGTGCAGGAGCTCCAGCAGCTCTCGCAGAACTGGAACGCGCAGGCGCAGCAGGTCGAGCAGCTGCCCGCGCAGTTGAGCGCGATCGAGTCGCATCTCGGCACGCTGCTGGAGAATTCGCTGGTGACGGACGCTCTCAACGTCGTCTTCGGCACCGTGCAGCTCGGTGTCTGGCTGGATCTCAGGTCCAAGCTGCAGGACGCGGCGGGCAAGCTCGGCACGCTGACCCAGCAGTTGGCGCAGGACTCGGAGATCCTGCAGCGCTGCTCGGTCGAGTACCAGATCGCGGATGACGCGGCGGCGGCCGGGATCAGCAACATCCAGGCCGCGCTGAACTCGAACGCGCCGGGCTCCAGCCAGATCAGGGCGCTGCTCAACACGCTCTCCGGCAGCGACGCGACCACGGCGGCGGGCGCGGCGCAGGGTCTGCTCGGTACGCCCGCGGGCGGCGGCTCGACCGGCACCAGCGGCACCGGGACCGGTGGGACCGGCTCGGGCTCCGGCGGCAGTGGAAGCGGAAGCGGTAGCAGCGGCGGCGGAGAGTCCGGCGGCAGCGGCGGCTCGGGTTCGACCGGAGGCGGCGGCACCACGACGGCAGGCGGCGGCGGGATCACCGACACCACCGGCGGCGACTGGCAGACCACCGGCGACTGGACCGCGGGGATCTACGGCCCGCGCTCGAGCAAGGGCATGGAGACGACGCTGCCCGACTACTCGAGCCTTCCCGCGAACCGGCAGCAGATCATGGCGAACATGGAAGCCCGGGTGCGCCACGACATCGGCTACAGCCAGACCGCGTACACCGACGGCTACCGGGACGACTGCTCCGGCAGCGTCTCCGCGGCCTGGGGCCTGGCCAAGCCCGGCACCAACACCTACGGGCTGATGAAATCCTCGGTCTCGCACCAGATCACGAAGGATCAGCTGCAGCCGGGCGACGCGCTGATCGCCGATTCGCATGTGGTGCTCTTCGGCGGCTGGGCCGACTCCTCGCACACGCAGTACTACGCGCTCGAGGATGACGGCTCGGACGGGACGGTCGCTCACGTGATCCCGTATCCGTATTGGTCGCACGGAGGGCAGACTGACGGGGGCACCTACGAGCCTTACGCCAAGAACGGCGTTTCCTGAAGCGACGAGATCGACGAAGCAGAAAGCGGATCCCACCCGTGACCAGATCCACCTCGCGCGCCCTCCTCACCGGCGCCGCGATGCTCACGCTCGCGCTGACCGGCTGCTCCGCGCAGTCCGGCGGCTCGGGCAGCGGGATGTTCGGCACCGCCGCTCCCACGGGCGCCGCCGGAACCTCCGGCACGAGCATCGCCACGAATACGACTAGTACGACGAACGCGGCTGCGACCAACTGCACCCCGCAGACCGCGAACGTCGCCTCGGCCTCCGCCGCGAAGATCCTCTCGACCCTGAGCGCCGAGCTGCCCAAGTCCTGCGGCTTCACGGTCTCCGGCTTCCTCGACGGGTCCGCCGAGCTCCCGGACGGCCTGCCGATCGAGGGCGGCGGGGTCGTGGACGCGGCCGGAAACGTACACGTGGCCGTGCAGGAGCAGGGCATCGTCGTGGACATCTACGCCGTGTCCGGATCCGAGTACGTACGCATGTACGAGCCGGGCCAGCCGAGCGCCGCGCCGGACTCGAATGTCCAGAGCTCCTGGGGCAGCGTGCTGACCAGCAGTCAGGTGGCCGCGGCGGGCACGGATTACGTCGAGCTGACCGCCGCGCAGCTCAGCTCCTTCACCACCGGCGGCATGGGCGGCAACGACGCGCTGCTCACGCCGGGCAAGCTGGCCGCCGACCTGACCTCGTACTCCACGAGCTGGACGAAGTCCGGGACGGCGACGGTGGGCGGCGTGAGCTGCGTGCAGATCAGCGCTCCGGGCGGCCAGGACGCCCCGGCCACCGAGATCAGCGTGAACGCGTCGACGGGCTTGCCGGTGCAGATCGCGTACACGGCCTCGCAGGGCGCGACGCCGACCACGCTCAGTTTCACGGCGTACGGCACGACGTCCGCGGTGAGCCCGCCGACTGCGACCGTGGACGGCGCGAGCCTGAGCTGACGCGATCCGCGAGCACAGGCGCCGCGGCCCGACGAGCCGTCAGCTCGCGGCGCCCTTCGAGGCGCGGCACAGCAGCACCAGCGCGCGGTCGTCGTTGACCGACCGCGCGACCGTGTCCACGATCCGCATGGCGCCGCCCGGGAAGTTCTTCGTCTGCAGCGTCTGCGCGGCGCCGAGCAGCCGGTCCAGGCCTACTGACAGGTCCCGGCCAGGCCGCTCGACGAGTCCGTCGGTGTAGAGCAGCAGCGAGTCGCCGGGCGCCAGCCGGCCGCGGCTCGGCTCGTACACCACCTCGGGCAGCACGCCGAGCACCGGGTCCGGCGTCTCGCGCAGCTCCCACTCCCCCGACGTCGCGTTGAGCTGCGCGATCGGCGGGTGTCCGGCGCTGTAGCACTCGTACTCGCCAGACTCCAGGTCGAGCACCAGGTGCACGGCGGTGGCGAAGCCCTCCTCCCAGCCCTGGCGCAGCAGGTAGCGGTTCGCCGAGGCCAGGAACTCCTCGGCCGGGACCGAGCCGAGCAGCCCGCCGAAGGCGCCGGACAGCAGCAGGGCCCTGGTTCCGGCCTCCAGGCCCTTGCCGCTGACGTCCACCAGGCCGAGTTGCAGCACGCCGCCCTGGTCCGAGCGGGAGGCGATCAGGAAGTCGCCGGCGAAGGACTGGCCGCCCGCCGACTTGAGCGCGACGTCCACCGCCCAGCCGTTCGGCAGCTTCGGCACCCGGCCCTGGGCCTGGAGCCGCTCGCGCAGGTCGAAGAGCATGGATTCGCCGCGGGTGCCGCGTACGCCGAGCCGCACCCGTTCGCGCGACATGACGAGGACGACCAGCGCGGTGGTGCCGACGAGCAGCACGGTGCCGGGGTCGGGGCGCGCGGGATTCATCGTGGCCGAGTCGGCGAGCACGACGACGGCGGCCACGGCCAGCAGCACCAGTTGCGCGGTGAAGCGGAGGGTGAAGCCGCCGAGCAGCAGCGGCAGGGTGACCATCGAGGTCTGCACCCACGGGTTGTGCAGGTGCGCGAGCACCCCGAGCACGGTGGTGAGCGCGAGCAGCGCCGGGAGGACGAACGCCTCGGCCGGCAGCAGTCGATGCCTGATCCAGAAAGTCACCGGGGACCATCGCCTCCGACGGCGCGCCGCGTCACGCGACCGGGCCGTCGGACGGTCCATCGCAGCCGTCGCCATCATGGACGCCGACCTTACCGACCCGGCCGAGGCACCGTCATCCGCTGTCGGGGCAAAAGTCCCGGTGGAGTCCCACGTTGTCACTCGTTAAGGCGAATGCGGCGCCGAACCCTCGGCGCCGCGTCCCCCATAAGGGCTACTCCGGCTTGGGCAGTTCGCCGGTGGCCTCGAAGTCGGTCAGCATGGCGATCCGGCGGATGTGCCGCGGGTCCTGGCTGAACGGCGTGGCGACGAAGAGCTCGACGAAGCGGGTCGCGACCTCGATCGAGTGCATCCGGGCGCCGATGCTGATCACGTTGGCGTCGTTGTGCTGCCGGGCGAGGGTCGCGGTCTCCTCGCTCCAGACCAGCGCGGCGCGGGTGCCGGGCACCTTGTTCGCGGCGATGACCTCGCCGTTGCCGGAGCCGCCGATGACCACGGCGAGCGAGCCGGGCTCCTCGGCCGCGTTCTTGGCCGCGGCCATCACGCACGGCGGGTAGTCGTCGGTCGCCACGTACTCGTAGGGTCCACAGTCCACCGGCTCGTGCCCGAGTTCCTTGAGCCGTGCGATGACGTGGTTCTTCAGCTCGAAGCCCGCGTGGTCCGAACCCAGGTAGATACGCATGGCGGCTAGTCTGCCATGCGGTCGCGGCCGACGAGCTTCCAGGCCGTCGGCAGCAGACCGGCGGCGAGCAGGATCTTGAGGGCGTCACCGAGCAGGAAGACCGTCAGGCCGAAGTGCAGGGCGCTCGCGGCGGGCAAGTGCGCGGAGATCGCCAGGTAAGGCACGCCGCACGCGTAGATCACCAGGTTGCCCGCGACCATAGTCAACGCCGTGCGCCACGGCGAGCGGTCGGCGCCGCGTTCGGCAAGGGCTCCGACGAGCGCGCCGGCCAGGATGAAGCCGACCAGGTAGCCGAGCGTGGCCAGGTGGATCGAGCCGCTCGTGCCACCGGCGAACCAGGGCATGCCGACGAAGCCGGCCAGCAGGTACAGCGCCATCGAGGCGGCGCCGCGGCGGGCCCCGAGCGCGGCGCCGACCAGCAGCACGCCGAAGGTCTGGCCGGTGACCGGGACCGGCGAGCCGTGCACCGGAATCGAGATCTGGGCGGCCAGGCCGGTCAGCGCGGCGCCGCCGAGGACGAGGGCGGCCTCGCGCGCCTTCGAGCCCCGGAGCAGGGGGATCAGGTCGGCCAGCACGCGTCGTTCGCCGCGCGGCTCCAGGGCGAGGGTGGATGCCATCGGGACTCCTTAGGTTTGTGGGGAATCTCCAGTGAGTACTTCCATTCATCGACGCTAGCGAGCCCGCTTCCGCCGATCTCTTGTCGGATCCCACAAAAAGCCGCCGCACACCTTGCCCCGATCACCGCTCGACCGGCTCACAGCGATCGCACAGCGAACTCCCAACTGAGGCACAGTGGAGTCAGGCATCGTGACTGTCATGGCTCAGGCGATCAGGGAGATCCGGATGACCGACTCCAGAGCCGAAAGGCCCGAGGCGCGGATATTGGTGGTGGACGACGAGACCGCCATCACCGACCTGGTCGGCCTCGCGCTGCGCTACGAGGGCTTCGAGGTGGCCGCCGCGTCCACCGGGCGCGCCGCGCTGGCCGCCGCCGCCGAGTTCGGCCCCGACCTGCTGGTGCTCGACGTGATGCTGCCGGACCTGGACGGCCTGGAGATCTGCTCCCGGCTGCGCGCGCAGGGGCTGCGGGTGCCGGTGGTCTTCCTGACCGCGCGGGACGCGACCGAGGACAAGATCACCGGGCTGACCGTCGGCGGGGACGACTACGTCACCAAGCCCTTCTCGCTGGACGAGCTGGTCGCCCGGATCAGGGCCGTGCTGCGGCGCACCCGGCCCGGCGGCGAGGAGGTCCGGCTCGGCTACGCGGACCTGGTCATCGACGAGGACGCGCACGAGGCCCGGCGCGGCGGCGAGCCGATGGAGCTGACGCCGACCGAGTTCAAGCTGTTGCGCTACCTGACGGTCAACGCGGGCCGGGTGATGTCGAAGGCGCAGATCCTCGACCACGTCTGGCAGTACGACTTCGGCGGCGGGGACAACGTCGTCGAGACCTACATCTCCTATCTCCGGAAGAAGGTGGACCGGGATCGGGTGCCGCTGATCCACACCGTGCGCGGAGTCGGCTATTCGCTGCGGGTGCCGCGGGATCCGGGCTCGGCCCGGGACGGCGATGGCGGCCGCTAGGCGGCTGGGCCGACGGCTGTGCAAGCTGCGCAGCTCGCTGCGCGGCCAGCTCGTCCGCACGCTGCTGATCCGCCTGCTCGCCGCGCTGGTCCTCGCGGACGTGGCGACGTCGTGGGTTGTCTACACCCTGATGCTGCGCAGCCTCGACGCCCAGCTCTCGGCGACCTCCGTACTGATGGGCCAGTACGTCTCCGAGCAGAGCGCCGCCCACCGCACCCCCGAGCTGACCGGCACCACGAGCACGCAGTGGGGGCAGGCGGCGCAGGCCGGCTCGCTGCCCTCGTTGATGCTGATGCGGCTGTCGAACGGGACCACCCAGCAGATCGGCTCGGCGCCCACCGTGTCCGCCTCGATGAAGCCGGGCGCCGCCCGCTCCGGGGCGGACCAGGACGGCGCGGTCTTCTACACGGTGAATCAGGGCTCGATCAACTACCGCGTGCGGGTGAGCTACCTGCCGGACAATCAGGGCACGCTCGTCCTGGCGACCTCCCAGCAGGGCGTGGTGAACACGATGAAGCACATCGGTTTCGTCGAGGCGATCACCGCGCTGCTCGCCTTCTGCCTCGTCGGCATGGTGGCCCAGTGGCGGATCAGGCGGCAGCTGCGGCCCTTCGAGGAGATGGGCGAGCAGATCGTGCTGATCGGCAGCGGCGAGCTGGACCAGCGGGTGACGCCCGCTGACCCGAACACAGAATTGGGCCGAGTGGGGAACTCGGTGAACCTGATGCTCACTCGGTTGGAGCACGCCTTCAACGAGCAGCGCGCCTCGGAGCACCGGCTGCGGCGGTTCATCGCGGACGCCTCACACGAGCTGCGTACCCCGCTGTCCTCGATCCGGGGCTACGCGGAGCTCTTCCGCCGCGGCGCCTCCTCGCGGCCCGAAGACCTGGCGCTGGCGATGCGCCGGATCGAGTCGGAGGCGAGCCGGATGGGCGTGCTGGTCGACGAACTGCTGCTGCTGGCCCGGCTGGACTCCGGGCGTCCGCTGGAGCGCGCGATCGTGGACCTGAGCGCGCTGATCCGGGACGCGGCGCGGGACTCGCAGGCCGCCGATCCGGCCTGGCCCGTCGCCATCGTGGCGGACGAGGCCGCCGATCCGCGCTGGCCCGTCGCCATCGTGGCGGACGAAGCGGCCGGGGCGGACGAGGCGGTGCACGTGATCGGCGACGCCGACCGGCTGCGGCAGGTGCTCGCGAACCTGCTCTCCAACGTCCGCGCGCATACGCCGCCGGGCACCCGCGCCACGATCAGCGCGCGACGCGAGGGCGACGAGGCGGTGCTCGAGGTGGCCGACGAAGGTCCCGGGCTCGACGAGGCGCGGCAGCGGCTGGTGTTCGAGCGCTTCTACCGCGCCGACTCCTCGCGCGGGCGTGGCGACGGGAGCGGCGGCAGCGGTCTCGGTTTGTCCATCGTCAGCTCGGTGGCCGAGGCGCACGGCGGCATAGCGACGGTGCGGTCCAAGCCCGGCGAGGGCGCCGTGTTCACGGTGCGTCTGCCGGTGGCCGGGGTCGCGCCCGCCGCGTATATCGACGCCGGTGCCGAGACCGCCGCTGCCGACGGGTTCCCGGCCGACGCGGAGCCGTCCAATCGGACCGCTCAGCCTAGTCGAAAATCGGCTCGCGAGTCCGGGTCCGCTTGAGCTCGAAGAAGCCATCGGTGCCCGCAACCAGCAGCACCCCGTCCCAGAGCTTGGCCGCGGCCTCGCCCTTGGGCGCCGGGGAGACCACCGGGCCGAAGAACGCGACGCCCTCGGTGGCGATCACCGGGGTGCCGACGTCCATGCCGACCTGGTCCATGCCCGCGTGGTGCGACTCCTTGAGCGCCTCGTCGTAGGCGTCGGTGTCCGCCGCGTCGGCCAGCGAGGCCGGCAGCCCGACCTCGACCAGCGCGGCCTCGATCGTCTCCCGGTTGAACTCCTCCTTGCCCAGGTGACGCCGCGTGCCCAGCGCCTCGTAGAGCGGCCGGACGACCTCCTGGCCGTGCTGCTCCCCGGCCGCGATCAGGACCCGCACCGGGCCGAAGCCGCGGGCGAGCATCTCCTTGTACTGCTCAGGCAGCTCGTCCCGGCCCGAGTTCAGCACGGAGAGCGACATCACGTGGAAGCGCACGTCGATCGGACGCAGCTTCTCGACCTCGATCAGCCAGCGGCTGGTCATCCAAGCCCACGGGCACAGCGGGTCGACCCACAGGTCGGCCACCACACGCTCCTGCACAGAATCCGTCATGACAACGCGAACACCGGGTACCGCGCCCTTGTTCCCTTGCCTACCGCCGTAGTATCCATGCAAGGATCGATACACCCGTAAGTCACCTGACCACCGCATCCGAGTAAGGAGCCGTGCAGCAACGTGCCCGGTACCAATCTGACCCGTGAGGAGGCCGCTGACCGCGCGCGCCTCCTGTCGGTTTCGTCCTACGAGGTCGAGCTCGATCTCACGGTCGGCTCCGAGAGCTTCGGCTCAAGCAGCGTCATCCGCTTCACCGCCGAACCCGGCTCGGCCACCTTCGCCGATCTGGTCACCGAGGGTCCGATCCACGAGATCACCCTCAACGGCCGTCCGCTGGACCCGGCGACCGTCTTCGCCGACTCGCGCATCGCGCTCGACGGCCTCGAGCCCGAGAACGTGCTGCGGGTGCGCGCGGACTGCCAGTACAGCCACACCGGCGAGGGCCTGCACCGCATGGTCGACCCGGTGGACGGCGGCGTGTTCCTCTACACGCAGTTCGAGGTGCCGGACGCGCGCCGCGTGTTCGCCAGCTTCGAGCAGCCGGACCTCAAGGCGACCTTCCGGTTCACCGTGACCGCGCCGAGCGACTGGGAGCTGTTCTCCAACTCCCCCACCCCGACGCCGGAAGCGGCGGGCGAGGGCACCTCGGTCTGGCGCTTCGAGCCGACGCAGCCGATCTCCACGTACATCACCGCGCTGGTGGCCGGGGACTACGGCGTCGCGCGCAAGGACTACACGTCGGCGAACGGCACGGTGATCCCGATGGCCGTGGCCGCCCGCAGGTCCCTGATGCAGTATCTGGACGCGGACGAGATCTTCGACGTCACCTTCAAGGGCTTCGACTACTTCGAGGCGAAGTTCGACCACCCGTACCCCTTCGCCAAGTACGACCAGCTGTTCGTGCCCGAGTACAACGCGGGCGCGATGGAGAACGCGGGCTGCGTCACCTTCCGCGAGTCGTACGTCTTCCGCTCCAAGGTCACCGACGCCTCGTACGAGCGCCGCGCCGAGACGATCCTGCACGAGCTCGCGCACATGTGGTTCGGCGACCTGGTCACCATGGAGTGGTGGAACGACCTGTGGCTCAACGAGTCCTTCGCCACCTACGCGTCAGTACGCTGCCAGGCTGACGCGACCCGCTGGTCGCACGCCTGGACCACGTTCGCCAACGCGGAGAAGACCTGGGCCTACGCGCAGGACCAGCTGCCCTCCACGCACCCGATCGTGGCCCAGATCCCGGACCTCGAAGCCGTCTACGTGAACTTCGACGGGATCACCTACGCCAAGGGCGCCTCGGTGCTCAAGCAGCTCGTGGCGTACGTCGGCGACGACGCGTTCTTCCAGGGCCTGCGCACCTACTTCCAGCGGCACGCCTGGGGCAACACCCAGCTGTCCGACCTGCTCGGCGCGCTCGAGGAGGCCAGCGGACGCGACCTGGCCGCGTGGTCGAAGGCCTGGCTGGAGACGGCCGGACCGAACACCCTGCGCCCCGACTTCACCCTCGCCGAGGACGGCACCTACAGCTCCTTCGCGGTGCTGCAGGAAGCGCCGGCCGACTACCCGACGCTGCGTCCGCACCGGATCGCCGTCGGCCTGTACGAGAAGAACGGGGCGGGCCTGGGCCGCGTGCGCCGGCTCGAACTGGACGTGGACGGGCCGCGCACCGAGGTGCCCGAGCTCGTCGGCGTGAAGCAGCCGGACGTGGTCGTGCTGAACGACGACGACCTGTCGTACGCGAAGATCCGCTTCGACGAGCGCTCGATCGCGACCCTCGTCGAGTCGATCGGCGAGTTCACCGAGTCGCTGCCGCGCGCGCTGGCCTGGGTCGCGACCTGGGACATGATGCGCAACGGCGAGCTGGCCGCCAGCGCGTACGTCGAGCAGGTGCTCTCCGGCGCGGCCAAGGAGACCGAGATCGGCGTCCTGCAGTCGCTGCAGCTGCAGATCAAGAGCGCGATCGAGCTCTACTCCGCTCCGGCTCACCGCGGCGCGCTGGCCGAGCGCTGGGCCCGCTTCGCCCACGCGCAGCTGCTGATGGCCGAGCCGGGCAGCGACATCCAGCTCGCCTGGGTGCGGGCGCTCGGCAGCAGTGCGCTCGAGGACGTGCACCTGGACCTGCTCTCCGGACTGCTGGACGGCACCGAGACGCTCGAAGGGCTGAAGGTCGACACCGACCTGCGCTGGATCCTGCTGCAGCGGCTGGCCGCCTTCGGCCGAGCCGACGAGACCGCGATCGACGCCGAGCTCGCCCAGGACCCGACCGCCGCGGGTCAGCGGCACGCCCTGGCCTGCCGGGCGGCGGTGCCGACGGCCGAGGCCAAGGAGAAGGCCTGGGCCTCGATGGTGGACGACGACAAGCTCACCAACGAGGAGCTGCTCGCGGTCATCGGCGGCTTCAAGCAGAACGAGCAGCGCGAACTGCTCGAGCCCTTCGTCGCGAAGTACTTCGACGTCGTCACCCGGCTCTGGGCCGAGCGCACCCCGCACATGGCGCAGATGCTGGTCAGCGGCCTCTACCCGCTGCTGGCGGTCGAGCAGTCGGTGGTCGACGCCGTGGACGCGGTGCTCGCCGAGACCGACGAGAAGCTCGTGCCCCCGGCGCTGCGCCGACTGCTGCTCGAGGACCGCGACGGCACCCAGCGGCTGCTGCGCGGCCAGGCCGTGGACGCGAACGCGTAGGCTCCGCACCACGAAGCGCGTGCCCCTCGGATCGGATCGAGGGGCACGCGCTGTTTTTCGGCGCCTCAGCTGTAGTCGTAGAACCCGCGCCCGGTCTTGCGGCCCAGATCCCCGGCCGCGACCAGCCGGTTGAGCAGTTCGGGCACCGCGAACTGGTCGCTGTGGCTCTCGTTGTAGATGTTGCGGCTCGCGTTGCGCATGATGTCCACGCCGGTCAGGTCGACGGTGGCCAGCGGGCCCATCGCGTGGCCGAAGCCGAGCTTGCACGCCGTGTCGATGTCCTCGGCGGTGGCCACGCCGCTGTCCAGCAGCCGGACCGCCTCGTTGGCCAGCGCGGTGATCAGCCGGGTGGTGACGAAGCCGGCCACGTCCCGGTTGACGACGATGCAGGTCTTGCCGACGCCCTCGGCGAAGGCGCGGGCGCGGGCGAGCGTCTCGTCCGAGGTCTTGTAGCCGCGCACCAGCTCGCACAGCGCCATCATCGGCACCGGCGAGAAGAAGTGCGTGCCGACGACCGCCTCGGGCCGCTCGGTGACGGCCGCGATCTGGGTGATCGGCAGCGCGGAGGTGTTGGTGGCCAGCACCGCGTCCGCCTTGGCGATCTTGTCCAGCTCGCGGAACAGGCCCTGCTTGACCTCGAGGTCCTCGAAGACCGCCTCCACGACCACGTCCGCCCCCGCCGCGGCGCCGAGGTCGGTCGTGGTGCTGATCCTGGCGAGCGCGGCCTCCGCGTCCGCCTGGGCCATCTTGCCCTTGCTCACGAACTTCTCGAACGAGGCGGTGATACCGGCCAGACCGCGCGCGGTGGCGGCGTCCGACACGTCCCTCAGGACCACCTCGTATCCGGCGGCCGCCGACACCTGGGCGATGCCGGAACCCATCAGACCGGCACCGATCACAGCGAGAGTATTAGTCATAGGCCGCAGCCTACTAGCGAGTAGCTCAGGCGAGGTCGGCGAGGACCGGCGGCAGCCCGACCCGCAGCATCGTGCGCCGGACGTGCCCGAGCAGCCGTGCCATGAAGAACCCGCCGACGCCCGTGAACCCCGTGTGGTCGTAGACGAGCCGGGTACCGCCCTCGGCGGTCGGCTCGAGCCGGTAGGCGACCTCGGTCAGATCGCCGCCGCCGTTCTCCTTCCAGGAGAACCGGAACACGGACGGCTCGGCCGCCTCGAGCACGACGCAGTTGACCACCCCGTCCCAGCCGGGCTTGGGCTTCGCGACGAGCTGGAACTCGGTGCCCACGGTCGTGGACATGCCGATCGGCCGCCCGCCGGCCCCGGTCGCCGTCCACCGCGGCATCACCTCCGGGTCGGTCAGCGCCCGCCAGACGACGCCGACCGGCTGCGGATAGGTCTCCTCGATGTGGATCGCGCTCATGACGGCCCCTCCATCCTGATTATTGCTGCTACTGTAAAATTTACAGTAGCAGCAATCTTCGGGCGGCGGTACTAAACTGAACCCCATGAACCTGCGCGAACGCCAGAAGCTTCAGACCCGCCGGCTGCTGTCCGACACGGCCACCGAGCTGTTCCTGGCCAAGGGCTTCGACGCCGTGCGCGTGATCGAGATCGCCGAGGCCTGCGGCGTTTCCGAGAAGACGGTCTACAACTACTTTCCGACCAAGGAAGCCCTGATCCTCGACCACGGCGAGGCCCTGCCCGCCGCGCTGCGCTCCGCCCTCGCCGACCGGGAGACCGCGCCGACGGTCGCGATCCTCGCCGTCCTCGCCGAGGAACTCGCCGGGCTGATCGCCCGGATGGCCGCCGAATCCGACTTCGCCCAGGCGCGGACGCTCACCCGCCGCTTCGCCGAGCTCATCCGCTCCACGCCGTCGCTGCGCGCCTACCAGTACGAGCAGATCGAGCGCCTGACCGGCCTGACCACCGAACTCCTGGCCGCCCGCGCCGCCGCTCCGCACGCCGGTACCGCCCCCGAGGCCCTCGCCGCCGCCCACGCCCTGCTCGGCCTCTGGCCGGTCCAGTACGCCAGCCTGCGCCGCCACCTCGAGACCGCGCCCAGCGCCGAGGCCCTCGCCGCCGACGTCACCGCCGACGTCCACCGCGCCGCCCGCCTCATCGAGCACGGACTGGCCGGCTGGCCGCCCCGCTGACGTAGCGAATCCATTGGCTAAGCTCGGTCATATGGCTGTCAACCTCACCAGGATCTACACGCGCACCGGCGACGACGGCTCGACCCGTCTCGGCGACATGAGCAAGACCTCGAAGACCGACCCGCGCCTCATCGCGTACGCCAACACCGACGAGGCCAACTCCTCGATCGGCGTCGCGATCGCGCTGGGGCAGCTCGATGCCGAGGTCGCGGCCACGCTGACGCGGATTCAGAACGAGTTGTTCGACGTCGGCGCCGACCTGTGCAATCCGGTCGTGGAGAACCCGGAGTTCCCGCCGTTGCGCGTCGAGCAGGCGGATATCGACCGGCTGGAGCGGGACTGCGACCGCTACAACGAGGATCTGGAGAAGCTGCGCTCGTTCATCCTGCCCGGCGGCACGGCCGGCAGTGCGCTGCTGCACGTCTCGCGGACGGTCGTGCGGCGCGCGGAACGCTCGGCGTGGGCGGCGATCGATGCGCACGGCGACTCAATGAACGCGCTGACGGCGAAGTACCTCAACCGTCTCTCAGACCTGCTGTTCATCCTCGCCCGATACGCCAACAAGGACGCGGGCGGCGACGTGCTGTGGGTGCCCGGCGGCTCGCGCCAGACGGAGGAGAACTGAAGAGTAGTCAGGAGACGCGGGAGACGTTCTGGCCGGGCGGGGCCGCCTCGAGCCAGGACAGGAAGCCGGTCAGGGCATCCTCGGACAGGGCCAGCTCCGCGTACCCGGCGCCGAAGCGGCAGTCCAGGATCGTCCATCCGGGGAACAGGGCCAGCTCCTCGGTGCCCTCGGGCTCGCGGCGTCCGACCACCTCGAGGTCCCGGCGGGTGAGCACCGCGGCCGGGCGGTAGGCGTAGGAGAAGATGCGGTACCAGTCGACGCGGTCGGCGCCGTACTGGGCGATCCCGTAGGCCCAGCCGCGCCCGTCGCGCACGCCGGCCGCGGTGAACGGGGTTCCGGTGCCGCGCACCGGGACGGTCTCGGGCTCGGGCTCGACTACGCCCGGCGCGGGGCCGCCTATGCGCGCAGCAGCCCGCGCCGCCCCCGGCAGAGCGGGAGTCAGACGCAGGCTGCAGTCGAATGTGCCGCCCCGGCGCCGGATCATCACCCGGCGCAGGAACAGAGCGCCTATCGCGAGCAGGACGAGCAGGCACAGGCCCGCCAGTGTCTCGAGGACCGCGGTCAGCATCGCGTACCCGCCGCCATGCCCGATACGGTCAACGCCCGCCTCCGCCGGCTATTCGCCGCGGCCGACGGCGCGCAGCCGCAGCTCGGCTCGGGCGGCGGCGGCCTCGGAGTCGGCGCCGTACTCGCCGGCCCGCGCGCGGCCGAGGGCCTGCTGGGCCCGGTCCGCGTCGATCTCGGCCACGAGCTCGGCCGCCTCGCTCAGCAGCGAGACCCGGTCGTCGGCCACCGAGATGAACCCGCCGTGCAGCGCGGCCTTCAGGGTCTCCCCCGGCGCCCCGTCCACGACGGTCCTGATGGTGATCACCGAGGGCCTGAGCAGCGAGAGGATCGGTTGGTGCTGCGGCATGATGCCGACGTCGCCGTCGGCGGTCTTCGCGACCACCAGCGACGCCTTGCCCGACCAGACCTCGCGGTCGGCCGCGACCAACGCCACGTCGAGTTCAGCCATGGGTGCGGCTCCCTTTACCACTAGTCCTAAGAGCTTATCCGAACCTCCGGGTGCTCCCGACCACGCGCGGCGGTCGGGAGCACCCGGGGCGGAACGCTACTTCGTCAGTTCCTTGTGCTTGCGCTCGAGGTCCTCGAGCCCGCCGCACATGAAGAACGCCTGCTCCGGCACGTGGTCGTACTTGCCGTCGGCGATCGCGGTGAAGGCCGCGATGGTCTCGTCCAGCGGGACGAAGGAGCCCTCCAGACCGGTGAAGACCTTCGCCACGAAGGTGTTCTGGGACAGGAAGCGCTCGATCCGGCGCGCGCGGGCCACGGTGAGCTTGTCCTCTTCCGAGAGCTCGTCGATGCCCAGGATCGCGATGATGTCCTGCAGGTCCTTGTACTTCTGCAGGATCTGCTTGACCCGCATCGCGCACTCGTAGTGGTCCTTGGCGATGTACCGCGGGTCCAGGATGCGCGAGGTCGAGGCCAGCGGGTCCACCGCCGGGTAGATGCCCTTCTGGGTGATCGGCCGGGAAAGCTCGGTCGTCGCGTCCAGGTGGGCGAAGGTGGTGGCGGGCGCCGGGTCGGTGTAGTCGTCCGCGGGCACGTAGATCGCCTGGACCGAGGTGATCGAGTGACCGCGGGTCGAGGTGATCCGCTCCTGCAGCTGACCCATCTCGTCCGCCAGGGTCGGCTGGTAACCCACCGCGGAGGGCATCCGCCCGAGCAGCGTGGAGACCTCGGAGCCGGCCTGGGTGAAGCGGAAGATGTTGTCGATGAACAGCAGCACGTCCTGGTTCTGCACGTCGCGGAAGTACTCCGCCATCGTCAGCGCCGAGAGCGCGACCCGCAGACGGGTGCCCGGGGGCTCGTCCATCTGGCCGTAGACCAGCGCGGTCTTCTCGATGACGCCGGTCTCGGTCATCTCCGCGATCAGGTCGTTGCCCTCACGGGTGCGCTCGCCGACGCCGGCGAACACCGACACGCCGCCGAAGTTCTCCGCCACGCGGTAGATGAGCTCCTGGATGAGCACCGTCTTGCCCACGCCCGCGCCGCCGAACAGGCCGATCTTGCCGCCGCTGACGTACGGGGTGAGCAGGTCGATGACCTTGATGCCGGTGGTGAACATCTCGGTCTTCGAGTCGAGCTGGTCGAAGCTCGGGGCCTTGCGGTGGATCCCCCAGCGCTCCTTGACCTCGAACGTCTCACCCTCCTTGAGGTTGAGCACGTTCCCGGTCACGTCGAAGACGTGGCCCTTGGTGATGTCGCCGACGGGCACCGAGATCGGGCCGCCGGTGTCCACCACCTCGGCGCCGCGCACGAGGCCGTCGGTCGGCTTCATGGCGATCGCGCGGATCATGTTGTCGCCGATGTGCTGGGCGACCTCGAGGGTCAGCGTCCTGGTCTCGTCCAGGAAGGCGTAGTCGATCGTCAGAGCGTTGAAGATCTCCGGCATCGCGTCGACGGGGAACTCCACGTCGACAACGGGACCGATGATCCGCGAAACGCGGCCGACGCCGGTCGTGGTCGTGGTCGTCATGGATTAATCTCTCCCTGCGTTCGCGTCGGCCAGGGCGTTGGCGCCGCCGACGATCTCGCTGATTTCCTGGGTGATCTCGGCCTGGCGGGCCGAGTTCGCCAGCCGGGTGAGCTGGCGGATGAGGTCGGACGCGTTGTCCGTCGCCGACTTCATCGCACGCCGCCGGGCGGCGTGCTCGGAAGCGGCCGACTGCAGAAGGGCGTTGTAGAGGCGCGCCTTGATGTAGTTCGGCAACAGCGCGTCGAGTACCTGGGCCGGAGACGGCTCGAACTCGTAGAGCGGGAAGACTCCGCCGGCCGGGGGCTCGGTGGACTCCTCGATCTCCAGCGGCAGGAACCGCGCCGCCGTCGCGTTCTGCGTCAGCATCGAGACGAACTCGGTGGACACCACGTGCAACTCGTCCACGCCGCCGTCCTCGCCGCCCTTCTCGAAGTCGGCGATGACGGTGTCCGCGATCGCGGCCGCGTCACCGTACTGCGGGGTGTCGGAGAAGCCGGACCAGGTGCCTGCAAGGTCGATACCCCGGAAGCGGTAGTACGACGCGCCCTTGCGGCCGATGACGTAGCGCACGACCTCCTTGCCCTCGTCCCGCAGCAGTGCGGCGAGCTGCTCCGCCTGCTTGATCGCGGCGCTGTTGTAGGCGCCGGCGAAGCCGCGGTCCGCGGTGATCAGGACGATCGCCGCCCGGCGCAGCCTGGGGCGCTCGCCGATCAGCGGGTGCTTGGCGTTGGAGTGCGAGGCCACCGCCGACACCGCCCGGGTGATCTCCCGGGCGTACGGGGTCGACGCCGCCACGCGCTGCTGCGCCTTGACGATGCGCGCGGTCGCGATCAGCTCCTGCGCGCGGGTGATCTTCTTCGTGGCGGAGACGGACGCGATGCGCCGCCGGTAGACACGGAGTTGGGCTCCCACTGCCTCAGCCCTCCTTCCTGGACTCGGTTCGGGTCACTCGGGACATGGGGATCAGCCCTTCGCGTGCCGGGTGATCGTCTCCTGGCCGACCGCGGCGCGGTCCAGCGGCGCCACCGCGACGTCGCCGCGCAGCAGGCTGCCGTCGGCCTTCTCGAAGGAGTCCTTGAACTCGCTGACCGCGGCCTTGAGCAGGCCGATGGTCTCGTCCGAGAGCTTCTCGTTCTTGGCCGCGATCGACTTGAGGATCTCCGGCTTCGTGGACTTGAGCCAGGCGAGCAGCTCGGACTCGAAGCGGCGCACGTCCTCGGCCGGCACCTCGTCGAGCTCGCCGGAGGTGCCCGACCAGATCGAGACGACCTGGTCCTCGACCGGGTACGGCGCGTACTGGCCCTGCTTGAGCAGCTCGACCATCCGCTGGCCGCGGGCCAGCTGCGCCTTCGAGGCGTCGTCGAGGTCGGAGGCGAAGGCCGCGAAGGCCTCCAGGTCGCGGAACTGGGCCAGGTCCACCCGGAGCGAGCCGGAGACCTGACGCATCGCCTTGACCTGCGCGGAACCGCCGACTCGGGAGACGGAGGTACCGACGTTGACCGCCGGGCGCACGCCGGACAGGAACAGGTCGGTCTCCAGGAAGCACTGGCCGTCGGTAATCGAGATCACGTTGGTCGGGATGAACGCGGAGATGTCGTTCGCCTTGGTCTCCACGATCGGCAGGCCGGTCATCGAGCCCGCGCCCATCTCGTCCGAGAGCTTGGCGCAGCGCTCGAGCAGCCGGGAGTGCAGGTAGAAGACGTCGCCGGGGTAGGCCTCGCGGCCCGGCGGGCGGCGCAGCAGCAGCGACATGGCCCGGTAGGCCTCGGCCTGCTTGGTCAGGTCGTCGAAGACGATCAGCACGTGCTTGCCGGCGTACATCCAGTGCTGGCCGATGGCCGAGCCGGTGTACGGGGCGAGGTACTTGAAGCCGGCCGGGTCGGAGGCCGGGGCGGCGACGATGGTGGTGTACTCAAGCGCGCCGTTGTCCTCGAGCGCCTGGCGCACCGCCGCGATCGTCGAACCCTTCTGGCCGACCGCCACGTAGATGCAGCGGACCTGCTTCGTCGGGTCGCCCGACTCCCAGTTCGCCTTCTGGTTCAGGATCGTGTCGATGCACACCGCGGTCTTGCCGGTCTGCCGGTCGCCGATGATCAGCTGACGCTGGCCGCGGCCGATCGGGGTCATCGAGTCGATGGCCTTGATGCCGGTCTGCAGCGGCTCGCTGACCGACTGGCGCTGCATGACGCCGGGCGCCTGCAGCTCCAGGATGCGCCGGCCCTCGGCCTCGATCGGGCCGAGGCCGTCGATCGGGCTGCCGAGCGGGTCGACCACGCGGCCCATGAAGTTGTCGCCGACGGGGGTCGAGAGGATCTCGCCGGTACGGCGGACCGTCTGGCCCTCCTCGATCTTGCTGTAGTCGCCCATGACCACGACGCCGATCTCGCGCACGTCGAGGTTGAGCGCGATGCCGAGGGTGCCGTCCTCGAACTTCAGCAGCTCGTTGGTCATCGCCGAGGGCAGGCCCTCGACCTTCGCGATGCCGTCGCCGATCTCGGTGACCGTGCCGACCTCATCTACGTTGGCGGCCGAAGGCTCGTACGAGGCGACGAAGCGCTCCAGCGCGTCCCGGATCTCCTCCGGACGGATCGTAAGCTCCGCCATCAGTGTTCCTGTCTCCTAAGTCTTCTCGGACGCCTGCG